>JRYK01001278.1_pt1 | contig 13960 bp, 14 predicted proteins | sample 235381 | NCBI WGS metagenome assembly JRYK01 (sample SAMN03074220, study PRJNA261476) | activated sludge metagenome | biome: Wastewater Treatment Plant; feature: Wastewater; material: Activated sludge; isolation source: activated biomass of a wastewaster treatment plant treating hydrocarbon... ...
CGCCCTGTTCTCCATATTTTCCGGGGAAGCCGGGGGTCATCCTGCCGCAATCGCCTCGTTCGTGGGAGTGATTCTGGGCGTCAAGACCGTCGCGTTCGATTACCGCGCCGAAGGAAAAACGCGCAGCCTGCGTCTTGGGGACGTCGGGGATATGGAGATAGAAGCTATTCTGGGGCAGGGCGGGGCGGACGTGACGGTGACAAACGCGCCGTTCTGCGTCGCGCCGGGGTATCCGGCGGTCGTCGCCAAATCGGTACAGCTTAACCTTACGGACACCGGGTTAAACTGGCACATAACGAACAAGAACGGGTACTATTCGCCATTCTCCTATTCGGCTTCATGAGCCCGGACGCCGGTCAAGACATCTCCGTCGTGGAGTCGGTCCTCAGACGGGACCGTATTATCGTGCTCGCGGGGCTTGTGTGCATCGCCGCATTCGCCTGGGCCTACACCGTGCACGAAGCGTGGGAAATGAATAACATGGACATCGCGACGTGCATGGGCCTGTCCGCCCGGCCGTGGGGCGTAACCGATCTTCTCCTGTTATTTCTCATGTGGACGGTGATGATGGCCGCGATGATGATCCCGTCCGTCTCGCAGGTGGTCCTCCTTTACGCGAACGCCGTTAGGCAAAGAGGGCACGAAGGCGGGATCGCGGGGCTCACGGGCGCGTTCGTTCTCGGCTACCTGGCGTCGTGGACGGGGTTCAGCCTCCTCGCCGCGCTCGCTCAGTTCGGTCTTCACGAGGCCGCCCTCATATCGCCGATGATGGTGAGCACGAGCTCCGTATTCGGCGGGGCGATATTGATAGCTGCGGGCGTGTTCCAGTGGACGCCGTTGAAGTACGCTTGTCTCAATCATTGCCGTTCGCCGCTCGGATTCCTCATGACGGAGTGGCGGAAGGGAGCGGGCGGGGCGTTCGTGATGGGCGTGAGGCACGGGACTTACTGTGTCGGCTGCTGCTGGTTACTCATGGCGGTGCTCTTCGTTACAGGGGTCATGAACATCCTGTGGATCGCCGTTATCGCCGGGTTCGTGCTGATCGAAAAGTTAGCGCCTTCGGGCGAATGGGTGGGAAGGATCGCCGGGATATTGCTCGCGGGGTACGGTATATGGATGATAGGCGGGAGTCATCTCCTGTGAAGGGGAGAGGGGCGCAGCTTAACCGCTCGATCAGACGCGTCACCTGACCTTTATATATAAGCGTGTGCTCATGGGAATAAAGCACTCCGTATTCCCGTACTAATTCCCCGTATGAGAAAGGAGGGCGATCACTCCTTCTTCTTCGCCGCTTTTTTGGCGGGGGATTTTTTGGCCGCCGGTTTCTTCGCGGCCGGCTTTTTCGGAGCCGCGCTCTTGGCTCCGGGTTTCCTGCCGCGTTTCTTCGGCCCGCCCTGTCCCTCTACCTTATATGTGCCCGGACGAGCGTGCTCGGAAGCCATTTTCTGCGCGTGGGCTATGTCGTGCGTGGTGAATGTCTCGGTGCCTATGATGACTTCGTAGCTGAAAAGCGTTTCTCCGCCCGGAGCGATCCCCTTCAGTATTTTCAAAACTACTGATCTCTCCATATTTCAAATCCTATCAAATGAGGGATTAAAAATCAACGGCGGAATTCTTGCGTAAAGTTTTTTCCTGCGAGGAGAAGCAACGCACGGGATGAGATTGCCGCGCTACGCCGACTCACATCAGTAATTTGGGTTGGGTGACTATGGAGTATCAATGCATTAGCTTACTTATAATCGGCCGAAGGCGTCCGATTCCTCGCACGCTCGAAATCGTTGCTCGCAATGACAGATTACATCTGAGGAGTTGGATGGAATCGTATATGAGCACACATTGTGTGCGGAATGTATATGATCGGGAATAAGATCAGGCCGGATTATGTGCGCCGCGGTCCCGCGGCTTCTTGATCTCGTCGAGCACGGAAAGCACGAGCCGGTCGCAGCGGAGCCCCGCGAACTCGAACGTGCCTGAAGTCTTAGTCCCGATACGGGCGTAGATTTCCTCGCGCAGGAGCGAGCGCGCCCTGTGGAGGCGCACCTTGACCGTCTCCTCGCTTATGTCGAGGCACTCCGCGGTCTCCGCGGTGCTCATCTCCTCTATCTTCCTCAGCATGAAGACAGAGCGGTAAGCCTCGGGAAGCGCATCGACGGCGGCCTCCAGCACTACGCTCAGCTCCCGGGAAAGCGCCTGCTGCTCGGGGTCGCGCGTTCTGGATGTGAATGTGTTCATGCCGTCCTCCCCTGTATTTCGTGCCGGGCCCGGGTCTACGAACCGGCTGCGCCTCCTCGCGCGCGCCTTCGCTTCGTGCACGGCGATCTTCGTGAGCCACGTCGAGAACCTGGCGCGCCCCTCGAACTGTCCGAGGTGCGTGTACGCGCGGACGTAGGCGTCCTGCATCACGTCTTCCGCTTCCCTGTCGTCCATCAATATGGCGCGGGACACGCGGTAGAGGCGCCGGTTGTAGCGGCGCATGATGATCTCGAACAGCGCTGTCTCGCCGGCGAGCACGCGCTCCACGACCTCTTCGTCGGTCATTGCATCTGCATTTATCCCGGCGCCTATCATCGTCTAATGCCCTTTTCCGCGGTAAAGAGCCCCTCACGTACTAAAGAGTCCCCCGCGGGGAAAAGGTTACACGATTTCTTTTTTCCCTGAATATGTAACCGTTACCCTCCCCGCCGCTCTGTACGTGTATTGCACTTCAAAATCAAACCCCGTAAAAGGAGGCACCAGAATGAGGCGATTAAGCGTAGGCTTAATGGTTTTGGCTTTCGGTTTTTCAGTACTGGCGGGGGGTTCGCACCGCGCTCTCGCGCAGGAGACGGCGCCCCCCGGAGGAAAGTACAAGGACGTGAGCACGCTCGTGAAGCTGCCGCACTTCGTTCCCGGACTCGGCACGCTGTACGTGGACCCTGCGACGCTGCCCGCGGGTCCGTTCCTGGCGTACGACCACGACGGCAATCTCGTGAGCACCGTATACATGATCCCGCTCAAGGACATAGACGCCCACAAGTCCTTCGACAACCTGGCGGTCGCGCAGGCGGGGAAGGTGGATCACGTCGATCTCTACTATAACGCCGGGCACCCGGGCGTCGACGAGCCGCATTATCACATCATACTCTGGTACGTCTCGCCCGAAAAAGCTGCGGCGCTGAAGTAGGTGGCGCGGTATGCCGACGAGAAGGGAATTTCTCAAAGCCGGCGGGTTAATGCTCGCCGGCCTGTCCATATCGGGAACGGGCGCTGCGCCGGTTGCGGCGGCTGAAACGCCGGACGTATCTCAGGCGGTCGAGATATACATGAAGAGCGACCGCATGGGCGCTAACGTCTGGTTCGACCCCATCGGCATCTTTATCGAGCCCGGCCGGACGATCCGCTGGGTGGTTTCGGAGAACGTCCATACGACCACGGCTTATCATCCCCGGAACGCCAACCATTCTCTGCGGATTCCTTCAGATGCCGCCCCGTGGGATTCAGGCTACCTGTCCCCCGGCGAGCATTATGAAGTAAGGTTCACGGTCGAAGGCGTTTACGACTACTACTGCATGCCGCACGAAGCGGCGGGCATGGTAGGGCGTATCGTCGTCGGAAAGCCGGCCGGGCCGGGAGCCCTGCCGTTCGATTACTTCGAGGGAAAGCCGTATGCAAAGGACTGGCTCCCCGTACCCCTCGCGGCTCAGGCGGCGTTTCCGTCCGTGGAGCGCATAATGCGCGAGAGGGTCGTCAGGCTCGGCATGAAAGAAGATTAATCCGTCCCGTTATCGTTACAGCCGTGCAGCCTCTATTTACCGCGCCTGGCCCACGCGCGCCAGCCGAGATACACGGCCGCGAGTACGGCGAGCACCATGAGCGGGCCCGTGATGAGCATGAAGAGAGTCCTCTCGCTCGTAGCCTTCGCGTCCCTCAAAGACTGCGCCTCGTCCCGTATCCTCGCCAGGTGTCCGAGCACGTCGGCGTAGCCGTACCACCACGCGTAATCCGGGCTCATGTGGAAAGCGCCCTTGTAGGATTTCAGGTTCGAGAAGAAGAACATGTCGAAGTATTCGCGCTCGATAGCGGAAACGTTGAAGTAAAGGCCAGCCGGCCAGTGCTGGGCGAACCCGCCCGGTATGTCGATAGCGGTGAACCTCGGGCCGGGCAGGAGTCCCGCCGCCATCTGGCCGTGGCTCGGCTTGATGAGCCCGTCGTCGTAGAGTCCCTTGAGTATGTCCCTCGCCTCGACGACGAGCGCGTCGCCCGCGAGCTTGTGCGCGTCGGCCGACTCCAGATAGTACCTCGCCTTGTCCTCGGAGTGGCACGTCAGGCAGACCTTTATCATCTCGACGCGCTTGGCCTGGTTTTCGGGCTCGAGCGTTATGTCCTTGAGCTCTCCGCTCGCTGCCTGAGTGCCCATCCCCCAGATTATCTTCCGCGTCATGTTGTGGCTCGAATACCTCTTTCCATTCTGATCGACGTAGAGCATGTGGCAGTAGGAGCAGGTCGGCGTGTCGTACTGGGCCTCGGCGAGGGGGACCGTCCAGTCCCACGCCTGCCCGCGGGCTGCGTATATGGAGCCGTGCTTGGAGCTCATGTAGGATTCGTAGTTCGGGTGGTCGGGCCCCATGTGGCAGGTGTAGCACGCCTCGGGCTTCCGCGCTTCTTCGAGGTTGAACGAGTGGCGCGTGTGGCAGGCGATGCAGCCGTTCCTGTAATCGAGGCTGCTCGTGTCTATGTATTTCATCTGCTCGTCGCTCCAGTATTTCGCGTCACTGGCGCCCGCCTGAGCGTGGCACGGGTCGCATCCCATCTGCATGACCTTTCTCGGCATCTGCTTATAGTTGGGCACGCCTATGTTGCGCTCCCAGTTTATTCCTAGGTCGCCGGGGCCGGGGCCGTAGGAGTGTCCCGCGTCGAGGACGTGCTCTTTATATATCTGCGGGTGGCATGCGGCGCACATGGTTTCCGGGACACGCCCTCTCGACGCCATGATGACGTCGTGGTTCGTGCCGTGGCAGTTGGCGCACGTGAGCTGCTTGAGCGGAAAGTCCACGCGCGGGTTTTGCACGCCTTCCGTCCCCATGGCGCTCGATTCGAACTGGCTCACTATCTCGGGATGGAGCGTCTTGTGGCAGGGTGCGCAGGTCGCGGGGTCGAGCTCGCCGTGAGGAATGTCTTTCTGGAGCCTCTCGGGAGGAGAGGGGACGTTTTTCAGATACGCGTAGATTTCGCGCGCGTTCTCGTCGCTGACGGCCTGTGCGGGAAACGCGGGCATTATGTTCCTCGGATGGCGGAGCTGGTTTATGAACGCATCGAAAGAGAGTGTGGTATGCGCGAGGGCGGGTCCTACGCCGCCCCGGCCGCTCACGCCGTGGCAGCCCATGCAGCCTTTCGATATGAAGAGCGTGCCTCCGCTGTCCTTATTTTCATCGGCCCCCGACGGGACCGCGAAGGCTAACAACAGAAAAATCAGCGAAACAGGGACGACCATCCCTGTTATCGCCCTCACCCTTAGCATGAGTCCTATCATAACAAAATATTTCGGGAATTTGAAGGCCGATTTTATGAATTTGCGATTAATGCCTGATCAGGCGTCGTCGAGCCCGCCAGTCTTGGTTTCCGGAAGCGGGATCACGGGCTCGCCGCCCGGTCCGTCGGCCTCCATGTCCTTGTTCGTGAACTCGACTATGCGTTTTACGGCCATGGTGAGCGGGACGCCGAGTATCGCCCCTATCGCGCCTAACAGCCAACCCCAGAAGAGGAGAGAGAGGAATACGACCAGTATCGACATCTTGAATTCCTTTCCCAGGAACCTCGGCTTTATGACGTTGTCGATGATGGAGTTGAAGATCACGTACCCAACGACGACGAGGACGCAGTGCCCCCATCCGAATTCCAGCAGCGCGAGGAGCGCCGGAGGGAGGACGGAGAGGATGAACCCGATGTTCGGTATGAAGCTGAAGAGGAAGGCGAGGAATCCCCAGAGCACGGCGAAATCGACGCCGAGCACCAGGAGCAGGACGAAATCCGCAAGGGCCGCCATCAGGCCGGCGACGGCGTTGATGGAGACGTATTTCTTGAGGTCGTCGGATATGTCGCCGAACCTGATCTGCCACGAGTCCGGTGCGTACTCGCCCCGGTCGGACTTTATGGTGATATCGGCGAACTCTATCAGCATGAACACCATGAGGAGCACGACGAAGAAGAAGTTGCCGAAGGTCGAGAATATGTTCTGGAGGAACGAGGTCATGTAGCCGACTATCTTGTCGGGGCTGAAAATGTTGAGCTGCTGAACGTCGCTCACGTCTATCCCGCGCTCCATGAGCATATTCAAGCCCGCGTGGTAAAGCTCGCCTATCTTTTCCTGGTAGAAGGGGGCTTTGCCTATGATGTTGTTTATCGCGACCCCGAGTATGGTGGACACGGATCCCATGATGATTATGACAATGAGTATGGCGAGGGTGAGGGACGCGGCCTTGGGCCAGCCCCTCCGGAGCTGCCACGTGAGGAGCGGGGATACTGCCACCGCGAGAAGCAGCGCTACGAGGAATATGTTGAGCACGGGGGCTATCTCGCGCACCCCGGCCAGTATGATGACGATAGACGCGCCCGCGAGGAGCGGGTGTATGTTGAACCTCGGTCTCGAGCTCATTCGGATGACGGCCGGATGGCGGCTCTCAGCCGCGCCTCCGCCCGGTAGAATTATACCACTTGAGGAAGGAAGTTTTTATTACGGTAACGCGCGGGTGCTCACCCGCTGCGGGACTGGGAATTCAATCAGGCTCGTTCAGCAGATCCTTTAAGCCCGCCTGATGCTTTTCGAGGATGTCCGGCGCGGGCATCCGGCCCGTCCTCATGAGCTCTTCCGCTGCCGCCATATCCGCGTCCCTGTCGTTCCCCGCAGCCGCCGCCACCTTGTCCCCCGATATGTAAAACGTGATGAAATCCTTATCCGCGACGTTCCCCCACGTGATCGTGTAGTCCCAGGCATGGGCGTGTCCGACGTACCTTAATTCCAGTCCCGCCTGCGCTGTCCAGAAGAACGGTACTGACGAATAAGGGACGTTCTTGCCGAGCATGTTGAGCGCGGCGGTCTTCCCCTGCTGCTCGGCTGTCCTCCAGTGCTCGATCCTCGTCCGCTCTCCCGTAATGGGATTCGGAAACGAAGCGATGTCGCCTGCCGCATAGACGTCCTCCGCCACGGCGAGGTAGATATCCGTCTTGAGGCTCCCGTCCGGATTGAGCTTGATACCTTCTATAAATCCTGTCGCCGGGACTACCCCTATGCCGACGAGGACGAGGTCGGCGGGGATCTCTTTCCCGTCGTTGAATATTATTTTCTCGACCTTTCCGTTCCCCGCGAATCTCGACACGTTCGCGCTCATCTCGAATTTAATTCCGCGGTTCTTGTGCTCGTTCATGAACAACTCCCCGACCTCTTTCCCCAGTATCCTTTCGAACGGCAGGGAGTCCTTGCCGATTACGGTAACGTCCAGGCCGAGCTCGGACAGGCTGTAAGCGGTTTCCATGCCGATGAAGCTCGACCCTATGACCGCGGCTTTGGACGCCGTTTTCGCAGCGTCTATGATGTCGTCGGCGTTCGCGAAACTCCTCAGCGTGAAGATGTTGCCGAGGTCGGCTCCGGGGATGTTGAGGTTAAGCGGTTTCCCGCCAGAGGCGATGAGAATCTTGTCGAACGCGAGGTTTTGTCCNNGATGCCGAACCTCCTCTTGTCGGATTTGTAGTCCGGTTTGGCGAGGCCGGGCAGCCGCCTCTTTTCAATTTTATCGGGGACGGTGACGACGAGGTTCTCCCCTTCCGTCCTGAGCTCGTAGGCGACCAGAGAATCGAAAGCCGGCGGCTCGAGCACGTCTCCGTTCTTCGCGCTGAAGCACGAATGGTGGAGCGGGCAGACTATCCTGCCTTCGCCGAGCGCACCTTCTTCGAGCGGAGCTCCGTAGTGGGTGCAGTGCGGGCTCAGGGCGGAAAATTCCCCTCCCGACCTGCAGATCAGTATCTTGTCCTTCGAATCCCCGAGCCCGACGGTCCTCATGCCGTCGTTTTCGAAATCGCTCAATTTTCCTACTACGATCCGCCTGCTCATATTGTCCTCCGTACAAGCCTCGTATTATCTGTCCAAGCGGCAAACGCCCAAACACAAGGCCGCGTCTTTTAAAAAGGGCCGATAGCCGTCAATCACATTATAAATAATGTGAGCCGGGGCTGCACGCATAAATTGCGGGAAGCCGGGCGGGGGCCCGCTCTCCGGTTTAACGGCCGCCGTGCCCGAAGTCAGAATTTCGCCAGATCCAGGATGATGGGGAAAACTATTACGAGGCCTAAAAACACTATCTTTATCAGATCGTGTTCCATTTCGTTTTATTCACCTACCATAATTATATCCGGGTTCGACAGTATCCGCTCTTTCTCATTTTTGATAAAACGTCGCGCCCGCTTCTTGTCGGGAACCGTCAATGCGAAAAGGATGAAGTCCGTTATAAGCAGGATCTGAAAGGCGTAATCCCGGATATTCAATTTGATCCAGGAGACGTATTCGTCGAGCAGGTCCCCGTAATCCTTCCTGAAGTGCGTGTCCGTCAGTGTTACGTCTTCCATAATCCTTTCGATATGTCCGTTTCGGTCCTGTACGCCGGCGGCATGATTTACTTTATGCATCGGAATCCCTCCTTTGCTATGTAAGTTGTAACGGCTCATGCGGATTATCTGCTCCTTATATGAACATATAAATTGCAACCTGTATGCCAATGCCTGAATGTAGGGAGCAGATCGTTAATATGCGGATATTATTGGAAACCGCAGCTATGCCGCTGCACATAATTGTACAGTCAGACTGTTTAATTTTGTTCACTTCTTTATCCCGCGAAACTATTGCCTGGAGCAATACGCCGGCCTGTATCTCAGCTCATCTGCTTAACGATATCCTTGAATCGACGATTTAATGACATGATAAGGCATCGCGGCAAGATGCCGCTCCTACACTGTGCGAAATCGTATCCTTTGGTTTGTTAGAATCGTATATGAGCACACATTGTGTGCCCCGGATTATGCAATTCTCTTTTATTTCTTTTTTTTGAAAAAGAACATATCGATTACCTCGTCCCGGCCGACGACCCGTATCAATTCCCTGAATTCGCAGTAGATGAAGATGAGGACAAGGAGCCAGATCTGAACCGACCAGAAGCGGGGCCAATTTATCTCTTCGAACAGACGGCTGTTTGCAACGCTCAGGCTTCCATACTGACGCAAAAAACCTATGAGGTGCTCCACGTACCTTATCAGCAAGGCGGCGAGGGAGTAGATGACTGTTTTCCATACGACGTTATATATGAGCGGCTTGTCCGGGTATCTGTTGATGAAGGGGAGCTTGTCCGCGATGAGCACTACTTTTCCGGCGACGAGCGCGCCGAATGTGGCGGAAGCGAAGGTCGATACCGATATGCCGTAGTGTTTCAGGTTAAGGGCATTGGTAAAGGAAATAAGATTAAAGGTTATGAAAAAGAAGATCGTCGGCGGAATTACGCTCCTGATCTCCTTCCAGAACCACGCTGCCAGTTTCCGCATCTCTCATCCGCCCGTCGCTAACCGCCGCTCGAAGCGCATATCGCCTGAGCCTTGTATAAATCGAAACTATACCGGCCGGTTAACACGATACTATTTTCTATTTACGGGAGTCCGGTGTCAACATGGTATCCGGAGCCGATCCCGGACGGGCGGCGGACCGCCCGGGACATACGCGGGTGATGCCCGTTCAACCCTTCCCGGCTACTCGTCTGGGCGACTCGTCCCGGCAAAGTCTCGGGCCGTAGCCCGGCGGCTCGGCCTGCGCCGAGACAAGCGCCAGGGCTACCCGGACAAGCGGGGCGAAGGGGTTATGTTATTGGTTGGAGCGGAGTTGATGGAGGTGTACTGCTCCCCTTTTTTCAAATCTCCTCTTGCAATTGTAGTGTCTGTTATACATAGTATCGTCCGGGGTTTATAACAACAATGAAAGCTGATCAGGATAAGTGAATAAGGAGATTTATTTTATCCGTTAAGAAATCGACGTTATAGTATTATTTAAAGGAGGGGATTTTCATGAATACATTCAAATATCTGTTTATAGCTCTTGCTTTGAGTTTTATTCCGGCTTTACCTTACAATGCGTATTCTCTTGAACACATACCTTTCTACGCCACAAATAATAGCGGCGGAGATACAAGCATATGCTGCCAGGGTCCGTGGTTAAGGGCCGCCTGCTCCTTGAACTCAAGTGAATCATGTCTTATAAAAGAAGGAGCCGTTGACTATAACTTTTATTCGGCAGACGTCGACATATTCTCCCCCTACGGCAGCTGGAAGTGTTGTCTGTCAAACGATGTTTCCGACTGCTCCGGTCCCGTTCAATCGCCAACGCCGGTGGAATGTATTGGGGAGATATTTGATCTCGCAAAAGGGGATACCGCGGTATATATTACATTCACAGAGGATTCACTTACCGTGAGTCCGGATAATCCCTCCGCCGCATCGGCCGCACAGGCCAGCCTCGCCGGAGAGTCCGACACATCAACCACACAGGCGTCTCTCGGGGATGACAATAGTAAGCCGAGACGAGACCGTGATACATGGAGTTTCCAGGGCACTGAGGGAGAAAATGTAGTAATTACTCTTGAAAAAATCCCCGAATCGGGGCAAGGCGGAGAGCAGGCTACTCTGATTCTTCAAAACGGGAGTGCTGCGATAGAATCCAAAACGGATGCCCCGCCCATAGAAATCACGACGACATTGCCTGAAACCGGAGAATACAAGCTGGTAGTGCAGCAAAACGACATTCCCGAAGATGTCAGGTTCAGGGGAAAATATTACCTCAGCGTAAAATCCTCTCTGGGGACCGTACAGGACATAAAGCCGTCTGAAGATGTTGAGCAGTAAGGGTCTATGAACGTGAAAGCCATTTTATAGATTGCCGCGGCTCCTTCCGGCGTCGCATTGCTTCGCCGTGACAAGCAGGGCGAACGGGTTGGGCTACGTTGCTTGTTTGTGCAGAATAGTTGGATGGAGTCATAGAAACACACTACGTGTGCGAGCGGGGGCGCCCGTTTACATTTGCGGCGTATAGTGTTTACTTTACGGCTTTATGGCCCTGATAGGAAAACCCTCCGTCATTACGCCTCCGGTCGAGACCGGGACCGAGACCGCTTCCGCGAGGAAAACCTCGGGAAGGTGGGTGCTGGCGGCGACCATTCTCGGATCGAGCATAGCGTCCATAGACGGGACGGCGGTGAACGTCGCGCTGCCGGCGCTCCAGGAGAAACTGGGCGCGACTATCACGAACGCGCAGTGGGTGATAGAGGCATATACACTCTTCCTGGCGGCGCTGATACTCGTCGGCGGGGCGCTCGGGGACAGGTACGGGAGGAGGCGCGTCTATGCATTCGGCGTCGCGCTCTTCGCCCTGTCGTCCGTCCTCTGCGGCCTCTCGCATTCCATATACCAGCTCATCGCGTTCCGCGCGCTCCAGGGCGTGGGCGGAGCGATGCTCATACCGGGGAGCCTCGCCATAATCACCGTCTTCTTCAGCCCCGGAGAGAGGGGGAGGGCGATAGGGACGTGGTCCGCCTTCTCGGCCATAACGACCGCGCTCGGCCCGGTGCTCGGCGGATGGCTCATAGAGAACGTATCCTGGCGCTGGATATTCTTCATAAACGTGCCGATAGCGGCGGCCGTGCTCACGATACTGTTCCTCCGCGTGCCCGAAAGCAAAGGCGGCGCGTCCGGCGGAAGGGTGGACTGGGCGGGCGGCGTGCTCGCCACGCTCGGCCTGGGCGGGATTCTCTTCGGGCTCATCGAGAGCTCGAACCTCGGCTTCAGTAACCCGATAGTGCTCGCGACGCTCGCTCTGGGAGCGCTCGGGCTGCTCGCTTTCGTCGTCGTCGAAGGGAGGGAGGAATCGCCCATGATGCCCCCTTCGCTCTTCCGCTCCGTCACGTTCACGGGCGCGAACGTCGCGACGCTCTTCATGTACGGCGCGCTCGGCGGAGTGTTCTTCTTCCTCCCGTTCGCTCTCATACAGGTGTACGGATACACGGCCACGGAGGCGGGGGCGTCGCTACTTCCAATAATACTCATCATATTCGTGCTGTCCCGCTGGGCGGGCGGGCTCACGGACAAATACGGGGCGAGGCTCCCGTTCGCGGCGGGCACAGTGCTCGGTGCGGCGGGCTACCTTTCTCTCGCTCTGTTCAACGGCGAGGGGAGTTACTTCAGCACCATATTCCCCGGCATAACGCTCCTGGGCCTCGGGCTCGCGCTTAGCATTGCGCCTCTGACGACGGCCGTCATGAACTCTGTAAACGTCGAATATTCGGGGACGGCCTCGGGAATAAACAACGCCGTCGCGAGGATGGCGGGGCTCCTCACGATAGCGGTGCTCGGCATAATAATACTCCACGCGTTCAACGGCTACCTCGACGCGGGCATGGACGCGGCTTCAGTCCCGCAGGCGGTGAGGGACCTGCTGGCCGGGGAGAGGATAAAGATGGCAGGGGCCGAGATACCGGCCACTCTCGGTTCGGAGATGGCGGCGAAGCTGGGCGGCATTGTTCGACGCTCGTTCATCGGAGGGTTCGACATAGTGCTCTACATCGCGTCCGGCTTCTCGCTCTTGGCGGCTGCGGTCGGGCTCGCCACCATCGGCAAAATAGAAGACCACGACAAGCCCCGCCAGAGCTAGAGAGGGGTCGCAGCCGGCCGTTCGTGCACCCCCGCCGGAATACAACCTAATTCGCCGCCGCTCAAGAAATCCGTTGAACTCCGCATCCCGGCACTTTAAAATCTTAATGTAGGGCATACGGGGGAATGCGCGGGCGTTCTTTCCCTCAAACGACAGGGGGTATTCAGATATGGTCCGGAATCTATCGGTTATCGCGGTCTTTGCCGCCCTTCTTCTTTCGTGCGCCGGGCAGCCGGTGCGCGCCGGGGACGACCCCATCGTATGCGGGGGGTGGAAGAAGATCTCGTGCCCGGAAGGGCAGTTCTGCGAGACCCCGGCGGCCAGGTGCGCGGACGCGGAGATCGAGGGGCTCTGCATGGAGAAACCCTCGGCATGCACCAGGGAGTACAAGCCCGTCTGCGGGTGCGACGGGAAGACGTACGGGAACGATTGCGAAAGGCGCTCGGCGGGGGTGAGGAAAGACCACGACGGGGAGTGCTCCGCATCGACCGGAGCGCAGAAGGAGCCGGGGCAGGCGTGCGGGGGGCTCGACGATATTAAATGCCCCGAGGGACAGTTCTGCGAAAAACCGTTCGGCACGTGCAAGGGGTTTAACGAGATAGGGGAGTGCATGGCGAAGCCCGAGATGTGCACGCAGGACTACGTGCCCGTCTGCGGGTGCGACGGGAAGACGTACGGGAATGACTGCGCGAGGATGGGGGCCGGGGTCGCGAAGGACCACGACGGGGAGTGTGCTTCCTCTCCACAGTAGAAAGGCAATATTTCTATCCTTCTTTTCCTTGATGAAACACACGTGGTGTGGATTATGGAAAAGGCATTGAAAGGACAAAAGAGTTACTTTTATCCTTCTTTTCCTTGATGAAAAGAAGCAAAAATCAACCGACAGAACATAATTTGCTAAAAATCTCGCGTTAAAGCTAAAATCTTTCAATTCCTCCCACATACCTACGAGAGAGATATCCGTTCAACCCTTCGACAAGCTCAGGGCGAACGGGTTGGGTGCGGTGTTGGCCAAGCAAATGAGTCTGAGAAGAATCGTATATGAGCACACATTGTGTGCCGCCAATTCTGTAATGTCGAGAAAGGTAGCGGCGAATAATCTAACATCTTATAGAAACGTACTAAGGGAGACTCGTCGAACCCATTAAGTACCTGTCGCATTCGCGTGCGGCCTGGCGGCCTTCGTTTATGGCCCAGACTACGAGGCTCTGACCCCGCCTCGCGTCCCCAGCGGCGAAAATGCCCTCGACG
>JRYK01004978.1_pt1 | contig 13901 bp, 16 predicted proteins | sample 235381 | NCBI WGS metagenome assembly JRYK01 (sample SAMN03074220, study PRJNA261476) | activated sludge metagenome | biome: Wastewater Treatment Plant; feature: Wastewater; material: Activated sludge; isolation source: activated biomass of a wastewaster treatment plant treating hydrocarbon... ...
AGGGGGAGTAAGGGGGATTTATATTCTTTATCATTATCGACACCGACCGGAAATCTCGCTCTTGTCTTTATACGCTCAACAAACCTCGCTCCTCTACCCAAATTCCGATTGACTATGCGCCTGCTAACATCTATAATATAAATTAGTTGGAGGTAATCATGGGAAGTGAAAGTGACACTCCACCGGACAACTTGGTGACAACCAGGTGAACACCGAAAGCGGTGAGACAATAAAAGAAACTCACCACTAAATAATAGCCCTTAACAGCTATTGCCGAAAACAAGCATACAAACCAAAGGGAGCCAAATCCGGCTCCCTTTTTTATTCCCATCTCTTTTTCTTTTTTAATTCCTTCCCCTTATTAAGGGGGAACAGTTGCAAGCGAGCGCACAACTGGTCACTCTACCAGCAAAGTTACCGAAGCACATAAACTCCCGGCTATACGTTGCCTGAACCAAAATCGTTAGGATGGGGGTGTTACCTTGTCATTACAATCAAACAAGAAATTCTTCCCCCAACATTCACACGATCCACTCTATCCCCTTCCCTTCTTCCCCATCTCAATCCCCTGAGTTGTGCTAACCCTCTTCATCTTCCTGTCCTGGTCTTTGATCGCGTAACCCCTGAACACCTCGTCAACCGCGACGACCATCCTGAACGCCCTCGTCTTAGGATGTCCTTCGTACTCGAACTTCTCGAGATTATTCCAGATTTCGGAATGCACGAGCGTCCCCACGGTCATCCCCTGCCCGTACCTTTGCGACTGGCACAGCTCCCAGAGCGAGACCCACTCCTGCTGGTGCGGCGGAAGGTTCTTTAAGAGCGCCTCCGTCTCGCCGGACGCCTTTTTCAATATTTTGAGCTCGTCCCGGTCGTCCTTCTCGAACCTGAGCCGGTTCTTCCTCCGGAGCTTCTTCTTTTCTTCGAGCTGCTTTACCCTGCGTCCGATTGCGTCAGCGCGGTATCTTCTTTTTTCGCCCTTGATCCGGACTTCCCATCCCTCGAAGATCCTCTCGAAGTACTCTCTGACGTTTCCGAAAAATTTTCCTCTTCCTTCTTTTCCTCCTTCGTCACCTTCCCGGCGATGAGCTCGTAGCTCGACCTGAAGTTGGAAAGCAGGAACGAGGACTTGCAGAATTCGTTATAGAGCCATTCTTTCGTGTCCTTGTCGTAAAGAACTCTCTCACCCTGATCAGTGAGACCTACGATATCTTGGATAAGGTTATACACGAGGAACTTGGCGGCCCGCTTCGGGTCCCCGCCGAGGATCTTGAAGCTCCTGTCCTCGACAGTCAGGTCCTGCGTGAGGTCCCTTATCTGCGTCAGCCTCGCGACCGTCGGGTACGGGCACTTGAACCCCACCTCGCGCCACCCCTCGTCGTATCCTACCCACTCGCCTTTCTCGTCCTGGTATGCGGGCCAGTCATCTTCCTCGATCTCCCTGTACGGGTATATCGTCACGTAATTCGAAACATTCTTCGTAAGACTCTTAATTTCAGGCATATCATCTCCTTTTACATTTCCTTTTACACTTTACATTTCTTCTTTTAAATTCCCTCCCCCTCAACAGGAGGGGGGAGGGTTAGGGTGGGGGTGTACCTTAAATAAATGCTAGGTTGATACAATCCGTCATCGGCGTTTATCCACCCCCCATTCTCAACCCCGCAATCCCTTATTCAACCATAAACTCAACCGTCGGCTGGTTGTTCTTCACCGTCACGGTAATATCCGTCTCGGGCGAAGAGCCGGTATCGAGCCTGCCCAGGAAGCTCTTCTCGTCGGTGATCGGGTCCTTCGATCCGACTCCCGGATGCGGGTTACCCTCGAACTTCGCCTTCGGCACGCTCATCGTCACCTGGTGGTTATCGTCCCCGATGTACGTCCAGATGAAGTCGAGCTGCGTCTCCGTCCCGGCAACAGTCTTCTCAGAGAACTGCTGGCTCCCGAACTGATAAGTGAACGAGCCGCTCACAGAGCCCTCTCCCGGCGTGATCGCGCCCTTTATCGGCGACCCCACGACGAAATTCGCCTGTATCGTGTTCTCGATCACGAGGCTCAGGTTCTCGAACTGGTTCGTAGTCAGGGGCGAGCCGTCCACCTGCACGTCCGCCTCCCAGTGAACGTAGGGCGTATTCGATATAGCAGTCGGCGTCCCGAATATGTTTTCGGACAGTATCTGAAAAGCCTTTCCGACGACCGTCATGTTTAGCTGCGGCAGGTCGCTCGGGTCCACGTTCAGGGTCAGGTTCGAAATCTTGTTCCCCCTTATGAGCATGAGCGACTCGATGTCCGTGAACCTGAGCAGTATGCTGATACCCTCGGGTATGGTCGATCCCCTGTAGATCGTATGCGTGAAGGGCTTTATCTTCTCGACGACCGCGGCGCCGTTCGAGTGCGATTTCCTGAGCCCGTACGGGTGCGCTTCCGTATGGAGCGGAATAGTCGTTCCCGACGTCCACGACGGATCGATCTTGATTATCTCCGCGTCCGTGCCCGTCCCTATGAGCAGGAATTTATTGTCCGCCACGTTAGTCGCGTCGGTCACGACTATCGACGTATCCCCCTTGGCCGCGGCGGCGTTCAGCGTCGTGTTTACGGGCGATGACGGCTGCGTAGTTCCCGCGCTGTAGTAGTCGTTGTTGAGCGCGTGGAGATAGAAGAGCCCCGCCGTCTCGATGTCGAGCTCGACCGTCATGTCGGCCCCCGCATCGTAGTTCCCTTCGCGGAAGTTAGAGAGCACGCGCGATCCCGAGAGCGCCTGCGACCTCTGGAGCTCCCTTCCGCCCGACGGAGTGAACGTCCTCACGTTCCCGAGCTTGAACCAGTTCCCGGTCGGGTCCGTCTCCTTAACGTCCTCCCCCGATTCGTGCCTGTAGTTCAGCTTCGTGTTCGTATCGAGCGGGACAGTCGTCCCCGATACGTAACTCGAATCCACCTTCACGAACTCCATGTTCTGGCTGTTCCCGACGCGCAGTATCTCTCCCGCAGCGATACCCGTCCCGCTTGCGACCGAGATCGACGTCGCACCCGGATTTACAGCGGACGCGAGCGTCGTCGACGCGCCCGAGTCCTCGGACGGCGTCACGCCGTTTGACTGCTCTATCTTATACCAAATCTCTGCACTTGAGCCTGAAGCCTGTGCCATATGTATTCCACCTCCGGTGTTTTTATATAAAAAAGCCCGGAACGGCTCTCACCGCCCCGGGCGTTATTTTTTTCTCTTTACTCTGTCATTGTAAGGTCCCGCAGGAACCGCGGCAATCTAATCCTTATCTTATCATTTCGAGCCCGCGAGAAATCTATTTTTTGTCTTTAATCCCCTCCTTAGAAAAAGGCTCGTCTCGGCGAAGTCTCGGGCCGGAGCCGGNNGTAACGGTCCCGCTCACAGCGCCCCCCGTCTCGAGGTCCTTGTAATTTCCGCTGAGCGGCACGGAGCAGCTCCCCGAATCCATCGGGTTCACGATCACGAGCCCCTTCTCCCACGGGCGGATGTAGCACCCCGCCTTCGTGAAATCGGCCCCCGGTTTTCCCAGGTCCAGGTCGCCCACCTTGGCCAGAACGTCGTCCGGCGGCAGGCTCTGCTGCCAGAACATGCACTTCCCCGGCTCGCACGCGAGGAGCCCTGACGCGAGGTTGTACCAGTAGTCCCCGTACTCGGTCCCTATCACCGCGACGGCCTTCCGGTTCTTGTTTATATCCTGCGCGGTCTTCACGCGCCTCTGCCACACGGCCTCGCTCTCGGGCGTGCCGGTCGAGTACTTGCTCGTAAACACCTCGAACAGCGCGTAATCCACTACGTCCATCAGCTGCGGATACACCGGCCTCTTGAAGTACTCGCTCTCGACGTCGTTCCAGATGTTGGCGAATATCTTCACGCCGATCGCGTCCGCTCTCTCCCGCACGCGCTTAGCGCCGGCGAGAGCGTCTTTCTCCTGCTGCTCTCTCGAGAGCGACGGCGCATTGCCCCAGAACCATTCCGTCCCCCATACGTAAAAATTATCGAGGAAGCGCAGGTTCCACTTCCTGTCCTTATACGTCCCCTGCCACTTGCCGTTATATACCGATGCCGGGACCCGCTCGAAGTAATCCATGAAGAAATCGACGCACTCCTGTTTCCCTTTTTGAAGCGCGTCCACTTCCCAGTTTATGTAGGGGTTATACGCGACCTGGCCCGAGCTGTTCCTGAGCGGGCACTGCGGCAGCTTCGGAAGAACGTATGTATTGTAAAGGTCTCCGCCGAGGTTCCATCCTCCCGGCTCGTTCTTCGAATTCATATAACCGTAATTGTCGTAAGGGCCGCAATATTTAACGCTCGAATTGTGCAGGATGTACGGGCACCACGTCTGCTGCGGCAGCGCGGACCACCAGGTGAGCACCAGAGTGCAGTATCCCCTGATCTTGTTCGCCTGATCGATCTGCGAGGAATTCGCCGAGTCCCTGTTCGGAAGCGAATACGTCGAGCAGGCGAGATTCACGGTATCTCCCGCGCTCCCCGGCTGCGAAGGCGAAGGTGCCGGCGTCGGCTCGGGCGGTGCGCTCTGCTCCGGGCTCACCGGCGGACATTCCGGGCACTGGAACGGAATACAGCTCCTGCACTTCACCGTCGTATTCTTTTTGGCCCTTATCGTCTGCCCGGGATTTATAACGACTTGCGCCTCAGCCTCGCGGTCCCCGCCAAGAACACCCGCGATAGCCGTAATAAAAAGAACGGCGGTCAACAACCTGCTCACCGCCAGCTTGACTCCTCTAATCTCATGCATATACCTTTTCCTCGCCCGTTTAACATACATGTTTTAATTCGGGTAGAAAACTCTCGGATGAGAGCCCACCCCCGAACCGTGGTTCGTAACCGTCGCCCTGCTCTGATACTCGGCATACTCCCTTATCATAGGCATGTAAAACTGTAAGCCGCGTATGTAGCAAGCAGGCGACATGCCGTCTATGATCCCGTCCATTTCAGCCGTGTTCAGAGCCCTGTTCCATATAGCGAGCTCCGCAATGTTCCCCGAAAAAAAGCGGGTGCTATCCAGATCGTAACGCGCTCCGATATGCATCCCCGTCGGCGTCACCCCGTCGAAGCTCGCGTTTGTGAAGGAGCCCCTTCCTGTGGTACTTCCAACATATTGAGTCACGGTGTTCCCCGAACGCTGTAAAATCACCTGTGTCCAGGCCGTGTTCCCGGTGAAGGGCGGCGTGTCGCCCGAGCCGAAATCTCCGAATGTATCGCCCCCGTCGTCAGAGACATCCGTCCACAGGTCGCCCCTCGAATCGGTCGTGGGATGACTGTCCTGGACGATGTATTGGTCAATGTTCCCCGATGCAGGGAAGTCGCCCGCCAGGGTGTTGTATATGAACTTATTATTCGTCCCGGCGTTGTTCGGAACCTGCGCCTTCACCGCGATAGTCCAATCGCCGTCGGGGAGATAAAGCCCCGCCGTCTCGTTAGTCTCGACATAAGCGTTTGTGCCGTTGAATGTGTAGGCCCCGAATGAAACCGTATTCAGTGTAAAGATAAGAATCGTGCAGAGTATGTATTTCATAAGCCTCGTATTAATTGCAGTTGTATAATCTCGGGTGCGCCGTAACCGTACTGCCGTTATTCGTAACCGCGATCCCCGCGACGATCTCGTTATAGTCTCGTATCATCGGCGGTAACCATGCCGCACCCGGAAAGCAGTTTGAGGAATAGGTGGAATATGCGGTCTTATCGGAAGCCGAAAGGGTTCTATTCCATTTCGCAAAATCAGCAAGGACTCCATTGAGGAAATGATTCGAGCCATCGTTATACATACCGAACCTGTTCGTGGCATTCAGGGTCAGAGCATCGAGACCGGCATCCGAGGCATTAGCAACAGATACGCCATCGACGTACAAGGTGATCGTCGTACCGCTACGCTCGACAATTAACGCATGCTGATTTGTATTGTTTAAAGGTGTCGTCGCACTTTCGACATATATTTCCGTGCCATCATCGTCGGCAAGGAAAACAAACACTTTCCCATCTGCGAATGTACCTATTGCTATTGTTGCTCCGCTTGATCCCGTCCCCTCGTAATATCCCCCATCGAGACCGCTGCTCACGTTATTCCTTATTTTCCCCGCAATGGTCCAATCGCTATCGGGAAGGTTCATGGCGGAATTCGATGCCAATGACAAAGACTGGCTGGATCCCGAAACATTAAAGGCCGCCCAAGCCGGAGAGCAGAAGAATAGCGTGAGGATCAGTGACAAATATCTCATGATTCCCTGAGCTCGACCCCCACGAGCTCGGCGTCCGTATTGTCCGTATCGCTCGCCGCGTCCCTCGTGATCTTTATCCGGCACACTTCGCCCGCCGCGCACGAATCCATTTGCGCGCCGTTCGTAAACGACACGCTCACCACGTCCACGAGCCCGCTCGTTCCCGGCACTACCGTGTTGTCCACGCTCTGGGCCGCAGCGAAGCTATCGGAGTCCATATCCTGCTGCTGGTCGCCCACCCTCTCGAATGATACGTCCCAGTCAATATCTCCCGAAGTCGCCGAGGTCATGGCGTAGTGTATGTACACAGTCACGCCGCCGCCTGAATAAGCCTGCGGCATGACGAACGTGAACACGGCGCTCTCGTTAGTGGAGCCGTCGAAATCGAGAACCGGGTGCGAATTCCTGGTATCTATCGTCGCAAAGTTGGAGGCCGGAGGCTCGTTCATCGTCGGTCTGAAAACGAAGAGTGATTTGATCTTCGACCTGTCCGGCTTCTCGGTATCGAGCTCGTCGATCGCCGCCTGTACGGTCGTTGCCGCGATATTCCCCGCCGGGGTATTCGTCACCTGAGTGCCCGCCACCTGCGAACACGTCAGGTTCCCGTTCGCCGCAATGGTCGTTGCGTACTGATTCGCAGAGCAGTCTGAAGGGTTAGATGCGAGAGCCGTGGCAAGAGGCGACAGGATTGCGTCAACCTGGGCCTGCCCGCCCGTCTCGTCGGTAACCGCGAAATGAGCGGCGTTGAACTGGACTTTTGTTACGTTGCCGACCGTCGGGTTCGCATCGGATTCTTCGACCGTGAGGGAGCCGCCGCTAGCAATCGCGCCCCATTCCCCCGGAGTATCGCACTCGTCGGCGGTCTCGCAGACGTAAAGCACGTTATCGTCCTGCTCCCAGCAGTATTGCCCGTCGACCGCGCCCGTATACGAAGTGCAGTCAGTCGCGTGCCTGAGCATCTTGATCGTATTGCTGTTGCCGTCTATAACCTTGTTAAGCAGGGTTTGAGCATCGTTCAGATTTACGAGGCCCTCATCGGCCACGATCGCGTCCAGCTCGGCGAAACTGTCTATATCCGACGACGACAAGCCTCCGCCCCCTCCCCCTCCGCCGCCTATCGTATCCCTCTCGATCACATCCTGCTGGATGCTGGCGTACGCGCACAGTTCCGCGGCGCACAGAAACGCCGCTATTATCAGTACAAATCTCATCTGTCCCCCTCCGGTGTTTTTATAATCGCCCCCGCGCCGCTCTCAGTCGAGCTTCAGATAGGACGTTACGTGGAAGCTCCCCTGGGCGCTCGGCCCGTTCACGTACCTCACCCTGGCGCACTTGCAGTTGAGCTCGGCCACGTACTGGTTATCACCCGAGCCCGCCGTGTATGTCCACTCGGAGACGTACTGAAACTCCGGACTCGCCGCCGTGTCGCAGTCGCTGTCGCACGACTGCTCTATCTTCACTCCTCCCGCTGCGCTCGACTGATCGGATACGACCGTAACGGCGAGATACTTGAAAGTCTCCGTCAGATACGTATCGCTCGTATAACTCTCGTCCGTATCGAGCTCGGCCGTACTCTGCTCCATCAGTATCCTGTCCGAATCCGCCAGGGCAGTCCCGGCGAGCGATATGACAAACATCGCGCTTAATATGAGCATTCTTTTCATATGATCAGTTCCCCTCCCGTCACTGTCATGTAGTCGTATAAAATTTCAAGCGTCATCGAGAACGCCCCGTAAGGAGCGAGCCTCCCCCTGTCGGTCGTCAGCTGCGTTAGGCCGTTTATCACCCCGACGCACTCGCCGTCCGACATCACCCTCCTGTCGGCGAACAGCATCTTCTTCGTCTCCGCGATGAGCCTGTTCAGCTCCTTGAAATACTCGTCCTCGTCATAGACGTATCCCACAATCTCGGGGCTATAACGCACCCTCGTCTTCCCGCCCGGTATCTCCGTGTAACCGGTCTCGTTCCCCGTATTCACTATCACGGCCGGCATTTCGAGATAACTGATGCCTTCGATCGCGCCCGTTTCGAGATCGACCCCGACGAATTCCCTCGTAACTAGCTGTATCACGCTCGAGAGCTTGAGACTGTCCTCGAGCGCCTTGTCGATTTGCTCCCTGATATTCGTTACCATCACCCCTTCCCGAAAGCCTTGTTCAGCTCTCTCGTAAATATCCCTTCGATTGCGGAGAGCGTATCCGCGTCGCTGCCGCTCACGCCGAAGAACCTCCTCACGGGCATCTTCCCGAGGCCGAGCTGATGAACTATCGCCTTCCTCCGCTCGACAGGGTCGAATATCCCGACAACGGCCTCCGTATCGCTAACGGCCTTCGTCTCTATCGCGTCGAGCATCCGCCCGCCCGCATCCAGGTCCACTCTCCCGCCTTTCTTCCGGCCCTTATACGGCGTGAACGGCCTCATCTCCACGTCGAGCCCGGCTTTCGTCCTCCGCTTTATGAGCGACGCGACTAGCCGCGCCGATTCCGACACCGCCTTTCTCGTGTCGAAATCCTTCTCGATCCTCTTTCCAAGCTCCTCTAGAAATTTCGAGAGCCCCTTCGTATCGATAGTTATCAACCCTTCATGCCCTCCCTACGAAGAACGTCGAAGCGGGTATCCTGTTCTCGTCCTCGTCAACATCCCCGCTCGCGTCCCAGTCGTAGTCGATCCCTGTAGCGAGCACACGCTCCATCTCCTCGTCGAACTTCTTTCCGTACTCCTCGGCGCGCTTCTCCCACGCGTCCGCGTTCCGTGTTGACTTCGACAACTTCGGGCACACGTAGCCGGAGAGCACCCTGTAAACGGACGCCTTCCTGAGCTGCGTCTCCGCATTCAGCATCAGCGAAGGGTCGAAATCGAGGTCCCCGTTGAGGAACTCAATATTCCTCCCGTACCTCTCCCTCACCCTCGGCCTGAACCATTTCACCTCTATGATCCTGTCTATGTCGTCCTTCGACTCGTCGTGATCAGGGCCGAACCCGGACGAGTCAACCTGCACTGCCTTGACCCCGGCCCTGTGGTTCTTCCTCGCAGGAGTCCCGGAATCGAGCGTCACGGTGTTCACGCTCACAGAAGCCGCTTTCACCACCTCGACGTTGCTCTTGCTGTCGAGCTTGATGAAGTCCCCAGGCTGAAGCCCGGATGCGTCCGCAAGCGTGATTGAAGCCGCCCCCGCAGATACAGCACTCGCGAGAGTAGTCGCAACTCCGCCCTCTATCACAGCCGGCACACCGTGGTCCAGTATGTCCGGCACGTACTGCTCCATACTCTCATCATTCGAATACGCCATTGTATTTGTCCTTATCTTGTCTTTAGTCTTTTATCCCCTCTCCCTCTACTGAGGAGAGAGGGTCAGGGTGAAAATAATCCATTATTTATTGCAGCGGAGTTAACGGAAGTTAGTTGAGCGCGACAATCCCATGCTTTATCATTTATTTCCCTCCTTTCCTAAAGGAGGGCCAGGGTGGATTTTGTTAATTGTCATTCCCGAGCGTCTTAATCGGGAATCCAGAAGTTTTATTAATTTGTCATTGCGAAGGAGCGGTTTATCCCGGCGTAGTCTTTTACGGAGCAGGAAGCGACTGTGGCAATCTCACCTTTTATCTTCTAATTCCCTCCTTAGAAAAAGGAGGGATAGGGAGGATTTATCTTTCACGTTGGTCCTGTTTGTCCCGCGTAGCATTTAATTCCCCGAAGTTCGGCACGTCCTCTTGATTTTCACGGCAATGCAACCCGGAGAAATCTCACTTCCCCTTCATCCACGGCAGCTCCGGTACGACGAACGACTTCTTGACAGGCTTAAACCCCTTCCTTTCGAGCGCCCGCGCCCTGTCCTCCCTCACGACGTTCCTCTTCCCGACCCCCGACTCCATCTCTATCAGCCCCGTCTCTTTATTCGCCGCCTCGTTCCTCTCATTCGTCTGAAGAGCCGCTTCCTTCATCAGTCCCCTTAGCTCGTGAACGTCCCTTCCCGTCGCCCTGACTTCCCACTCGGGCTTTTTTCCCTTTCGTTTTATCGTCCTCTCGTAAATAGCCACTCCGCGTCACCCCCGGCGAGCTTTCGGGATACGGCATCCTCACGCCTTCAACCTTCATCTTGTATGACTTGATCTTCGTCCCCTTCTTCACGTCCGAAGGGTCGAGCGCGACGCTCTCCCTGCACTCCATCCATTCATCTTCCACGGGCCTGTAACCGAGCCCTTGCTTGAACTGGAGCTTATACATCCAGTTCCTGCAGTGAGTCGCCGTCTTCCTCCCGCTCGGATTCACGAACATCACGGTGTAGGGTCCCTCCCCTTTCGTCGCGCACTTGTTCCACGCGTCGCACCCTCTGTTAGTCTTCGTCGGCTCGGAGCACGTGGGATATCCCACGGCATAACCGGGATATTCGGAGTCCGGCAGACTCGGATGCCCCGAAACGCCCGCGCCTCCTATATCCCCCCCGTCCTCAATCACCACATCCTTTATCTCAGCCATTAGTTTTCTTACCTCTATCCAAACAATCGTAGGAGCGGCTTCCAGCCGCGACCTATTTTATTTGTCATTTCGAACAAAGTGAGAAATCTGTCTTTTGCATTCTCCGACATTACAGAATTTGCGTTAAGAAAATAGAGTATTAAGGCGTGAAGATCGTTCAGGGGTGTGGGTCGAATTGAACGATCTTAGCCTTNNAAGGAAAAGAAGAAATAAAATTTACCTTTTTTCTTTCCTTACGATGTGATTAATCCATAATCCGGAACAAAAAAAGGGCACATGCCGCTCAAGACACGTGCCCTCTAGACCCATTCCCCTGTCACAACTTATGTAGCGTTCGTCTGGTATTCGACTCCTAATGCGTCGTTCATTTCGGCCACGCCGAAATCCTGTGATGCTACTATTTTAGTAGATAGAGTGTCCGCGTCGAACTCGACATCTATTGTCGGGGTCTGCTTCCTGGCAATGGCGAAAGCCCTGCTTGTGTAGATCATGTTCCTCGCCGTCGTCGATACCTGGACGCTCGAGCTGAAGCTTATATTCACGCCGTAAGCGAGGTCTATCGATCCCGTCTTGGCCGGCCCGTTAAGTTCGCCCCTTACGAGCGCCGAGTTTATATTCGACACAACGAGCACGTGGTCCCACTGCACCGGATGGAACACGCCCCAGATGGGCGTCATCCCCATCATCACCTTATTCTTTCCAAACTGTACGAGGTTCCTTATCGCGAGGAGATAATTCGCCTCGGAAAAATCAGACGAGCCCCCCACGCTGTGGGAAAGCCCCGCGTACAGCCCCGCGATCTGCTCGTCCTCGTACTGCGCGAGCGACTGCCCGAGCTCCACTTGGTACACGTTCCCGAGGCTCGTCACGGCCCTCACGTCCGCCTTCCTGTCGATCTGCACGGCGGCGTAGGATACGTCGGGCGTAATGTCTACCGACGTCTCTGTATTAGCCGTGTACGACACCGTCCCGGAAAATGCGGCCGCGCTTATCGCGCCTATCTTCGGGATGTGCAGCACGTCTCCCGGCCCCGCGAACTGAAATTCCATTATACGCCCGCTGAAACCCCTGTGATTATGGGCGGCGAACTCCACCTCCGCCTCCCATATCTCAGGCAGTATCGCTGCGGCTGTCGTAGTTGTTACATTTGCCATCTAAAACCCCCTGAATCCGGTCGCGTTTCCCGCAACCGCATGAATTTTTATTCTTGTAGTCTTTTCTTTCCGACTTTACAGAATTGGCGTCACTTTATTTTCCCCTCTCCCTTGAGGGGAGAGGGATAGGGTGAGGGTGTCACCTTTCATTCATCTATCGAAGAAAACCCGTTCGTCCTGCTTGTCCGGCGGAGCTTTAGCGTAGACGGAAGCTTGTCGAAGGATCGAACGGACTGATATTTGTCATTGCAGGCACTACGAAGCAATCTCAGCGCAATTTACTTCCTCTCCGCCAGGTGCTTCTCATAAATCTCCTGCACGACCCCTTCGCTCTTGAGCTCCGCGTACTTCCTCGGATCGCTCCTCGCAATCTCCCTGATCTCGTCGAGCGTGTATTTCCCCGTCCTCGCGCCCAGCGCCCCCGTCCCCGCGCCTCTCGCGGGCGTGGGCTTCACAAGCCCCGGCCTTTCCGAGAGAAACCCTCTCATGAATTTTTCGAGTGTAGTCTCCGTCCCGGTCTCCGGATCGAGCGCCGGCCTGCCGTCGGCATCGACGACGCGGAACCCGCCGTCCGTCATTCTCAGGTTTCGTTCCGTAAAAGAAACGATCATATCGACGTTCGTGGGGTCCGCCCCGGCTTTAAGGGCGGTCTGCGTAAGCTCGGCGCGCTTGAGTAGCGACTCGTACTTCTGCCGCCACTCCCTCTTCTCGTCCTCGTGCTTCCTCGCCTGCTCGCCGAACCTGCTCTCACGCTCAGTAATCTCGTTCTGGAGCAGCTCTCTCTCCCGAGCTGTCCGTGCGATCAGCTCTTCTTTCTCCCGCCGCCATTCTCTGGAAGCCGCAGCGTCTTCGGCGCTCTCTATCCCGAGCTCCCTCAACCTGTTCTCGACTTCCTTGTCCACCCTGAGGCGGTCTTTTTCGAGCCGCTGCTGAACAATCTTGTTCACCTGCGACTCGGTAAAGAGCTTCTCGTTCCCGTCCTGATTCTCTTCCGAGTCTGTTCCCTCCTTTTTACCCCCGGAGTTAGGGTCGGAACCCGCTGCGTCGGACTCAGCACGCCGCACACGGTCAGTTTCACAAATCAGCATTCACTACCCCCTTCGGTAGTAAATAAAATAATTTTTTCTCCTCGCTCACGTACATTGTCATTGCGAGGCTCCGAAGCCTTGTGCGTAGGAGCCGCGGCAATCTCATCTTTGTCTTTAAATTCCCTCCGCCTGTCCTGAACTTGTTTCAGGATCTAAAGGAGGGCCAGGGAGGATTTATCTTTTCATGTCATTCCCGAAATCTTTAATCGGGAATCCAAACATTATGTCACCCTGAACTCGTTTCAGGGTCTCGGTTTTTATTCATTGCTGATACCGTCTGAGAATCCAGTATTTCAATAAAATGTAGGAGCGGCTTCCAGCCGCGATTGACTAATATATTCCCCTCTCCCTTGAGGGGAGAGGGACAGGGTGAGGGTGTACCACTTGAATTTTGCTGCTTATTAATTACTTGGAATTATTAGATAAATAGCAGAAAGGAAACGCAAAAGGCACAAAAAAAACGGAGAAGATGTTCTCAGTCTCCGTTTCCTTTGTGCTTTACGCTTTAGGGCGTTGTTCGCCCGTTAAAATATAAACTATACGCTTTTCGTGGCCCTGTCAATGACCTTTTTTATCGTCCGGTTAAAAAGTTTCATCGCTCCCGTCGCTGTCATGCCCAACGCATCTCCGATCTTTTCGTATGAATAAACGTTCCCGTCAACCAGCCCGTAACGAAGCTCTAACACTGTCCTCTCCCTCGGTTTGAGAGCGAAAAATATTTCCTCGACACGCTCCCGGTTCACCCTCTCCCGCACCTCCCCCGGCATCAGATGGAGAATATTTATTATCCCGTCGTTATATCTGGTCATTCCTCTCCGGTCTTGCTTCCTCCCCTCTCAAATCCACGAACTCCCCCTCGCTCCCGACCGCGCGCTCTGCACTGTACCCGAACAGCTCCCTCTGCTTCTCAAGCTCTCCGGCTGTTGACTTCAGCATCCTCTGC
>JRYK01002720.1_pt1 | contig 13836 bp, 8 predicted proteins | sample 235381 | NCBI WGS metagenome assembly JRYK01 (sample SAMN03074220, study PRJNA261476) | activated sludge metagenome | biome: Wastewater Treatment Plant; feature: Wastewater; material: Activated sludge; isolation source: activated biomass of a wastewaster treatment plant treating hydrocarbon... ...
GAGAGGAGCAGGATCAGCTTCATACTGGGCGTATCGCTCATGGGCACCGCCGTGATAAGCGGGTTCCAGCTCTTCGCGTCCTACATGTTCGGAGAGGGCGTCTACAGGGAATTCTTCATAAACGTATCTTCGGGCGCGGTCGATCTCTTCCCGTCGGTGCTGATACTCGCGGGCGCGCTCATCCTCCTCAGAAAAAAAACGGACGAAGACTTCGAACGGAAGACCGGGCGCTATCTCATCGCGGGCTCGGTCATACTCGGAGTATCGCTGGGGATAATATATTTCCTCGCTGAATCGGAACCGAGATCCGGCACTCCCGGCCCGCAGACGCTCTGGGCTCAGATATGGGGGCTTGCACCGATGGTCTCGGTCATAGCGGCCGCTTTCGCGTCCGAATATTATACGAGCAAGAGCAGGACCGTACTCTCGTACGTCCTTGAAATAACGCTTATCCCGCTGCTCGCCTCCGAAGTATTCGTCACGCTCGTCTCGTCGCTTTTTCCGGGAGAGCATTTCCTTTACGCCGATTTCCTCAAGGTGCTCGCCTGCTTCATCCCGTTCATCGGGCTCACTCTCGAATACTCCAGGAACTACAGGGAGAAAAAATACGCTCTCAGGAAGATGAGGGATGCGGAATCAAGGCTCGAGAGTACTACGGGGCAGAACCGCGCCGAGGTGGAGAGGTTGGAAGGCAGGCTGAAAGAGCTCGGGGAATCGGTGGAATTCCGGGAAGCGCTCTCCGCGCAGGCGCCGTACGGCGCGTACGTCGTTACCGACGGGCGGCTGGTTTATGTGAACCCCAAGTTCTCGGCTATCACCGGCTATACATGGAAAGAGCTGGTCGGCTCCAAAATGGACGCCCTCGTTTCTCCCGAAGACAGGGAAGAGCGCGCCGAGCATATCCGGGGGATAACCGGCGGCGTGTCGGCGGAAGCCCACACGTACAGAATCGTCAACAGGAAGAGGCAAACGGTCTGGGTCTCCGAAACATCATCGAAAATCACGTATATGGGCAGGGAGTCGATCCTCGGGAACGTCGTCGACATCACATCCGCGAGACACATCGAGGAGATGCTGAGGACGCTCTCGGCGAGCTCGCCGCTCGGAATATACATAGTGCAGGACGGGGAGATAAAGTACGTAAACAGGCAGTTCTGCGAGTACACGGGATACGGTGAGGAGGAGCTCATAGGGACCTCCGCCGAGAATCTCGTCCTCTACCTCGACCGTGAAACGGCGAGGGAGATGTCGAGGCGCATGATTACTGAGAATCTCACTCAGCCCTACGAGTACAGGATATCGAGCAAGACGGGCGAGATCAGGTGGCTCACCGAGACCGTGACGAGGATCAAGTACTGCGACAGGAACGCCGTGCTCGGGAGCGTAGCCGATATAACAGAGAGGCGGAGGGTGGAGATGATGCTGAGGACGCTCTCGACGAGCTCCCCGATCGGAATATACATAGCGCAGGACGGAGAATTCAAGTTCGTCAACCCGCAGCTCCAGAATTTTACGGGCTACAGCGAGGAGGAGCTGCTCGGGACCAAATCCGCCTCGTACGTATACGAGGAGGACAGGCAGTCAGTCAGGCAGTACGCGATAAGGATGCTCAAGGGCGAGGCGAACGCTCCCTACGAATACAGGGCGGTGAGGAAGGACGGGACCGTTATGTGGTCGATGGAGGTCGTGAAGTCCATACAGTACATGGGCAGGGAAGCGGTGCTCGGCACGCTGATGGACGTATCCGAAAAGAAGCAGGCCGAGGAGCTGTTCCAGACGCTTTCGACCTCGACTCCTATCGGCGTGTTCATCGTGCAGGACTCGAGGTTCGAATTCGTGAACCCGCAGTTCGAGGAATTCATGGGCTACGGCAAAAACGAGCTCCTGGGCTCGAACCCGTGGAAGCTCGTGCACCCGCTCGACCGCGACGAAGTCATAGAGAAATCGAAACAGATGCAGGACGGCACGAGGAAGCTGCCCTACGAATACAGGGTGGTGAACGGACACGGCGAGACGAGATGGGTGATGGAGACGAGCACATCGATCCAGTACAGGGGCAGGCAGGCGATACTCGGCAGCCTGATGGACATATCCGAGATCAAGCGGGCCGAGGAAGAGTTGAAGGGCGCGAAGGAAGCGGCCGAGGCGGCGAGCCAGGCGAAATCGGAGTTCCTCGCGAACGTGAGCCACGAGATAAGGACGCCGTTGAACGCCATAGTCGGCATGACGGAGCTTATGCTCGATACGTCGTTATCGAACGAGCAGCAGGAAACTTTGAGGGTGATAGAGTCGTCCTCGGACGCGCTCCTCAGCCTGATAAACGATATACTCGACTTCTCCAGGATCGAGGCGGGTCAGATGGAGATCGAGGACGAGGCGTTCAGCCTGAAGGAGCTCGTCGAGAGCGTCGCCGATTCCCTTTCCGTGAGGGCTTTCGAGAAGGGGCTCGAGCTCGTCTGCTACATCAATCACAACGTGCCCGACCGTCTGCTCGGGGACATGACGAGGATAAGGCAGGTGTTAATGAACCTCGTCGTGAACGCGATAAAATTCACGGACACGGGCGAGGTGTTCATCAATATCGAGAACATGAGGCACGTCGACGGGGACGACGTCGAGATACAGTTCAAGGTCGCCGACACCGGCATCGGAATTCCCGAAGAGCACAGGGAGAGGATATTCGAGAAATTCTCGCAGGTGGACAGCTCCACGACGAGGACGTTCGGCGGCGCGGGGCTTGGACTCAGCATATCCAAGTCGCTGGTCGACCTCATGAAAGGAAAGATATGGTACGAGAGCGAGGTCGGCAGGGGCTCGACCTTTTACTTCAGTCTCCCGCTGAGGCTCGACTGGGAGAAAGAGGGCAGGGTCGCGCGGGTGCAGCCGAATTTCCGGGGCACTCCTGTGCTGGTCGTGGACGACAACGGGACGAACAGGTCCGTGCTCAGGAAGATGCTCTCGCTCTGGAGCTTCGAGGTGATGGAGTCGAGCGGGGGGAGGGCGGCATTGTCGCTGCTCCACAACATGGACAAGAAACCGCCGCTCATTATCGTGGACAAACAGATGCCGGGCATGGACGGCATAGAGTTCACGGAGCACGTGAGGAGCTCGATCGGGAGCGGAATAAAGATACTGCTACTCACGTCGTGGGGAGGAATGAGTTTCACCGATATAAAGGAGAGGGGTGTCGACGAGACGATAGTGAAGCCCGTAAAGAGCACGAAGCTCTACGAGGCGGTATCGAGGCTCGTGAAGGAAGATTCGTATCTCGGCGCCGGTGAGCAGGTCCGTCAAGGCGGCTCTCCCTTCGAATCGGCGAGGGCGAGAAAAAAGGCAACGCCGCGCATACTCGTAGTCGACGACACACCCGACAACCAGAACCTCGCGAAGAGGATACTCGAAATAGGCGGATACGTGGTCGACGTCGCCTCGGGCGGCAAGGAAGGTGTGGACGCAGCGTGTGGCAACGTCTATGACCTCATACTCATGGACATACAGATGCCGGTCGTGGACGGCTTCGACGCTACAAAGGCGATTAGGAGCTGGGAGAAGGAGAACCGTGCGGAAAGGACCCCGATCGTCGCCGTTACCGCTCACGCGCTCAAGTGGTATAAGGAGAAGTGCATGGAGAACGATATGGACGATTATGTAACGAAGCCGCTCACGAAGAAGGCCCTCCTCGATATGGTGAGGAAATGGGTGAGTCCGGAGGACGCTGAAAACAGCTCTCCGGGCGTCGACCTCGGCGCCTGACCTTCCCGAATTACGCTTCCCTGAGTTCCCTTAGTGGAATCCCCTTGGGGCCGCGTTTTTTTCCGTATACAATAATGCCGGACTTATTTTCCTTAACGGGAGTGTGACCTGATTTGGGCGCTGACCCGAAGAAACTCGATCCGCATATAATCGGAGAGATAAGAGCGCGCGGCATAGAGCCCGCCGTCGTATTGTCGCAGATAGAGATGTTCGAGCGGGGCATGCCGCCCGCCGACCTCGTCCGGCCCTGCACGCCGGGGGACGGGATCGTGACGATATGGGGCGGGGCCGAATCCTATGCGCGTCTCTACGAAGCCGAATCCGCGAGGAGGGATGTGGTAAAGTTCGTTCCGGCCTCGGGGGCGGCGACGAGGATGTTCAGGGACCTTTTGTCGGCGGCCCAGGGCGGCCCGCTCGAGCGCGTCAGGCTCGAAGCGGCCGCAGACGGCGGCGACGGAGACGCGGGCGCGGTGCTCAGGTTCGCCGACGAGCTAGGGAAGTTCGCCTTTCACGACGACCTCGAAAGAGCGCTCGAACTTGACGGGCTCAACCTCAGACACGTGCTCGCTTCGGGGGAATACGGGGAGCTCGTCGCGCATACGCTCGAAGCGAAGGGGCTCAATTACGCGAGCCTGCCGAAGGGCATGATCGTGTTCCACAAATATCCCGTCCATAACAGGACCGCGTTCGAGGAGCACCTCGCCGAGGCCATGGCCTATGCGAAAGACGGGAGCGGCAGGGCGCGCGTCCATTTCACGCTCTCTCCCGAGCACCTCGGCATAGTGAGCGCGTACATAGAAAGCGTGAAGGAGCTGTACGAGCGTGAGGGGGGAAGGCTCGACGTCACCTACTCGGTACAGAAGCCGTCCACGGACACGATCGCCGTCGATATGGAGAACAGGCCTTTCATCGATGAGGACGGGAAGCCTGTATTCAGACCCGCAGGGCACGGGGCGCTCATCGAGAACCTGAACGCGCTCGGATGCGATATAGCCTTCATAAAGAACATAGACAATGTCGTGCCCGACAGGCTCAAGGAAGAGACTTATCTCTGGAAAAAGGCGCTCGGCGGTTATCTGCTCGCGCTCCAAAGCCTTATATTCACGGCGCTCGAAAAGCTGGAAAAAGGGGGAGGATACGGGGACGTCGCCGGAGAGCTGTCCGGGCTATCGCAGCTCGGTCTCGACATACCCGTCGCCGCGGATGACGGAGACGCGGCTGCCCGCCTCCTGTCGGCGCTCGACAGGCCGCTCAGGGTCTCCGGTGTGGTGAAGAACCAGGGCGAGCCCGGCGGCGGACCGTTCTGGGTGAGGGGGAAGGACGGTGCCCTCACGAAGCAGATAGTGGAATCGGCGCAGGTGGACATGAGCGCGCCCGGACAGAAGAAGGTCTGGGAGTCCTCGACCCACTTTAACCCGGTCGATCTGGTCTGCGGGCTCAAGGACCGGAGGGGCAGGCCCTACGACCTCATGCGCTTCATCGACCGTGATGCGGGGTTCATATCCGTCAAATCCAGGGACGGGAGAGACCTCAAGGCACTAGAGCTCCCGGGGCTCTGGAACGGCGCGATGGCCTTCTGGAACACCGTGTTCGTCGAAGTCCCGGTGATCACGTTCAACCCGGTCAAGACCGTTTTCGACCTCCTCAAGCCCGAGCACCAGCCCAAGCTCTGACCGAGCTTGTTCAGCCCCCGTTTACCCGGAAAACAGTATAGGGTGTATTATTATCCGAGAAGCTCAGCGGGAGGCGTGCTCGCATATGTCCGAAAAACGTTATGAGAAAGAGGTTGTTTACGTTGACCCCGATTTCATGGACCTCATACCTTTCTTCCTCGAAAGCAGGCACAAGGAGATCGTGACCATAAGGGAGTGCATAGCGAACGCCGATCTCAAGGAAGCCCAGAGGCTCGGGCACGGTATGAAGGGCGCGGGCGGGGGATACGGCTTCCAGGAGATAAGCAGCATAGGTAAGAGCATAGAGGAAGCGGCGAAGGCCGGCGACACGGAAGAGATAGAAGAGGCCCTGGAGAGGCTCGCCGAATACCTGTCCGTGGTCGAAGTGCTGCCCGGAAAGAGCGAAATGCTCGACTGAAGACCGCATAGTTATGAACGCTTAAATCCGTCCCAGTTACCTGTTAAAATACCGGGTCATGGCTAACGGCAGGAAAACCGTAACCGAAGACGTGTGCGTGATGCTGCCCCGTGACCTGACGGGAGCGGCGGCATCTTACGGGGAAGCCCTCGGCTTGCTCGACGGCCTCTACGCGAGGCAGCTCTCCAATGACCTTACGCTTTCCTTCGAGAAGGATCTCTGGAACGAAATCGCCGAAACGTTAAAGAAAGGCGCCGCCGGCCTCACGGGAGGTGCGCGCGCGAGCTACGAGCAGGGTGCGGCTTCGCTCGCGAGGGGCATATTCGACCTCTTTCCCCTCGACGCCGGAAGCGTGAACGGAAAAGACGCGATAGAGATAATCCTCGGCAGGGTGTTCTCTCCCGAAGGCGACGGCGAGAGCTATTACGCCGGGGCCGCGGGACGGGAGAACCGCGAATACGAGGGGCTTATCAGCGAGTACGACGACAGCATGGGTCTCTTCACCGACTCGCTCATGGTGTCGCGGGGATATAAAGGGAAGGTATTTCAGGGCGACCTCCCGCATATCAAGTGTCTCGACGTCTTCTCACTTTCGGGAGGTCTCAACGCCCGGCACAAGCCGATATGCGTATTCTTCTCCGGGGGCACGAAGGAGAACGTTTCCTCCCTCTCGCGCATGACCGTGTTCATAAACCTCTACGCGGCGAGGTTCAAGGCGCTCACGGAAAAGATCGCGCTTAAATATCTCGCCGGAGCGGAGGAGCTCGCGGACATGACGCCCGCAGAGACGGCGCGGCTCCTCCTCATCTGGCTGAGGGGTCACGACGCCGGGCATTTCATCGGTGCCGACAGGCTCGGCAGGGTGATGTCGGAGTTCGACAGCAACTACATGGTGCTCCACGAGCTCAAATCCGACATGATCGCTCTCTACAACATGAAGCACCTCTCGGGGAGCCTCCTCGGCGGAGGGCTTCTCAGGAAGGCGTATCTCCTGACGGTCGCCGAGATGCTGAGGTACATGAGAAGGGAGGGGTTCGTCAAGCACCCGGACACGGGCTCCGCTTACCTCGCATACAGGCACTTGAGCGACATGGGGGCGATACGTCACGACCCGTGGGGCGGGAAATTCATCGTGGACATAGACAGGCTCGAAAAAGTGGTGGACGAGTTCGCGTGGGACCTCGTCAGGCTCTTCGCCGACGGGAACGAGACGAGGGCGCGGGGTTTCGTCAACAGCTGGGGCTGGCTCGGGGTAGAGGACACGGACGGACTCCCGAGGGGCTGCCCGGATGCGCTCAGGAGAATGATCGCCGACACGGACATCCCGCACGAGATCGATTACAACTTCGCGACGAGCTTCGTGTGAGCGCCGCTAATTGCCGTACGGCCTGCTGTCCTTGCCCGGACCGAGCAGCCTCGCCGCTTCCCTGGAGCACTCGTCCTCCCCGAATAGATATGCGCGGAGTGAGACGCATTCCCTGAGGAGCGCTACGGCGAATTTTCTCTCCCTGTTCTTATCGAGAAACCTGGCGATAGTGTCGATGCAGGGCGCCTGTTCTTTACGGAAGAGGCCCGAGCATATCCTCATCAGCTCGTCCGGGATACAGTCCGTATATTCGGGGGGGCCCGCTTCCGTGAGGAGCGACAGCTGCCGCACGCCGTGTTTGTATATCCTCATGTAGAGACCGTAAAGCGCGGTAAGGTAGGAGAGCTCCTCTCCCTGTCCGCCTTCGAACACGCGCTCCTCCATCCCCTCGGCCGCTTCCCTCACCCTGTCGGCCTCCCTTTTTTTTCTCCTGAGCGACGACAGCCACAGGGCATAAACGTTTTCGTCGAATTCGCGCGGTATATAGTGAGAGCCGCCTACCGGCTGTCCCTTCAGCAATTCGTACGAGATCCTGAGCAGCGCGTCCGCGAATTGCGATCTCCGCGCCGAGCCGTAAAGGGCGGCCTCCTTTCTCCTCCTGACCCTTATATCGGCCCCGTTCGTGCGGAACCCTATGGGCTGCCTTTCGGGCACGCCCGGGGACGACAGGTATTCGGTCCTGATCTCCCTCAGCTTCCTGTCCTTGTCTATAAGCTTCTCGATCTCGCTTATGAGCTCGTCCAGGTATTGCTCCTCTTCTTCACTCGTATAGGGCTCCTCGGCGGCCGCCGAGTACTCGACGTTGCGGGCGATCTGCTCGAGGAGGAACGGGTCCCCGGAAAGGTGGATGAGGAACAGCATGATGTTGGCGTATTCTTCTTCGTCGAGGCTTCCGGACAGCCTTCTCACTTCCTCTTTCACGTTTTCATTCTGGAGGTTCCGGGAAAAGTAGAGCGCGGCGAAGTAGTGATATATGTATCCGTGCCTGAATTCGTAACCCGGCTCCCTGCCCGCGAGTGTATCCGATCCGAGCAGCGCAGTTATCACGGAGCCCGTGCCTTCCGGAGGACTCGGGAAATCCGCCGCGACCTCGCCGACGAGGGCTTCCATGTCCTCCTCCGATATCCACCTGCTCCTCCTCGAGAACATCCTGTATGCGAGCCCGGACAGGAGGCTCATGAAGAACGGCATATCTTCCCTGCGTACGGCCTCCTTGAGCGATTTGGTTATCAGGTAATCGTAATACTGACCGTAGGAGCTCGCGCCCGGCCCCTCCTCGACCTCGGAATCGGCCATCTGCAGTATCGTCAGAATGAACACGGGATAGGAAGGGACGAGGTTCCTCGCGAGAACCGTATCCACCGCACCCCTCAGTCTGTCCTTTCTCCGGGCGGCCGCTTCTAGGTCTGCCGTCCCTCCGGCGAGCGTCCATTTCGAGATGAGCTCCTCTCTGAGCGTCTGCCCCAGCTCCGCGATCCCGCAGACGGCGTATCCGGCGGGAACCCCGAAAACGGACAGTCCCTTCGGCAGGTCGGCGTATTCAGGAGGGTTCACCGCCGTAAGCACCGCACCGCCGAAATGCTCGCTGAGTCCGAGCAGGAAAGAGCCCAGCTCTGCCGACCCGGCCCTTATCCTGTCGGCGTTGTCGAGGAGGAGTATCCTCTTCTCCCGTGGCCCGGACGTTATAAGTCCGATACTTTCGGAGGCGTACTGCGAGCCGTACTTGGCGAGGAAGAATTCGTGCGTCTCCCCGGCGCGGGGGATACGGAGATTCTTCCCGTCGGCGTAAACGGGGAAGAATCCCGCTTCAGCGAGACTGTGTGCGAGGACCTTGAGCAGCGATGTCTTTCCCGAATCCTCGGGGCCGCATACGAGCACGCCGCCCGACTCGGCGGCGCCGATGAGCTCGGATGAGTTTATTCTTCCGGCGCCAGGCCACGCGCCCGCCAGGCTTCCGGGGCTCAGCACCTCGATGTCGGGGAATACGTATATTCCCCGGAGGGAAGGTTTTTCCCCGCCTCTCAGTCTTATCTGTATGCCGGTATCGTTGATGAATTCGTCGAAATCATCTTTGAATACACCTTTCCCTTCCATGAAATCCCCGACTCTTTTTAATTAACTCGCGGTTTGCTCGGAAGCGCCGCCGCGCAGCCTTACTCAAAAATATTTAAATTATACAGGGATGTCGGAAGGAGGGGCAAATGTCCTGTTGTGGCTTCGGATGCTTTAATTTAAAATCCAATGTAATCTTCAGTAAACATTTACTGACTGTTCACGCGGCTTTTGAATACAAACAGGGGATGCGAACGTTTTGCACGGGAATGAAAGCAAGAGACAGAATAGCCGCGGTCCTTTACATAACACTCTTCGTATCATACGTATATTTTCTGCAGAACCCCTGGAACCATAATTCGGTGCCGCGCATAGCCCTCGATCTTTCAATCATCGAGGACAGGGCGCTTTCCATTGATAAATACAAATCTGCGACTAAGGATATCGCGTATTATCATGGGCGGTATTATTCCGACAAAGCTCCCGGCTTGTCGTTCACGGCTTTACCCGTGGTCGTAGCGGCGAGGTCGTTTCTTTTATCACGCTTCTCCGACGCGAAATGGCTCTTACCCGGCGGGGGAATAACGAAATTTTTCATATATCTCCAGGCGTGCGCAAACGTTCTAACGACAGCGCTTATTACAGCTTCGGCTGCGCTCGCGATATATTATTTCGCTGTCAGGCTGGGCGCCGGGCTCGCTGGAGCCGCGTTCGGAGCCGTGACATACGGCCTTGCCACGCCGGCGTGGGGATGGGCCACCGCCTTCTTCAGCCACAACGCCGCTGCAGGGTGCTCGTTTCTGGGCCTAACGGCCGTCTATTTTCTGAGCGTGTCGCCGGGCGGGGTTAAGAAAGAGGCCCTCATTGGTTTCGCGGCCGGAGCGCTCCTGTCATGGTCGGTGGTGATCGAACTTACATCCGGTCCTGTCGCGGTCATTATAGCCGTCTACGGAATCTACGCCATACGCGGCCGGGAGAGGCGGAGGTTAATCCCGGTGTTAATCTCCGCGGCTGCGGGCGCCCTGATATTGCTGACACCGCTCCTGATTTATAACTATTCGATCACCGGGAGCGTATTTAATTCACTCTACAAATATTCCACTAATTTTCCCGGGATGAGACACGGGTTTTACGGAATTACGTATCCCCGGCCGGATGTGGCGGCAAAGCTGTTGTTCCTGCCGGGATACGGGCTTTTCTGGCTCTCCCCCGTGCTGCTGGCTTCGCCGTACGCGTTATATAGGTTATGGAGAGGGATACCCGGGGGAAAAGCCTTGGCCCTCGTACTATCCGCCGTGCCGGTTTACTACTTTCTCCTCAACGCTTCGTATGAATATTGGACGGGCGGAGGCTCTACCGGTCCGCGATTTCTGACTCCGGCCATTCCGTTCCTCTGCCTGCCGCTTCCGGTCATGTGGGCTGGGGCCGGAAAGAATACAAGGGCCGTGCTGCTCGTGCTCCTGGCGGTGAGCATACTCGTTTCCCTAATGTGTGTTTCATTCAATATGACGTACGATTTCGATCCGCGCAAAAACGTGCTGACGGATGTGATAATCCCGGGGTTCGTCGAGGGAAAGAATTTCCAGATCTCCCCCATCCTCCGTACATTGATGCCGGCTTCGCTTGCCGGGGAGGGGGCCGGACAGACGGCCCTTCTGCCTCTATATGCCGTTTTCTTTCTATCCGGTGTCTATGTCCTCCGGCAGCTCAGGAAGCAGAACCGTATGGTTTGACAGGGATATTAAAATTCAATCCGCGGTATTCTCAAGCGGGTATATCGGGTATATAATATGTTTGTCCGGGACGGCCGTTCCGGAAGCGGGTCTCGGATTTTCACATTCTGAAGGAGGATGACGAAATGAGGACGTTCCTTGCGGCACTACTATTTATTCTCGCGTGCGCCAATGTCGCGGGCGCATGGGAGAACCTGAGGCCATTCATTTTCATCGAGGAGAAGGGCGCGCCCGACGAGATCGAGCAGTACGACTCCGTCGAGTACGTGACGGGCAAGAGCCAGAGGCATTTCAGGGAGGCCTGGGAGTTCCAGTACAACGAAGAGATGTACGTCGGCCAGTGCATAGACGCTCTCAAGGACCAGGCGATCCTCGTGGGGGCGAACTCCGTCCTCAACATGAGCTGGAACCTCGAGAGGGAGTATCCCCAGAACTGGTTTACGGTCGTCTGCCAGGGACTCGCGGCCTGGAAATACTGATCCCCCGGATCAATGATTCCCGCCCGGCCGGATGCCCGAGTTTTTCCCCGGAGCCGGGGAATGACCGTGACGGTCAGCCGCTTTCTTCCACCCCACGATTCAGGGAGTTTTTCTCATTCCCGTTTAACCGCTCGTTCGTCCGGCACTGAAATCTCGATACGGAAATCTGCGTCCGGGCCTTTCCCCGATCTTGCCGAACACACTTTCCCGGACTTAATATTGTATATATAATTCTTCTGGCTGCCCTTGAGAATGATCGGGGCTGTCTCCGTGTCATTTGCTCCGCACGATGGCATGCGGTTGAATCGGCCCCCGGAGACAAACAGGCCACTCGGATTTAAGGGAGGGTTGGATTTGGAGAAGGGCGAAGAAAAGCCCCTTTACGAGCTATTGGCAGGCGATACGCAGTGGAGGCTTATACTCGACCTCGTAAGGGCGATAGTCAGCGACAGGATAAAGATCTCAGCTCTGGAAAAGCTGCTCACGGAAAAGGGGCTCATAAGCCGGGAGGAGTTACTTGAAAAATACGAAGAGCTGCTCAGGTCTACGTCGGACGACGTTATAAACGACGTCCTTCAGGAGTTCGGAAAGGGGGATTCCGATTACTGACGTTCATCTCAGGCGTCCGGCCGGGATAACGAGCGCGCCCGATAGTCTGTAGCCCTCGGTATCCTACTTTCCCCGTCCGGTCCCGGATGCGGGACACGAGCGCAAAAAACCGTATAATATTGATTCCGTGGATTCGTCAGGTGTGTTATGTCGGTTGTCAGAGCCCTTGCTGCGGGAATGCCCGCTATTGAGCAATACCGGACAGCTACAGGGAGTCCCGCGCCGCCGTTCACGAGGAGGGGATTGAAACGATGAAAAAACTGCTGCTCTTAGTGCTGGCCGTGTCGCTCGGGTTAGCCGCCGTGTCCTGCAGGGACAGGAACGAAACCGAGACGAAAAAAGCCCCGGAATTCAACTTCAGGAAAACGACCTGGGGGATGAGCCACGACCAGGTAAAGGCGTCCGAGGACAAAAAGCCAACGGGTGAGAAGCCCGATGTCGTCACGTACAGGGACGAGCTCGACGGGATACCCGCGATCGTAGGCTACCTGTTCGACGGGGACAAGCTGACGAGAGCGGGTTACCTCATGCGCGGCTCGTACGATGACCCGAACAAATACATCGAGGACTACGATAAGGTCAAGCAATCTTTGATAAAGACTTACGGCGCTCCGGCTCAGGATGAAATGCAGTGGAAGGAAGGGGAGGAATCGCAGGACGACGCACAATACGGCAAGGCGGTTTGTGAAGGCAAGCTCAGATATACCACTGTATGGACTGACGGCGTAACGATGATCACCGAGCGCCTCGGCGGTGAGGACGGGAGCTGCAAGCACGGGCTGATGTTCGAAAGCATAGATCTCTATATCAACAAGCCGGCCCAGGAGAAAGCCCCGGCCGGTCCCTCGCCCGCTCCCTGAAGCCGCCGGCCGGCGGTCTTCTATCCGGGTCCGGCTTTATCCGATTTCGTTCGTTCTTCGATCAGTGCCAGGTAGGACTCCTCCTCCTGCGCGAAATGGAGGGTGAGTATCGCGTAGAGGCCGTAGAGTATTCTCCTGATCTCCCTGATGTCTTCCGGGCCGGGTCCCTTCGCCGGCATCTCGTCGAGCACCCTGCCGAAAACCTTTATCAGATGGCTGATTTCGATGTGTGCCCTGCTCATGGTCGCGGTCGGGTCCTCTCCGCCGATTATATCCGCGACGAGAGGATAAACGACTGCGTCCTCGGCTTTCTCGTGCGGCAGAAGCCGTTCGGCCAGGAACGTGTGTATCTCTCTCAGCTCCCTTCGGGCCGTCTCGGGCGGCATCGTGTCGAGCCTGTCCGTCACGTATCTTATGCGCCTTACCTCCGGCATGAGCTTTTCGTGCTCGTCCCTGAACTTGAGCCCGATCCTCGCGGCCTCGGGGTCTATATGGTTTCCCTGCGGCCCGTCGCTGAGAGCCCTGAGCGCGTTCAATATGACCAGAACGTCTATAAGCTCCTGGAGGATAGCGCCCGCGACAGGAACGAGGAAGCCCGCGGCCGCGGCGGCCATCGCCGGACTGACCAGGTGCGTGCGCCCGCCCGCTCCCTGGCGGCCCTCGAAATTGCGGTTCGAGGTCGAGGCGCAACGCTCGCCGGGCTCCAGCCGGTCGGCATTCATCGCCAGACACATCGAACAGCCCGGCTCGCGCCACTCGAAACCGGCGGCGGTAAAGATCCGGTCCAGTCCTTCCGCCTCGGCCTGTTGCTTGACCAGCCCGGACCCCGGCACCACCAGCGCCTGTTTGAGACTCGGCGCGACCTTGCGGCCCTTGATCGTCGCCGCCGCCGC
>JRYK01004765.1_pt1 | contig 13790 bp, 9 predicted proteins | sample 235381 | NCBI WGS metagenome assembly JRYK01 (sample SAMN03074220, study PRJNA261476) | activated sludge metagenome | biome: Wastewater Treatment Plant; feature: Wastewater; material: Activated sludge; isolation source: activated biomass of a wastewaster treatment plant treating hydrocarbon... ...
CGCGGCTGGCGCTGACGCTGCTGGCCCTGGCCCTGGCCGGGGCCATGTTCATCGCCACCTTTGGCCTGCGGCTGGGGCTGTATGAGGCGGTGGAAATCCTCGTCGGCGAGTTCCCCTACGACGTGACCATCGACCTGGCCGAATCGCAGCCGGCGCAACGACTGACCCGCGCGGCGGCCGGCCTGCCGNNCCTGCCGGGCGTGGAGCGGGTGGAGGCCTGGGGCGTGGCCGACGCGCGGCGGGTCTACGCCGACGGCCGCCTGGGCACGAGCTTCACCCTCTATGGCGTGCCGCCCACGACCCAGATCGCGCCCTTCGCCGAGCGCAGCGGGCACTGGCTAGAGGCCAGGGAAGAGGGCAGCGCGGCGGACTCTTCTTCCCCGGCCCCTCTCTACATCAGCTACGAGACCGAGAAGCTGACCCAGCGGCCCACGACCGGTGACGACCTGGCGCTGTGGCTCAACGGGCAGCGCGAGCGGGCGGCGCGGCTGGTGGGCATCAGCCAGCGGCCGTTTGACGCCACGGCCTACATGCCCTACGACGCCTTCGAGCGGGCCACGGGGCAGCGCGGCCGGGCCGGGCGGCTGGTGGTCTATCTGGACGGCGACGACCCCCAGCGGCAGGCGGCCGTGGCCGAGGCGCTGACCGAGCGCCTGGAGGCGGCCGGCCTCGTCGTCAGTCGGGCGGAGACGGCCGGCAGCTACCGCGCCAGCTATCGCGCCCAGTTCGACACGCTGGTCGTGTTGCTGATGGCCCTGGCCGGGCTGACGGCGCTGGTGGGCGGGCTGGGACTGGCCAACACCATGGCCCTGAACGTGCTGGAGCGCTCGCGCGAGATCGGCATCCTGCGCGCGCTGGGGGCGCGGCGGCCGTTGTTGCGGCGGCTGGTGCTGGCCGAGGGGCTGCTCATCGCCCTGGCCAGCGTCGCTCTGGCCGTGCCGCTGGCCCTGCCCCTGACAGCGGCGCTGGATCGCGTCATGGGCGCGTCGCTGCTGGGCAGCCCGTTGCGCTTCGCCTTCTCGCCCGCGGCGGCGCTGGGCTGGCTGGGGCTGGTGGCGGCCATCGGCCTGATCGCCTGCTGGCTGCCGGCCGAGCGGGCGGCGCGGATGACGATTCGGGAGGCGGTGGCGTATGAGTAGGGGGCGGACCGAAACAGTGGGCAGTGATCCCTCAGCAGTCATCGGTTGGCAATGGGGGTAAAGGCGTGGGGCGGCGCCGCGTTTCTATCTTAGCGGGGTAATCCGACCAGGAACTCTCGTATCTGCTGGTTAAGGCGCAGGCTCTCCTCGGCCGTCCTCAGCGCGATGCTCGCTTCTTCGGCATATTGCCGAGCGGCGGCGTAGTCCCCCTCTGCCCGACTGCTAAACGCCAGGTCGAACTTGGCCCGCGCCAGCCGTGGCCCTGATAGCGGCGCCGCGGCGGTGGCGAGCATGGCAGACCATCGGCGACGGGCCACACCGGCTGACGATCGGCTGGAGCGCGGCCACCGGGTCAGGCCATAAGAACGGCACCTATACCTTTGGCATTGAGCCTTACCCTAACCTCGGCCAGTCGTGGTGGTGGTTCAAGTACAACATCGACAACGACACCCGCCGTATCGACTCGGTGCTGCTCGGCCCCTCGGCCGGCATCGACAAGCAGACGCGGGGGACGTACTTCCTGGATGGGTTCGACTCGTGGCGGTAAGCGTCAACAGCTGATGTGCTTGTGACAGAGAAACCGAGTTTCTTCCGGGAAACTCGGTTTCTCGGCCTCATAATGACCCCACCCCATTCATCCAACCAATCGCGCCAACACATCCTCCGGTACTTGCGGACGCAACTCAGGATAACGCTCGATCAACCGGGCAATGTCCGCCAGGTCCTTTTGGCGTTTGCTGCCGCGCCGCGCCGGGTCTTGAAAGGCCCAGACCTTACCACGTAAGAGATCTGGCGCGGCGGCTACGGGCAGCGAAAGCCCCAATACCGGTCGATGCGTCGCCCTTTGCGGAAAAGTCGCATACCGCGGGTCGGTTTGAATCTGTAAACGTAGGCTTGAACCGGGAAACGACGCGTTGAGACTGTGCGCAAACCGTTTGACTTGAATGTCGCCGGCCGCCAGGAGCGCTTCGACCTCTTCAATTTGGTTGGCGGCGATCACCAGGTCAAGATCGAGGCTGACCAGGGGATCGACGTAGGCGTTGATCCCTTGTCCACCAATCACGCAGTAGCGTATGCCGTTATCCTCCAGGGCGGCAACAAACTGCTCCAGAAAATCGGATTCATCCATGATAACGGTTTTCCAAAAGGTCAGCGCCTGCATGATGGTGTCGTTCGTCCAGTCCTTCTATAAGGCAAGCTCGATTATAGCATACCCCGAAGCTTCCCGTCCCCGTCCTGGTCAACGGTTTACTCCCCAAATCGCCCCACATACTCGTCCAACAGCCGCCTGATCATCTTCTGATACGGCACATCGCGTTTGGCGGCCTCGCGCTTGAAAAACTCGACGCTCCGCTTGCTGAGGGCGATCGTCACTTTGATGGTCTCGTCGCGAAAGGCTAGTTCCGANNGTTCCGAAGGTGGCGGCAGGAAGTCGGCGATGACGCGCACCTCGTCGATCTCGCCGCCAGTGTAGACGATTTTGTCACTCATAGATCTGTTTCCCCGTGTGCCAATAGCCAGCGCCGAGAATACGTATGCGTCCCTGTCAATAGGTAAAGCGGAGGGTTAGGATACCTTCGATATGGCTAATTGGCAATACTACCTTACAGATCACGCCTAACCTCCTTTGCGCTCTTGGCTCAAACTTCTTACAATCTCCCCCATCGACCAAACGCGCAGACCTACTCCCATCAAGGAGAACCCATGCCCAAACCCACCACCAGCCCCCTGACCGACCCCGTCCACACCCGCGCCCCCTATTGGGCCGACGTGCCCGATGAGCAGTGGATGGATTGGCGCTGGCAGATGTCCCATCGCCTCAACACCGTCGAGGAACTCGGCCGCGTCATCAACCTGACCGACTCCGAACGCCGCGCCCTGACGGCCAAGGGCCTCTTCCGCGTGGACATCACCCCCTACTTCGCCAGCCTCATCGACCCCAATGACCCCCATTGCCCCGTCCGCAAGCAGGTCATCCCCACCGACCGCGAGATGGTGCCCTTCCAGTCGATGATGGAAGACTCGCTGGCCGAGGACAAGCACTCGCCCGTGCCCGGCCTGGTGCACCGCTACCCCGACCGGGTGCTGATGCTCATCACCACCCAGTGCGCCAGCTATTGCCGCTACTGCACCCGCAGCCGCATCGTCGGCGACCCGACGCAGACCTTCAGCCGGGCCGAGTTCGACGCCCAGATCGACTACATCGAGCGCACGCCGCAAATCCGCGACGTGCTGCTGTCCGGCGGCGACCCGATGGTGCTGGCCCCCAAGCTGCTGGACATGATCCTCGGCCGCCTGCGGGCCATCCCCCACGTGGAGATCATCCGCATCGGCTCGCGCGTGCCCGTCTTCCTGCCCATGCGCGTCACGCCGGAGTTCTGCGACATGATCGAGAAGTACCATCCCTTCTGGCTGAACATCCACGTGAATCATCCCAAGGAAATCACCCCGGAGCTGGCCGCGGCCGCCGACCGGCTGACGCGGGCCGGCGTGCCGTTGGGCAACCAGAGCGTGTTGCTGGCCGGGGTCAATGACTCCGTTCACATCCAGCGCAAGCTGGTGCACGAACTGGTGAAGATCCGCGTCCGCCCCTACTACCTCTACCAGTGCGATCTCGTGGAAGGCTCCGGCCACTTGCGGACGACGGTCAGCAAAGGCATCGAGATCATCGAGGGCCTGCGCGGCCACACGTCGGGCTACGCCGTGCCGCAGTACGTGGTGGACGCGCCCGGCGGCGGCGGCAAGATCCCGGTCATGCCCAACTACGTCGTCAGCCAGGCCCCCGGCCGGGTCGTCCTGCGCAACTTCGAGGGCTTCATCACGACCTACACCGAGCCGCTGGACTACGACCCGCACGAGATCGAGCACCTGGAATCGCTCGTCGCCCGGCGGCCGGAGCCGGGGCAGGAGGGCGTGCTGGCCCTGCTGGAAGGGGAGCGCATGGCCATCGAGCCGGAGGGCTTCGGCCAGACCCACGCCCGCGGCGGCGGCGAGCACCGCCTGCGCAGCGGCGAGATCGCCCAGAAGTGGCAGCCGTTGGGCGTTGGCTCCATTGAGGTGCATAAGCCGCGGGAACGGCTGGTGGCCGGGAACAACGAGAACGCGGAGTAAGAGCTTAACGCAAGGGCGCAAAGACGCGCAGGAACCTCACGCCAAGATGCAAAGAGCGCGAAGAAGAGAAGGATGAGCTTCCCTTTCTTCCTTTGCGCCTCTGCGTGAGCTCTTTCGCCGACCCCACGCCCTCTGGCTTGAGACTTGGCTGCTCGCTTGCGTGTTTGCTTGCGGCGCTCTAGAATGCTAAAGAGTGCCAGGTTTGGCAGTTACCCGGCGCTTCCATCACGCCATCATCGAGGTAGAGGTTGTGGTCGCGAGCAACAAGTCTAAGGCCGATGTCATTCAGTTTTGGCGCGCTGTCGAACTGTTTTCCCCTCAGCCCGTCCCGCGAATCGACCCGTCCAACAAGAGCGAGCCGGTCTACGGTCTTTCACCCCAGACTGTACCGCCATGGCACCCTGAGCATGCGCTTCAGCGAAGGCCAAAGGCTGACAACCTGACCTGGCGGCACCAGGTCTACTGCGGCATTTTTAGCCTGGGTCAGGTGCTGGAAGTGCTAGAGGATCGGGTCGGCCGCCAGCCTGATTCGCCCGAGGAATACCCGCAGCAACCCTGTGCTGTATGCAGTTTTACCATCACCAATGATGGCTTGCCCCTCCCCGAGACGCTAGTCGTCTCCACCTGCGCCTGGGCCAGTGCCAGGACGATAACTCCTGGGCCGGACGACCCGAGTTGGCTGATTGGCTTTGATGAACTGGCGGAACGTATCGCCCGTCAGTTCCGCTTAGACCTGGTTCCCGATGAAGAGGAGGCCGCTAACGAGCTGGTTGGTGCTACTACCAAGCCGCTAACGAGCGCGCAAATCCATGCCGAGACGGCGCGCATTATTGGGCAGGTTGGCGCGCATCGCTTCATCGCTCAATGCGAGGTTCGCGTCAAGTCTCACCTTGTTTCAAGCCGCAGACAAGAGATCGTTGACGAGGTCGACTCGCTGAACAGTTTCTACGCTGCTGACCTGGACCGAATTGCATTTGAGGTACTCAAGGGTGAACAGGGCGTGGGGCTGAGCGAACTGTTGAAGGAGCGACGCCAAATCGATCTAGAGCAGCGTGTCGACGTCAGAAAGGCTGGCGGCCCGGCCGGTGAGCTTCTGGCGCCCCAAATGTTTCCACAGGGTCGCTGGCCGAGCGCGGCCGACAAGCCACTGTTCTTCAGCCAGCAACTGGCAGTTAATCAGGCGTACCATTCACTTCTAGGGCGCTCCGGCATCGCCTCCGTCAACGGCCCGCCGGGCACAGGCAAGACCACGCTCATCCGTGACCTGGTGGCTGCCCTCGTCGTCGAGCGGGCCAAGGTACTGGCAACGCTTCACCGCCCGAGCGACGCCTTCGCCGGGCAGAGCGATAGTTGGACCGAGGGTGGGTACATGCGCTCAGTCGGCTTCTGGATCGAGCGGCTGCGTGGCTTTGAGATCGTCGTCGCTTCTAGCAACAACGGCGCGGTTGAGAATGTCGTGCTAGAGATTCCAGGTGTCGGCGCTGTCGACTCCGGCTTCCTGACCGAGGACATCTATTTCGCTGATTTTGCCAACCACCTGCTGGATCAGCCGGCTTGGGCATTGGTTGCCGCGCGGTTGGGCAACAAGAGCAATCGCAACGCCTTTGTGAGTCGGTTTTGGTATGGGAATGATGGCAGCCAACCGGGGAATGGACTGAGCAATGGCGGCTTCCAGGACTACTTGCGCAACAAGCAGACTCAGTTATCTGACTGGGCCGAGGCCGACCGGCGCTTACAGTTGGAACTGGGTCGCGAAGAAGCTTTGCGCGGCCAGCGCACTGCTATCCGGCAATTGACGCTGGAGATAGAGCCTTTGCGGCAGAAGCTTGCCCAGCTACGTGTGCACCTGGCGGAGCGGACAGCCGCGGGCCTGGCCAGCGCCGCCGAGATCAGAAGCGCCGAGCAGCGTGTAGCCCAAGCCGAAGCGTGGGTGGCCGAAGCTATCGCTGCGCGCCGTCTGCACCACGAGTTCGAGCCGAGTGTGTGGCAGATCATTTTCACCCTAGGGAAGGCGCTGCGCCGGTGGCGGGCGAAGGACGAATCGCTCCAGCAGCAGATTGATGAAGCACAGGCTGACCAGAAAAGCTCACGGGCTGCCCTGGGCGTGCTTCAGACCCAGCACCAGACGCTGGAGACGGACATTGAACGGTGCCGACAAGAAACGGAACAGGCGGAAGCACTGCTCGCCCTTAAGCTGGAACAAGTATCGGCGGCCAAGGAACTGCTCGGCCCGTACTTGCTCTGGCCAGAAGACTTCGATGACCCCCAGGCACGGGAGTTGCGGCAGCCCTGGGCAGACCCGCAATGGAACCTGGCCCGCACCGAGCTATTTCTGGAAGCTCTGCGGTTGCACCGAGCCTTTGTCAACTGCAATGCAGCGCGCATGAGGAACAACCTTTACGTAGCGATGGATATCTTGAGTGGCAAGGGGCCGCAGAATCTGTCGCCGCAGGCGGCGCGCGACGCCTGGACGAGCCTCTTCTTCGTGATTCCGGTCATCTCGACCACGTTCGCCTCGTTCGACCGCCTCTTCCGTCACCTGGGCCGCGAGGAGCTAGGCTGGCTGCTAATTGACGAAGGGGGACAGGCGACGCCACAGTCAGCCGTGGGGGCCATATGGCGCGCCCAACGCGCAGTTGTGCTGGGCGACCCCCTGCAACTAGAGCCGGTCGTCACGCTGCCGCTCTCCGTCCAGCAGGCTCTCCAGCGCCATTATGGTGTCGACGAAGTGTGGCTGCCAGGTAAGACCTCTCTTCAGCACCTCGCTGACGCGGTAAACCCTCTGGGCGCTTACGTCGATCTGCGCGATGGAGCGATGTGGGTCGGCACGCCCCTGCGCGTCCACAAGCGATGTGACCAGCCCATGTTCGATATCGCCAATCGCGTGGCTTACAGCGGGCAAATGGTATTCGACACGCCCCCACGCCCGCCTTTAGAGCTTCGCCCCAGTATGTGGCTAGACGTTACGTCGTCCGTGGCCGACAGCCACTGGATTCCGGCCGAAGGGGAGCGGCTGCGAGATTTGATCCGGGAGTTGGAGGCGGAGGGTGTCAGTCCGAGTGACATCATGTTATTGACGCCGTTCCGCTCCGTCGCCCACGAGCTTAGAAGGTTCGCGCCCTTTGGCAGTGGCATGCGCAGCGGCACGATTCACGTTGCTCAAGGACGTGAGGCCGATATCGTCATTCTCGTACTTGGTGGCAATCCTGACCACCCGGGAGCCAAGCGTTGGGCCTCGGCCCGTCCAAACCTGCTCAACGTGGCCGCCAGCCGTGCCAAACGTCGCCTATACGTGATTGGCAGCCAGTCGACCTGGTCCGCCTACCCCTATTTTAGCGACGCCGCGGTGATACTGGCTGAACACGCCCGTGTGGCTCTTCCTGAACTATAGGTCTTCGTGCCGTGAGGCACTAGTAGGCTCTTTAAGCCTCCATAGGAGTGTTTCCCTGGCTCCTGTGCTGGCCCCTTTGCGCGCCCCCCTTCTTTTCTGCTAGAATGTCCCCTGAGGAAGCGAGCCGCCCGCACCGCGGCCACGGCTTCGCCTGCATGCCATGAGAACATTACCGCGTCTACTCCTCGGCCTCCTGGCCGTGTGCCTGCTGGCGCTGGCGGCCAGCGCGTCCGCCGCCCAGGACGACCAGGGCCGCGCCCCCATGGCCGACCTCGTCCTCTCGGCCGATGAATTGGCCGCCGCGGCCGAAAAGGGCACCACCGTGGAAGATAACCAACTCCTGCCCACGGCCCCCGACGCCACGACCACGGCCAGCTTCACCACCCAGACCATCGAGGCCCCCATCCCCTTCAACGCCGTCGTGCCCCAGTGGACGGGCGACGCCGCCGAGGGCATCGAACTGCGCGTGCGCACCAGCGCCGACGGCCGCGCCTGGGGCGACTGGATCGCCGTCCACGCCAATCACGATTGGATGGAGCCGGACGAGGCCGAGATCGTCGGCGAGATGGTCCTTGTGCCCGCCGCCGACCAGACCCACCGCTTCGTCCAGGTGCAGGTGCTCTTCAACACCGTCGACGAGGCCACCGGCGAGGCCCTCGCCGGCACGCCCAGCCTGCGCCAGCTGCGCCTGACCTTCATCGACAGCACCGGCGGGCCGACGGCCGACGAGTTGATCGACGTGCAGCAACAACTCAACGAGCAGCAGGGCCTCTTGCCGGAGAGCGTCGAGGGCTACCCCAAGCCCTTTGTCGTCAGCCGCGCCGCCTGGTGCACCCACGCCGACTGCAACTACACCGAAGGGCTGGAGCACTACCCGGTCAGCCACCTCATCGTCCACCACACCGTCTCCAACAACAGCAGCACCGACTGGCCGGCCGTCGTCCGCGCCATCTGGAACTTCCATACCTACAGCCGCGGCTGGGGCGACATCGGCTACAACTACCTCGTCGACCCCAACGGCGTCATCTACGAGGGCCACGCCGGCGGCGACGACGTGGTGGGAACCCACGCCTCCGGGGCCAACAAGGGCAGCATGGCCGCCGCCCTGCTGGGCACGTTCACCATGCCCAACCAATCGCCGCCGGGCATCCGCCCGCCGGACAAGATGCTCAACTCACTGGTCGAGTTGCTGTCCTGGAAGGCCGACCAGCGCGACATCAACATCTTCGACGCCAGCAGCGCCCTGCCCAACATCGCCTGGGGCCTGCCCCACCTGATGGGCCACCGCGACGTGTACGGCACGACGGTCTGCCCCGGCGACCAGGCCCATTTGCTCATCCCCTGGCTGCGCGACCAGATCGCCGATCGCATCGGCCTTGTCGATCCCTTCTTTTACGCCGACGAAAACACCAGCGCCTTCACCCGCAGCAGCACGGGCGAATGGCTCGTGCCGCCCTACCTCTGTGGCTTCAACAACCACGCCTGGTACGCCTGGTCGGTCAACAGCGCCGCCGGCAGCCAGGTCTGGGGCGAGTGGCGGCCCAACGTGCCCGCCGCCGGCCGCTACCGCATCGACGTCTACATTCCCTATTGCCACACCGGCCGCAACGAAACCGGCAGCGCCACCTACACCATCAAGGCCGCCGACGGCACGACCACGCGCACCATCAACCAGCAGGCCAACGTCGGCCTGTGGGCCACGCTGGGCGAGTTCAACCTGGGCCAGGGCACGGGCAACGTCATCCGCCTGACCAACCTGACGCGCGACAGCGGCCTGGGCGTCTGGTTCGACGCCATCCGGCTGCTGCCGCTGGGCGGGCCGCCGCCGCCGCCCGCGCCCACGGCCACCAACGTCGACCCGGCGGCCGGCATCTGGCGCAACAACCGCAACGTGACCTTCGCCTGGCGCGTGGAGAACCCGGAGACGGTGTACTTCACCACCCTCCAGGTGGCCAGCGACCCGACCTTCCTGAACGTGCTCGTGAACCAGAGCTGGTGGGGTGTCCAGACCACCCACAGCCACCTGTTCACCGCCGACGCGCCGGCCCTCTACTGGCGGGTGCTGCTCTCGCGCCAGGACGCGCCGCTCATCTCCAGCCAGCCGACGCGCTTCGGGCTGGACGCGACCGCGCCGCGCTCGGCCGTGCTGTCGCCGCTCTACTACCTGCCCGCCGCCAAGCGCTATCGCCTGGCCTGGTCGGGCGAGGACGCCACCTCCGGCATCGACCGCTACCACATCGACGTGCGGCCGGCCGGCGGCGCGTGGACGCGCTGGCTGAGCGACACGCCCCTGACCAGCGCCAACTTCGCCCCGCCCAACGTGGCCGCGGTCTACGAGTTCCGCGCCCAGGCGGTCGACGCCGCCGGCAACGTCGAAGCGCCGCCGGCCACGGCCGACGCGACCACCGCCGGGGCGGTGGCCCTCAACCGCACCTTCCTCTTGCCCGTCATTGCCCGCTAGACTGACCAGAATAGCGAAAGGACGCTATGCCCGATCCGCAACCCGTAGACGTTCTCATCGTCGGTTCCGGCCCCTCCGGCACATCGACCGCCCTGCACCTGGTGCGGCGCGACCCGGCCTGGGCCGGGCGCATCGTCATCGTCGATAAGGCCGTTCACCCGCGCGAGAAGCTGTGCGGCGGCGGCCTGACCCACATCGGCCAGAACATCCTGGCCAACCTGGGGCTGGCGCTGGAGCCGCGCAACTTCCCGGTGAAGGAAGTGCGGCTGCTCTACCGCGACAAGAGCTACTCGTTCTACGGCAACCCCGTCTTCCGCATCGTGCGCCGCGACGAGTTCGACCACTGGCTGGTGAAGACCGCCGAATCGCTGGGCGTGCAGGTGCGGCAGGGGGAGGCCGTCACCGGCATCACGCCCACCGACGACTACGTGGAGGTGACGACCGAGCGCGCCGTCTACCACGCCCAGGTGCTCGTGGCCGCCGACGGTTCGCGCAGCTTCGTGCGCCGCAAGCTGAAGTGGGAGGACGATTCCCGCGTGGCCCGGCTGGTAGAGGTGCTGACGCCGGAAGACCCCGACGCCCTGCCGGAGTTCCGCGACGCCGTGGCCATCTTCGACTTCACGCCCATGGACGACGATCTGCAGGGCTATTACTGGGACTTCCCCAGCTACGTCAAGGGCCAGCCCTACATGAACCGCGGCGTCTTCGACAGCCGGGCCGTGCCGCGCAAGGCCAAGGCCGATCTAAAGGAAGTGCTGAGCGAGTCGATGGCCGAGCGCGGCCGGGATATGGAGGCCTACGAGTTGAAGGGCCACCCCATTCGCTGGTGGAGCAGCGACGGCCGCTTCTCGCAGCCGCGGGTCATTCTGGTGGGCGACGCCGCCGGGGCCGACCCGCTGATGGGCGAGGGCATCTCCTTCGCCCTGGGCTATGGCGAGCCGGCGGCCGAGGCCATCGGCGACGCCTTCGCCCGCGGCGACTTCAGCTTTGCCGACTACCGCGACCGGCTCTTGGCCCACCCCCTGTTCAAGCAGTTGCGCGTCCGCACCCAGATGGCCCGCGCCGCCTATCTGCTCAACTACCCCATCGTCGTCCGCGTTGGCTGGACGCTGATGCGGCTGTTCCTGCGCTTCACGCCCTGGAAGGACCGCGACTACGTGCCCGCCCGGCAGCCCGACTTCCGGCTGACCGGCCCGGCGTCCTAGCTTCCCGTGCGGAAGCTGTACCCCACCCCCCGCTCGGCCACGATGTAGTCCGGGTTGTTGGGGTCGCGCTCGATCTTGCTGCGCAGCCGGTGGACGTGGACGTGCAGCCGGTCTTCGCGCGCCTCCTCCAATGGCCAGATGCGGCCCAGCAGGAAGTCGGTCGTCACGATGCGGCCGCCGTTGCGCACCAGGATGTAGAGGAGCTTCGTCTCCGTCGGCGTCAGTGACACCGGTTGGCCATCGACCAGCGCCTCGCGTAGGGGGAAGTTGATCAGCAGCCGGTCGTCAATGCGCGTCGTCGCGTCCAGGGTGTAGGTGTAGTCCTCCATGCGCGCCAGGACGCGCCGCACGCGGGCCACCAGCTCCGGCGGGTTAAAGGGCTTGACGATGTAGTCCTCGGCGTGCTTCTCCAGGCCCTCGACGATCGTTTCCTCGCTGTTGGCCGCCGTCAGCATGATCACCGGCACGTCGCTGAACTCATGCATCGTGCGGCAGAACTCGAAGCCACTCATCTCCGGCATGTGCAGGTCGACGATGGCCAGGTGGGGCAGGCCGTGGCGGGTGATGAGCTTCAGCCCCTCAGGGCCGGAGATAGCCGTCGAGACGGTATAGCCCGCCCCTTCCAGCGTGTGCTGGACAATGCGCAGCGTATAGGCGTTGTCGTCGACGACCATGATGCGTTGGGTTTCGGGGGTCGATTCGAGCATGGCCCACTATATGTAGCGCGATTTGGCCGATCGCGCCACAGTTCTATGAGTCCCGGATTAGCTTGCGCTATTCCCTGCCTGTGCTATAAAAGAGACGAATTTCACAATCATTGCTGCCAAACCAGAAAAGGAAGAGGAATCACCGTGCTGGCTGACTGGCAATACATCGGTATTTTCGTGGCCCTGTCGCCCATTTTCCCCCTCGCGCCCGTCGTGCTGAACCGCTTGCTGGGGCCGCACCGGCCGAATCCGATCAAGCAGCAGACCTACGAGTGCGGCATCGAAACCGTCGGCGACACGTGGATCCAATTCAAAGTCCAATACTACATCTACGCCCTCGTCTTCGTCGTCTTCGACATCGAAGCCGTGTTCTTGTTCCCCATCGCCGCGGCCTTTGGCCAGCTGGACCTGTTCGCCATCGGCGCGGCGGTCCTGTTCATCTTCTTGCTGGCCGACGGTCTGGTCTACGCCTGGAGCCGCGGCGTCTTGGAGTGGGTCTAGCGGCCCACGCTCCGACATTGACAGGAGGAATAGCCCGCATCACAGGCCCAGCCCAGCCTGACACTGACGCCTGAGATGCCGGAGGCGCAACCGCCATGAACATTCTCGACCTCTTGAAGAGTCTTCTCTCCCTGAGTCTGGGCGATTATATCCGCCGCAACTTCGGGACCGGGCCGGGCACGGAGCTTCTGATCGATATCGGCGGCGTGATCTTGCTGTCCACGTTCTGCCTGCTGATCGTCATCTTCCTGATCTGGCTGACCCGCAAGCTCGTCGCCCGCATGCAAGACCGCATCGGCCCCAACCGCGTCGGCGGCCGCTTTGGCCTGCTGCAAACCGTGGCCGACGTGATGAAGCTGCTGTCCAAGGAAGTCATCACCCCCGCCGGGGCCGACGTGGTGGCCTACAACGCCGCGCCCCTGCTGATCGTCATGGCCGCGCTGCTCATCTGGGCCGTCATGCCCTTTGCCCCCGGCGTCATCGGCGTCAACCTCAACATCGGCGTCTTCTACATCATGGCCATCAGCTCGGCCTCGGTGATGGTGCTGCTGCTGGCCGGCTGGGGTTCCAACAATAAATACGCCCTGCTGGGCGCTTTTCGTGCCGTGGCCCAGATGGTCAGCTACGAAGTGCCCATGCTGCTGGCCCTGCTGGTGCCCATCCTGCTGGCCAGCACCATGTCCACCGAGGGCATCGTCGCCGCCCAGACCTTGCCGTTCATCCTCTTCTCCCCCGTGTCGGCCCTCATCTTCTACATCTCCTCCCTGGCCGAGACGGGCCGCACGCCCTTCGATCTGTTGGAGGCCGAGTCGGAAATCGTCGCCGGCTTCCACATCGAGTACGGCGGCATGAAGTTCGGCATGTTCTTCCTGGCCGAGTTCGTCAACACGTTGTTCATGTCCGGCCTGTTCACGACGCTCTACCTGGGCGGCTACCGCTTCTTTGGCCTGGAGCAGTGGGTCAGCGCCGACGGCTATCCCTACGGCCGTCTCATCGGCCTGCTGGCCTTCTTCGGCAAGATGTTCCTGTTGTACTTCATCTACGACTGGATTCGGGGTACGCTGCCCCGCGTCCGCGTCGATCAGATTCTCAACTTCAATTGGAAGTTCCTGGTGCCGCTGTCGCTGGTGCTGGTCTTCTTCGTGGCCATCGTCGAGAAGCTCATCCCGGCGGGCACGAGCGTCGTGGTGCGCATGACCGTCCACCTGGTGCTGAACGTGGTCATCGCCCTCACCGCCCTGGAGTTGCTGCGGCGGCGCGGCCGGCAGACGCGGC
>JRYK01001814.1_pt1 | contig 13785 bp, 8 predicted proteins | sample 235381 | NCBI WGS metagenome assembly JRYK01 (sample SAMN03074220, study PRJNA261476) | activated sludge metagenome | biome: Wastewater Treatment Plant; feature: Wastewater; material: Activated sludge; isolation source: activated biomass of a wastewaster treatment plant treating hydrocarbon... ...
TTTATTGGGGGTTAAGACACAGGCTTATGTCTAAAAGAATGAAATTTGAAAAAGGAGATTGATTATTGTTACTTCTATTAAATAGATTCCAATTTATAGTAAATATATCCAGTCGGCGCAATTGGTTTTTTCTTGTTTGGAAAACCACTCACCTCTCTTGTAGTCCACTTTCCAAGTCCATCCAAATCATTCATGCTCTTCATAGTAAGAGGATTGGTTTTAACTATAATCCCGACATGACCATAGGGATTATTTGTAAAGCTTGGAAAAACGATAATTGCTCCAATTTTAGCAATTTTCCCAACCGAAACGCCTTTCGATTTAGAATTCGCATACCAATCTTTAGCATCGCCTGACCACGTAACTCCGCCACAAACATATTTATTCTTATCACAAAGTGATCCACCTTTAACTTGGGCAATTCCAGCTGTACAATATCCGGCAGGGAACTTTTGAGAAAATATAAAATTGGAAGACAGGATAAAAATGCAAATAAAAAAAGTTGAAATTTTCATATAAAATAATTTTAAATTAATAAACCTAAAATTATTGCATTGATTAGGTTTATTAATTTATTTATAAAATTCGGATTTATTATCAATTATTTGGTATATCATAAAGTGTATTAAAGGCAATATTTTATTGCTCATTTCATCATAAAGCAAAGTCCAATGAAAAATCCATTTTCATATTTCTTCACAGTGGGTAATTCCCCTTGCCCAATGTCAATAGGCTGATTAGGTTTTAGTCCTTTTGATAATTTTTCAGTATTATAATATGTTAAACCTCCGCTAAGCTGGAGCTGATTTTTTCTCCCTATAATTGCGCCCAAACCTAATATGTAAATCAATCCGTTTGTAGCTTCGTCATTTGAAAGTGAAGTCCCTATGCCAAGAGATAAGGAAGGCTTTATTAGTGATTTGGAATTCGTAGTAATATTCAGGGAAGAGTAAATGATGGGATTTAGTTTATTGAGTTGTTCAGATTTAATAACATCATTTTCAATATAGTATTTTTCAGGGATTTTTTGAAAGGTATTCAAAGCTAGACCAAAGGAGGTATTAAAATTAAATGCGCTAGAAGATTGAAATGTGATTTCTTTCGATTGAATGCTATTCTTATCTGTTGATGCAAATTGAAAGGATGAAATTGAATCGGTTTCAAAGAGAGCAATTTGAATTGAAATATTTTCTGATTCTACGCCTATAGGAATGGTCTTTTCAAATGAATTAGATAACATCTCTAGATATTTAAGATACATTGATGTCATATTGACAGGCTCTTTACTAATGACTAAATTTTTTGCACTTTCTAGAAATATGGAAGTTTTATAAAGTTGCTTAAATGTTAAACTTAATTCAGATTCAATTTCTAAATATGTGGGAGTGTAAATAATGTTTTTATCTTGCTGTATATTATTGTAAGCAGCATTTATTAAATCTATTAATTTTAACGATTCAACTATTAATGTATTTATGCCAGCTATTTCTAAATTTAAATGAAATAATTCACTGGTGTTTATGGGTTTATTTTTGGAATTAACGGCATTTTCAAATGTAGAGAGAAAGAGTTGTTTTAAAATGGTAGGTGGTAGTTGCCGATTATAATGAATTGAATGATAATAAATGGAGCATTGATCTAGCATTTGCAGTATGGAGATTAATTGATTGATTTTAAAAATATTATCATTTAAAGTCCTACAATTTTCTATTAATTCTAAAAAATTGATATTTGAATTGTGAGATCCTGTAATATTACCTCGGCTCCCATGATCTGAATTAGTATTTGTTAAACTTGATAATAAATCTCCAAATAGGTTATTAGCTGTAAAACTTAAAGTTGGCCAATTGTTTATTGAATTATTCTGAGGCTCTGAATTTTCATTGCTATTGAAATGGGATCGTAATAAAGGAAAATCTGTTGTTTGGGATTTTGTTGTGACGTTAATCTTGTCTTGATAAATATAGTTATTGTATTCAATTAAATGTAGTTGGATTGTTTCTCCTATCTGGGTTTTTCTTGCAGTTGTTTCTTTGCCATTTTTTTGCATCCAAATACTATCTTTAAATACGTTATAATATATATGGAGATCTTGTGAGTATATTTTGTTTAAATGGAACAATACTAACATTAAAATAAAAGTTCGATGCATTTGTATTGGATTAATGAGATAATTAATTACGATCTTGAATTTAGTTGGTTTTTTAATTATTCATTTTATGGTTTAATATTAAATGTTTAATTTATCCCACCGTTTTTTATCTTTCCGTAAGTTCTCAAAATTACTGTCCTCTTTAAGCTCAATTCTAGAATGTGATAATTCCTGAAGACTCAATGCTTTTGTTAAGTACTTAAAGGCTAAGCGATTTTTTGACTCAAGACTATATATGCAAGCAAGGTAGTAATATGGCTCAAATATGTTGCTGTCTGATTTAATTACCTCTTTTAAAACAACTTTGGCTAAATCGTAATTTTTTACATAGAAATAGTAACTCCCTAAATTAGTTAGTGTATATAAACTATTTGGCTCTATTTCGAGGCACTTGTTCAAATTATTTAAAGCTTCTTGCTTACGATTTGATTTAAGATACAGTTTAAATAAGTCTGAATAAGGCATAAAATTGGTTGGATTCAAATCAATGCACTTTTTAAGCATATATTCTGCAAGAATGAAGTTTCCATTATTGGAGTAAATAATTCCTTGATATTGATAATTGGGCCAAAATGTACTATCAAGACTTAAGGATTTATTAAAATATTCATTGGCCTGAGTATATTGTTTTTCTAAAAATGAAATTAATCCTTGGTTATGAATGGTAATGTGCTGAGTGGAATCTAAGTTGAATATTTTTTCATAAATATATCTTGCTTTTGCATATTGCCGACTATCTAAGTATGTATTTCCTAAGTTATGTAATGCGTATATAAAATTTGAATCCTGTGAAAGGGCTTTAAGCAAATATTTTTGAGATTCTTTAAAATTTCCTTTGAGATGATAATACCTTCCCATTCGATTTAAAATAAATATGGAATTGGAATCTGCTGAAAGCGATTGCAAGAGAATTTGATATGCTTTGTCATAATCTTTAAATATTTCCATATAAATTTTTGAAATATCTGATATTGCATACATCCAGGTGGGTTCGATTTCAATTAATTTATTAGCGTAATATTCAAAAGAGTCTTTTTGGTGAAGTAGATTTCCATAAACGGAGCTTAATTGCCAATAGCTTTCTGAGGAATTGGGATCGTAATTTAATGCGGTTTTGAATAAGGAAACGCATTTGGTAGCTAAATCTTTATTTGGATTTTGGGTAGTAAGCGATGATAAATAGCCTTCAAGAAAATATTTTCTGGAAAGAATTTTAGAATACATAAAATAGTTTTCACCTAGTAAAGCGAGAGCTTTCTCTAAATATTTGAGATATTGGTTATAACTATGGAGTTTTCTTTTTTTTGAAAGTGTAATTTCTTCCGGATTCGATGCCACTAAATTATTTATTGCAATTTGTACCGCATCGAGCAGTGCTCTTGCATATTGCCTACTAAGCTGTAAGCTGTCGCATAGAGTGGTAAAATTAGATTTTATATAATTGAAATAGTATTCTGTGCAACTGTCTTTTGGATGGAAGAATTGTTTATTTATAATTGACTTATAAAAAAGTGATAAGATTAAGCTTGCTTGAGAATCAATATTTTCACAGAGTTGGGATCCTCTTGTATTATATCCAATAGATTGAGTTATTTTAAAAGTTTCTTTTTTGTTCTTATTTACAATTTCTTTGTTTAATTTAAATATAGTTTCTTTTTTATCTCCAAAAACATTAGGATACTGATTTGCAGTTGCAAATGGAACTTTTTCTCCTAAATATTTTTCGATTTCAAATACAGATATGTTATTATCATTGTCAAGATCTGCTTTTCCATGGAAACCTTCTAGTAAAAAGTAACTAAATACTCCTCGGCCACCACCAAAACTAGAGTCTTCATGACTTGTTTCATATTCCTGACAGCTCAGAATTCTTATTTCTTGAGCATTTCTATAAAACTTTTTAGATAGAGGTGATAGCTCCTGATTGGCTAGAGGAAAATTGAATTTTCCAGCGTGACACATATCTAAAATAATTATTACTCTTACTTTTTTATCAATAACTAGAGTTTTTGTGAAATTATCAAGTTCATACAATTTAATTGCGTTTCCACTTATGAAAACACCAGTTTTTGAGGAGTTATAACAAACAAGGAATCCTGGATTGGTGTGCAGTGCTTTTGAATAATCTCCATGGCCTGCAAAATAGACAATTAGTTCATCACCAATTTTAAGTTTTTCATTTAGAATTTGCAATTGTATATTAATATTGTCAAAAGTAGCTTCACTATTTGTAAGCAGGATAATATTTTCTTTGGGTACAAATGGACCAATTTCAGAGGTAAGATATTCGTAAAAAAACTGTGCATCTCTATCAGCATACTTTAAATCTTTGTATTCCAAATAGTCTGAAATGCCAATTACTATGGCATAAATGTTATTGCTTTGAAGAGGGCTGATTTTAAGGTAAGGAATTGAGTCAGTGTGATTTTGAGAATAGATATTTTGAGAAAGTATGATTGATGCAATTATGTTGAGAATATATAGTATAAATGATTTCATATTGCCTTATTAGTAAGGTTAATGTAAAGTAATAGTGCAACTAAGGGAAGTAAATATTTAAATTAAAATTTGGTAAGTTGTTATAAAATGTGGTAATAGGAATTATTCTCCAGACATCCACCTTTTTAATTCCTCTCCCCCTCTTCTGGAAGCTGATAATGGTTCTGCCCAATTGTGTAGCTGCAGTGATTTGGTTTGATGCGTATAGGACTTTAGGTAGTTTAAATTGACCAATAAACTTTGGCTGATCGAAAAAAAGTTTTTGTGCTGAGAGAGCAGGTCTTTAAAATACCCCAGGTGTCGTGAGGATAAAATAGGTACAGATTGATGAGTATGAAAAATTTTTGTTACTTGCCCCTCATGTGAGGATTGAAGGAATAAAATATGTTCCAGTTCAATGACCTCAATTTCTCCACGAATTTTAGGTATGCGAAGTTTATTTTTTTGAAAAGTTCGGATGGGGATTTTATTGTCGTCAATTTGCTGGATCAGATTATATTGATGGATAGCCTGATCAATGCTGATCTGAAGTTTTCGGCGATCTATGGGTTTTGTGATGTATCGGAGTGGATAATATTCAAATGCTTTTAAAATTCTTTCTGAATCTACATAAGCTGAAATAAAAATGATAAGCTTGAGACAAAATAACCCATTGCTGTGCATTTGATCCAAAAGTTGATAAGCATCGTGGCTTCCCAGGTTGATATCCAATAGTAAAAGATCAGGTTTAATAATAGGGATTTGCTTCAATGCCACAAAATAGGATTCTGAATAGCCGGCCATTGATAATTGTGGGAAATCTTCTGACAAATATTTTTGAATCAACTCCCGGGGATCACTCTGGTCTTCAACTATAAAATAGTTCATGCCTGTATTTTAGGATAGCTTATACTCACATTAGTACCCTTGTCATCACTAAAAACATTACAATCTACTTCAATGCCCATAGATTTCAATAATGCAATCCGCTGTCTTACAATCTGAGCTCCTGACTCTTCCATTTTGCGTTCGCGATGAGGTCTTAATTTTTTGACCTGCTCGATGCCGATGCCATCATCTTCAATATTAATAATTAAATTTTTATCCGTTTCAAGTATTGTGATTTCGATATGACCTTTTCTCGATTCCCGACTGTCGATTCCCCACACAACAGCGTTTTCAACATAAGGTTGTAAAATCAAAGGTGGCACCAGCCATTCTGTAGGATCAAATTCATTGGGCATGTTAAAGTCCCATTTAAGATGTCCGTTATGCAGTACGTTTTGCATTTCTAAGAATAAGCGGATGATTTCCAGTTCATCACTTAAACGGATCAACCCCCCCTGCTCATTGCTATTGATGCTTCCTAAAAATTTGCGGAGGAAATCTGCTACCTGAAGCAATTTTTCATTTGCTTTTTCAGTGTCCTGAAAGCTTACCGAATTCTGTATGCTGGTTAAGAAATTGCTCATGAAGTGAGGATTGATCTGAGCCGTCAACATTCTTGCCTGATGATATTTGGTTTCCTGTTGAAGTAAATTAATTTTTTTCTTACTCATTTGAAAGCGGTATAAATAATAAGTAAGACCAATGATGAAAATTAATAATAAACCAAAAAGCAATATAGGAAACCAGGGTTCCTCCCAAAAATTTTGATCTACTGTAAAGCTTAATAAAGCATATTTGCCTTTATGATTATTTTGAATGACATCCCAATTCATTTCCAATTCAAGTATGTAATGTCCGGATGCAAGTTCCGGCAGGAAGAAATATTGATAAGAAAACCAATCAGACCATTCTGTTTGGTCTTTAATCCGATATCTGAAGGTGCAATCGACCGGTCTGTTGGTGCCAATGACATCAAATTCAACGCTGATTCCTTTGCCGGTATGAATGATATTATTTGTGTTTGTAAAGGGGATATGAGAACTATTTAATTTGGTGAATTGAATGCGAAGCGCCTCTCCTTCATGCCATAAGGATTCCAAGGGTATTACACACAATCTATCAAATGCGCCTGTCCAATAGTTATTTCTGGAATCTAAAAATGCCGCATTTTGATCCGGCATCATCCCCGGATAGCCATTATTGAAATTGAATTCCCGGTATTGCGTTTTATCTCTCAGATTCCAGGCGGTAATACCCTTATTGTGACTAATTAATAAAAGGCTGTCTTTGTAATTTATTAAACTGCTTATGATGTTATTTTTTAAAATTTGTAAGGCCGGGGTATATGAATGTGAAACAAGACTGAATTCCCAAACTCCATTGTAAGTACCTATGTAAATGCTCGTATCACTTGCTTTGCATATCGATAAAATCCCTTTAGCTATCGCCTGTTCATTTGAAAAATATTGAAACTTCTTTTGATGGATATCACATCGTATCAATCCTTTTCTGGAACCTGCCCATATGATTCCATTTTCCTCCTCAAATAGACAAAGCGTATGAAAGCTTGAAAAGTCAGTATGGTCCCATTTCAAAAATTCCAGCTCCCGGGTATTAGGTTCATAGGTAAAAAATCCACCTCTTTGTGCTCCTAATAATTTATGGAGTCGTTTAGACCAGCTCAGGTAAAGGGATGCCGTGAATTCTTGGTTTTCTTTCGATAGTATCGGTATGGCTTGCAATTCTTTTTGGTGCAATTCATAAATTTCGTTTTCCCTGTAAATAAAAACGCGACCGGTCGGGTCTAAAGCCGGATGAAAATACCATCGATCTTTTGTACTGATTTTTTCAATGCGACCATCTGGTTTGATTGCAAACAAACCATTTAAAAAATCGCCCACGATCATATTTTGATGGCTATCTTCTGTTAGAGCCCACGGAAAAGGAATGCTATCTCTATTATAAAATTGAAATCCTACCTTGGGAATTTTTACTAAACCACGTTCAGTGCCCAGCCAATAATTATAGGAATCTATCCATAGGGAAGTCATGTCGGGCTTTCCTCTTGCATTTTTAAACAAAGAATGCAAATTTGAATTTTTGTTATTTAAGCCATTCAGGGCATTCCAAAAGAATGGTTCCCCACCAACATTTGGTGTATATGTATATTCACCTATTTCGAACAAAACAGGTATTTGTGCAATAAGGCTGTCTTTCAAATCGTAAATCAAAGCCATTCCATCTTTAAACTCACGATAAACCTGCGTCCTCAATCTGGGATAGGCACCTAGTTCGTCGGGCTTCAAATTTTTATAAATTTTGACCGTATCATTTTCATAGATTCCAATTGAAAAACTGTTCACGAAAACCGTATAAAATTTTCGGGTAAAAGGATCGTAAAAAATATTACGCAAGGGTTTACCGCATAGATTTACGAAATTTCTTTTATAAAATGTACCGTGGTAAAAAATGTTAAGTTCGCTATTGCTGTTAATGTAAAAGAAACTATCCCTGTAAAAAGCCGATCCACTTGCATCATGAAGTGCGGATGAAAATTTAAAGGCTTTCCATTCTGCTCCATTGTAGATGGAAAGTCCATCTTTCGCGACAGCCCAAATACAATGACTGCTATCTTCATAAATCTGTTGTATATCACCATAAATTCCCAATTGGGCAACATCAAAGTTTTCAAACGATTTTCCGTTGAATCGCGAAATACCGCCTTTGGTACCAATCCACAAATAGTTGCGGGAATCTTTAAAGAGGGTCGTTATCTGAGGATGGATGAGGCCTTCGTGGGTCGAGTAGTTTTTGGAATAGGGAGACTGGGCGCAGAGTATATTGTACAATACACTTATAAGGAATGTCCATGTAATGATATTGGACTTCATGATTTTTTCGGACAATTCAAAAGTGTCATCGAATTAATGTTATGGAGCCCTTTTTTATTTTTGAAGTGCCTGTTATACATTTGTATTCAATGAGGTAAATATAAGTATCAGGATTTGCATTTTGTCCATCAAAAGTTCCATCCCATCCCTCTCCTGGCTGAGTTGATTGAAAAACAAGATTGCCCCACCGGTTGAATATTTTCATGCTACTCAAGCTTGAATTTATCTCAGGATAGATAAACTCATCGTTTACCCCATCTCCATTGGGTGTAAAAACATTTGGAATTTGGATCTCACAAATGCTATCGCATTGATTTGAATGATCACGGGTGATGGTTACATTTAAAATACTGTCGCATCCATTTGCACTTTCCAAAACAAGTGAATATCTCCCCTCTGTTTTGAGGACGGTATTTCCCAAATGGAAGCTATCTTTTCCGCAAAGGAACTTACTTAATTCCGTTGTGATCATTTCATTTATTTTCAGCTTTGTCAATAGGACACTATCGCAGCCAAAGTTTGTTTTAAAAGTATCTAAATAGATTCCTGTGTTTTTATAAATATTTTTGCCTATAGTTATGGACTCACCAAAACACAATATAATGCTATCCTGATGAAAAGAGGGGTCACTTTGGTCGACAACTTCAAAGTAGTAATCAATATTTTTACATTTTAAACTATCTGTAATGTTGATATGATTTTTTCCATGAGCAAGTTTAACAAAATAGCCATGACTTTGTACTATTGAATCATTTAGTGTAAAAACGTAAGGAGGAATCGACCCGTTTGCATGCAAATGAATGTAAGCAGTGGTGTCGAAACAGTTTAAGAATAACTGGCTGCTGTCAATTTGAAATTGAAGAGGCGCAACTTTTTCGAGTATGGTTAATTGGACTAAAACTTGACATTTGCTCGAATCTAATATCGCAAAAGTATAACTTCCTGACGGTAGGGAATCAAAAACATTATGGGTTTGAAATGATCCGCCATTTTTATTATATTGGTAGGGCGGAGTACCATCCAGACCTGTTAGAACTATTCGCCCCAATGCATTGCAATCCGTATGATTGATCTGGAGCAAACTGTCGCGAAGGGGTTTAGGTACTTGAAAGGAGAAACCGATAGTGGTATCTGGACAGTTTGATTTAATATCTAATTGATATGTACCAGGGGGTAAATTTTCAAAAAATGTATCATTAGGACTTGTTTGATTGGGATTTGGAGAAATGTGATATGTAAAATTGGATTTAAGTCCAAAGATAGGCCGTACGTTTAGACTTCCTGTCTGGCAATTAAAATTTTGTCTAAAAGTAAAATGGGGCAAGAGTTCGACACATGATTTTGGATTATTAAGATTCTGGCAATCTTTAAAGTCCTCTTCATAAAGTAACTGATTGTCCATGTTTTTGATTTTGATCCAATCAATGGCGCCAGAACCACGAAAGGCCAAAACTAATTTATTGATATTACAGATGGGTTCATCATGAGCAAATGCAAATGTGACAGTATCGTTTGCGATAAAGGAAACGCTATCGGTAGTAATTCTTAATGTAATGATGTTCCATTCGTTGAAATTCATAACAAACTCAGAACGATTGCGATGAATAATATTGCCTGAAACAATACTTGTTAAACTTTGTGCCCATTTTTCACCCATGAGAGTCAAACTTATTGTTTTGTTTTCTCCTATGATATTCATTCCAAAATCATATGCTGGACGACCCCCAATGGATGCACTATTTATAATGCGCGATTGGAAAATAAATTCATTTCCAGTACAAATGGTATCGCATAGCTCAAATTGAGTCCAATAATCTGATACATTCGATAGCGTTGGATCAATTCGCATTTCACCATTTTTCACCATATCGCAAATGAGTTCCGGAGGTTCAATATATGAATTTCCTCTAAGTACCACTCCCTGCCAACCAGGTATGCATTCAGCAGAAGTATAAATGAACTGGCTATAGCTTACTATCACATTGCAAATGAGGAATAGCAGGAGTAAATATTTTTTGGCATTTTGGATTTTCATTTTAGAAATTATTTTTCATTTCACGAGCAAGAATGAATCATCATAGATATCCTAAGTTTATTGTCGATTTGCCAATTTTATGAAATAAATTCATTTAAAGTATAGACTCTGGCATAAATGGTCATTTTAAACAAAATCCGGTAAGTCAGCGATTAGAATTGGCGGACATAGTAGCGGTTAATTATTATTTTACTTGAGCCCGAACCAAATTTTTTTCAACAATTATGCCTAAATGTTAAAATATGACTTTTGGGAAATCAAGCTTGTTATGGATCTTGTTCCTACATTCGGATATGGATTTGAACACTCTTTTATATTGCAGGGAAGTACATCCAAAATTGAGCAACAGCCCAATCTTAAAGCCAAAAGCTTCGATGTAGTTGATCGCTTGTGCCATATGCGCTGGTTCCAGATGAGTGGTTGCCTTGATTTCAACTATAATGTGATCTTCAACAAGGAAATCAACTCTTCTTGTTCCAATGTTGAATCCTTTGTAAAATATATCGATTTCTTTTTCACGCATAGCGCTTAATCCTGCAACATCAAATTCAATAGCTAATGCACGTTGATAATTTTTTTCCTGAAATCCGTTCCCCAGTATTCTATGAACAGCCATAGCACAGCCAATGATTTTGTAAGTTATTTCAGAATCAAGGGTAAGATATTGAATGGGATGTGGCATTTTATCAAGTTTTCCAAAATCAAATGTAGTTTATGGATTTTTGGTGTACTATAATACTTATTTGGGCACTGAAGTAATTTATTTGTAGTGGTGGTGGAGTGATTGAGTAGGAGCCATAGCAGCACCCGTCTTGACAGGATTTAACGGATTAGGACAGGATTAACCAGATTTATGGATGCGCAGGATTAAATTCTATAAAATATAAAGCTTCCTAATCCTGTAAATCCTATAATCCGTTAAATCCTGTCCAGACTTTTCCTTCATGCAAATTTTATTGGTATAATCTTGGCAAGCCTATCTTCTATTCCTTTATAAATTTATAGACATCCTTAAATCTATCGGAACTCAATTTTATAAAGTAAGTTCCATTAGAAAGAGATTCTATTAGAATGTTTACTTTATCTATGAATAAGCCATTTAACAAGTCCCGACCATAGATATCTGTTATTTTGTAAGAAACAGTTTGGCTAGTGAAAGCTGAGAAGACATTCAAATATTTGTTTGCCGGATTGGGCATTACAGTAAAAGCGGATTGACCTGATAGCTTAGTGTCTCCTGATACGATTACCTCGATTTTGTTAGAGGTATCTGAAATACATTGATGGTCTGTTATAAGCGTGTAGTATGTTCCATTTAGAGAAGGTATATAATCTTGTTGTGTAGCTCCGGAGATCGGCCCGTTTTGATTGTGCCATTGATTTCCAGTAGCAGAAGTTGAATGGAGTACATTTCCATTTAGGCTTATAACAGGGGTTGTTGGCTTGCCGTAAATGGTAAAGGATTGCTCAGGCGCCCAGGCACTTGCACTTTGAGCCTGATCTACGGCTTTTACACTCCAGTAGTAGGTTCCGGGTTTTAGGTTATTGAGTTCGAATTTGTTTCTTCGGATATTGTATTTATTTGCTTTTGAAAAGACATCACATTTGCCGGGTTCTGTGCCAACATAAATTTCATAGGTGATGCATTGTTGTGGAGAGTGGTCGTCTGTGGAGATTGACCATGAAATGTTTGCGCTGTTGCAATTAAGTATTTTATTTAAAGACAAGGGTATGATGGGAGGAAAGTTTTTCGTGTGCAAATTGTTAATATACAGCGAGGTATTATAATCTCCAACACCATCTCTATATATATCTAAATTCCCATCATTGTTAAAATCCCCAAAATTGACATCATTTGAATAAAATGTTAGAGAAGTAGATTCAAGATTATTAGTACTTAATAAAAATGATGGAATTTTTGCAATAATAGACCCAAATGCAAAGTCCCCAAAATTTCTTAAAATTCTTGGATTTCCTGGCAATGGAAATTTGTCGATGCCACCTCCACCTGCCTCGATTATTATAACTTGAAAGCCTGGTACACCCGAAATCGCTAAATCTGTATTACCATCATTATCATAATCGCCACAACTAATTCTTCCATAGGAGTATCTTAAATATGCAGGGAGCTGGAGCTTTTCAACAAAAGAGTTGTTATTTTCGTTTTTATAAAACAAAGTTATGTTACTACCATCAGTAGATACTTTTCTAAGATAGGGTCCGTTATATAAATATTCTACATCTTTTTGTAAACCTTGTAATGCAATATCTAAAAGTCCATCATTATTGAAATCACCCCACTCTGCGTGCCCATTATCAACATTTATAATTGCAGCATTAATATCGAATAAATTACCTTCTTCATTTTTAAAAATAATAGTTTTACGTGAAATACCATTGTTGCCTGTTACAATTAAATCATTAAATCCATCGTTATCATAATCTCCAAAAGAAAAAGCACTATATTTTAGTGAATCTATTTGATAACTGTATTTTTGAATTTCATTTTTTTGATTAATTGAGTAAATTGCGGAGAATGGATTATTGTTCAAATCAGAACCTGAAACAATAATTTCAACTTTTCCATCATTATTCAAATCAATAAATTTAACAAAGCCTGAATCCACACCAGGTAATGTTATTGGTATTTCAAAGAAGTTTTCGTTTTGATCATTTACATAAATTTTAGTTAGTTTACTTTTATTGATTTCTGAATAACCACTTACTACAATATCAAGGAACCCATCATTGTTAATATCGCCCCAATCACAAGATGAATAACTCAATCCTGTGAAACTTGAATTACTATTAGAGAATTTACCATTTCCAATATTTTTATGAACTGAAGTTGAATTTGAGCCAGTTATGAGCATGTCTTTTAGACCATCATTATTAAAGTCACCCCATTGCATATCTCCTTGATGAATATCAATTGTATTAAACAGATTGTCAATAAAAAGTGAAGGTCTAAAGAATTCAGAATATTCAATTCTATTGCATGAAATTCCTTGATGTTCAAGAACAATTCTTATGTAGCCACCATAATAGTAGGCAACTTTATATGGCCCTTGGTGAGCTCCCTCTATTACAGTACTTGTATTGCCAAAATTCCATTTAAATTGGCCACTGATTTCGCTGTCTCCAATATAGTGTACATTTGTTATAGTGGAATCATTGTTGTCGATTTCAGTTAAAATATGTATAGGATTTGACCCAGTTATGAAAACTACTGCTTTGATTAAATTTTGAGTGGAAAAATTAATTTTTCTAATTGCGTGTATATAATTCCATTGATGATTTTTTAAACTGGAATAGAAAGTTGTGTCTTAACCCCCAATAAA
>JRYK01000040.1_pt1 | contig 13766 bp, 10 predicted proteins | sample 235381 | NCBI WGS metagenome assembly JRYK01 (sample SAMN03074220, study PRJNA261476) | activated sludge metagenome | biome: Wastewater Treatment Plant; feature: Wastewater; material: Activated sludge; isolation source: activated biomass of a wastewaster treatment plant treating hydrocarbon... ...
GATCTCGCCGATCATGATCACACCCGCAGTCTCCGGGTCGTCCTCGAACAGGCGCAGCACGTCGATGAAGTCCATGCCGTTGACGGGGTCGCCGCCGATGCCGACGCAGGTCGATTGGCCGATGCCCCGCTGCGTCAGGGCGTAGACGACCTCGTAGGTCAACGTGCCGCTGCGCGACACCAGGCCGACGTGACCGGGCATGACGATTGAGCCGGGAATGATGCCCACCTTGGCCCCATCGGGGGTGATCAGCCCGGGGCAGTTGGGGCCGATGAGCCGCGTGTGGCGCTGGTCGAGGTAGGCGCGCACGGCGATCATGTCCAGCACGGGGATGTGCTCGGTCAGGCAGACGACCAAGGGCAGCCCCGCGTCGGCGGCCTCGTACATGGCGTCGGGGGCGAAGCGGGCGGGCACGAAGATGATCGAGGCGTTGGCCTCGGTCGCTTCGGCCGCCTCGCGCACGGAGTCGAAGATGGGCACCCTGGCCCCCTCGCCCTCGAAGACCTGGCCGCCCTTGCCGGGCACGACCCCGCCCACGACCTGCGTGCCAAAGGCGATCATCTGGTTGGTGTGGAACGTGCCCTCGCGGCCGGTGATGCCCTGCACCAGCAGGCGCGTGTTCTTGTCGACGAGAATGCTCATGATGCCCTCCCCGCGGCCGCCTTGGTCGCCGCGACCGCTTTCTGGGCCGCTTCCGACAGCGTGGCCGCGGTCAGCATGTCCGCCTCGGCCAGCAGGGCCAGCCCCTCTTCGGCGTTGGTGCCCGCCAGGCGCACGACCATGGGCACGTCGGTCTTGACTTGTTCCAGAGCGGTCAGGATGCCGCGCGCGACCTCGTCGCCGCGGGTGATGCCGCCGAAGATGTTGAACAGCACGGCCTCGACCTTGGGGTCGGACAGAATCAACCGCAAGGCCGTGGCCACCTGGTCGGCGCGCGCCCCGCCGCCGACGTCCAGGAAGTTGGCCGGCTCGCCGCCGTAGAGCTTGATGATGTCCATGGTGGCCATGGCCAGGCCGGCGCCGTTGACCATGCAGCCGATGTTGCCGTCCAGTTGGATGAAGGTGATGCCGGTGCGGCGGGCCTCGGCCTCCGCCAGCGGCTCCTCCTCCACGTCGCGCATGTCGGCCAGGCGCGGTTGGCGGGCCAGGGCGTTGTCGTCAACGGAGAACTTGCCATCCAGGGCCATCAGCTTGCCCTCGCCGGTGATCACCAGGGGGTTGATCTCCGTCAGCGAGGCGTCGTTGGCCTTGAAGCAGTTGTAGAGGTTGGCCACGATGCTGTGGAAATCGCGCCATAGCTCGCGCGGCAGGCCCATGCGCTGCGCCAGGTAGGTCGTCTGATAGCCGCGCACGCGCAGATTGGGGTCGACGTGGAAGGTGTGGATAAGCTCCGGCGTCTTGTCGGCCACTTCCTCGATGTCCATGCCGCCGGCGGCCGAGGCCATCACCATGGGCCGGCGCCGGCCGCGGTCGATGAGCACGGCCAGGTATAGCTCCTGGCGGATGCCGCCGGGGGCCAGCTCGTCCACCAGAACTTTGTTGACCGTCAGGCCCTTGATCTTCATGCCCAGGATTTCGGCGGCGCGCTCCTCGGCCTCGTTGGGGCTGGCGGCCAGCTTGACGCCGCCGGCCTTGCCGCGCCCGCCAGTCAAGACCTGGGCCTTGACCACGGCTTTGCCGCCGAGGTCTTGCGCGATCTGGCGCGCATCTTCCGGCGTGTAGGCCACTTCGCCGCGCGGAATGGGGATGCCGTGCTCCGCGAACAGCCGTTTGGCCTGGTACTCATGTAGGTTCACTGCACTCTCCTTCTGGCAAGGGTAACAACTTAGATCGCTGGGGTAGGTATGGATGCATGCATTGGCGCAGGGATGCAGCGCCCTGGCGCTGCCAGCGAAGTATAGCATACCCTTCCCTGGCGCGAAATCTGACCGGAAGATAGCGTCGCTGCAAGAGGAGAAAAACCCTCACGCCAAGAACGCCAAGGGCGCCAAGAGCGCAAAAGGAGGTTTTCTTGGCGCGAGCTTCTTCGCCGGACTCATGGCGCGGCGTCCGTCGCCCGGCCCGCGCCGCGTTGGCGCAAGACCTCGAAGGCCAGCAGCGTGGCCGCGGCGGCGCTGCCCAGGGCGTAGGCGAACGGCCGGCCGTAGGGGATGCGCACGCGCAAATCGGCGGCGCGGCGGAAGGAGCGGGTGATGCCGCGCTTCTCGCCGCCGATGACCAGCAGCAGCGGCCCGGTCAGGTCGGTCTCGCTCATCGGCGCGCCGTCCTCGTCGGCCACGGCCACGCGCAGGCCGCGGGCGCGCGCCGCCGTGGCCGCCTCGTCGGCCGACTGGGCCTCGGCCATGGGCAGTAGCTCCGTGGCCCCGGCCGAAGCGCGCACGGCCGCGCCGGACATTAGCCAGTTGCGCGAGCGCACCACCAGGCCGTCTATGCCCGCGGCGTAGAGGGCGCGCACCGCCTGGCCGAAGTTGAACGGGTCCTCGATGCCGTCCAGCATGAACAGCGCCGGCGCCGGCCCGGCGACCAGATCGCCCAGCGGCGACAACTCCCGCGGCCCCACCTCGGCGGCGATGCCGCCATGGCCCGACCACTGAAGCAACGCGGTGAGGGTATCCTCGCGCTGGGCATTAATGGGCACAAAGCGCTCGCGGGCCAACCGGTTGATGCGGGCCATGCGGCTGTCGAAGCGCTCGAGCGTGCTATAGATGAGCCGTACTTCACGGCTGTTGGCCTGCAAGATCGACTAGAAGTCGTTGTCCACGGAGATCTACACCCATTGGCTCATCGTCCTTCGCTCCAGCGCATAAGAAAAGGCCAGACAGGCTGGCCTTTTCCTCGCGATCTAGACAATCCCCTCCGCCGGCCGTGGTTACTCAGTCGCCGTAGGCTCTGGGGCCACGGTCGGCTGCGCCTCGACGGTCGGTTGCACCTCGACCGGTGGGATCTCCACCTCGGGCGTGGCCGTGGGCGAGGCCAGGAACTTGCTGGGCAACACCGGCAACGTGGGCACGCGGCTGCGCCACAACTCGTTAAGCTCCAGATTGCCGGTCAACTGCTCGTCGGCGAACGTCTGCACCAACTCATCCTGCCGGGTCTGATACTCGCTCTCCGACAGCTCGCGCTCCTCGCGGCCGCTGACCATGATCAGGTAGTAGGTGGACGTGTCGTCGCCGTTGTCCACGGCGATGATGTCGCTGGGGCTGTTCACGTCCAGCGAAAAGGCCGCCGCGGCCACTTCGGCGCTGGTGCTGGCGGCCAGCGAGTCCTGCGTCCGCCACAACACCTCAAACGACGACGTGGGCGGGGCCTCGGTCGCTTCGGGGTCGTCCACGCGGCTCTGGATGGTGTTCCAGGCCGTCAGGTAGCCGTCGGCGTCGATCTGGGCCTTGACCTCGTTAGCCGCCTCTTCGGTGTCGGCGGTGATGACGAAGACGCTGGCCTGCGGGGCAGTGCGCGAGAGCGATTGCTCCTCGGCCAACGCCTCGGCCAGGCGCGTGCGGCAGAGTTGGGCGCGCACCACACTGCGATAGGTCGCTTCTGTCGCCCCCAGGTCGGTCACCGAACCCATGACCGCGCCGAACTGATCCTGGAAGGCCTGTTCGGACAGGGGCGTGGGCGTCGGGAAGGGCGTCTCCGTGGGGCCGGCGGTGGGCGTCGGGAAGGGCGTCTCCGTGGGCACGATGTCGGTGATGACGGCCGTGGGGATGGGGGTCAGCGACGGCGTGGGCTGGATGGTCTGCGTCGGCTCCGGCTGGGCGGTGGGCGAGACGCCCTCGCCGTAGAAGCCGAAGTTGGCGGCGATCTCCTGCTGCACGTCGTCATCCGTGATGGTGATGCCACGGTCGGCCGCTCCCTGGCAGATGACCAGTTCTTCGGCCATGACGTTAAGGACGTTCTCGCCCAGCCCTTCTTCGTCGAGCAGCTCATTGATGACGCTGCCGCCGAACTGCTGGATGATGCCCACGTCGCCGCCGAAGGCTTCTAGCTGGTTTTCCAGGAAGATGACGCGTTGGGCGCGTTCATAGGTGACGCGGTCTTGCCAATCGCGCAGGGCGATGGTCTGGTCGCCCACGGTGGCCACGGCGCGCTTGGGGGTGAGGGCCAGCTCGTTGATCAGGGCGACGGCGACGACGATGGCGATGAGGACGACGACGACGACGGCAGCGATGCGCACGTTGCGCAACTGACGCTCATGCTTGCGGGCGATGAGCATCTCTTTGCGCGATTGGCGCTGCTCCGCCTCGCTCTGGGTGGGGGTTACGGGTTTCTTGGCCATAGCGAACCTGCGCCGCGGAGGACGCCTAGTCGGACACGAAGGGCAACAAGGCGATGTGGCGGGCGCGCTTGATCTCGCGGGCCAGAGCACGCTGGTGCTTGGCACAAGTCCCCGTCTGCCGGCGCGGGCGCATGCGGCCGAACTCGTTGACGTAGCGGCTCAGGACGTCGACCTGCTTGTAGTCGATGGGCGTCTTTTCGACGCAGAATTGGCACACCCGCTTGGTGGGGCGAAAACGCCGGTTAGGACGGTTACTAGCTTGCATGTCTGTTCCTCTGTCAATCTGAAAGCACAATCATTTCCTGGGCGACGACTTCCGTGCGGAAGTGCTTGCGGTTGGCGCTATCTTCCCAACTGCGCGTCTGCAGTCGCCCCTCAATGTAAATCTGCTGGCCCCGACGGATTTGTTCCTTGCACATCTCGGCCAGCACTCCCCAGGCGACGACGTTGAACCACTCCTTCTCTTCGTGCCTATCGCCCTCGGACGAAGTCCAAGTGCGCGAGGTGGCGACGCTGAAGGAGGCCACGGCGCGACCGCTGGGCGTCTGACGCACTTCGGGGTCATCCTCCAGCCAGCCGATGACCATGACTTTGTTCAAGCCTTTGTTCGACGCCATCGCGGTGTCCCTGGGTAGGGGCTACGCTTCTTTGCGCACCACCAGATAACGGAGGACGTCCTCGTTATACTGCATGCTGCGCTCGATCTCGCGGATGCGCGTCGGGTCTAGCTGCGCCTCGAACAGGACGTAGTAGCCTTCCTGGAATTTGCGGATGGGGTAAGCCAACTGCCGGACGCCCCAATGATTGGCCGTCAGCGCGCCGTTCTCCTTGGAGCCGGGAACCAGTAGATTGCTGAGTCGCTCGATCAGTTGATTGCGCTCAGGCTCATCCAACTGCGGTTGGATGACAACCGTCACTTCATAGTCACGCACGTTGCTACTCTCCTTTCCTTGGAATGTGCTCTAGCGAGCCTTGCCCCCGGTCACTTGCCGGGAGCGGAAGCGGCGAAATGGCGTGCGGGCCATTGCCGGCAACGAATTCGTGATTATAGCGCCGGCTTAGAAAAAGGCAAGCCTCATCGCGGGGCGTGTTGCCGCGCGCCGGCGGCGGCTATAATACGCGCCGATGCCTATTCGCCACCGCACCGCGGCCGTTCTCGGCCCCCTGCTCTTCCTATTCTTGCTGCTCGCCCCCGCCGCCCGCGCCCAGGGGCAGACGAAGCTCGTCCTGGCCTTCTACTACGCCTGGTACAGTCCCGGCTCGTTTGGGCCGGGCAAGACGCCTTTCCAGCCGGCGACGGCCTACAGCTCGGCCGACGGCGCGACGATCCAGCGCCAGGTGGCCGAAGCCCGCGCCGCGGCCGACCGCGCCAGCCTGACCGCGCCGTTCCGTGGCACTGTCGCCGAGCAGCTCATCGAGCTGGGCGAGTGGGCCGCGCCCGGCGTGCCCGTCGTCCGGCTGAGCGGCGGCGGCTGGGAGGTGGAGACGACCGACCTGGTGGAACAGGACGTGGTGCGCGTGGCCGTGGGCCAGCCGGCCGAGGTGACGCTGGACGCCCTGCCCGGTGAGACGCTGCGGGGCACGGAGGTCGACGACGGCCGTGTGCCCGTGGCCTACCTGGGCGACGTGACCTACACCGTGCGCATCGCCCTGGACGACGCGCCCGACCTACCGCTGCGCTGGGGGATGACAGCGCTGGTCAACATTGAGGTCGAATAGAACATGGATGACGCCGATTCCGGCGGGTTTTTCGCGCAAAGAGTCTGTATAGATCGGTGTAATCCGCGTTCTATGGCCTCTTTTTGTTAAAATCGGGCCATGATCCACGTCCTGCCCGATCAATTGGCCTCGCAGATCGCCGCCGGCGAGGTGGTGGAGCGGCCGTCGTCGGTGGTCAAGGAGCTTGTCGAGAACAGCATCGACGCCGGAGCCACGGCCATCACCATCGACATCCGCGGCGGCGGGCGGCAGCTCATCCAGGTGGCCGACAACGGCAGCGGCATCGACGCCGCCGAAATCGAGACCGCCTTCCTGCGCCACGCCACGTCGAAGCTCAACTCGGCCGACGACCTGCACGCCATTCGCACCCTGGGCTTCCGCGGCGAAGCCTTGGCGGCCATCGCCGCCGTCAGCCAGGTGACGGTCGTCAGCCGCGCCCGAGAGGCGACTACGGGCACGCGGCTGGTGCTCGACGGCGGCGCGGTCATGACCCGCGAGGCGGTCGGCGCGCCGGCGGGCACGGTCATCGCCGTGGAGAACCTGTTCTACAACGTCCCCGCCCGGCTCAAGTTCCTCAAGAGCATCACCACCGAGAAGCGCCTCATCGACGAGTTCGTCACCCGCTACGCCCTGGCCTACCCGGCCATCCGCTTCCGGTTGAGCCACGAGGGGCGCATCACCTTCCAGACGACGGGCAACGGCGAGACGGCCGACGTGCTGCTGGCGGTCTACGGCCCGGAGACGGTGCGCCAGCTCATCACCATCGCCGCCGGCGAGGACACGGCGCGCCCCGTGCGCGTGCGCGGCTACGTCAGCGACCCGGCGCTCAATTGGGCCAATCGCAACCACATTCAGCTGTTCGTCAACGGTCGCGCCGTGCGCGACAACCGGCTGAACTTCGCCGTCGTCCAGGCCTATCACACGCTGCTGCCCGTCGGGCGCTATCCGCTGGGCCTGCTCTTCCTTGACCTATCGCCGGAGGACGTGGACGTCAACGTCCACCCGGCCAAGGTCGAGGTGCGCTTCCGCGACGAGGGCATGATGTTCAGCGCCGTGCAGCGCGAGGTGCGGGCGGCGCTCCTGGGCACGACGGCCGGGCGGGCGGCCGGTGGCCAGTGGTCGGCGGTGGGCGACGGCTGGTCGACCGGGGGCGGCTGGCGGTCGTCCGGCGGCGACCGTCCGGGCTTCGCCCCGCGCGACGACGACAACCGCCCGGCGGCGCAACTGGACATTCCCTGGCAATTGCGCGGCCCCGCGCCGGAGACGGCCGAGGGCGAGCCGGGGCGGGCCGACGCGCCGGGCGAGACGTCCGCCGCTCCGGCATCCTTCGCCGGGGGGACGCGCCTGCCGATCATGCGCGTCGTCGGCCAGGTGGGCGCGGCCTACATCATCGCCGAGGGGCCGGAGGGGCTATACCTCATCGACCAGCACGCCGCCCACGAGCGGGTGCTCTACGAGCAACTGCTGGCCCAGTGGCGGCAACGGCGCGTGGTCTCGCAGGGGTTGGTGGCCCCGGCCACGGTCTACCTCTCGCCGTCGCAAGCCGACCTGGTGGAGGAGCACGCCGCCCTGCTGGCCGGGCTGGGCTTCGACATCGAACCGTTCGGGCCGGGTGCGTTCCAGGTGCGGGCCGTCCCGGCGCTGCTGGGCCGCTCCGACCCGGCGGCGGCGCTGCTGGCCGTCGTCGGTGACCTGGAGAACGAGGCCTCGCCGCTCCAGTCCCAATTAGAGGCGTTGGTCATCAAGCGGGTGTGCAAGTCGGCGGCGGTGAAGGCCGGGCAGACGCTCAGCCGCGAGGAGATGGAGGCGCTCATCGCCCAACTGGAAGCCTGCCAGACGCCCCACACCTGCCCCCACGGCCGGCCGACGCTCATTCACCTCTCGGCGGCGCAGCTGGCGCGGCAGTTCGGGCGAACGTAAGCACGTTTGCCGACGTTCTGTCTGACGGCGGCGGAGCAGGGGAGATAAGAGAGCGTCCCCCGCTCCCCGCCTACACCCGCAAATACCAATCAAAAAACCTCTCCGCCCGCCGCTGCCAATCCATCTCCGTCTCGTAGCGCAGGAAGCCGTGCGGCTCGCCGGCGTAGGTCTTGTACTCGAAGACCTTGTCGTGCCGTCGCAGCGCCTCGGCCCACTCCTCCGACGCCTGGGGCGGCACCACGTCGTCCTCCAGGCCGTGGAGCAGCAGGATGGGGGCGCGGACGTTGGCCATCTCGTGGATGGGCGAGGCGGCGCGGTAGACGTCCCAATTGTCGCGCGGGTGGCCGAGCATCATCTCCGTGTACAGGCGCGTCGTCCGCTCGCACTGCGCCCAGGAGCTATAGACGTTGGCGTCGCCATACTTGCTGACGCCGCAGGCGAAGAGGTACTCCGGGTCGCGGGCCAGGCAGCAGGCGACCAGGTAGCCGCCATAGCTGCTGCCCAGGATGCCGATGCGTGCCGGGTCGATGCCCCGGGCGTGCAGGAACTTCGCCCCGTGCAGCACGTCCTGCGTGTCGCCCACGCCCCAGTTGTTGTAGTTGGCGTGTTCGAAGGCCCGGCCGTAGCCGGCGCTGCCGCGGAAGTTGGGGGCCAGATAGGTGTAGCCCTTGGCCACCAGGTATTGCGCCAGCCCGTCCCACTCGTTGCGCGTCAGGTCGGCCGGGCCGCCATGGGGGCGCACGATGGCCGCGCCGTTGGGCTTCCGCGGCTGCCAGAGCAGCGCCGGAATCTCCAGCCCGTCGGCGCTGGTGTAAGTAACGTGTTGCGGGGCGACGAGATCGAGCGCTTCCAACGCCGGCGGTTTGGAGAAGGTCAAGGCGCTCATTGCGCCCGTCTCGGCATCGACACGGTAAAGATCGGGCGGGGTGGTCGCGTCGTCATAGGCGACCACCAGAAAACGGCCGTCGGGCGACCACTGCGGCGCGTAATAGCAGCCGCCGGCCGGCCGCAGGGGGCGCGGCTCGCCGCTGGCCACCTCGACCAGCAGCAGATCGATATTCGCCTCGCGCTCCACGCCGGCGGCCAGTCGCGCCCCATCGGGGGCAATGGCGAAGGCGTTCACGTCGCGCCCCAGGCGCGTCAGTTGTCGCAGCCCCGCGCCGTCCGCCCCCACGGCCCACACCTCCGTCCAGCCGCTCTGTTGCGAGAGGAAGGCGATCCAGCGGCCATCGGGCGACCAGCGCGGCGACCAGGCCTTTTCCTTGGGCCGGCCGAAGAGCGTTGTCGTCTGGCCGCTGGCGATGTCCACGAGCCGCAGGTCCCACCGGTTCAGGTCGTCGAGCGGGCGGTGGCTGTAGGCCACGGAGCGGCCATCGGGCGAGGGCGCGGCGTCGAGGTTGTCGCCGGGGTCTTCGGCCAGCGGGCGCGGCCAGTGGCCATGCCGGTCGGTTAGAAGCAGCACGGTTCCGTCGCCGCGCGCCGCGTTGACGATCAGCCCTGCGCTGTCGGGCATCCAGACCGGCGACGAGGCGCTGGCCGTGAAGTCGCTGACGGTGCGGGTCGGGCCGCGGCCGTCGGACGGGGCGACGCGGACGTGGCCGCCCTGGGCGAAGGCCAGCCAGCGGCCGTCGGGCGACCAGGCCAGGCAGGTCAGCGTGCCCGCCTCCGTTTGGCCGATGACCCGGCGGGTGCGGCCGTCCACCAGGAAGAACGTGGCCCCCCTCTGAAGGCTATTGTCGACGATGGCGATGCGCTCGCCGTCGCCGCGCATGGCGACGTGCTGGCGCGAAAGGGGCGTCGGCAGCGCGGCGTCCGGCGCGCCGTCATGGGCCGGCAGGTTGAGGAAGCGCGTCCCGCCGGTGGGCGTCAGCGCCCCCTGGCCCTGCTCCGCGCCGTCGCCCACGTAGGCCCACTGGCCGTCGGGGGCGATGGTGACCGTGGTGGCCGTGGCCATGCCGGCCACGCGCTGCGGCGCGCCCACGCGGTCGCCGGCGATGGTCCAGCGGGCGAAGTCGCCGTTGCCCAGTTGCTCGCCCGCGGGCGCGCCGCCGGCCTCGGCCTGGCGCGCGGCGCGGTTGATGGCGCTGACGAACTCCGGGAAATCGATGGTGAAGTCGATGCGCCCCAGCGCCCGGTAGCGATCCAGCGCCACGCGGCTGGCCCCCTCGCCCTGGCCGACCATGACCTCCAGCGGCACCTGATATTCGACCGGCTCGTGGCGCAGCCGGAAGAGACCGGCCAGCACGCGGTCGCCCGTGCCATTGACGGGCGCCGGCGCCGTCCGCTCCCCATGGCTAACCCGCCAGCCCAGCCCGGAGGCGGCCGAGTAGTGCAGGCCAATGGGGTCGGCCTCGGCGATGGCCGCGCCAGCGTCCACGGCGTGCCAGACCGCCTCGCCACTGAGCGCCTGCACGGCCAGCCAGACGCGCCCGGCCGGGAACTGGAACCCCTCCGGCAACGCGGCGCTTAGCCACGTCGGCCGCGGGGCCACGTCGCGATCCAGCTCAAAGCGCACCGGTGGCGACAACAGCCCGTCGCCGAAAGGGCGGCCGTCGACGTCGGGCAAGACGTTCAGTTCCAGAACGGCCCCCAGCGGCGTGGTGCAACTGAGCAGCAGGTCGACGGCCGTGCCCGGCAAGACCCCTGGCAGACGGATGGGCTGCGCCTGCCCCTGGCCGCGGCCGATGGCGGCGATGGCCGTGGGCGTCACCGGCCCCGTCGGCCCGACGGCCACCCGGCTGGACTCGAAGGAGCCGAGCACGCGCACCGCGGCCTGGGTCACCTGCGCCCCGGCCGGCAGGGCCACTTCCAGCGCCTGGCAGCCGTCCTGGGGCACGGTTCCGTGGCCATAGGGCAGGGCCACCTCGCCCACGCCGGGCGGCAGGGCCGATTCCTGCACGACGTACTCGATGGCCACGGCCAGGCTCAGCCGGGCCAGGGCGTCGGAGTGGAGGACGAGGGGGATTTCGTAGTAGCCGTTCACGACCTCGGCCCCGCTCAGGAACAACTGTAGGAATTGGGCGAAGTCGTCGCTGGTCTCGGCCGTGGTCATCTCGCCGATGCGCGTCCAGAATGGGGCCTCCTGGCCCAGGGCCAGGCTGACGTTGGAGGGCACCGTCCGCACGGTGAACTGGCNNCGTCAGCCAGATCACCGTCCGCACGGTGATCTGGCTGACGTTCAGGTCTTGGCTTATCGGGGCCGGCCCGGCCGCTTGCAGGCGGAACTTCGTTACCGTCAGGCCCGGCAGCACACCGCTGGCCGGGACGTTGTAGAAATCGGTATCGTCAGGGCTGGCCAACGCGCCGTCCTGCGCGATCCGCATGAAGACGCCGCCTCCCAGGTCGACCAGCAGCAAGCCGCCATTGGCGTCGTTGGCGATGTTCGTCCCCGCCACCGCCGCCAGCGTCCGCCGCGCGTGGAAGTCCACTTCCACGGCCCCGGCCGTCACGGTCTTGGTCATGCCCCACTCGCCCACGTCGCCGCCGGACGCGCCGCCGGGGAAGTTCAGCACCTCCCGGAAGCGGCAGTTGACGCAGCCGGGCGGCGCCTCCGGCGTCACCGTGACACGAGCGTGCTGCACTTGCGCCCCCACCGGCAACTGCCGCAGCAGCACCGTCCGGTCGCCCTCGAAGCGGATCGTCTGGCCTGGGAAATCAGCGTTCAGGTTCATGACACCGTCTGCCTAGACCTCAGAGGTCTTCTGCGACCTCTGAGGTCTGGTCTACGCACGCAACAAAACCATCAACTTCAGTTCGTCGAGGGCGTCGCCGCGATCTTCGGCCCGCAGCGCGTCGGCGACCTCGGTCGAGTAGACCGGCTGGCGCAGCAGCCCCAGGGCGATGCTGTTCAGGTCGAGGTGGCACACCTGCACCTGGGTGGGCGCAGGTTGCGGCCGCGGCCCTTCGGTCGGCGGGTCGGTGTCGTCCAGCGCGGCGGTGTGGAAGTTGACCGTCTTGCGCGGCATAATCTTGATCCAGATCTCGTTCCAGTCGTCCTTCTGCTTCAGGCTGCGCACCGTGCGCTCGTCCCGGCAGCAGCGGTCGAACCAGGGCGAATGGGCGTACTGGTCGTCGTCGAAGCGGTCGTTGGGTTCGCCGAAGAGCTTGTCCCAGAACTCCGTCTCGATGTCGCCCAGGCTGGAGTCGTCGTCGTAATCGACGTTGTACCAGGCCAGCAGGTCGCGCAGGGGAATGCGGAAGTTGGGCTGCTTCGACGACTCGATCTCGATGTTCTGGGCCTTCTGGTTCTGCTCCTCCGGCACGTAGCGGATGCGCTTTTCGCTGGAGTGGTAGATGAAGAAGTTGACCCACGTCAGGCGGTTGTAGCCGTCCTCGGAGGCCACGACCTGGAAGTACTCCAACTGGTAGAGATCGACCAGGGGGCAGTTCTGCAAATCGTGGCGGATGACGCGGATGTCGGGCGCGGCCTCGTAGAAGGTCAGCTTCTTGAACAGCCGCCGGTAGCCGCTCTCGCGGGCCATCTCGGCGATGGCTTTCTCCACGATGGTCCGCGTCAACGCCTCCAGGCTCTGGCCCTGCAGGGCGTCGGCGTTGTCGGCGTGGCCGATCGTCTCCTTGGCATCGGCCGCCGCCTTCGACTGCACGCCGATGTCGTCGCGGATCTTGCGCTGCATGTCGTTCATCGTCTCCGCGGCGATCAGATCGCCGGGCATGAACGCCACGTAAGGCTCCTCGATATTGGCCATTTCACTTGTCTCCTTACTTGAATTTCTAATCTCTATCGCTCGAACGACCTAACTCACCCCACCCAGGGTCCGCTCGCGGCCGACTTCGACGTGGACGCCGGCCGCTTTGGCCTGCAAGACACCGGCCGCGCCCGGCTCCAGCGCCTGCTGGGTCAGGATGGCCAGCGGTTGGCCCAACACGACTTGGCGCGCGTTCTCGAACGGCACGCCCTCATAGATCACGGCGAATTCGTAGATCGCCGGCCCGGCGGCGCGGGCCGAGATGGCGATCTGATTGCCATAGCTGCCCTTCTGGCACGCAGCGATACGCAGAAAGCCGTCGATGCCCTCCTCGGTCAGGTAGAGCTGGGCCGGGGTGCGCGCGTCGCCCAGCGTCAGGAAGTGCGGCTCGCGGAAGGGCATGGCCACCGGCTCCCAGCCTAGGGGCACACGGGCCACGATCTCGGCCTCAATCAGCGTCGAATGGTCGAAGACCTTCTCGACGTGGTTCTCGTCGCCCACCGGCTCGGTGACGACGAACGGGTAAAGCTCTGGGCGGCTGCGGCCCTGGCCGAAGCGCGCCTGATTGAAGCGCCCGCCGAAGTTCTCCGGCAGGTCGGCCGGCAGGCGCAGGCGGAACGCCCCCGGCCGGTAGCGCACGGTGCGGAAGGTGACGCGCACGTCGGCATCGGGCGGGTCGGCCAGCCCGGTGAAGACGGCGGCCACCGGCTCCGGCGGCGCGTTGGCCACGCGGCTGGCGTCGAACACGCCGCGCTCCAGGCAGACCTCGCCGGGGAAGCGCGCCCGGTCAAAGCGCGCCGTGTCGAAGCGCGGCGCGTAGCAGTCCAGGAAGCGCCAGCGCGAGCGGCCCAGCGGCAACGACAGGGCCTCGGTCTTGGCCAGCGACTCGGCGCGCACCAGGGCCGAAGGCCGCGTCTGGATGGCCCGCACGAGGGCGTTGTCGGCCGCCGGGTCGCCGCCGATGGTCACGCGGGCGTAGACCTCGCTGACGGGCTCGCCCTTTGCCGCGCTTAGCGTCAGCGTCACCGTGAACAGCGCCTCCAGCCGCTCGACCAGGAGCAGCGCGCCCGTCGCGGCGGCGTGGAGCGTGCCGTGGGCCAGGACGACGCGATCGGCGTACTCGGCCAGCGCCACGCCCGGCCCGG
>JRYK01003796.1_pt1 | contig 13742 bp, 9 predicted proteins | sample 235381 | NCBI WGS metagenome assembly JRYK01 (sample SAMN03074220, study PRJNA261476) | activated sludge metagenome | biome: Wastewater Treatment Plant; feature: Wastewater; material: Activated sludge; isolation source: activated biomass of a wastewaster treatment plant treating hydrocarbon... ...
GACTTGCGGCTGCGCGACTACCCCACCCTGGGCGCGGTCATCGGCTTCGTCCGCGACATGCGGCCCGACCTGGCGCAGGGCAGCGGGGGCGCGGGGGTGCACGGGAGCAACGGCACGGCCGGGCAGGCGAGTGCCCGCCCTTTTGAGGTTGCCGCCCGCCATGCGCCACCGGCCACGCGCTACACGCTGGCCGATGCCGACGCCATGCCCCGGCGCATCCCCGTGCCCGCGCTGCGGCCGGCCCTCGACCTGTGCAAGCCCACCGGCGTGACGCTGGACGCGCATAGCCGCGTCGTGGTCATGCTCGACCGCGGCGGAGTCGGCAAGGCGCTCGTCGGCCGGCTGGAGAAGCTGGGGGCCACGGCGCTGGTCATCGACGAGCCGCCGGCGGCCGAGGCGCTGGAAGCGCAACTGGCCGCCTGGCTGGCCGAAGGCCCCATCCAGGGCGTCTACTGGCTGCCGGCGCTGGACGCCGAGCCGGCCCTCGAGGACATGGAGCTGCCGACCTGGCGCGAACTGAACCGCGTGCGCGTCAAGAACCTCTACGTCGCCATGCGTGCCCTCTACGAGGCCATCAGCGCCCCGGGCACGTTCCTCGTGGCGGCCACGCGGCTGGGCGGCCTGCATGGCTACGGCGCCCAAGGGGCCACGGCTCCGCTCGGCGGCGCGGTCTCCGGCTTCACCAAGGCCTACAAACGCGAGCGCGGCGACGCGCTGGTGAAGGTGGTGGACTTCGAAGTAGGCCGCAAGACGGCGGCCCCGGCCGACCTGCTCCTGGCCGAGACGCTGAGCGACCCCGGCGTGGTCGAGGTCGGCTACGCCAACGACGAGCGCTACACCATCACCCTGGAGGAGCAACCGGCGGCCGACGGCGGCGCGGGCCTGACACTGGACGGCGACAGCGTCTTCCTCGTCACCGGCGCGGCCGGCGGCATCACCAGCGCCATCATCGCCGACCTGGCCGCGGCCAGCGGCGGCACGTTCTACCTGCTGGACCTGGTGCCCGAACCGGCGCAGGACGATGAGCAGATCATCCTCTTCCGCCAGGGCAAGGACGCCCTGAAAGCGCACCTGATCGCCGCGGCCAAGGCCGGCGGCCAGAAGGTCACTCCGGCGCAGATCGACAAGCAGATCATGGCCGTGGAGCGCAACGAAGCGGCTCTGCGGGCCATCGAGGCGGTAGAGGCTGCCGGCGGCCGGGCCTACTACCGCAGCGTCAACCTGCTCGACGGCCCGGCCCTGGCCGCGGTCATGGCCGAGGTCCGCGAGCGCCACGGGCGGCTGGACGTGCTCGTCCACGCCGGCGGCATCGAGATCAGCCGGTCGCTACCCGACAAGGACTACAATCAGTTTAGCCTCGTCTTCGACATCAAGGCCGACGGCTTCTTCAGCTTGCTGAACGCGGCCCAGGGCCTGCCCATCGGGGCGACGGTCGCCTTTAGTTCGGTCGCCGGGCGCTTCGGCAACAACGGCCAGACCGACTACAGCGCGGCCAACGACCTGCTGTGCAAGCTGACCAGCAGCCTGCGCCGCTGGCGGCCGGAGACGAAGGGCCTGGTCATCGACTGGACGGCCTGGGGCGAGATCGGCATGGCCACGCGCGGCTCCATCCCGCGCATCATGGAGATGGCCGGCATCGATATGCTGCCGCCCTCGGCCGGCGTGCCCACGGTGCGCCGCGAACTGGTGGCCGGCGGCTACCGCGGCGAGATCGTCGTCGGCGGCCGGCTGGGCATCCTGGTCGAGGAGTGGGACGCCACGGGCGGCCTGGACGTGGACAAGGCCAACGCCTGGCTGGCGGCGCGGCAGCCGCAATTGCTGCTGCTGGGCCGGGTCACCGCGGCCAAGCTCTACGGGGGCTGGCAGGTGGAGACCACGCTCGACCCTAAGGCGCAGCCGTTCCTCTACGACCACGCCATGGACGGCACGCCGTTGCTGCCCGGCGTGATGGGCACCGAGTCCTTCGGGCAACTGGCGTCGGCGATGGCCCCCGGCTACCGGGTGGCGGCGGTGTACGACGAGCAGTTCCACGCGCCGTTCAAGTTCTACCGCATGGAGCCGCAGACGCTCTACCTGAGCGGCTACGCCACGCCGGCGGCTGACGGCCAACTCGTCGCCCATACCACCCTGCGCTCGCTGCGCGACCTGGGCAAGCCCGGCCTGCCGCCACAGGAGAAGCTTCACTTCACGGCCAACGTCCTGCTGGCCCGCGAGGTGGACAAGGCGACGATCGACTTTGCCCCGCCGGCGGCCGAAGCGCTGCCCATCGCCGCCGAGGCCATCTACCGCGTCTACTTCCACGGCCCGGCCTACCAGGTGCTGGAGCGAGCCGGCGTGCAGGGCAACACGGCCATTGGCCTGATGGCCGACAAGCTGCCGCCCAACACCAGTCCGGCCGAAGTGGCTTCGGTCATGGCTCCGCGGCTCATCGAGCTATGCTTCCAGACGGCCGGCGTGTGGGACATCCAGACGACGGGCACGATGGCCCTGCCCCTGGGCCTGGCCAGCGTGACCGCCTACCGCCAGCCGGCCGAGGCCGAGGGCGGGCGGCTCTACGCCCTGGTCGAGGCCAGCGACGGCGGCGCGGCGTTCGATGCCCGCGTCGTCGACGAGGCCGGCCGGGTCTACGTCGACCTGAAGGGCTACCGGACGGTTGACCTGCCGGGCAGCGTCAGCCTGGCGTAAATCCAGTCTACATCCCCCTCTCTACATCACCGCCCACCGGAGCTTGTCCCCCGGTGGGCGGTGGGCTTTCTGGGCCGAGGTATAATGGCACGGAGATGCCTGACGATCCCTTTGGCGGTTTACTCCGCGGCGCATTGAAAACCGCCGCGGCCACACGAAACGGGCTGCGGCCGGCTTGCGCAGAACGCTCCCGGCTGCGGCCCTGCGGCGGATTGAGACCGGGCGCGGCCATTCGAAACCGGCATCAGAGGCGCGGCGGATTGAAATCCGCCGCGGCCACACAAAACCGGCTGAAGCCGGTTCGCAACGGGCATAACCGGCTTCAGCCGGTTTGGCCCGCCCGACGCGGGGTTTCAACCCGCGCCGCGGCTCATTTCCCTCGCTTCCCGCGCTGCGTCCCCCTCTTTCCCCAACCGCGTACTCGCCACCGCCATCCCCAACACCATCCAGAAAATCGTCACCGCGTGCTGGAAGTCCATGTTGAACAGGTAGTGGTCGAACACGCCGGCCACCAGCGCGCCGACCAGGGCGGCGTGCAGCCCCAGCCACACCGCGTCGCGCCGTTCGTCGGCCCGGGCGGCGTGGCGGTGACGGAAGGCGTAGCCGAAGACGACGGCGATGACGCCAAAGAACGCCGACAGCCCAAAGAGGCCCATGCGCCCGGCGATGGTGAAGTAGACGCTGGCCACGGCCAGGTAGACGTCGATGTCGGGCGCGCCCGCGAAGCCCACACCGAAGAGGGGGTAGCGGCCGATGAGGATGAGCGCGTCCTTGTACTCGCCGAAGCGCATCTGCGTGGCCAGGTCCGTGCCCTGGAAGCCCTCCACGAAGCGGGCGATGTAGCCCTGGGTGACGGGCAGGAAGAGCAGCAGCAGCGCGGCCACGGCCAGCCACGGCAGCAGCCGGCGGTAGCGGGCGAGGGTGACGAAGCCCAGCCCCGCGGCCAGGCCCAGCATGGCCCCGCGCGAGAAGGTCAGCACCAGGGCGACGACGACCAGGCCGGCGATGAGCCAGGCCAGCGGCCGGCGCAGGATGGGCCGCGGCGTGACCACCTGCGGCCCCACCAGCGCGCCGATCATCAGCAGCAGCCCGCCCAGCGAGTTGGGATCGACCGACGTGCCGATGGCCCGCTCGCTTTCGGCCACCAGCACCTCGCGGCCCGAGAGGGCCAGTTCGCGCGCGATCGCGAGCCCGAGCCCGGTGCCGCCGTACCGGCGCGTGGTCGAGGCGTCGGCCTGCGCGAACGACTGGAACAGCCGCCGCTCGAGCTCGCTGTCGATGCCGATGCCGGTGTCGCGCACNNCGCTCGCTGAGGGCCGGGTTCTCCTCGATGTAGCGGATGACCCAGCCGCCGGGGTAGCCCAGGCGCGTCAGGGCGTTGAGGGCGGTGTTGGCCGTGGCGGCGGGCAGCAGCCACAGGCCGATGGCCACCACCGCCGCCGCCGCGCCCATCAGCAGCAGGAACTTCACCAGCCGCTCCAGCCGCGACCAGGTGCGGCAGTAGTCGATGACGATCAGGACGAAACCCAGGCTCAGCAGCAACTCGGCGAACTTGCGCAGCAGCGTCGGCGTCAGCGGGCCGTTGCTCAGGCCGAAGATGAAGGCGAAGACGGCCACGATGATGAACAACAGCAGGGGCACGGCCACCGGCGCGGTGACCAGATCGCGCTGCCGCCCGGTGACGATGCCCAGCAGCCAGACGAAGACGGCCGCCCCCAGGGCGAAGTCGAGGAAGGTCGGCGTCAGGCCGATGTCGAAGGGCAGCGTGGCAAAGGGCAGCAGGGCCACGACGCCGATGACGGCGAAGAAGCCCAACTCCAAATTGCGCAGCATCAGCACCGCCGCCAGCCCGCCCAAGGCCACCGCCGCCGCGGCGATCGGACCGCCAAAGCCCAGCACCACGCCCGCCAGCGCCGCCGTCAGGCCCAGCAGCAGGCCGAGCGTCAGTGGCGACTGAGCGCCAAGGAGTCGCTGTCTGGCACCGCTTTCCGGCCGTCGTTCGCGGTCTGTTGTTTGTCGTCCGGCTCCAGCCGTCATGGGGCATCCACCCTGACCAACGTCAACGTCAGGAAATCGTCCGTCAGCCGGCCGTCGGGCGTCACCTGTTGCAGGCGGTCGAAGCCGCCGTCGGCCGTGCGCGTGTAGAGGCCGACGATGAGCGGGTAGGTGTCCGGCGGCGTGGCCGGGTCGAGCGTCAGCGGCAGGCGCACCTCGTAGACCTGGCCCGGCAACCAGGCGGTCGTGGGCGTCGGCGGCGGGGCGTCGCTGGCCGCGTAGCGCGTCGTGTCCGCGCCGACGACCTGGGCGAAGAAGGTGAAGTCGGCCGGCAGCGGCGCGGTTGGCCGCCAGTAGGTCACTACGTCCAGCGCCCCGCCGGCCGGCGCGCGCCGCGGCTCCACGGCGAAGCCGACAAGCTCCAGCCCGTGCTCGAAGAACAGCGACAGCGGATTGGGCTGCTCGCCGGCGCGGGGCCGCAGGGGGACGGTGGCCAGCGTCACCGCGTCGCCGCCGGCCGTGGCCGTTCCCCCGGCGGTCACCGGCAGCCGCTGGCCCGTGGCGAAGTCGTACAGGCCGACGACAAGCTCCAGGTCGGCCGGGGCGACGGCCGTGGGCGGCAGTTGCAGCACGTAGTCGTTGACCAGCCGTTGGCCGGGGGCCAGCAGGCGCGTGGCCAGCAGCCCCTGGCCTGGGAACATGTCGCGCTGGGCGATGGGCTGGCCCAGCACGGGGTCATTCAGGTGGACGAAAACGCTCCAGTCGCGGGCCATTGGCTGCACGGCCTCCCATTCCAGCCGGACGCGCAGGGCGTCGCCCGGCCGCAGTTCCGCCGATTGTACCTCGTAGCCGGCCAGACGCATGGCGTCGCCGAGCGTGACGTTGGCCGCCGTCGGCAGCGGCCCGCCGTAGGCCGGCGGCGCGTAGGCCGGGCGAATCCACAGCCAGGGGGCGGCGGCGGCGATGGCCAGCAGGAAGACCGCCGGCGCGGCGACCAGGGCAGACCTTAGAGCTTTGGGAAGACCTCTGAGGTCGAGCAGAGCGCACCAGCCCAGGGCCAGCAGCACCGCCAGGGCGGAGATGGCCGTGAACACCAGCCGCCCCTGCGACGACCAGGTCGTCGTGGCCCACTGGACGAGGCCGTAGACGACGGCCAGGGCGAAGAGGACGATGACGATGAGGCCGAAGCGGCGCTCGACGGCCCACAGCAGCTTGTGGAGCGGCGTCCCCGGCGCGCCGCGCCAGGCGCGCCACTCGTCGCGCAGCAGCCGGGCCAGGTAGACGCCGAAGCCTAACACGCACAGGAGGAGGAAGGCGTTCAGGACGGCGTAGACCCACGTGGCCATGGGCACGTTGACGCCGCCGAACAGCCCCCAGAAGGACATCATGAAGCCGCGCCGCTCGCCCCAGAGTTGGAGCAGCGAGGCCGGCGTGGCCCGCTGGCCCAGCACGGCGATGAAGGCGTTCCAGCCCAACCAGTCGCCATAGAGGGCGAGGTTGCGGTAGTACCACCAGCCGGCGACGGCCAGGGCGGGGAGGGCGATGAGGGCGAGGGAGGACAACAGGCCGCCGATGGCTGACCGCAGACCGCGGCCAGAGGCCGCCGCCGCCGCCCGACCGCCGACCGCCGACTGTCGACCGCCGTCAGCGGCCGAGACGTGGCGGACATCGGTCGATCTGTCGTCTGGCGTCTGCCGTCCGTCGTCGGGCCAGAGGACTCGCCTTTGACCATCGTCCGCCAGGAAGCGCTGCCAGGCCGACACGACGGCCGTGCCGAAGGCCAGCGGGAAGAGGCCCAGCGTGCCCTCTTTGGTCAGCGCGGCCAGGCCGAGGACGACGCCCACGGCCGCCCACTCCGTCCAGCGGACGGCGAAGTAGCCGCCGCGCCGCCGGGTGACGATGCGGATCATCAGCAGCACGGCCAGCGAGGCCAGGGGGATGGCCAGGTTGTCGTTGTTGACGGCGCCGCTGATGAACAGGAACATGGGCAGGAAGGCATTGAGCGCCGCGGCCAGCAGGGCCACGTCCGGCCGCCCGGGAGCCACCTCGGCGGCGATACGGTAGGTCAGGGTAACCGTGGCCGCGCCCAGGAGCACGGAGAACAGGCGCACCAGGCGCACCGCCAGCAGCGTGCCCGCCCAGGGGTCGGCCGCCGGGTCGTGGATGGCCAGGTTGGTGTTGCCGTCGGGGGTGATGACGCCGTTGTCCACGTGGGGGTTCAGCCAGCGCACCTGCTCCATGTCCGCCGTGTCGATCCAGAAGGTCAGCGCCGCGGCCAGGGCGTAGTACAGCGGCGGCTGGCTGGCCTCCTGATTCCACGGGCCGGCCAGCGCGGGGTCGAAGACCTGCACCGGTAGCGGGTTGCCGTCGGCCAGATGGCGCACCATCGGGTAGTGCCACAGCTCATCGGAGGCCTCGAAGACGGGCGTCACCAGGGCGTAGGCGCAGCCAAGGAGCAGGAAGAGGGCCAGGATCAGCGCCAGGAGACGGCGTTCGGCGCGGTCAGCGACGTGCATGGTCGGGATTGTAGCAGGGGCGGGCGCGGCGGGCATGACCGGCGCGGGGCGATTGGCCTACGGCCGCCCGGCGATGACCTCGGCGTAGAAGTCGGCCGTCTGCCCGGCGATCGTCGCCCAGTCGAACAGCCCGGCCACCTCGCGCGCGCCGTGGCCCAGGCGGGCGCGCCGGTTGGGGTCGGCGCACAGCGTGGCGATAGCCGCGGCCAACGCGGCGGGGTCATCGGGCGGCACGAACCAGACGTTCTCGCCGTGGCGCAGTTCGGGCGCGGCGGCGTCGCTGGCGGGCGTGGTCGTGATCAGCGGCCGGCCGTGGGCCAGCACGGCCATGAGCGTCCCGCGCCGCAGCGAGACGCCGTCGCGGTAGGGCATGACCATCAGATCGGCCGCCGCCAGGTGGGCCGAGACGCGCTCCGGGGCCAGGAAGCCCGTCCAGTGGACGCGCCCGGGCAGCCCCAGCCGCTCGATCTGCGCCCGCAGACCGCGCAGGAAGGCCTCGTTGTTCTGCGGGTCGCTGGCCCCCGTCTGCCCGCCGATGAAGACGAGGTGATGGTCGGGCGTGCGGGCCAGAGCGTCGATGAGCGTGTCTGCGCCCTTGGTTTCGTTGAGGAAGCCGAAGTAGCCCAGCAGGGGCGTGGCCGGGGCCAATCCCAGACCAAGCCGCACTTCTTCGATTTCCACGTGGTTCGGCTCGTGGGCGTCGATGTTGCTGCCGATGGGGATGCGGCACAGGGGCGCGGCCGTCCAGCGCCGCAACTGGGCCAGGTCGGCGGCGTTGGTGGCGATGACGCCGGCGGCGCGGCGGGCCAGGCCGCGCACGGCCGCCTCGCGCAGCCCGCCGGCCTTGGGGAACAGATAGGGCACGCGCAAATCGTGGAAGGTGACCACGGTGGGGGCGACGCCGCGCAGCCGCCAGGGCAAGAAGTGGATGGCCGCGGCGCGCATGTTGTAGGCCGCGGCCTGATACTGGACGTTGACCACCTCGATGTCGTAGCGCAGGACGACGTCGGCGATGGTGGCCAGCGACGGCCAGCGCCAACGGCCGATGCGCGGGTGCAACTGGGCGTAGCCCAGATCGACCGGCGCGAACAGGCTGCTCGGCCGGCGCGTGGCGTCGGCCGGGCGGGCGCGCCGGCTGGTGATGAGGTGCAGCTCGTGGCCGCGCGCGGCCAGCGCCCGCGCCAGCTGCTCGCTGAAGGCCCCTACGCCCCCTTCCATGGGCGGGAACTCGCCCGTGACCAGGCCGATCCGCATGGCTAATACCCCGCCGGCCGCAGGCCGGAGCGCAGCACGTCGCGGTAGGCGCGCACGCGCTGGCGGCGCAACGCGCGCTGGCTGCCCAACGCGCCCTTGGCCGCCTCCAGGGCCATCTGCCAGGCGTAGCTGAGCAGCAGGAAGGCCCGCAGCAGCGCCGCCGCGCCCCGGCCGTGGTACTTGCGGAAGTAGCGCAGCTTGGCCCGCTGGAAGTTGATGTGGCGGGCGGTCACTGCCTGCTCGCTGCTCTTGCCCACGTGGTGGACGACGCGCGCCGCCGGGTAGTACACCACGCGCCAACCCGCCGCCACCATCCGCCGGCACCAGTCTAGCTCCTCCGAGTACATGAAGTAGCCCTCGTCCAGGCCCCCCACGCGCGCATAGACGGCGCGCGGCGCCATGAGGCAGGCGCCGGTCAGCCAATCGACATCAGCCGGGGCGTCGTCGGGCAGGTCGAGGGCGTAGTAGCGCCGCAGCACGCCGGGGGCCAGCCCCTCAAGCCACGTGCTCTCCAGGAAGCCGGTGGCCAGCGTGGGGAAGCGGCGGCGCGAGGACTGCACCGAGCCATCGGGGTTGAGCAGTTGCGGGCCGACCACGCCCACGTCGGGGTGGGCCTGCAAATAGGCCACCAGCGCCGGCAGGGCGTCGCCCAGCACCACGGTGTCGGGGTTTAGCAGCAGCAGGTAGTCACCGCGGGCGTGGGCCAGGGCGATGTTGTTGCCACGCGGGAAGCCGACGTTTTCGCCCTGCGGCAGCAACGTGACCCAGGGGAACTCCGCGGCCACCATGGCCGCGCTGCCGTCGCTGGAAGCGCTGTCGACGACGATGACCTCGACTTCCAGATCGCCACGGCCGCGCTCGATGCTGCGCAGGCACTCGCGCAGCAACTCGCGGACGTTCCAGTTGACGATCAGGACGGAGAGCATGGCAGTGGGCAGTAAGCAGTTGTCAGTTGTCAGTTGACCGCGGGCCGTCGTCGCCGGTCGGCCGTCCGCGGTTGGCCGTCCGCGGTCGTCGTTCGTCGTTTGTCGAAGAGTCGCCGGGCGTTGGCGGTGGTGGCGGCGGCGATTTCTTCATAGGGCAGGCCGCGCACTTCGGCCAGGCGCTCGGCCACCAGGCGCACGTAGGCCGGCTCGTTGCGCTTGCCGCGGTAAGGATGCGGGGCCAGGTAGGGCGCGTCGGTCTCGACCAGGAGGCGATCCAGCGGGGCGCGCGCGGCGATGGCTCGCAAGTCGTCGGCCTTCTTGTAGGTCAGCGGCCCGGTGAAGCCCAGGTAGAAGCCCAGGGCCAGCGCCGCCTCGGCCGTGGCCCAGTCGGCGGAGAAGGAGTGGAGGACGCCGGCGAGCGGGTGGCGAGCGGCGGGTTCCTCCGCGCCCCCCAGCCCCCCCGCGGCCGTCAACAGCCTTACGACATACTCACTCGCCACCCGGTTATGGATGATGACCGGCAGCCCCAGCTCTACGGCCAGATCGAGTTGCCGCGCCAGGGCGTGGTGCTGGGTGGCCGGCGGCGTCTTGTCCCAGTAGTAGTCCAGGCCGATCTCGCCGATGGCCACGACCTTGGGATGGGCGGCTAGGGCGCGCAGCCGGTCGAGCCAGGCGTCTTGCCAGCCGGCGGCCGAGTTGGGATGCACGCCCACGGCGGCCCAGACGCCGGCGAAGCGCTCGGCCAGGGCCAGCACCGCCCGGCTCAGCGCGCCGCTGCCACAGCCGACGTCTAGCCAGGAGCGGCCCACCGGCACGGCCAGCCGGCGCACGAACGGCTCGGCCACCAGCCGGCTCCAGCGGCCGACGTACTGCTCGTAGGCGACGCCATCGTCCCAAGCCTCCGGCGGCGCGGGCGCGTCAGCCATGGCGCAGGATGGGCCGCGTCAGGCAGGTCGGCCCGCCCTCGGCCTTCAGCGACATCTCGTCGCCGCGGTAGAAGAACACCTGGCAGCCGGCGGCCGTCAGCGCCCGCGCCGTCTGCACGTTGTGGTCTAGCAGCAGGCAGACGCGCGGGGCCAGGGCCAGCACGTTGGTGCCCATGGTGGCGAATTCCTCGTCGCTCACGTCGATCAGTTCCACGCCGCGCTCGGCCAGCAGTTGAAAGAAAGGCACGGGCAACAGCGGCCGGTAGACGACGGCCAGGTCGGCATCGACCAGGCTGATGAGCGACATCAGGTGCAGGCAGGCCTCCGGCCCCTCGAAGTAGGGCAGGTGCACGGGCACGAGTTCGACGCCCGACCCGGCCAGGGCCGCGCCGATCTGCGCCAGGCCGGCGGCGTTGGTGCGGAAGCCCAGGCCGGCGCACAGCGTCCGCTCGTCCAGCCACAGCAGGTCGCCGCCCTCGGCCGTGGCCGCGCCCTCTAGCCGGGCCAGGAGAGGCACGCCCAACCGCTCCAGCGTCAGGGCCATGGCCGCCTCTTCGCCGTCGCGCAACGGCTTGCCCATGCGCAAAATGATCGCCCCGCGGTCAGTCACGAGCGCCGGGTCGTGGACAAAGATCGCGTCGGCGTGGTCGGCCAGCGGCGCGTCGTGATAGACCACCTCGACGCCGTGGCCAAGCAGGGTGTTGACGAAGGCGTCGTGCTCCTGCTGGGCCAGGGCCAGGTCGGGCGCGGCGGTGTAGTGCCAGCGGGCGGGGTCGGCCGCGCCGAAGGCGGCGTCCGGCCGCCGCACCAGGACGGTATGCAGCGGGGCGATCATACTCTGGCTGCCGTAGGACTTGGTCATGGGGCCTCCTGGGCCGCAGCGACGCTAGAAGAAGGTCACGTGGCGCGACGTGCGCAGGACGGCCGCCTGCCAGTGGGCCAGCTCCTCGCCCGGGCCGCGCGGGAACATCAGGTTGGCCGGGTTCTTGGAGTGCCACAGGCCGCAGGCGTGGGCCACCTCGTGGGCCAGCAGGCGGCGGGTGGATTTCAGCGTCTTGGCCTCCACGGTCACGTAGTCGGCCGCCGCGCCCAGCGAACAGCCGTTGTGGGTGGTCATGCTGCGCACGATGAAGACGGTGACGGGCTGGCCATAGCCGAACAGGGTGCCGGCGGTGGTCTTGGCCATCAGGCTGCGGAAGAAGGCCCCGGCCGTGCCCAGGTCGTCCTGCCAGGCGCCGTCGGTGCAGCGCACGTCGAGGGCCGCCTTGGGCGCGGCGTGGGGGGCGGTGACGACGCGCCAGCCGGACGGCTCCACGGCCACCCCGGCCATGCGGGCCAGGACGCGCCGCGCCTCCTCATAGGCCGGCAGGGCCTCCTCGTTGCTGGCCAGAGGCAAGCCACGCTCGTCGCGCAGGATCACCACCCGCAGGCGCAGCTTCTTGGTCGCGCTCAGCCCCAGCAGCGTCAGCAACAGCTCAGGAAACTTGACCACCCGGTTCAGCGTTTCCTTGATGACGTTGAACACTTGCCACAACAACCCGGCCATACACCCTTCCGATAAGTAGGACAGACCCAGAGAGCTTAGCGCAAAGGCGTAAAGACGAAAAGATTTAACGCCAGGACGGAAAGATTTAACGCCAGGACGCAAAGACGCAAAGCTTAAGAAGCTTTCTTTTTTCTTGCAAGCTTGGCGTGAGATTTTCTCCGCGCCTTTGCGTCCTGGCGTNNTCCTGGCGTCTTGGCGTTGAAATCTCCCCTCTTTGCGTCCTGGCGTCTTGGCGTTGAAATCTCCCCTCTTTGCGCCCTGGCGGCTTTGCGTTAGATTCTTCCTTGTATGGACGAGGACGACGCCCGCTTCGCCGCCGAGCGCGCACAGATGGTGCGGGAGCAAATCGCCGACCGCGGCATCCGCGACGCGGCCGTGCTGCGGGCCATGGGCCTCGTCCCGCGCGAGCGCTTTGTGCCCCGCGCCTCGCGCGCCTTCGCCTATGACGATGGCCCCCTGCCCATCCCGGCCAACCAGACCATCTCGCAGCCCTACGTCGTGGCCTACATGATCGCCGCCCTGGCCCTGCGGCCGGAGGAGCGCGTGCTGGAGATCGGCGCGGGGTCGGGCTATGCCGCGGCCGTGCTCAGCCGCATCGTGAGCGCGGTCTACACCGTGGAGCGCCACGGCGAACTGGCCGAGTATGCCCGCGAGCGGCTGGCGGCGCTGGGCTATGACAACGTGCACGTGTGCCACGGCGACGGCACGCGCGGTTGGCCGGAGCACGCCCCCTACGATGGCATCATCGTCGCCGCCGGCGGGCCGGCGGTGCCGCCCTCGCTGCGCGACCAGCTGGCCGTGGGCGGGCGGCTGGTCATGCCCGTCGGCCGCAGCCGGCAGCAGCAAACCCTGGTCCTCCTGCGGCGGCGGCCGGACGGCGACTACGACGAAGATCGCCTGGCCCCGGTGGCCTTTGTGCCGCTGATTGGCGTCGAAGGCTGGAGCTGAATCGCGGATCGGGTTCGTCGTTCGTCGCTCCTCGCCCGCCGCTCCTCTAAATATGTGAGCATGCTCACGTTTTTGAAGTGACATTTGTCACTACCTGCCTGGCCTAGCACTAGAGTACCTTTATTCTTGGAGGTTCTCATCGGGCTAAGCCATTTACCCGTGGTTTTCAGGGAGCTACGGATAGGAGGAACTGCTGTTGGGTCGGCCAACCAGTCGCTAACCTGTTCGCTCAGCAACGAGCCGTTCGTTCCAACTGAATCGTAGCGTTAGGATATACGTCACGTGTGCCGGCGTGCCAGGCGGCGTATTTGTATTTCCCCATCCGGGCCTGCGGTCACCAGTCCGCGGGCGGGCTGCGCATTGCCAGCCACTAATATCGCGCATGTTCTAGGAGCAAGAACAATGAATCCTCGCACTCGTGCCATCGGTCGCGTCGCCCTGCTGGCGGCGCTGCTCGTGCTGGCGCTGGCCCTGCCGTCCCTGGCCTTGGCCGCGCCCTCCTGTACCACTGACTGTTACGTCAGTCCCACCGGCAACGACGCCAACGACGGCGCTACGGCGGCCACGCCCCTGAAGTCTATCCAGTTGGCCATCGATTCCGTCAGCCCGGGCGGCACCGTCCACCTGGCGGCCGGCACTTACTTCGAGAATTCGCCCGCAGGCTGGCGCGAGCTTTACGTCACCAAGTCGCTAACACTCCTGGGCGCCGGAAGCGGCAGCACGATCATCGAGCTGCCGCAGAAGACCAACGGCATCGAGATTTACGGCGCCAATTTGGATGTCACGCTTCAAGGGCTAACGCTGACCAAGCAGGCAGCCAACGCCAACGCCGCCGACTTCAACGTGCGCGTGGCCGAAACGGCCAGCAGCTTCAGCAACATCGCCTTCATCGACGTAGAGTCGGCCTACGCCAGCGCCCGCAACGTGATCCTCGGCGCGGCCGGCA
>JRYK01001066.1_pt1 | contig 13707 bp, 9 predicted proteins | sample 235381 | NCBI WGS metagenome assembly JRYK01 (sample SAMN03074220, study PRJNA261476) | activated sludge metagenome | biome: Wastewater Treatment Plant; feature: Wastewater; material: Activated sludge; isolation source: activated biomass of a wastewaster treatment plant treating hydrocarbon... ...
CCGCCCCCGGCGTCGAGACCACCACAGGTCCCCTCGGACAGGGCGTCGCCACATCCGTCGGAATGGCGATCGCCGAGAGATGGCTTGCCTCCTATTTCAACAAGCCCGGCCACGAGATACTCAACTACAACATATTCGCCATATGCGGGGACGGCTGCATGATGGAGGGCATATCGGGCGAAGCGGCTTCGCTAGCCGGGCACCTCGGTCTCAGCAACCTCATCTGGTTTTACGACAACAATCACATAACCATAGAAGGGCACACGGCGCTCGCATTCAGCGAAGACGTCGCGGCCAGGTTCATGGGATACAACTGGCACGTGCAGCGCGTGGGCGACGCGAACGACCTCGAAATGCTGGCCGAGGCAATAGACAGGGCGCTCAAGGAGACGGAGCAGCCTTCGCTCATTATCGTCGACAGCCATATCGGATACGGCAGCCCGAACAAGCAGGACACCTCGGCCGCGCACGGTGAGCCCCTCGGCGACGAGGAGATACGCAAGACCAAGATCAATTACGGCTGGGACCCGGACAAGAAATTCTACGTCCCCGAAGAGGTAAAGGAATACAGGGAGACCGTCCTCAGGAAAGGAGCCGTCGTCGAGGACGAATGGAACAAGAAATTCAACGCATACGAGCACGTGTACCCGGAGCTTGCGAAGCAGTTCCGTGAGCTCGAAGACAGGGAAATGCCCGCCGGGTGGGAGAAAAGCCTCCCGGTATTCCCGCCGAGCCCGAAGGGCACGGCGACACGCTCCGCCAACAGCAAGATACTGAACGCCATAGTCCCCGTGTACCCGTTCCTCCTGGGCGGGGCGGCCGACGTCGGCTCCTCGACGAAAACCTACATCGATAACGCCGCGAGCTTCGAGAAAGGCGTATACGACGGCAGGAACTTCCACTTCGGTATAAGAGAGAACGCGATGGCGGCTTCGGCGAACGGCATGGCGCTCAGCAAGCTGAGGCCCTATACGGCGACGTATTTCGTATTCTCCGATTACATGAGGGCTCCTCTAAGGCTCGCGTGTCTCATGCAGATACCGGTAATATTCATATTCACTCACGACAGCATCGGGCTCGGCGAGGACGGGCCTACGCATCAGCCGGTCGAGCACCTGGCGTCGCTCCGCGCGATGCCGAACTTGGACGTCATAAGGCCCGCCGACGCGAACGAGCTGAGCGTCCTCTGGAGATACATACTTGGCCTCAAGAACCGTCCGGTCGCGCTTATTCTGACGAGGCAGGACGTCCCCATATTCGACAGGAGCGTATACGCGTCCGCCGAGGGAGCGCTCAGGGGAGCTTACGTGCTCGCCGACAGCAAGCCCAGGCCCGACATCATATTGATAGGCACTGGATCGGAAGTCCAGCTCTGCCTGGGCGCGTACGAGATACTCAAAAAACAGGGAATCAAGGCGCGCGTAGTCAGCATGCCCTCCTGGTCGATCTTCGAGATGCAGGGAGCGGATTACAAAGAAGAGGTCCTCCCTTCGTCCGTTACGGCGAGAGTCTCTGTCGAGGCCGGCTCCACTTTCGGATGGTGCAGGTACGCGGGCACGGGACCCGGGAGCGGAATGATAGGCGTAAACACGTTCGGTGAATCGGCCCCGATAGGGGACCTGCTCCCCGAATTCGGGTTCACGGTCGATCACGTGGTCGAGAAAGCGAGCGAGGTCCTCAAGGTTAAAGACAAAAAAGCTAAAAAATCTTCAAAGAAATGATGTAGATTTGTATTTTGCGGTCGTGCGCCGTTTTGTGGAACAAATAACTCGATGAACGGGAGAGAGACGATGTCCAGAATAAAGGATCTATCCAAGGTCGGCCAGTCGATCTGGTACGACTACATAAGACGGTCTTTCCTTACCTCAGGAGAGCTCCAGGCTCTTATAGACGAGGGATTGAGGGGGGAGACCTCGAACCCTTCCATCCTGGAAAAAGCCATAGCCGGAAGCTCCGATTACGACGAGGACTTAAAGGCTCTCGTCGATGAGAATAAATCCGCGGACGAGATATACGAGGCGCTCGCATTGAAGGACATCGCCATGGCCGCCGACCTCTTCAGGCCGCTCTACGATAAAACGGACGGCCGCGACGGGTTTATAAGTCTCGAGGTCAGCCCCACGCTCGCGAACGACACGAAGCGCACGATACGCGAGGCGAGAAGGTATTTCCTCGCGCTAGGCCGCCCGAACGTCATGATAAAGGTCCCGGCTACCAAAGCGGGCATCCCGGCCATCACCGAGCTTATAGGCGCGGGCGTAAACGTGAACGTAACGCTCATGTTCAGCATCGGGCAGTACAGGGCCGTAGCCGAGGCGTATTTGAAAGGCCTCGAGAAGCTGGCGGCGGAAGGCCCTTCCATATTCAAGGGGCACAGGGTCGACAGGGTAGCCTCTGTCGCGTCGTTTTTCGTGAGCAGGGTGGACACGGCCGTCGATCCCGAGCTCGAGAAGAAGGGAAACACGGCGCTCCAGGGAAAGATTGCCATAGCGAACGCGAAGCTCGCCTACGACGAATTCAGAAAGACCTTCAAAGGCAAGCGGTGGAAGAGGCTCGCCGACATGGGCGCCAGGGTGCAGAGGTGTCTCTGGGCGAGCACGAGCACGAAGAACCCCGCTTACTCGGACACTCTCTACGTCGATTCCCTCATCGGGCCCGATACCGTGAACACCGTGCCGCCGGCCACGTATAAAAACTTCAGGGACCACGGCAAGGTCGCGCTCACTCTCACGAAGGGCGTCGCGCAGGCGAAGCAGGACATTCAAAAGCTCCGGAGGCTCGGCATAGACCTTGATGCAGTCACCGACAAGCTGCTCAAGGACGGCGTCGCGCAGTTCGCCGACTCTTTCAAGACTCTCATGGCCAGCATCGAGGATAAGAAGAAACATCTGCAGTCCGACAAAAAGTCCTATTCCGCCTCTCTCGGCAAGTACCAGTCCGCTGTGGACAAGTCTCTCCAAAGCATGAGGGACAACAACACCATACAGAAGATATGGAATTTCGATTATATGGTCTGGGAGGACGACCCGACCGAGATAAGCAACCGTCTCGGATGGCTCCACATTCCCGAAGTCATGGTCGACGCCCTTCCCGGCATAAAGAAAATAGTGGACGAGGTCAGGAAAGACGGCTATAAGAACGTCCTTCTTTTGGGAATGGGCGGTTCGAGCCTGGCTCCGCTCGTGCTGAGTGAGACATTCGGGACAAAGAAGGGTTATTTGGACGTGGCCGTGCTCGACAGCACGGACCCCGGAGCGGTTCTCGAGCAGCGTAACCGGCTCGATATGAAAAAGACGCTCTTTATCGTATCGACCAAATCCGGAGGCACGGCCGAGACCCTTTCGTTCATGAAATACTTTTACAACGAGGTGCTGAAAGAGACGGGCAAGAAGGAAGCGGGGCGGCATTTCATAGCCATAACGGACCCCGGAAGCGGCCTCCAGAAGATAGCGAATGACTTGAAGTTCAGAAAGACTTTCCTGAATGACCCCAATATAGGCGGACGCTACTCGGCGCTCTCGTTCGTCGGCATACCCCCTGCGGCGTTTCAGGGAATAGACCTCGACACGCTTCTCGCCCGCGCGATAACGATGCTCCACAACTGCGAGAGCTGCAACTGCGCGGTCGACGGAGATAATTCGGGCGCATGGCTCGGCGCGATATTGGGGGAGCTCGCAAAGGCAGGGCACGACAAGGTAACTCTCGTCGCATCCCCGCCCATAGAGAATTTCGGCTCATGGGTCGAGCAGCTCATAGCGGAGAGCACGGGCAAGGACGGAAAAGGCATACTCCCCGTCGACAGGGAGCCCCTCGCCCAGCCCGAGTTCTATGCGAACGACAGGCTGTTCGTTTATCTCAGGCTCGCCGACGATTCGACCTACGACAGGCAGGTGAACGCCCTCGAAAAAGCGGGCCATCCTGTCGTGCGTATCAACCTCAAGGACATATACGATCTCGGCGGAGAGTTCTTCAGGTGGGAGATGGCTATAGCTGTCGCGGGCATGATAATAGGGATTCATCCGTTCAACCAGCCTAACGTTGAGGCCGCCAAGGTGCTCGCCCGGAAGATGATCGCCGAGTACCAGAAGAAGGGCAAGCTGCCCGTGCTCAAGCCGACACTCAAGGAATCCGGCATAACCGTCTATTCCAATTTCAAGGCACCTAACCTGGAGCAGGCGCTCAAGAAGTTCCTCTCGTTCGCCAAGCCCGGAAGGGACGAGTCGAAGGGGAGGAGCTACGTCGCGTTCCAGGCATACGTGAAGCCTTCCGACGAAACCTACAACGCGCTTCAGAAGCTCCGCGCGAAGGTGGAGCGGCAGTATCGTCTGGCCACGACCGTGGGGTTCGGGCCGAGGTTCCTCCATTCGACGGGACAGCTCCATAAAGGGGACGCGGGGAACGGTCTCTTCATACAGTTCACGTCCGAAAAGCCCGAGGATGCCCCCATACCGGACGAGCCCGGCAAGAAAGCGTCGTCGATCAGCTTCGGAGTGTTCATCAATGCCGAGGCCCTCGGCGACCGCCAGGCGCTCCTCGACAGGAAGCGCAAGGTGATAACGTTCCACCTCGGCGAAGACGTCGTAAGCGGTATAAACAGGCTCGCGAGAATACTATAAGAGGGCAAAGTGATAAAGGCGCTCATATTCGATCTCGACGGCACGCTCGTGCAGACGGAGGTACTAAAGGCCGAATCCTACGCCAGGGCTGCGGTCGAGCTCGACAAGTCGCTTACGGAAGACGAGGTCATAAACGCGTTTAAGGACTTTGTCGGGCTCACTCGTAAAGAAGTCGCTCAGGGCCTGATTAAAAGATTCAATCTCGAGAGCGCGGCCGGGGCTCAAATGAAAAAGTACCACGTGCACACCCCCTGGCAGGCCTACGTCGATATGAGACTCGATACGTACTTCAAAATGATATCCGACCCTAATATATTAAAAGAGCACCTCTGTCCCTATAACCTCGGGCTCCTCAAGTGGGCGCGCGGCGAAGGGTATCCGACGGGGCTCGGCACCATGTCCCACAGGGAAGAGGCAGACCGCGTGCTCGACGTGCTCGGTATAAGGCCAGAATTCGATTTCATCGCCACTATACAGGACGTGGAGCACGGGAAGCCCGACCCCGAGATATACAACCTTCTGGCCGATGAGCTCAAGGTTCCGCACGTAGACTGCCTCGTCGTCGAGGATTCCGCGTCGGGTGTGGAGGCCGCGCTAGCCGCGCACATGAACTGCATCGCGGTCACGACCGACTTCACGAGGGAAGGGGTTCATAAGATACCGCCTGCAGATACATTGAAGGTAGTAGATACGCCGCCTGCGCTTTTGGAGACGGCCAGGAGCTTCATAAGCGAGCTCGACTCTCAGAAGGAGAAGACAGGTTGAGCGACCCTCTTTCACCCGATCAGAAGAAGCTCCGGGACAGACTGAAGAAAGAAGCCGGGATAAGCGCCGTCGATCTCGTGCGCCCGGGGATGGTGCTCGGGCTGGGCACGGGAAGCACGACGAGGTTCGCGCTCATAGAGATCGCGGCCAGGCTCAAGGACGGAAGGCTCAAGGACATCACAGGCATCCCCAGCTCGCACGAAACTGAAAAGACGGCCCGCGAGCTAGGAATACCCGTGATCTCGTTTGACGACAAGCAGGAAATCGACCTTACAATAGACGGAGCCGACGAGGTCGATCCCCAGCTCAACCTTATCAAGGGCGGGGGCGGTGCGTTACTCAGGGAGAAGGTGCTCGCGCAATCGAGCAGGCGGAACGTGATGATAGTCGACGAGAGCAAGCTCTCTCCCGCTCTCGGGACCCACTTTCCCGTCCCTGTCGAAGTGATTCCCTTCGCGTGGAAACCCGTGGCGAATTTCCTGAGCTCTCTCGGCGCGGAGCCGGTATTGAGGATGAAGGAAGACGGGACTCCATACACGACCGACCAAAACAACTATATAATTGATAGCAAGTTCGGCCCGATACGGGACCTCGACGACCTCGCCCTCAAGCTCGGCCAGAAGGCCGGGATAGCGGAGTTCGGCTTATTCATAGGGACCGCGAGCGAGGTCATAGTGGCGACGACGCACGGGATACGCTATCAGAAGCGCAGCGATTCATAACGGCCGTTTTAAAAGGAAAAGGAAACAATGGTCATAATAGAGCCTTCAATATTATCGGCGGATTTCACGAGACTCGGCGAGGCGGTTAAAGATGCGGAGGACGCGGGCGTCGCGTGGATACAGATTGACGTGATGGACGGACGCTTCGTTCCGAACATCAACTTCGGTCCCGGAGTCGTCGAGGCGCTCAGGCCGCTCACGAAACTGAAGCTCGACGTCCATCTCATGATAGTAGAGCCTGAGAAATATATAAAGATGTTCGCCGATGCGGGAGCCGACCGCATAATCGTACACGAGGAGGTCTGCTACCACCTCCACCGCGTGCTCGAATCGATAAGGGAGCTCGGGGTGCAGTCGGGCGTGACGCTCAACCCCGGCACGCCTGCGATGGCTATAAGCGAGGTGCTCGAGCTCGCCGACTTCGTGCAGGTGATGGGCGTGAACCCCGGGTTCGGAGGACAGAAATTCATATGGAATCAGCTTGAAAAGATACGCGAGATAAAGAATATGCTTGGAAGAAAAGGGCTCGACGTGCCCATAGGACTCGACGGCGGCATAGATACCGAGACCGCGCCCGAGGTCGTGCGCGCGGGAGCGACCGTGCTTATTGCCGGATCGAGCGTGTATAACGTAAGGGGGAGCGTCAAGGACAACGTTAAAGCGCTTCTCAATAGCGTCAAGTGAATAATAAGAAACTAAGTCCCGCACGTATTTTAAGCGTTAGAATTAATTGAGCGAACGGCAAATACAAGGAAGAGAGGTAAGCAAAATGGCACAGGACAACGGCTGTATAATCACGATATTCGGGGCTTCGGGCGACCTCACGAAGCGGAAGCTCATGCCCGCGCTGTACGCATTATTCAGGCAGGGGCTCCTTCCCAAGAACTTCGCCATACTGGGCACGAGCAGGTCGCCTTTCACGGACGACGCTTACGGGAAGAAGACGATCGAGGACATCGTTACGTACGGGGGCATCAAGAAATCAGAGCAGAAGCAGTTGGGGCCGTTTGCCAAGCACGTTTACTACCTCGCCATGGACGCGACAGACGTAAATCATTACGACGACCTCAAGGAGAAGCTTGCGAAGATAGACGGTGAGCAGAAAACGGGCGGCAATTACATATTCTATCTCTCCACGTCCCCGAGCCTCTACACTTCTATTGCGAAGAATCTGGGCAAGAAGGGCCTCCAGAAAGAGGGAAAGGGCGACGGCTGGCGGCGTATTATCGTGGAAAAACCTTTCGGCAGGGACCTCGCCTCGGCGCAGGCGCTCAACCACGACCTCCAGAAGATATTCAAGGAAGACCAGATCTACAGGATAGACCATTATCTAGGCAAAGAGACCGTGCAGGACATCTTCGCGCTCAGGTTCTCGAACGGCATCTTCGAGCCGCTCTGGAACAGGAACTACGTGAGCCGCGTCGAGATAACCGCGGCGGAAACCATCGGGGTCGAGGAGCGGGGCGGATACTACGACCACTACGGCGCGCTCAGGGACATGATACAGAACCATCTCCTTCAAGTGCTGGGCACGGTCACGATTGAGCCCCCGGCCTTTTTCGACGCGACCGACGTGCGCAATGAAACGGTCAAGATATTCCAGTCGCTGAGACCTATAAAGCCTGAGGAAGTGGATAAGCACGCCGTAAGGGGCCAGTACACCGAGTCGGTCATCAACGGCAAAAAGGTACTCGGTTACAGGCAGGAAAAGGACGTGGCACACGATTCGATGACGGAGACGTTCGTCGCTCTCAAGCTCTACATAGACAACTGGAGGTGGGGCGGAGTGCCCTTTTACCTCCGCACAGGAAAATGCCTCCCCGCCCGCGTGAGCGAGGTCGTCATAGATTTCAAGAAGACCCCTCACCACCTCTTCACGCAGGAAGAGCTCTGCTCTGCAAGGCCCAATCAGCTCATTATCCGCATACAGCCCGACGAGGGGATACTGCTCAGGTTCGGAATGAAGAAGCCGGGGGCGGGATTCATTATCGAGGAGGTCGGAATGGACTTCCATTATTCCGAGCTTGCGGATACATATATCCCCGAGGCCTACGAGCGGCTCATACTCGACTGTATCGTGGGCGACGCCACGCACTACGCGCGCGCCGACGCCGTGGAGGCGTGCTGGAAGTTCGTCGATCCCATTCTCAAGGAATGGGAGGACGACCCGGAGATAAAGCTTTACGGCTATCCGGCAGGCACGTGGGGCCCTCCGGAAGCGAAGCACCTCTTCGATTGTCCGGACGATGACTGGAGATACCCGTCCGACCACCTGACGACTGACGGGGATTATTACGTGCTTAAATAAGAGGTCGCGGAATTTACAGGTATTCGGGCGGAAGGAGAAGAGATGAAAAAGGAAATTTACCTGTTCGACGATATTACGGCGCTTGCGGGGCGCCTTGCCGGGGATTTCAAGAAGGCGCTCGAGGATAAGGCTGCTTCGGGCGGCTCGCTCTTGGTGGCGCTTTCCGGAGGTCACACACCTAAAGCCTTCTTCGAAGTTCTCGCGTCGCCTCCTTACGGTGATACTCTGCCCTGGGATAAGGTCGTATTTTTCTGGGGCGACGAGCGCTGCGTTCCGCCTGACAACGACGAGAGCAACTTCAAGATGACTAACCTCTCTCTCCTCTCCCATATAAAAATCCCGGCTGCAAATATACACCGCGTGCTGGGCGAGAACCCTCCCGAAGAAGAAGCCGTCCGTTACGCTAATGAGATAAAGGACAACGTTCCCTCGGGCGGCAGCGGTTTTCCCGTATTCGACTGGATATTCCTCGGCATGGGTGAAGACGGGCACACGGCCTCCTTATTCCCGGGAGCGCCGACTCTGAAAGAGCGGGAGAAAATATGCGTCGTCGCGACTCATCCGCAGACGGGGCAGAAAAGGGTGAGCGTTACGTTCCCCGTTCTCGACAGCGGAAAGAGGGTTTCGTTCCTCGTGGCGGGAGAAGGGAAGGAAGCCGTGCTCAAGGAGATACTGGAAAATCCCGGCCGGGAGCTGCCTTACCCGGCCTCAATGGTCAGCCCTTCAGACGGCGTGCTCGAGTGGTACGTCGACAGGCTGGCCGCTCCCTGGCTCTAGTTTGCTCCGGGGCCGCTCCCCGGCGTTCAGAACATCTTGGCGAAATTCCTCGGCTTTCTCTGCTTCCATTTTCCTGTCTGATATGCGTTCGCCACTATAAGCGGAACGACCGTCGTTGCCTCGGCATAGACCATCTGCTCGTAGACAGTGCTGACCTTACCCCACGAAGACGCTTCCTTGAGCGTCGACGAGCTGCACGCTCCGTCCCTCACGTCGGCGACCGTGATCTGGACGGCGTACTTGTGCACTGGCACGTCGAAGCCGAGCACCTCCGCCGCGACGACAGTGTCCTGAGCGAAGTTCTTGGGCACGCCGCCCCCCACCATGAAGAGGCCGCTTTCCTTGGACGAGATTTTTATTTTCGTTAATTCGAGGAAGTCCTTCGCGCTGTCGATCGATACGTGGGATTCCGGGTTATGCCACTGATGGAAGACGAGCCCGAACCCCGCCGACGAGTCTGTGAACGCGGGGCAGAATATCGGCACGCTGTGCTCGTAGGCCGCCTGCACGAGAGAGTTCTTTTTCTTCGCGTGCCTGGTCAGCCATTTCCCCATCTCGCTTATGAATTCCCTCGAGGAATAGGGGCGGTGCTCAAGCGTGTCCGCTATCTGCGCGACTGTCTTGTCGCACATTTGCAGCTCTTCCTCGTCGATGAACGTGTCGTAGATGCGGTCGATGTAGAGCGACCTGAGCATTCCGTCGTCTATGAACGGCGTCCCTGAATAGTGCTTGAAGCCGAGGGCCTCGAAAAAGTCCATGTCCACGATCGATGCCCCTGTGGCGACGATAACGTCAACCATGTTATGCTTCACCATGTCCACATACACCTGCATGCAGCCGCCCGCCGACGTCGAGCCCGCGAGTGTAAGCCACACGGAGGCGTTCTTGTCGGCGAGGTTCATGTTGAATATGTCAGCCGCCCTTGCGGCGTCTCTCGACGAGAAGGACATCCCGCGGTAGGCGTCTATGATCTGCTTCCCGTCGATCTTCTTTATATCGATGTGCTTGATCGATTCCTTGAGAAGCTCTTTCTTCGTGGTTTTTGTCTTAGCCATTTTGCTCGTTCTCCTTTACTTTCCCGGATCGTAATAAGTATCCCTTTATATATTCACCTGTAGGGACTTTTCAAGCGGTCCGGGATGGATTTTTTTGCCGCAGCACAGAATTTCGCGGTTACTGATTTTTTTGACCCGAAAATATTTTATAGCCCCGTATATGCTTGTCAAAGCTCATTCCGGCTGCTGCTGCGTCATGCAGTGGATAGCGCCGCCTCCGTAGATTATGTCGCTGCAGTCAATGCCCGTGACCTCGCGACCGGGAAAACAGTCCCTCAATATTCCGAGCGCCTTTTCGTCGTTCTCGTCGTTGAATGTCGGGACTAGCACGACCGTATTCCCTATGTAGAAATTGGTATATGAGACAGGAGCCTTCCGTCCGTCGTCGTAGCTCACGTGAGGCATGGGGAGCCTGATTACATCGAACTGTCTGCCGCCGAGGTCAGCCGCCTCTGTCAAAGTTTTGTAGTTGTCCCTGAGTATGGCGAAGTTCTCGTCCTCGGGGTCGTCCTCGTATGCGCATACGATCCTGCCGGGGGCTACGAACCGCGCGAGCTCGTCGATGTGCCCGTCCGTGTGGTCGTTCACCAGGCCCTCTTTGAGCCAGACCGTTTTCTTCACGCCCAGGAAATCCGCCATGTACTTTTCTATCTCCGCTTTCGATCTCCCCGGATTCCTGTTCTCGTTGAGGAGACACTGCTCCGTAGTAAGGCACATCCCTTCACCGTCCACGTCGATCGCTCCCCCCTCGATTACGATCCGGGGCTCTTCGACGGGTATATCCTTCCATTCTCCTATCATCCGGGGGATGGCCGCGTCTTTCAGCAGCTCCGGGAATTTATTGCCCCAGGAGTTGAAAATCCATTTCGTTATCACGGTTTTCCCCGAGCCGTTCTTGACGAATATCGGCCCCGTGTCCCTCAGCCACACGTCCGCGTAGTCGGCAATATGGAAATTCACTCTCGTCATATCGATGCCGGACGCGGCAAGCATCCCGCGCGCCCTTTCCCTCATCTCTTCGTCGAGCACGAGGAGCTCGGCCTCCTCGCCCTTATGTATTGCGCCGATTATCTTCACGAATGCGGCCTCGGCTTTTTCCACCCTGTCCGGAAACGTGATCTCGTCGTACGGCCACGCGAGCCAGACGGCCGAGTGCCGCTCCCATTCGGCGGGCATTCTGTATGAAGACTTTTTTCCCTTGCTCATATACGGCTGATTATTTCTGACGGAGCGCCTTTTTCATCGCCTTGTAATGCTCGACGTCCTTGAGCTTCCTGGATTTCGTCGTGAGCTTTTTTGAGGCGAGCGTCTTATACGTATCCGGCCTCCTGTTCCTGAGGAACCCCCATCCCTCCGAGTAGAATTCATTCCGTTCGAGGTCGAGTTTCAATATTATCGTTTCTTCCCTCGTCGCCGAGGCGCGCTTGAGCACCTTCCCGAACGGGTCACACACGAAGGACTGCCCCCAGAATATCATCCTGCCCTCGCGGCCCACACGGTTCACTGCTGCCACGTATACGCTGTTCGATATGGCGTGCCCCCTCTGGACGGTCTCCCATGCGTCGTGCCAATCCCCCTCCGCATCGTAGCCGACGATCCTGCCTATCGCGGTCGGATAAAAGATTATCTCCGCCCCTTTCAGGCGCGCCATGCGCGCGGCCTCGGGAAACCACTGGTCGTAGCATATGAGCACGGCGAACTTTACGTCGCCTGATTTGCATACTGTATATCCGGCGCGGCCTTCCTCGAAATACTCCTTCTCGTAAAACCCCGGATCCTGGGGGATGTGGATCTTGTTGTACCGGCCGAGGAGCTTCCCGTCTTTCCCTATCACGACGGCTGTATTGAAATACTTCCCGCCTCTCTTCTCATAAAAGGGCACGACGAGCGTTACGCCGTTCTTCCGGGCCGCCTTCCGCATCTCGCTTATCGTATAGCCCGAGGCGCTTTCGGCGTAATCGTCCTTTTCCTTCTTTTCCCACTGCGGGAAGTAAGGGGTCTGGGAAAGCTCCTGGAGCGCGATTATCTCAGCCCCTTTCGTGGCCGCCTCTGCTATCTTCCCGACGGTCCTCTCGACGTTCGACCGGACGTCTTCAGAGACCCTGCTCTGTATAAGCGCTATCGTAACGTTTTTCATAAAAATTATATTACAGTTTACTCTGTATAAAGGAAATAAAAACCGGCTTCATACGGCATTAACAATCGGGCGGAGTTTCATTCAAGCCATATATAACGGGCGACGAAAAGCGCGGCGAAGAGATAGAGGAGCCAGTGGACCGTCCTCCCCTTCCCGCTCACTAACTTCAGCAGTACATAAGAGATAACCCCGAACGATATACCCTCCGTTATGCTGAAGGCGAGCGGCATCATGACGAGCGTGAGAAACGCCGGTATCGATTCCGTGTAGTCGTCCCAGTCCACGTTCACGATGTTCCTGAACATCATCGCCCCCACGATTATGAGGGCGGGAGCGATGACAGGGTATAGAGTCGCTCCGTTTGCGGCGTGGTATCCCGCTCCTATCATGTGGACGACGGGGCTGAAAAAGAGGGCGAGAAGGAAAAGCGCCGCGACTACAACGCCTGTCAGCCCCGTCCTCCCTCCGGCCGATATGCCGGCCGCGCTTTCTATATAGCTTGTTACCGTGGACGTGCCCAGCAACGCCCCGGCGCAGGTTGACAGTGCGTCCGAAAGCAGGGCCTGCCTCGCCCTGGGCAGCTTCCCGTCTCTCATGAGCCCTCCCTGCTGGCTCACGCCTATGAGTGTCCCTATGGTGTCGAAGAGGTCGAGGAACAGGAATACGAATATCACTGTTATGAGGTGCGGGTCCTTGAATACGTTCGGTATCTCGAGCTTGAGAAGCGTCGGGGATAAGGAAGGCGGCTCGGAGACAAGGCCCGTGAATTCAACGATGCCCGTAGCTAATCCCGCAACCGCCGTGACGAGTATGCCTATAAGAACAGAGCCCCTTACTCCGAGCGCGAAGAGTACGGCCATTGTGACCAGACCCGCAATGGATACGAGCGTCGGCGTTGACGTAAGGTCCCCGAGCGTAACGTATGTGACCGGGTGCGGGGCCACGATCCCCGACCATTCGAGCCCCACGAGCGCAATAAGGAGCCCTATGCCGACCGGTATGCCGTTCTTGAGGCAGCCCGGAAGGACGTTCATCAGCGTCTCCCGCAAGCCGACGGTCGATAGGAGAACGAAGGCAAGGCCCGCGACGAACACCGCGCCCAGCGCGTGCTGCCAGGAGTAGCCGAGCGTGAGGACCACTATATAGGTGAAGTAAAAGTTGTGCCCCATGGCGGGGGCGAGCGCTATCGGATAGTTGGCAAGGAGCGCCATGAGCACAGTGCCGAGCGCGCTCGATATGCACGTCGCCACCATCACCGCGCCCGGGTCCATCCCGGCCGCCCCCATGACGGCAGGCTGGACGAATATGATGTACGACATGGTCATGA
>JRYK01004512.1_pt1 | contig 13697 bp, 14 predicted proteins | sample 235381 | NCBI WGS metagenome assembly JRYK01 (sample SAMN03074220, study PRJNA261476) | activated sludge metagenome | biome: Wastewater Treatment Plant; feature: Wastewater; material: Activated sludge; isolation source: activated biomass of a wastewaster treatment plant treating hydrocarbon... ...
GATTTACCAGTAACTATTTGATTTAGCTTGGGTTTTCGAGCTTTCTCGGCTAAAATATCTCCTAATTTCACATCCTCGTGTGCGCGATTTCTGGGGGTTTCTGTGAAGTTTGCCTGCCTTGCCACGGACGATTTTTTCCGCTCTCGCATCGACCACATGATCGATCTGCGCCACCCGCTGGCGGTGCTGGCCTCTCGCATGCCCTGGCAGCAAATCGAAGGATCGGTGGCGTATCGTGCGCCGAGGCGCATGCAGCCGGTCGCCCATCTCGCCCAAGAGAGATGGCAGCGGTCCATGCGGTGATCGGCTTTGAGATGCCCGATGATGGGCTCGATGGCCTGACGCCGCCCCAGCAGCTTTCTCTCCTGCGCGCTCAGGCGCTTGGACTTGCCCCGGTAGCCCAGATCCACAAACGCAGTCGCGGACTCGACCGCACTGTCTTGCATCAGGATCGTGGCCTGCGCTGGCGGAACTTGACCAGCGTGGTGGCGTCGCAGGGCAGCCGATCCTCGTCATAGGCGCAGCCTGAGAAATACTGCCAGCGTGGCGTGTCGCGCCAGCATTGCGCCAGCGCTCGACCACCCCTTCGTCCGACTCGTTGAAGGCGTGCTTGAGATACAGGAGGCTAATCATGATGCGCAGCTGCACGCGAGGACGCCCGGCGTTGCTGGCGACCGCCACGCGCTGCACCTGTTCGCCAAAGAGGTCCAGGTCAGCCAGGGCCGCACCAGCGCGGCCCTTGCGGGAGAAAACCTGCGCCAGCCGCGCCTCGATCTCCTGCCAGGGCATGCGCGAGGCCAACACGGCCAGCGGATGGCGCAGATCGATCATGTGATCGATGCGCGAGCGGAAGAAATCGTCGGTGGCGGGGCAGGCAAACTTCACAAAAACTCCCAGAAATCAAACGATACGGCTTATCAAGCCGGGAGATATTGCACCCCTGAAAAGCTGAAAAGACAATGTACATCAATAAGTTAGGAATAAATCAGGGGCAACGCCGTAACCGAATCCCACAGTGCATGAATGAGCGTGCCTTTCTCTGCGTGGGTCAGGCCAGCCAGGTCGGGCAGTTTCTCCATGCGGCTTATTGTCCCCATATTCATCCCGCTTTCAAACCAGGATCAGAGAACTCTTTCTTGGGGAACCTGAACCGTTACCGATAAAATATCAAACCCTGGGGCCTGTCATGCCTGGTCTCAAATCCACTGCCTCTTTGTGCCAAAAATACTACAAGCGAGCGGTCTACTTGCGCGCTATGTGCAGGGAAATTCCGATGGTATGGCCCACTTCGGGGCGCTGCACATCCAGAGACAGGATCTGAGGTGAGTCATGGAAGTCATCAAGTTTCAAGCGCAAGGGAAAGCGTACACCGTTCATGTCGATGAAGACCTGTTTGGTTCGCGTTATGTGCTGCGCCGGTGGTTTAGTTTGACCAGCAACCGCGGCGGATCGAAGTTGCACGCCAACGTCGACCCGGATGAGGTTGAGCGTTTGATTGGAATGGTGGTAGCGAGAAGGAAAGCGCACGGCTATCGCATCATTGAAGACGGGCGTGACAACCGGATTTTTTAGGTTGCAATTCCTATTGCGGTTCGGTTGAAGTTGTCTGGTGCGGGACTTGTAAAACGCGACGGCTCCGCCGCAGCCCCTTGGCAGCCTGCCGCCCTAGCCGCCCGTGGCTCGACCGCCTTCCTGGACGCAATGTAGACTCAGGGTGTCCACTTAGCTTAGCTCTTATGTAGACCAAGGGTCCCGAGTTATTTTGCTCCGGCCCCTTCGCCAACCCCTTCCTGGGTCCCTGCTGCTCGCGTCTCTTGCGAGCCGCTGCGCGCTGGCTTCCTGAGTGCTTCCTGACGGTTGTTCAGCCCGTCCTGAGATTGACCTGATGGCCCGAGATTTGCGTCGAGACTCTTGCGAGTCTCTCCGCGACCTGAAGGCGTCTTTTGCAAGCCGCCTTGTTTTGGTTTGCCAAGTCAAACCTAATATGCCAACATCAACATACCTGAATGAGCTTCGAGACTCTTGCGAGTCTCTCCGCGCCCAAGGACGTATTGATGTTATCTTTCCAAAAAAACCAGAACCAGAACCTGTGGTGATACAACATCCAAAACTTGTCGCAACCAATCCTCACTTCAACAGCCCGAACCCGAACAACCCGAACAACCCGAACTCGCGGCCACGAACTCGTGGTCCCGAATTTCAAACCTAGAACCCGTCGTCAAACCAAAAACAACCCAAACTGTCGACAAACCAAAACCCAAACGCCAACCCGACCAAACCCCAAACCCGGACTCGCCACACGATCCAGCTGACAACCTGAAGGCAAAACACCGAACTCGCTGCCAACCTAATCCTGAACAGACCCCGAACAGCGAAACCTGAAATCCAGAACATCGACCTGAATCAAGCCGGGACCAAAAAGAAGTTCACTTATCCGAGATAATGCTTGGGAGATTTTGCGCAACCGACTCTGATTGACTGAGGGAGCTACGGAGAGGCGACCTAAGACCTGAACGGCTTGAATGAGGGCGTTGATGGGTGCGACCTGAACGGCTTGAATGAGGGCGCGGGGCGCGGGAGTAGCCGGGCGGCATCAACCGGAGCGGCCTGATTGCTTGATTGAGGGCGTTGCCCGTCGTGTGGAGACCTGGAAGACTTGATTGAGGGCGCCTGGATTGGCTTGATTGAGGGCGCGCAAGAAGTCGGGTCAGATCCATTGAATGAGGGCGCGCATCGGGGCGCGATGAACTCTGCTTGAATGAGGGCGCGGCAGGATGATGCCAACCTGATTCGCTTGAATGAGGGCGCTCCATGATGGAGACCCGATCCGCTTGAATGCGGGCGCGGAAGCGGTGTGGGATGCTCGTCTGAGACCTGGACAGTTTGAATGCGGGCGCACATCGGCCGTGCGATGGATGCTTGGGAAAGACCGAGCCGGGGCGATCTATGCCGGGTACTGCTTTGCGCCGTGTACGTGCAGCTAACATCGCTGCGCCGCAACGTTGCGACACATCGCTGCGCTACAACGTTGCGACACATCGTCGCTTTACATCGTTGCGCCACATCGTATGCACACATCTTCTGGCACGGAATTTGATTGTTCCGTGAGGGTTCCAGAAGGAGGGGTAACTCATGGAGAATGCGGCGGAAGTTTTGGGCGTGGAGTTTTGGATGCTGGGTGGCGTGGATGCTCGCTTAAAAAAACGGCTGAAGTTCTCTACGGCCGGATGGTGGCGCAACAAAGTGTCTGTTTGCGGAAACTGGGCAACGGCCGGGCGGGCGAAGTTCGTTTCGGGCGGTTTCTGGCCAACCGTCGCGTGAGCGCGTCCGGACTCGTGCAAGATGTTTGCGCCGGCGTTGGCGAGCGCAGCGCCGGGCGGCATGTGCTGGCGATTCAGGACACCAGCGAAATCAACTACCAGGCGCATGCGGGGCGCGTCTGCGGACTCGGGACGGTGGGCAATGGCGCAGACCTGGGGTTTTCCCTTCATCCGGTGCTGGTGGTGGCCGACGAGTTCCTGCCCGAATTCGCCAGCGTGGATGAACGCAACCTCGCCCTGGTGCGCCACCACAGCGCCTACCTGCTGGCCAGCATGGCCTGGGTGGGCGAGCCGCCGGCCTCCGAAGGGGGGCTGGACCTCAAGCTCTACCGCGACTTGCGCCGCTCCATCATCATGGCCATGGTCGCGGCCACCGAGGGCAAAACGAACCAGGCGGTGAGCCTGTGCCGTAACCTGTATGCGCGCCTGTGCGAGTCCGGTTTGCGCGAGCGCCCGGCGCATGAGATCGGGGCCTTCGTGCGCTTCTACTGGCTGGGGCTGCAGGCCATGGTGGCCGGCTTCGACTACGAGGTCGAGCGCAAGACCTTCCCGCGCCGCTTTGCCGGGCTGGCCGCGCTGGCCGGGCTGGAACTGCGCCGCCACCGCCGGGTGTTTGCCACCACCGGCAGCGACGACTGGGGCGGGGGCACCCATGTCTTCACCTTCAGCAAGCCGGAGGGCGCATGACGCCCCAGGTGCTGCGCGGCCTGGGCGACAGCCTGGCCATTGCAGCGGGCTACGTGCCCGTGGCCTTTTCTTTCGGGCTGGCCGCCGTTCAGATGGGTTTGGGGGCTCCATGGGCCGTGGCCATCTCAGCCATCGTTTTTGCAGGGGCCAGCCAGTTCGTGCTGGTGTCCCTGCTCGACGCCGGCGGCGGGCCGCTGACGGTGGTGCCCACCATCTGGCTGCTCAATGCCCGCCATCTGCTCTACGGTCGGGTGGTGGCCGAACAGCTCGCGCAGGCCCGCCCGGCTCGCGTGCGCCCGACCTTGGCCTTTGGCCTGACCGACGAAGTCTTCGCCTGCGCGGCCGCGCGTTTGCCCACCCTGGCCCCGGAACAGCGCGCGGGCTGGCTGGCTGGCCTGCAGGCCGGGGCTTATGGCGCGTGGATCGCTGGCACCTGGCTGGGGGCCGAGACCGGCGCCCAGCTGGTCGACCGGATCCCCCTGCTGCGCGAGGCTTTGCAGTTCGTGCTGCCGGCGCTCTTCCTGTCGCTGCTGCTGCAGATGGGGGTGCACGGACGTGGCCGGGCGCTGTGGGAGGCGGCGGGTGTCACGCTGCTGGGCCTGGCCCTGGGCCCGGCCCATGTGGCCATCCCGGCCGGCATGCTGGCCGGTGCAGCCCTCCAGTTGCTGCAGGCACGCGAGGACGGCGACGATGAGTGAAGCCGGCTGGATACAGCTGCTGACCGTGCTGGCCTGTGGGCTGGGCACCTTCCTGCTGCGCGCCTTGCCCTTCTGGTGGGGGCTGCGTCAAAGTACCGAGCGTTCGCACCTCATCCGCCGCTGGTCCTCGGCCATCGGCCCGGCCGCCATCGCCGCCCTGCTGGTGGCNNCACGGCCGTTGCCCTCGCCGCCGTGATCCTCCTCCAGCGCCTGCGCGGGGGGCTGGCGGCCTCCACGCTGCTAGGCACGGGGGTGTATGCGTTGATGTTGTGGGTGAGCGGGTGACGGCACAAGGTGCAAGGTGCAAGGTGCGCCCGCCGCAGCCAGCGACGGCGACGCGAAAGCCGCCCGAAGGGCGTCCAAGCGAGCGGATGCGAGCGCCACATCGGCGCGCAAGCGCCGAGAACCTCGGGCGAAGCCCGTTCCCTTTGACGCGCAGCGCCTCACCGCCCCCGTCCGAAGGACGTTGGGGGGGGCTACAGCAAACCGCAGCGGCAGCTGGAGCAGGCCAAGGCGCGGAAGATTGAGCGCGACAACTCGCCGGGATGAGTTTATGGCTGCCACTTTGCTTGCAGGCCGCGACCTGAAAAAATGATGAGCGACGGCGGCGGAAGTCGTCGTACTCGTCGCCAGCCCTGAGCGATAGAGCAGCCACCGAATAGAAGCGGTCGGTCGATGGCGATTCGCTGCGGGCATCCCATGTCCAGCCGCCCGACATTGACCACAGTGGCATGATTCGAGCATGTCTGCCGAATTCTTCCCTGCTGATGTTGAAGTGGCCATCTTCGGCGCAGGCATCGCCGGTGCCTCGCTCGTATGGCAGCTGGCCACGCACGGCATGCAGCGCGTGGCCCTGATCGAAGCCGAGGACCAGCCGGGCCGCCACGCCACTGGCCGCTCGGCCGCGGTGTTCGCGCCAAGCTACGGCCCGCCAGCCGTGCGCGCACTCACCCGAGCCAGCCGGGCGTTCCTGCAGCAGCCGCCCGCCGGTTTTTCCGAGGTGCCGCTGCTGCAACCGCGGGGCTCCATGTTCGTGGCCGCGCCCGGCCAGGAAGCCGCCCTTCGCGCCCTGCACGACGAGCTTGCCGCGGCGAGCCCGCGGCTGCAATGGCTCACCGCCGCCGAGGCGCTGCAGCGCGTGAGTGTGCTGCGGCCCGAGGCCGTGGCCGCCGCGCTGTACGACCCCGATGCGCTGGACATGGACGTACACGCCCTGCTGCAAGGCTTTCTGCGCGGTGCACGGCGCAGCGGCGCCGTGCTGCACCTGGGCGTGCGGCTGGACGCAGCGCACTTCGACAACGGGAGCTGGGTACTGCGGTTTCAGAATGGAGGCGAACTGCGAGCGCGCACCGTGGTCAACGCTGCGGGCGCCTGGGCCGACAGGCTGGCCGCGCAGCTCGGCGCCAAACCCATCGGCCTAGTGCCCAAGCGCCGCAGCGCCTTCACCTTCCGCGCGCCCGANNGGCTACGGCATTCAGAGCGCCGTGGGCGCCAGCGCCCTGGCCGCCAGCCTGCTGCGCGGCGAAGGGGTGCCGCACGCCCTGCAGCGCGAGGGCCTGGAGGTGCGCAACGTGTGGCCCGCACGGTTGCGCTGAGGCGCAGACGAAGACCAGCCGCGCCCACGCATTCAAAGCGCCTGACGTTCGCGTGGGCGTCGCCGGCGGCACCCGCCGGACTGAGAGAGGATGGCGGCCGCCGGCCAGCGGGTCAGGCGGTCAGACGCCCGCAAGAGAACGCAGGCCGCTGGGGTCGACCAGGTTGAGCACGCGGCCCGAGCCGCTGATGAGGCTGCGCTCGCGCAGGTGGCGCAGCACGCGCGATGCAACCCAAGCCCGAGGCCAGTCAACGACCGTTTTTGAGACAGCAAGCAATCGAGAAAGCCGCGACAACTCCGGCGAGCAACCCGTGCTGCTGGATTGGCGCCCATTTCGCGGCTCGTCCGCCATGTCTGCCGAGCATGATAACTACGCTTATCATGCTAGGAAAAAATTCCCTGAAAATCATCCGGTCCAGAAAGTAGGCAGGCCAATCCGACAGCAGATCTTGATGTGCAAAGGGTTTCCAGCCTCGCGCCGGCATGACACCCTGTCGGCGCGTGCGGCGTCGCACGTCTGCAAGACCGTCGCCTTGTTGCAGGTTGGGTCACCTGCGCGCAAGCGCAGCCGATTCGACCCCATCGACGTCCTGATCAACATTCGGGATGCTCGATGGCTGTTCCAAGACAGCTACTGGCTGGAAGGTCACGCAGTGATCGGCCAGCTGGACCTATCCGCCGACAAGCGGATAGGAGTTCGTTTTGCGGAAGAACTTCGCGCGTTTCCCCCTATTGATCCGGCCAGAATATGTTTGAATCCCGTTACCATGGCGAAGTCCGGGATCCAGACACGACGCCAAGCCAGGACCTGGCTACCGAGTTCAATCTTCACCTGGCTGGATCAATAAGGAGGTGTACTACGATTGAAACAAAACCCCACGGCGCTGCTGTGGGATTTCTTTTTTGGAATACGCCTGTGCAAACAAAAAACCCACCGCACGGGTGGGTTTGATGATTGAGGATGCTTAGAAGATTGTTGGCTTGAGGCTTAGTATCCCCAAACCTCACGACGCCACGCTTCGTATTCTTCTTCCGTCATTTGCTTGCCGCGTTCGTAGGCGGCCTTGACCTCTTCATCCTCTTCCTCAGGCTCAGACTCACGCCCTTCGGCTTTGTCCTTGGCCCGAAGAATTGCCAATTCAGCCTCGAAAGCAATCTGCACGGCCTCCATCAAGGTTTGCCACAACTCAGGATGCGATTCCCGACTGATGACATCTGCATTGGTGTCATCTTCAATGCCTCGCTGCTTTAGAAGCTCGTCGGCAATTTCAGTAATGTCCAACATTTTTACCTCTCTACGGGACTGCGCTTGTGGTTATTGTTGCGCAACGCAAATTTTGGCGCAAGCCCATGAATCACCGATGGATCCATTCAGGCTGGCCGCACGCCAACGTCGATCAAGTCTGTTTCCAAAACTGCTGCATCTGTTGCATGCGGCGCTTTTGCTCCACGGACACGTAGACGCTGGTCGTTGAAAGGGATGCGTGGCCGAGGTTGGCCTGCACCGCAGCCAGTTCGACGCCGGCCTCGAGCGCGTGGCTCGCATGGCTGTGGCGAAGCCAGTGCGCCGTCGCGTTTCTCAGCCTCTTGGACTGGTGCGGATCACCGCTCGAGCGGGCCGCGCGCTCTGCGCACTGCTTGACCAGTCGTGCCAGCGTGAGAGCGGATAGACCTGCGTAGGGGTTAAATTCTTCGTGCCCCAAACTGCCAATTGGCCCGATCAGGTGGGCTTCGTGGATTCTGGATCGGGCGCATCCACGTTCGAGGGCCAATTTCTCCGCCCGCTCGTACAGAGCGTTGGGGAGCGGCACTTCGCGGAATTTCTGGCCTTTGCCCACCACCTGAAGCAGCCAGCCGCCGTCGAAGGGCATGCAATCCGCAAACCGCAGCGACGCCACTTCTGAAATCCGAAGCCCGCAGGCATAGAGAATGTCGAGCAAGAGAGAAAGGCGCTCGTGGGCTGGCCCCTCTCCCTGAGCGACTTCGCGCAGCTTCATCATGTCGTCTGGCGTCAAAACGTGCGAGCCGAACTGCTGCCGCAGCGATTGCTGCCGCATCTTGGGCATGTGGACGCATGGATTGGCGGCGATGTGCCCGCTTGCGGCCAGAAAGGAATAGAGCTTACCCAAGGCCGTCATCGCAAGACGTACCGAAGACTCAGACAGAGGCCCTTCCAGCGGTCGCCATGCGCTCGAATTCTTCGGGATGTGCCGTGGTGCGCACCACATATCTCGCGGCTGCGGATCGAGCAAGAAGTCGCGGTAGGCCATCAGGTCTTCGCGGGTGAGTTTCGAAATGCTCTTGCGTGCCGCAAACGCGCACCAGAGCACCAACCGTTCAATCTCTTTCCGGTAAGCGCGAAGCGTGTTCCCCTGATAAGCCGACAGAAAGGCACGCAAGGCTTCACCGTCGCCGTCCACGCCGAGCACACTGGCCTGTCCGCCGCCGCTACTGAGCGCGATTTCGAGAGCCGCGCTGACGCTCGAGTGTGTGGCGTCAACCGGTGAGACCGCCATAGCGGTTTTGCTGATGACTTCAAGCGCGCTGCTCTCTTGCGGCGCAAGGCCGTGAGACAGCATGAACTCGCGCAGGCGCTGCGCCTTGAGTTCGCCAATGCCGCTGACCGAGGAAAACCAGTTCGGCTTTCGCATCCGCTCTTGCAACGCAAAGAGCGTTGGGATGTCGTGAGCCTTGAGGCGTTGCGCGATGTTGTGCGAAAACCAGGTCTCAACCGGATCGCTCAAAGCGGGCTTGCGGGCGTGCAGTTCTTCGATCTCGCGCAAAGCAGCGAGTTGCTTGTCGATCAGTCGCTGACGCCGCTCAAGGCGCTGTGCGCCCTCTTCTTTCCCGTATCGTTCCTTCCAGGCGGCGATTACCTCCGCCTCGGAAAAGTCGTCCAGCCAGTTCTGTTCGCGGAACTCGTCGATCGTGGGCACCTTGGCATCGTTGGCCACGGGCGTGGCAATGCCAGAGATGGTGAGCCGTAGCAGCCGTGCAGTGCCGGGCTTGCCCGAGCGCAGCGCGATCCTGGCGCATTCTTCCTTGATTTCTCGGATCTTGCGCCGCACCACCCGCTCATCGATCCGGTAGAGGTCGTAGGCCAAGCACAGATACCGCTCGAAAGCCACGCCTGGATCGACGCCGTGGATGACGGAACGCAAAAAAGCGACCTGCGGGAGCGTGAGCGTGTTCGACATGCTAAGAACTTCTCCGTAAATAGTCAGAATGTCGATCTGAGCCGCGACGGACGCGGCGACGGAGTGATGCCATGGCCAAGCGAGTGGAGTCGTGGAAGGTGACGGATGAGTTCTGGCAGCGGGTGGAGCCTCTGGTGCCGCAGCGTGTGCGGCCGCCTGGCAAACAGTACCTTCGCAAGCCCGGCTTGGGCGGCCGCCCAAGCCGGCGCGCCTGGTCTTCGAAGGCATCGTGTACGTGCTGCGCACGGGGTGTCAGTGGAAGGCACGGCCCTCGGAGCGCTTTGGCAGCGCCAGCGCAATCCACAAGCGCTTCCTCGAGTGGGAGAGGGCTGGCTTTTTCGAAGCGCTTTGGAAAGCCGGACTGGCCGAGTACGACGACATGGAGGGCATCTCCTGGCGATGGCAAAGCGTGGACGGTGCAATGATGAAGGCCCCGCTTGCGCAGGAAGCCGTCGGGCCCAACCCGACGGATCGGGGGAAAAAATGGGAGCAAGCGCCATCTGCTGGTGGACGGCCGTGGCGTCCCGTTGTCGATCATCGTGACCGCGGCCAACGTCAATGACGGCAAGCGACTGGACGCTGTGCTCAGCGCCATCGTCATCAAGCGCAAGCGCCCGCCCGTTCGCAGAAGCAAGCATCTGTGCGCCGACGCCGGCTATCGCAGCGCCGAGAACCTGCGCGTCATCGACGCCCATGGCTACATTGGGCACGTTGTCGACCGGCGCAAGGAGATCGACATCAAGCGACGCGATCCGGCCTGGAAGGCGAGGCGCTGGGTGGTCGAGGTCTGCCATAGCTGGTTCAACCGATTCCGCAAGCTGCTCGTCCGCTACGAGAAGCTCGAGCGCAGCTTCCTCGCATTCAACCACCTGGCCGCAGCCATCATCGCGTTCCGCAAGGTGCCGCTGAGCGTAAATATTATTTACGGAGCTGGACTCTAACTTAAATGATGGTGCGCGGTAGTGTAAAAATGTGTTCATGGAAAGCACTATCAGCACAGGCAAGGCAGCAAAACTCCTTGGCGTTTCGGTCAAGACGTTGCAGCGCTGGGAACGTGAAGGAAGGCTAATTCCGGTGGCCCGAACGGACAGTAACCGCCGCCTCTACACCGAGACGCAGATCCGTGAGTTCATCGGTTTGCGGCAGGTGAACCATGCGCCAACAAAGCTGGTCGCCTACTGTCGGGTATCGAGCGCGGCGCAGAAGCCAGACCTGGCGATTCAGCGCAAAGTGCTGGAAGAGTTCGTGGTGGCGAAGGGATTGGCGGGGGTCGAGTTTGTCGAGGAAGTAGGCGGAGGACTGAACTTCAAGCGTAAGCGGTTTCTGGCCCTTATGGACGAGATCGGGCGACGGGAAGTCAAGACGCTGATCCTTGCGCACCGGGACCGCCTCACCCGTTTCGGCTTTGAGTGGTTCGAACATTACGCCAAAACCCATGGCTGCGAAGTTCTGGTACTCAACCAGGAACGGCTGTCTCCCGAACAGGAAATGGTGCAAGACCTGATGACCATCGTGCATTGTTTTTTGTCACGGCTGTACGGTTTGAGGAACTATCGAAAAAAGCTGGACGAGGCGCTGAAACAGGATGCGAATGACGTCAAAAAGGCCCAACAATGCAACTAAGCCACAAGATCGCTCTTTGCCCGACTCCTGAGCAAGTGGACTACTTCAAGCGCGCCTGTGGCACGGCGCGGCGCGTCTGGAACTGGGCGCTGGCCGAGTGGGACAAACAATACGCGGCAGGCGGCAGGCCAAACGCCATGGCGCTCAAAAAACAGTTCAACGCCATCAAGTACACCGACCCGCAGTGGCTCGACGAGAACGGACGGCCTTGGTTGCAAGACATTCACCGGGATGCCCACGCCCAGCCGTTCAGGAATCTCGCCAAAGCATGGGAAAGATTCTTCGCTGACCTCAAGGAGGGCAAAGAAGCGCACGAGCCACGGCTCAAGAAAAAAGGCCGTTGCCGCGACAGCTTTTATGTTGCCAACGACAAGTTCACCCTGGAGGGCAAGACGATCCGCCTGCCCAGGATCGGCGAAGTCGCCATGACCGAGGAACTACGCTTCGCGGGCAAGATTTTGGGTGCAACGGTCTCTCGCACTGCGGATCGTTGGTTTGTCTCGGTGCAGGTTGAAGTGCCTGATGCGCAGTTCTATCGGCGTCGTGCGTCGCACGAGGTCAACGGTGTTGATCTTGGCATCAAAGCTGCTGCAACGATCTCCAGCGGCGAAGTCGTTAAGGCGCCCAAGCCTCTCAAGGTAGCGCTTCGCCGTCTAAAAATCCGTAGTCGGCGCGTCAGCCGCAAGCTGGAAGCCGCCAAGGAGGCGGCAGGATTTGGACGTCATGCCCTCCTGCCCAAAGGTACTCGGCTGCCGGTATCGAACAACCGTCAGAAGTCTGCTGCGACATTGGCAAGGCTGCATGCCCGCATTGCCAATATCAGAGCGGACTTTATTCATAAGCTCACGACTCGACTCTGCCGCGAAAACCAAGCGCTGGTGATCGAGGATTTAAACGTCAAAGGGATGCTGGAGAACGAGAAACTCGCCCGCTCCATCAGCGACGTTGGCTTTGGGATGTTCCGCTCACAGATGGAATACAAGGCGACACGCTACCGAACGCGATTGGTTATTGCCGACCGCTGGTATCCGAGCAGCCGACTGTGCTCTGTCTGCGGCTGGAAGAACGAGGCGCTGACTTTGCAGGATCGGGAATGGGTGTGCGTCGAATGTGGCACACACCACGACCGAGACCTCAATGCAGCGCTAAACCTGAAACGGCTGGCAACCGAAACTGCCCTACCCGTGGCGAGTCCGTCCAGCAATGGCGGCGCTGCGTCGGGGACTGTCCCCGCCGTAGTCGGGAAAGTTACGCCTGTCAGATACGAATGCTGTCTTCAAGAAGCGTCGGGGCAGGAAAAGAACTGTGCGCACCTTCGCGCACTTTCTTGATAGCAGAGATTCTAAGCGCCGAACCGTTCGATAAACTGGGCCAATGCTTGAGCGGTGGGCTCGCCCCAGAGTTCCTTGGCATACCAGGACGACAAGAGCGCTCGAACCATGGCATTTTCGATGCCTTTGTCGAGCTTGATCGACTTGTTGGCGTTCTTGGCCTTGAAGTCGTCGAAAACGGCCTTGCGGTCCTTGTCGTCGAGCTGCATGTAGACGGCCAAGGCCTCCTTGGCCCGGGCTGCGAGGAAGCGCTCCATGACGCTAGGGGCGTAACCGTCCTTGGCGGGCTTCGCCTTCGGCCTGGGCAAGCTCGGGGCAGGCGCGGGATTCCTGGAGGCATCCTGCAGAGCCCATCGGAAGTAGCCAGCCGGGGCGGATAGCGGGCTGAGCCCCGGGGTGGAGGCTCGCTCCTCCACCCGGACGAGTGCCGCTCGGATGACGTCCTCGGGGTACTGGGCCATCACATCGGAGGCGTCTGGGCCGCTGATCCCTAGCCGCATCACGCGCTCCATCAACTCGGTGTCGACAGGAGGTGGCGCCGGGAATTCGAGCTGGGGCTGCTGCGCTTGCTCGACCCGGAACTGGAGCCGCTCGACCTTGCGGCCGGACTTGTGCTCTATCAGTTCGACGGAGATGTCGGTGAGCGCGTTGATCTCGGCGATGGCGGGCTTCAAGGTGTCGCGCTTGAAGTACTTGTAAGCCGGCAGCCTCTCCGGGTCGATCGGGTTGCCGGTGATGACCCCGTGCCAGTGCTCGTAGGTCTGGATGTGCGTGAGCTTGGAGGGGTTGGTCGCGTAGCGGCGGCATATCTCGTAGAGCGCCAAGGCCGAGCCCGAGCGCAGGGAGCTCTGGTAGACGATCGACAGGCGCGTGTAGGTGCTCGGCGCCATCACCTGCTCATGGACCTCCGGCGGAAAGGCGAAGCCGAACCATGTCTGTCCCGAGTGCTTGTTGAACCCCTGCGGGTTCACCAGCGTCACCGAGGACACCAAGCGCTCACTGGTCCACTGCCGCTCGTTTTCTATCAGCAGCTTGATGTTCTGCATGTCCTCGATCTGGCGCTTCAAGTATTCGACGTCTCGGCTGTCGTAGGCGGCGTCGCGGGCGAGCGCGGAGAGTGGAATCCAGAAATACTTCTTGGCTGCCGGGGTGTCGATCGGCGCGTTGATACCCGGCTCGCGCATCTGCTGCGCGTGATACATCATCACGTTAAATATCTTGCGCGAGAGCAGCGACAGGCTGCCCTC
>JRYK01000909.1_pt1 | contig 13678 bp, 13 predicted proteins | sample 235381 | NCBI WGS metagenome assembly JRYK01 (sample SAMN03074220, study PRJNA261476) | activated sludge metagenome | biome: Wastewater Treatment Plant; feature: Wastewater; material: Activated sludge; isolation source: activated biomass of a wastewaster treatment plant treating hydrocarbon... ...
CCACACGCTGATCGGGGCCGGCGCCGCCTCCGGCGGCACGCTCGACGCCTCCAACCTGCTCAAACCCGCGCTCTCCACCGGCGCGCTGAAGTGCATCGGCGCGACCACGTACAACGAGTACCGCGGCGTGTTCGAGAAGGACCACGCCCTGTCGCGGCGCTTCCAGAAGATCGACGTGATCGAGCCGTCGATCGACGAGACGGTCGAGATCCTCAAGGGCCTCAAGTCGCGCTTCGAGGCGCACCACGGCGTGAAGTACAGCGCCAACGCCCTTTCCTCGGCGGCGGAGCTGTCGGCGCGCTACATCAACGACCGGCACCTGCCCGACAAGGCGATCGACGCGATCGACGTCATCGACGAAGCCGGCGCGGCGCAGCGCATCCTGCCGAAGTCGAAGCAGAAGCGCATGATCGGCAAGCAGGAGATCGAGGAGATCATCGCCAAGATCGCCCGCATCCCGCCGCAGACGGTCTCGACCGACGACCGCACCGCGCTCAAGAACCTCGACCGCGACCTGAAGGCGGTTGTGTTCGGCCAGGACAAGGCGATCGAGGCCCTGGTGGCCGCGATCCGCACCGCCCGCTCCGGGCTGGGCAACCCGCAGAAGCCGATCGGCAACTTCCTCTTCAGCGGGCCGACCGGCGTGGGCAAGACGGAAGTCGCGCGGCAGCTCGCCTACTGCATGGGCATCGAACTCATCCGCTTCGACATGTCGGAGTACATGGAGCGGCACGCGGTGTCGCGGCTGATCGGCGCCCCGCCGGGCTACGTCGGCTTCGACCAGGGCGGGCTGCTCACCGAGGCGATCACGAAGAAGCCCTACGCGGTGCTCCTCCTCGACGAGATCGAGAAGGCNNTCATGACCACCAACGCCGGCGCCGAGGCGCTGAACAAGGCGGTGATGGGATTCACGGCCAAGAAGGAGGCCGGCGACGAGATGAGCGAGATCCGGCGCCTGTTCACGCCGGAGTTCCGCAACCGGCTGGACGCGACCATCTCGTTCCGCCAGCTCGACCACGAGATCATCCTGCGCGTGGTCGACAAGTTCCTGATGCAGCTCGAGGAGCAGCTGCACGAGAAGAAGGTGGAAGCGGTCTGGTCCGACGCGCTGAAGGAGCACCTCGCCCGCCGCGGTTTCGACCCGACCATGGGCGCACGGCCGATGGCGCGCCTCATCCAGGACACGATCCGGAAGGCGCTCGCCGACGAGCTCCTGTTCGGTCGCCTGGTGAACGGCGGCAAGGTGACCGTGGACGTCGAGGGCGAGGACCGGATCGTGCTGCGCTTCGACGAGCCCGCCGAAGCCCCGCCGGCCCCGCCGGCTGCGCCCACGCCGACCGCGACCTGAGCCGCCGTCCGCGCACTGCGGAGGGATCACCGTGCGCGGCCCTTGTCGCGCGCCTTTTCGTCCGCGTCCCTTGTCCCGCGCACCGATAAGCGCGCCGCAGCGGCGCGTCGGGCGAAGTTCTTTGACCCGCGTCCGGAGGCCGACGGACACTCGCCCGGCCGGCGCCTGGCCAGGCCACAGCGCGCCGCACGGCGCCCGATCCGGAGAATGAGAACTACTTCTGCAGCGATCGTGGCGGCCTGCCTGGCCACGACCGCTACGCCGGCGCAGGGGCAGGCCGTCGACAAGGCTAGGGCGCGCGCGATCGTCGATCGGCTTTGCGCCACCTGTCACGGCGTCGACGGAAACAGTCCGCGACCCGCGCATCCGCGGCTCGCCGGCCTGCAGGCCGAGTATCTCCTCAAGCAGTTGCGCGACTTCAAGCGCGGCGCGCGCAAGAGCGAGGCAATGGGTCCGGTCGTGATGGAACTCGCCGATGACGAGATGGGAAGCCTCGCGGCGCACTACGCCGAACAGCAACCCGGGCCGTCCGCGGCGCGCGCAGCGACCCTCGTCGAGGCCGGGCGCAAGCTCTACAACGACGGCATCCCGGACCTCGGCCTGCCGTCCTGCTCGGGCTGCCACTACCCCGACGGGATGGGCACGCCGCGCTTCCCGCGCGTCGCCGGCCAGAACGCGGAGTACAGCTACCAGCAGCTCAAGGACTTCGCCTCGGGCAGGCGCGAGAACGATCGCGGCCTGGCCATGCAGTCGGTCGCCAGCCGCATGACCGACGAGCAGATGAAGGCGGTGTCCGAATTCATGGCGGGAATGAAGTGACGGCCGCGGGCGCCGCGCCCCCGGAACGCAAGTCGGCGCAGCGCCGACCCGCGCATGGTCGAGGCGGTCACCCGCCGCACGGACGCCCTGATCGAGGCGGCGTCCGACTGCCTTTTCCGGCTCGAGCCGGTGCGAAGGCGCTAGGAGCCGCGCCGCGCACCTTCGCTTTTTCGTGATCTGAGTCTGCTCGCCCGGTCTTGCCACCGCAGTGCGGCCGGGGTTAACTTACGCTTCGCATCGCACGGACGGACGCGCGCGCCTGCAGCACGGCGCGTGCGCTCACGAGCCACGACAACGAGGAGGACGATGATGATCAAGAGGGGAGTTCCCGCGTTCACGCTGCTCGCACTAGCCGCCGCCGCACAGCCAGCCGTCGCACAGAGCGTGGAGGAGCGGGCGCGGGACTGGGCCGCGGCCTGCTCGTCCTGCCACGGCTTCGAGGGCCGCAGCGCGAGCGAGGTGCCGGGCCTGGCGGGCAAGGCGAAGGCCGATCTCTACCGTGCGCTGCTCGACTTCAAGTCGGGCGCCAACAAGACGGCCACCGTCATGCACCAGCTCGCGCGCGGCTACTCCGACGCGCAGCTCGAGGCGGTAGCCGACTTCTTCTCGAAGCAGAAGCGCTGAGCGCGTCGCGCCCACCCGGAAGGACCATCCAATGAGCATCGACAGACGAGAATTCGTGAAGCTGCTCGGCGCGAGCGGCGCCGTGGCCGGCGTGTCGGCCCTCACCGGCTGCGCGACCGAACCCGCACAACCGGTCGGCAGGGTGATCGTGATCGGCGGCGGGTACGGCGGCGCGACCGCTGCGCGCTACATCCGCGCCTGGAGCGGCGGCCGCATCCAGGTCTTCCTGATCGAGCGCAACCGGCAGTTCGTGTCCTGCCCGTTCAGCAACCGCGTACTCGGCGGCTCGATGAAGATCGAGGAGCTGACGCGCGGCTACGACAAGCTGCGCGCGCTGGGCGTCCAGGTCATCCACGACGAGGTCACCGCGATCGACCCGGTGAAGAAGCGCGTGCGGCTGAAGCGGATCGAGGACCTGCCCTACGACCGGCTGGTCGTCGCCCCGGGCATCGATTTCATGTACGAGCAGGTTCCCGGGCTCCAGACGCCCGAGGCGCAGGCCCAGATCCTGCACGCCTGGAAGGCCGGCGAGCAGACGGTGGCGCTGCGCAAGCAGCTCGAGGCGATGCCCGACGGCGGGGTCTACGCGCTGTGCGTTCCGAAGTCGCCCTACCGCTGCCCGCCGGGGCCGTACGAGCGCGCGTGCCAGGTCGCCTACTACGTGAAGAACAACAAGCCCAGGTCGAAAGTCCTCATCCTCGACGCGAACGAGGACGTGCAGTCGAAGAAGGGCCTGTTCATGGCGGCGTGGAACGGCCTGTACAAGGGCATCGTGGAGTACCGTCCCAACAGCGAGCTGGAGGGTGTCGATGCCAAGACGAAGACGGCGCGGCTGCTCGGCGGCACGGTGAAGGCCGACGTCCTCAACGTCGTGCCGCCGCAGCGCGCCGGCGACATCGCGCGCCAGGCGGGCCTCATCAACGTCAACCAGCGCTGGTGCGGCATCGACTACCTCTCGTACCAGTCGACCGTGCACCGCGACGTCCACGTCATCGGCGATTCGACGCTGTCCGCGCCGGGGATGCCCAAGTCCGGGCACATGGCGAACCAGCACGGCAAGATCGCCGCCAGCGCGATCGTGGCGTCGATGACCGGCCGCCCGGTGAACGACGAGCCGATCATCGCCAACGCCTGCTACAGCTGGATCGACGACCGCTCGGTGGTGCACGTCGTGTCGGTGCACGTGTACGACAAGACGCAGAAGACGCTCGTCCCGGTCAAGGGCGCGGGCGGCCTCTCGCCCGCCCCGAGCGTCAAGGAAGGCGTGCTCGCGATGGGCTGGGCCGAGAACATCTGGTCGGACGCGCTCGGCTAGGACGCGGCGCCGGAACCGGCGACGAGAGCGCGCGGCCTTGCCGCGCGCTTTTCTTTTTGCGGGCGCCGGACGCTAACCCCGCCCGGTGCTGCCGAACCCGCCGGCGCCGCGTTCGCTCGACTCGAATTCCGCGACGATGTTGAGCGCCACCTGCAGCACCGGCACGATGACGAGCTGGGCGACCCGCTCCATCGGCTGCAGCGTGTAGGCCGCCGCCGAGCGGTTCCAGAGCGACACCATGATCTGTCCCTGGTAGTCCGAATCGATCAGGCCGACCAGGTTGCCGAGCACGATGCCGTGCTTGTGTCCGAGCCCGGAGCGCGGCAGAACGAGCGCGGCGAGGCCCGGATCGGAGAGGTGAATCGCAATGCCGCTCGGCACCAGGGCGGATTGACCGGGCCCGAGCGCGAGCGGCGCGTCGATGCACGCGCGCAGGTCGAGGCCCGCCGCCCCGTTCGTCGCGTACCGGGGCGGCGCGTCGTGCAGGCGCGCGTCGAGGACGCGGACGTCGATGCGGTGCATGGGGCGGAGCCGGAGCTGGCGCGCGGTCCGGCGCTCTAGAGCATGCGCGCGATGTGGGCCACGAGCCGGCGCGCGAGCACGATCTTCGGCGCCCGCTCGAGGGCGTGCTCGCCGGCGTCGTCGAACAGCGTGAGCGCGTTGTCGTCGCGACCGAACGCGGTGTGGGCGAGGTTCGCCGCGAGGAGCGGGATGCGCTTCTTTTTCCGCTTGGCCTGGGCGTACTCGACCAGGTTCTCGGTCTCGGCCGCAAAGCCCACGCAGAACGGCGGCCGCTCGAGCGCGGCCACCGCGGCGAGGATGTCGGGGTTCTCGGCGAGCTCGAAGCGCGGCGGGCCGTCGCCCTTCTTCATCTTCTGGCCCTTGGGCTGCACGACGTGGTAATCGGCCACCGCCGCGACGCCGATGAACACGCTCGCGCCGCGCGCGCGCGCCATGGTCGCGTCGTACATCTCGCGCGCGGTCGTGACGTCGACCCGCTCGACGCCCGGCGGCGTCGCGAGCTGCGTCGGCCCGGCGACCATCGTCACCGCGGCCCCGGCCTCCGCCGCCGCCTGCGCCACGGCGAAGCCCATCTTGCCCGAGCTCAGGTTGGTGATGCCGCGCACCGTGTCGATCGGCTCGAACGTGGGCCCCGCCGTCACCAGGACGCGCTTGCCGGCGAGCGGCTTCGGGCCGAACGCGGCCGCGACCGCGGCGAAGATCTCCGCCGGCTCGAGCATCCTGCCCATGCCGGTTTCGCCGCACGCCTGGTCGCCCGCCGCGGGCCCGAGGAGCGCGATGCCGTCCGCGCGCAGGGTCTCGACGTTGCGGCGCGTCGCCGGGTTGTCCCACATCTGGCGGTTCATCGCCGGCGCGACCATGAGCGGGCACTCGCGCGCGATGCAGAGCGTCGAGAGCAGGTCGTCGCACAGCCCATTGGCCAGCTTGGCGAGGAAGTCGGCCGTCGCCGGCGCCACGACGATCGCGTCGCGGTCGCGCGAAAGCTCGATGTGCCCCATGTTGTCGGCGATGCGCGCATCCCACATGTCGCTGTGGACCGCCTGGCCGGACAGCGCCTGCAGGGTCACCGGCGTGACGAACCGGCACGCCGCCGCGGTCATCACGACGCGCACGTCGGCACCGGCCTTGACGAACAGGCGACACAGCTCGGCCGCCTTGTAGGCCGCGATGCCCCCGGTGAGCCCGAGGAGGATCCGTTTTCCCTGCACGTCAGCCGCCGTCGAGGTCGAGCGTTAGGTCGGATTGATTCTACGCGATCGAGGAGGTGGCCCGTGCCGATCACCGACTGGCCGGAGGGGGAGCGCCCGCGCGAGAAGCTGCTGGCCCGGGGCGCCGCCGCCCTGTCCGACGCGGAGCTGCTCGCGATCTTCCTGCGCACCGGCGTGCGCGGCCGCAGCGCGGTCGACCTCGGCCGGGAGATGCTCGATCGCCACGGCTCGCTCAACGCGCTGTTCGCCGCCGAGCCGCGCGAGCTCGCCGCGACCCCGGGCATCGGCGCCGCCAAGTGCGCACAGCTCCGCGCGGCCTACGAGCTCGCCCGGCGCGGCCTCGCGGAGACCGCGCAGGCGGGGGACGCGCTCGCCTCCCCGCAGGCGGTGCGCCGCTACCTCCAGTTCTCCCTGGCCAATCGCCCCAACGAGGTGTTCGTCGCCGTCTGGCTCGACGCCCAGCACCGCGTCCTGAAGTTGCAGGAGCTCTTCGCGGGCACCCTCACCCAGACCAGCGTGTACCCGCGCGAGGTGGTCAAGGACGCGCTCCGCCACAACGCCGCGGGCGTGATCTTCGCCCACAACCACCCCTCCGGGGTCGCCGAGCCGAGCCAGGCCGACCAGCTCCTGACCGAAACCCTCAAGCGCGCGCTGGCGCTCGTCGACGTGAAGGTGCTCGATCATTTCGTGGTCGGGCGCGGGGCGACCCTCTCCTTCGCCGAGCGCGGGCTGCTCTAGCGGCCGCGCCTGGCCCGCGGTTGAGCGCGCGCCGATTCTTGCCTATAATCCGCGCCTTTCCCGAATCCGGAGCGTTTCCCATGGCGCGCGTTTGCCAAGTGACCGGCAAGAAGCCGCAGACCGGGCACCACGTGTCCCACGCGAACAACAAGACCAAGCGCCGGTTCCTGCCGAACCTGCAGTCCCGCCGCTTCTGGGTCGAGGGCGAGAAGCGCTGGGTGCGGCTGCGCGTCTCCACCGCGGGGCTGCGTCTCATCGACAAGCGGGGCATCGAGGCCGTTCTCGCCGACCTCCGCGCCCGCGGCGAGCTGTAGCAAGGAGCCGAGCGATGCGCGAGAAAATCAAGCTCGAGTCGACCGCCGGCACCGGTCACTTCTACACCACCACGAAGAACAAGCGGACCACGCCCGACAAGATCGAGATCAGGAAATTCGATCCGAAGGCCCGCAAGCACGTGCTCTACAAGGAGACGAAGCTCAAGTAGGCCCGGCTCTCCGGCCGACAAAAAACCCGCCGCGCGGCGGGTTTTTCGTTTGCGGCGCCGCTCGTCAGGCGTAGCTGCGCAGGCGCAGCGAGAAGTCGCGCAGCGGCCCGACCCCGCTCGACTCGGCGCGGTGGCACCAGTCCTGCAGCTGGGCGACGAGCTGCTCGCGCGTCGCGCTGGACCGGTTCCAGAGCGCGGCGAGCTCCGCGCGCATCCGGTACGCGGTCTGCAGCGCCGAGCTCTTCGCGAGGCTCTCCTCGAGCGCCGCGCGCTCGGTTCCGGCGAGCTTGTGGTCGTCGCGCGTGAGCCAGCGACGCACGCGCCTGAGCACTGCGGCGTCGTGGGGTGCGCGCGACTTCAGGTGCGCGAGCTCCTCGGCGTAGGTCGCCTTGAGCGACGCCGCGTACTTCGCCAGCACCTCGTACCGGTTCGCGATCACGGCGTGCAGGGTCTCCAGGTCGATCGCCGGCTTCACCGCCCCGACCCGCAGCCGCGGGGGCGTCTTCTTGACGTGCGCGAGGCCGAGGGCCGCGAGCGCGCGGATGTACGCCCAGCCGAGGTCGAACTCGTACCACTTGTTCGAGAGCTTGGCGGACGACGCGAACGCGTGGTGGTTGTTGTGCAGCTCCTCGCCGCCGATCAGGATGCCGAACGGCACGATGTTGGTGCTGGCGTCGCCCGTCTGCCAGTTGCGGTAGCCCCAGAAATGGCCGACGCCGTTGATCACCCCCGCCGCCCAGAACGGGATCCAGACGATCTGCGTCGCCAGGATGAGCAGGCCGGGAACGACGCCGAAGAGCGCGACGTCGACCAGGCCCATGATCGTGAGGCCGGAGAGCGTGTAGCGCGAGTAGACCCTGCGCTCGACCCAGTCGTCCGGCGTGCCGTGGCCGTAACGCTCCATGGTCTCGCGGTTGCGCGATTCCCGGACGTAGAGGAAGACCCCGCCCCAGAGCACGCGGTTGATGCCGTGGATCTGCGGGCTGTGCGGATCCTCGGCCGTCTCGCACTTGGCGTGATGCTTGCGGTGGATCGCCGCCCACTCCTTGGTGACCATCCCGGTCGTGAGCCACAGCCAGAAGCGGAAGAAGTGCGCCGCGACCGGATGCAGGTCGAGCGCGCGGTGCGCCTGGCACCGGTGCAGGTAGATGGTGACGGCGGCGATGGTGACGTGAGTCAGCGCGAGCGCGACCAGCACGTAGCCCCACCAAGGCAGGTCGATCAGACCGGCGAAGAGCCAGGAGGCGGTATCCATGGAAGCGGGGAATCTCGTTCTGGTTGACGCGGAAACGGCTCCGCGGCGCGGATTCTACGGCAAATCGGGGACTTAGCCGACACCCGGCTGCCCGCCCGGCGCCCCGGAGGCGGCCGCATCGCCCCCGGCGCCGGTCAGGATCCGCACGTCGCGCTGCGGGAACGGAATCTGGATCGAGTGCGCCCTGAAGGCCGCGAGCAGGGCGAGCGCGATCTCGGACCGGACTCCCATCGTGCCCTCCTCCGGGTCGCCGACCCAGAAGCCGAGCTCGAGGTTGAGGCCGTTGTCGCCGAAGCCCGTGAGCACCGCGGAAGGCGCCGGGTCGGCGAGCACCCGCGGGTGCCGGCGCGCGGCGTCCTCGCTCAGCCGCAGGACCGGTTCGACGTCGGTGCCGTAGGCGACCTGGAGCGGCAAGGCGACGCGCGCGCGCCGCTCGGTGTAGGAGTGATTGAGCACGGTCGAGGTGATCAGGGTCTCGTTCGGGATGATCGCCTCGCGCCCATCGAGCGCCCGCACCACCGTGTAGCGCGTGGTCATCTCCTTCACCACGCCGTAGAAGTTGTCGGCGGTGATCAGGTCCCCGAGCCGGATCGAGCGCTCCAGCAGCACGATGAATCCGCTCACGTAGTTGCTCGCGACCTTCTGCAGGCCGAACCCGAGGCCGACGCCGAGCGCCCCGCCGAACACCGACAGCAGCGTGAGGTCGAGCCCGACCAGCGGCAGGGCGACCACGACGGCCAGGAACACCAGCAGCGACTTCACGAGTCGCGCCAACGCGACGCGGACGTTCGCGTGGATGCCCACCGCGCGCATCAGGCGCGCCTCGATCAACCCGCCGATCCAGAGCGCCGCGAGGATCGTCAGCGCGACCCCGAGCGCGCCCCAGCCGAGATCCCACACCGAGACGCGCGCGCGACCCACCGGGATCGCGATCGACTCGAACGCGTCCACCACCCGGGGGAGCAGGCCCAGGACGTGGAGCACGAACACGCCCCAGACAGTCGCCGCGATCGCGCGCTCGAACGCGGCGATCATGCTGCCGTGCCCCATCGCTACGTGCAGCACGTAGACGACGATGCGCACGATCGCGAGCGCCGCGAGCAGCGGAACCGCGAGGTCGAGCAGCGAGACGGACTGGTAGGGTCGCAGCGCCGCGCGCGCGAGCGCCACCAGGAGCAGGCCGGCGAGCGGAAACACGATCCGGCGCACGCCGCCCACGCCCACCTCCACCCGCCGCGAGCCGGGCGCGGCCGGCGCGCGGCGGGCGAACGCCCAGTCGAGCGCCCAGGCGGCCAGCAGACAGGCCGCGACCGCGCCCGCCTGCCACAGCGCCGCCGGCTCGTGCAGGTCCGTCCAGGCCTTGCTCCACAGCCCCTCGAATTCCCCGTTCATCTCGCTCTCCCGCCGGGCGCGTCGGACGCGCCGGGCTCAGTTCCGCGCCATCAACGCGCCGAAGAACGCGTCGGTCCCGTGGACGTCGGGCCGCAGGCGCAGGAACGGATCCTCGGCGCCGTGCTCCGGCAACACGATGCGTGCGGCGGCGAACGCCGCCGCCGGAGGCACGAGGTCGAAGTCCGGGTGCGCCGCGCGAAAGGCCTGCACCACCCGCTCGTTCTCCTCGGCCAGGATGCTGCACGTCGCGTAGAGGAGCCGCCCCCCGCGCTTCACGAGCGCCGCCGCCGCGCCGAGTATCGCCGCCTGCTTCGCGGCGAGCTCCGCCAGCGCCCGTTCGTCCTGCCGCCACTTGAGGTCCGGATTGCGCCGCAGCGTGCCGAGCCCGGTGCACGGCGCGTCGACCAGGACGCGGTCGATCTTGCCGGCCAGCCGCCGGATCCTGGCATCGCGCTCCGATTCGATGCGCTGCGGGTGGACGTTCGAGAGCCCGGAGCGCGCCAGCCGCGGCGCGAGCTTCGCCAGCCGGCGCTCGGACACGTCGAACGCGTAGATCCGCCCGGTCGAGCGCATGAGCGCGCCAAGCGCGAGCGACTTGCCGCCGGCGCCGGCGCAGAAGTCGGCCACCATCTCGCCGCGCCGCGGCCCGAGCAGGAGGCACAGCAGCTGGCTGCCCTCGTCCTGCACCTCGATCGCGCCGGTGAGATAGAGCGGGTTGCGCTGCAGCGCCGGCTTGCCCTTCAGACGGATGGCAAGCGGCGAGTAGGGACAGGCCCGTCCCTCGATGCCGTCGGCATTGAGTTTGAGCAGCACCTCCTCGCGTGTGGCCTTGAGCGGATTGACGCGCACGTCGAGCGGCGCCCCCTGGTTGAGGCCCCGTGCAAGCTCGAGCAATTCCTCGGCGTTCATCCGCTGCAGCAGGCGTTCGGCGAGCCAGTCAGGCAGGTCCGCCCGCTCGGCCAAGGACAGGGACTCCGCCGGCTCGGCTTTCTGCTCCGCCAGCCAGGCGGCTTCTTCGCTGCTCACCGCCGGAGCCAACTGGCGCTGACTCAACCCCTGCAGGTGCAGCAAGGCCGCCAGCGCGAGGCGCCGCGGCACCGGATCCGACCCGACGCGTCGTTCCAGGCAGCGCCGGCGACGCAGCACCGCATAGACCGTTTCGGCGACAAAGCCACGGTCCCGCTGCCCCATGACGCGCTGCGCGCGGAAGAACTGGGACAGCACGGCGTCGGCCGGATGCTCGAAGTGCATCACTTCCGTCAGCGCCGCCACGGCGGCATCGATCAGTTTTGCTGAAATTCGCATTCTTCTTCTACGGACGTGGGCATGGCCGCGCCCTGCGTGCCCTTAATGGCTGAACGGCAATTGAGACCGGGGCGCCGCGACCTCGGCGAGCCTGACCCCGGCAAACTGGATTTCGGCGGCAATCATGTCGGCACTGTCGCCCTTGCGGTCGGTAAAGCGAATCCGCACCGGCAGATTTTGATAGTCCAGCGCCAGCCACACCTCGGTAGTCTGCTCACCGCCGCCAGCACGCGTCTTGAGGTGCACGGTGCGCAATTCGCCAACGCGGGTCGCCACCGGTTCCTCACCGACCAGATCAAAGACGTAGGGATTGAAACTCTTCCCCGTGGCGATCATGTATTCGGCGCTGTCTGTGCCTGCGGGCATCATCGCCAGTTGGTAAATGACGCTCAACAGATCCTGGGCGCCAGCCACCAGACTGGCTTCCTGGTGGCGGCGTTTGCTGGTGAGCACGACTCGCATCTGTTGCCAGTCGAACTGCGCCGACTCGGCGGGCTCGGACGCATCGTTGCGCATGGAGCGATAGGCGCTAGGCACCAGACCCCTGTCCGAGATTGCGCCTTCGCTCACCTGGGTGATGCGCACCGGTCGCAGAAGTGCTGCCAGCCCCACGGTTTCGGTAACGCTTTTCAGAACATAGGCCGAGCCGTCCAGTTGCCAGGTATGAAAGGCGGTGCCGGCGACGAATTCCTTGCCGCCCAGGGTCACGTCGTAGCGGATTTGGCCCTGCTGCGGCAGTGTCGATTCGATTCCTCCGGCCGCCGGTGCGGCCGGTTCGGCGTCCGGCACCGCCGTTGCCGCCTCGGCTGCGGCAATCGCCTGGCTGGCAGCGGCGGGCTCCGCCATCGCAACCGCCGCTGCGCCCGGTGCCGGCATCGCGGTCGGGTCCGTTTCGACCGCCGGCAGCGGGTCGTGGGCCGCGACGGCGACTGGCTCCGGCGGTGGCGCAGCTCGGCGTTTGGGCTTTGCCTTGGTCTGGGGCACGGGCTGAGCCGGCTCGATGTGCTGCGTGGCCATCGGGGGCGGTGCCAGCCGCCCCTCCAGCCGGATAGGCTCCTTCTCCTCCTCCGATGCGAGTTGCCAGCCCGGAGCCGCCATCACAAGCAGATGGGCCGCCAGCGATGCCGCCACGGCCACGCGCAGGGAGGAGCGGTCAAAGAACATGGATCGTGGCCGCGATCGGTTCATCATGCCGCGGGACGCACGCTAAGGCGTACGTCTTCCCTCTCCTGCGGATCGAGGACCGGTGCGCACATGAAATCGGTCGTCCGGCCATCACCGGGACCAACAACCCGCCCGTCCGCGCCGATACGGAGCCGGCCTGCCAAGTACCAGCGCACGGCCTCGGGATAGATCCGATGCTCCTGCTCCAGCACCCGCGCCGCCAGGCTGTCCTCGTCGTCACGGTCCAGTACCGGCACTGCCGCCTGGGCGATGATCGGCCCGGCATCCACCGTCGGCGTGACGAAATGGACCGTGCAGCCATGGATTTTCACCCCCGCGGCCAGTGCCTGCCGGTGGGTATGCAGGCCGGGAAAGGCAGGCAGAAGCGAGGGGTGGATGTTGAGCAGGCGACCGGCGTAATGGCGCACGAAATCGTCGCCCAGCACACGCATGAATCCCGCCAGCAACACCAGATCCGGAGCGTGGCGATCGATCTCCTGCGCCAGCGCGGCGTCGAAAGCCGCGCGGGTGTCGTAGTGCCGATGATCCATAACCACCGTGGCAACGCCGTGGGCGCGGGCGATCGTCAGCCCGGCGGCGTCTGCCCGATTGCTGATCACCGCCGCAACCCGCGCCGGCAAGCGGGCGGCGAGCAAGGCACCGAGGTTGGAGCCCCGGCCGGAAATGAGAATGACGACGGATTTCATTGTTCTCGCTACTTCACCGGCAGAAAGATCGCCGTGGCCAGGTTTTGCACCATCCTGACGATCGTGCGGTTGTTCTTGTCCGCAACGAGCTTGGACAACAGATCCAGGTTGCCGATCATNNAGGATCGGATTGCCATCGGGGTCGCGCGCGTTGGACAGCTTCCACACCGCGATCTCGACATTGCGCGCGCTGTTGTACAGCTTTTGCGGATCGAGGTCGTCGAGGATGAAGAATTCCGTCTTCTCGTTGAACGCCGTCATCAACATGCCGCCCAGTCCGCCCATCAGCGCCAGCACCCGGTCGCCGCGATAGTCTTCCCGGAAGGCCAGATGCAGGGCATCGGTGCCGCGCCTGCCGTCCAGTTCGCTGAAGCTCCACCGGCTGCCGGGGTCGAAAATGCGCGCCAGGGCGGCCTCCAGGCTCGGCTGCCCGCCCTTTCTCCATTCCCGGGGATTGCGCCGGTAGAGCTTCTCTGCAATAACGCGCAGGCTGGCAATAAGCTCACGCTGATGGGCTTCGGCGACGCGATCGATGTCGGTCTTGGCGAGCTGGCCGACATCGACGGTCGGGTTCCCGACCCTGCCCGGCTGCGGGTTTTGGCTGGCGCATCCGGAAATCACCAGCAGGCCGAGAGGCAGAATCCAGCGTCCGCGCATGGCCCATCATAGCGCAAATGCCCACCGCCAAGCCAAGGCGTCGACAGCCGGGGATGCAGGTGATGCTGCGATGCAGCATTCGATCTGAACGAGCCGGGCCCTCTTGTGCCGCCCGATCAGCCTTCGCGGTGGCGCAGATA
>JRYK01013274.1_pt1 | contig 13677 bp, 8 predicted proteins | sample 235381 | NCBI WGS metagenome assembly JRYK01 (sample SAMN03074220, study PRJNA261476) | activated sludge metagenome | biome: Wastewater Treatment Plant; feature: Wastewater; material: Activated sludge; isolation source: activated biomass of a wastewaster treatment plant treating hydrocarbon... ...
CGGCTCGCCGGCGGCGATCCGGCGCTCCACCTCACGCGCCTGGTCCTCGGTGTGGGTCCGGATGAAGACCACCGCCCGCCGCCGGGGCTGGGCCAGGGAACGCCGCGCGGCCCGGTAGGCCGCCCGGAGCGCCGGGAGGGAGACCTCTGCGTGGGCCCGCCCCTCGATCCGCCGGCGCATCATCGCCGCGACCAGCTCGTCGGCCACCGTGGCGCGCACCGCGGCCCGGTCGGTCCCCTGGGCGGCCAGCGTGCGCGCGAAGGCCCCCGGCCCTCCAGCTTGGCGCTCGAGCCCGGCCATCTGGGCGTCCACCAGGCGCGGGTCGAGGCGCAGGTGCCGCCGCGCGGCGTCCAGGCGCACCATGGTGGCCACCACCAGCCGCCGGGCCGAGGCGGCCTCGAGCATCCGCCGCCCGGCCGCGGTCGCCTGGGGCCCCTGCTCCGGAGACGCCTGGGCCCGGGCCACCACCGCGTTGAGCTCTGCGCGGCTTCGGTGCAGCGGCCCCACGACCACCGCGTCCTGGCCATGATGGATCTCGGCGGAGCCGCCTCCTCCACAGCCTGCTCCCGCGACGATCGCCACGGCGAGGAGCCCGCCGGCCATGGCGCGCCGGGCGGAGAGTGGAGTGGTCCTATCAGCGAGGGGGCGAGTGGCCCGGCGGGTGAACATGGTGGTCGAAGCTCCCGAAGTCACATGGGCGCGATGCGCCCTCTGCCACCTACGCGCACGAGCCCGGCGCCTGTCCGCTCATGGCCCGCACTTCTTCCTCAGGCAACGGCTCGCGCGGCCCTCGGGTGCATGCGAACCCAACGGATTGGGGCGGAGATTCCTCGCCCGCTCTTCTAGAGGGGCGGTGCTGGCATCAGCCCCGCGCCGATCAGCCCGCCAGTCCCGCGGCCGCGAAGGAGCGCAGAGGTCCACAGCTCGACCGCATCCAGCGCGGCCTCGAGGGCCAGGTGGTCCGCGCCCGGGCGGGCCAGCGTCGTCTCGACGATCGACAGCCCGGTCTGCAGCACCCCCGTCAGGGCCTCCACGAGCCCGAGGATGTCCTCACCGTCGGCCAGACCGCCGGTGATCTCCTGCAGCGAGCTCCAGTCCACCCGGGAGGTGTCGGCCCGCCCGGCCAACGCGTCGCAGACGACCACCTGGATCTGGTCCAGCGACTGCGACAGCCAGGCCACCCGGCCGAGGAGAGCCCCCGCGCTGATGGTGTCCACGTTCCCTTCTTCCTGAGCGAGTGCAGGGGCCCGGGGTCCGGCCCCCTCGGTCGGCCTACCGCGCGCCGTGCCGGTGGACGCTCGTCCGCACCGATCCGGCGGGCAGCCGCAGCCGCAGCCGGACCTGCAGGCGCCCGAGGCGCACGCGCGACTTTGAGGTCACCACGCGGAAGATGCCGCCGTAGCGCGGGTAGAGCACCAGGCGGAAGGCGCCGGCATGGCTTCGGACCACGAAGCCCCGGCCGCGCGCGGTGCGGATCACCACCCGCGCCCCGTCGATCGGCGCTCCGCTCTGGCGGTCGGTCAGCGTCCCCTGGACGATCATCGGCGCGCGCCGGACCACCGTCCTGCGGCTCCCCACGCGTGCACCGAGCAGGCCGGAGTCGCGCGCCGGGACCAGCACGGCGGGTGGCGGCTCCGGTGCGGCGTGGTCCTGTCCCGGTGCCGGCGCAGGCGCCGGCAGGCCGGCCACCTGCACCACCTCGCTTCGGCTCTCATGGCCCCCCAGATCCGAGGCTCGTGCCAGCACGACCCAGGGGCAGCCTCGCGGCAGGACGAGGCGTCCGGCGGCGTGACCTGCCGCGTCGACCGGGATGCTCCCCAGCTGATCCCAGCCCACCTTGGGTCCTTCGACGGTGTCCAGCGGCAGGCCCTCGATGGCCAGCTGCCCGGCGGGCCCCGTGCCCGGGTCGCTGACCTGCGCGCTCACCACCAGCTCCCCGCCCTCGCGGACGGCCTCAAGGCCGGTGACCTCCGGGCCCGTGGCGTCGATCACGACCGCATCGCTGCTGCGCACGGCGCTGTCGCCGTCGGTCCTGGACATGGCCTCGACCCTGACCCGGTAGCGCCCGTCGGCCACCGTGCCGCCCAGCGCGACCTCGACCTGCTGGGTGCCCGGGCCGCCGCCGAGGCTGGCCAGGTCGATGAGCGCCCCGCCGGCCAGCGGGTCGAGGGACACGATGGCGTCGGCCGGCCGGTCCTGGCTCCAGCGCACCACCAGGTGGTCGCCCTCGCTCACCCGGACCTCGACCGGACCCAGCACCGGGGCCGCCGCGGCGGCCTGCCCGCAGGCCACCAGGGCCAGGGCCGACGCCGCGATCAGCCCGAGCCTCCCGGCGCAGGCCCTGCGCCGGCTGAGTGCGGGACCCAGCGCAGCGGGACGCGCCGGGTGCTGGCCGAGGGTGATCCTGGGGGCGCTCACCTGCCCACCCCCTGGACCGTCACGTCGATGGGCTTGCTGGTCATCTCCGCGAAGGGCCAGCTCGCCGTGGCCGGGACCACGATCCTGAACGTGGCGCCGTAGGCGTAGCGGCCAGCCGTCTTGCGCAGGGGGAACAGGGTCCGCACCCGAGCCGTGAGCTCGCCGTCGGCCGCGATGCGCCCGCCGGACAGGCTGTCCCAGCAGCGCTTGGGAGCCGTGGCCGTCGTCCCCTTGGCCCGTGCGATCACGCGGCCGTTGACGCTCAGGCGGTAGTACCGCCTGCAGGCCTTGGCCGCCCGGTGGTTGAGGTAGCGGATCTCCACCGCGTAGGTGGTGGCGCTCCCGGCCCGGGCCGGGGTGCGAGGAGCCGCGCGCCTGGCCCGGGCGAGGTCCCGGTGCTCCTTGCCGCGCCGCGGCTTGCCGCGGCTGGGCTTGGGCTTGCCCGGCTTGGACCGGTTGGGCTTCGGGACCGTGAACTTGCCGCCCGCGATGGCCGCGGGCGCGGGCAGGAAGGTCCCGGTGATCAGGTAGGGCTTGCCGACCTTGGTGGTCTTCGTGCCGGTGACCCGGAAGAACGGCACCACCTCCACGTCCCAGCCCTGGGCGATCTCGCCCACGCGCTCGGACTTGGGCAGCAGCACGCGCAGCTCGCCGCTGACGGTCGGGGTGACGGTCACCGACCACCTGCCGTCGGCGGCCGTGTCGAAGGTGACCCGCTTGCGCTCCACCCGGGTGCCCACGCCCTCCCAGAGCTCCAGGCCCTGGCCGGGCAGTGCCTCGCCCTTGCGCGTGCGGAGCACGCCGCTGAGCGTGATCGGCTTGGCGTTCGGGTAGACCACGCGGAAGCGAAGGCGCCCGTCCGAGCCGTGCTCGGCCTGGCCGTTGGCGCCGCGCTCGATCACCTTCTCGTCGATGATGAGCTTGGTGCCCGGGCCCGGCTGCGGGCCGGCGCCGGCCGGCGGCGGGGCCGCGGCCTGGGGCGCACGCAGGTCCAGCGTGAACGGCTCGCTGACGGCCTCGTTGGACTGCCAGTCGTAGGACTTGACCCGGGTGGTCCAGACCTTGCCGTCGCGTCCGGCCAGGTCCACCGTGACCTCCTGGGCCCCGCCCGCGGGAGCCGGCAGCACGCCGGACCACAGCGTCTCCCACTCGCCCGTGCGCGCCCCGCCCGCGTCGGCGGGCGCGATCTGCAGGAAGGTCCCGCCCGGGGCCAGCCCGCTGCCCGCCGCGTCGCTCACCTCGAAGGTGGCCACGCCCTGGGCGTTGCCGGGCTTGGGGGCGATGGTCAGGCCGGTGATGTCCGGGGGGACCTCGTCAACGTGCACGGCGACGTTGGTCATGGCCAGGTTCCCGGCCAGGTCCGAGACGCTCAGCCGGAAGTCGTTGCGCCCCTTGGCCATCCCCGTGAGGTTGACGTCGGTGCACACGCGCACCTTCTCCTGGGCGGCGAGCGTGCGGAACCCGACCAGCGTCAGGTCGATGCGGCGCTCGATCTCGACGTTGCCGGTGACCCCGGTGCCCTCGCCGTCGTCCGCCGTGAAGCAGATGCGCCCGGTGGTCGGGGTCGGATAGCTGACGTCCGGCCCACCCTCGGGGCCCTCGCCCCGGAAGGTCGGCGGGGTCTTGTCCACCTGCACGGGGACGGTCTCGGTGCGGCTGCGCCCGGCCTTGTCGGTGGCGCTCACGCGCACCTCCCGGATGCCCTCAGGGAGCACCGAGACGTCCAGGATGCGCTCGTACGACCCGCCGGCACCGGCCTGGGCGGCCAGGTCGACCCAGTCGCCCAGCAGGCCGCGCCCGTCGATGTCGTAGATGTGCCCGGCCGGGTAGCCCACGCCGGGGTCGGCGCTGGTCCAGCGGAACACCGTGCGCTGGCCGGTGGCCACCAGGGCCTGCAGGCCGGTGAGCGTCGGCGCCGTGCGGTCGACCATGTGCTGGCCCACCGGGGTGATGCGCTGGTTGCCCAGCAGGTCCTCCACCACCAGGCGGAAGTCGTGGTCGCCCTCGGCCAGGCCGGCCGTGGAGCCGCTGACCACGATGCCGGCCCGGTCGCCGCCGGCGGCCTGGCCGACGGTGCGCCAGCTGCCGCCCTGGAAGGCCTGCAGCAGGGTCTTGTCCGCGGCCGGGTCGGTGCCGACGCCCGTGGGCTGGTTGTCGTCCACCGTGAGCCCCGCGCGGACCTGGTCGGTGGCCAGGCCTGAGGAGGCCGGCACGCCCGGGATGTCCACCGAGGTGTCGCTCACCGCAGGTGCCGTGCGGTCGATGACCAGGGCCCCGGCGGGGCTGGTGTAGGTGGCCTGGTTGCCCGCCCGGTCGGGGGCGGTGATCCGGTAGCGGCTGCGCTGCTGGTCGGTGATCCCGGCCAGCGAGAAGTCGTCCCCGTAGCTGACCAGCGACTCGGGCTGCGCGCCGGGGGCGGTGTTGATCGTGCCCACCGTCTCCCAGCCGGAGTCCAGCAGGTCCTGCACCTGGACCGTGGCCACCTTGGTGCCGTCCAGCCCGAGCGTGGGGTTGGGGTCCTGCAGGTCGAAGCCGAAGCGCGCCATGGTCGAGGCGCCGCTGGCGACCCGCAGGGCGGCCGCGGAGGGGCTGGTCAGCCCCGGCGCGGTGCGGTCCACGGTGAAGCCGTGGGGCCACTCGGGCGCCGCGAAGAGCGCCGGGTCCACGGCCACGTTCGAGCGGATGTTGCCGGCGCGGTCTGCGCCGCTGAAGCGAAGCTGCAGCCCCTCGCCCTGGGGGCAGGCGCTGGTGTCGACGATGACGTCGTTCGCCCCGTCGGCCAGCGGCGTGCTCCCGGCGTTCAGGTTGCCCATCGAGTGCCAGGTCGAGCCGTCGGCCGAGCACTCGAACACGGCCGGGAGGCTCACCGAGCCCGACACGCCGACGCCGTCTGAGCCGTCGTCGGCCTGGAAGCGCACCCGCACCTTGGTCGGGTCGGAGGTCACCGGATCGGGGTTGAAGTTCAGGAAGCTCGGAGGGTCCGTGTCGCTCACGAGCGCGTCGTGGACGTCATAGTCGGTCGCGTGTCCGAGCCGGTCGGTCACCGTGAGGCGCCCGTCGTGGCGGCCCGCGCTCAGGCCGCTCACGTCGACCACGGTGACGCCACTGACCCGCCCGTTCTGGTCGCTGGTGGGCGAGAGCGTGGCCAGCGTCACCCAGCTCCCGCCGTCGTAGGCCTTGATGACCGCGCTGGCCGCGCCGCCGATGCCCACGCCGTTGGGGTGGTCGTCGCCGCTCCAGCTCACCGTGAAGCTCGGCCAGATGCCGGGGGTCGGGGTGAACACCGCATCCGGGGCGGTGCGGTCCACGATGATGGGCTTGTCCGCGGGAGCGTCGGCCCAGCCGCTGTAGTTCCCGGCGGCGTCCCGCACCCGCACGCGCCAGGGGTAGGCCCCGTCGCTGGTGATCGAGGCCAGGTTCACGTCGAGCGTGTTGGCGCCCGTGGCCGCGGTCTTGGTGGCGATGTCCCGCCAGCCGCCGTCGTTGACCTGCACGGTGGCGGTCTGGCCGGCGACGCCGGACTGGATGCCCGCCGCGCCCTGGTCGGCCAGGTTGAAGGTGAGCCGGCGCAGGTTGTGGTTGCCCGCCACCAGGGCCGAGTCGGTCGCCGTGGCGGCCGGGGCGGTGCGGTCGATGCCGAAGGTCGCGAGCGTGCCGCTGCTGGCCGTCAGACCGACGTTGTCCACCGTGCGCGCGCCCACCGCGTACCAGCCCTCGGCGCTCACCGAGCCCGGGCCCGGGAAGCCGCCCGAGTTCACGTTGAGCTCATAGCGGTTCACGCCGGAGTGCCCGTCCCAGCCGCCGGCGGCGCTCATGGACACGCTGCCGGAGTTGGTCCACGCGCCGTTGCTGACGCCCGTGAGCGAGACCGACGTGGGGGCCGCAGGCGCGTCGCGGTCGACGTTGAAGCTCGCCTGGGCCGAGTCGCCCGACTGGCCACCCGAGCCGTTCTTGACCACCTCGGCGGTGTAGGAGCCGCTGCCCAGGTCGTACCCGTCGCTTGAGTCGTCCTGGTCGCCGTGGTCGCTCCAGCCGGTCACCCCGACGATGCGGCTGCCCGTGTTCCCGCGCAGCGCCGAGTTGTCGCTGCCGGTCCAGTGCACGGTCACCGGCCCGGTGAACCAGCCCGCCGTGGAGCTGCCCTCGATGGCCAGGGTCTCGACGTCCGGGGCCTGCTGGTCGACCATGACGACGGAGCCAAGATGGAAGGTCCACTGCCGCACGTACCCCACGTACGGGGCCCCGCTGTTGGAGACGCGCGCGGTGATGCACTGCGACGCGAAGTCCGTCGCCCCGTTGCTGAACGGCAGCGTGTAGCCGCCGCCGCCCTGGCTGGGCAGGGCCTCCGATTCGGCCGCTGAGTACCCGCCCGAGCCGTCGTTGGTGGGCCCGGCCTCGATGCGGATGTTCGACACCGCATGCCAGCGCCAGGCCTGGAAGTTGGCGTTTCGGATGTAGGTCCCTGAGCCCTGGTTGTTGCACCAGCGAAGGCCCGCCCGGTCACCCGCGGTCTGGGTGCCCGGCAGGCCGGACAGGCTGTCGGTCGGCTGGTCTGCCCACAGCAGGTTCCCGCTGAACGCCTCGCTGAAGTGCTCGCCGCCCAGGGTGTAGGCGGTCTCGTTCCACCGTACGGCCGAGGCCGGCCCGGCGGCCAGCCCCATCCCGGCCGCCGCCGCGGCGATCGCCAGGAGCCTGCGCAGCGGCACCCTCATCGCACGGCCCCCTTCACGCGCAGGACGCGCAGGCGGATGTCGCGCCTGAGCACGACCCCGTTGCGCGAGGCGCGGATGCGCACCAGGCCCCCGTGCACCGGCCGGTAGGTCATGCGAAACGCGCCGTCGGCGTCCGTGCTGAACACCGTGCCGCGACCGTCGGCGTCCCGCACCGTGACCCGGTAGCCGGCGAGCGGCACGCCCGTGGGCCCGAGCAGCTGCCCCTCGAGCGCCATGGCCCGGCGCTGGGCGGCGCGCCTGATGCCGGCGGCGGGCTCGGTGCCGCCCAGGCGGAGCTCCAGGCTCGTGGGCGGCGGGTCGGCCTGCGGGGCGTCGAGCGGCTGCTTGGCGAACCAGGCCGGCCCGCTCCTGCTCAGGAGCCCCACCGTGTTGGCCACCGTCACGCGCGCCAGGTACTGGCCGTCGGCCAGATCGCTGATGTCGACGCCCACCCCGCGCTCGGAGCTCGTCACCTCCCCCAGGCGCTGCCAGGGCCCGACCGGGCCCTGGCGCTCGCGCGAGAACGGCGCGACCTCCACCAGCGGCGCGCGCGTCAGGTCCACCCCGCTCACCTCATCCGCCGCGGTGATCCCCACCTGCAGGAAGGTGCCGTCGAAGGCCACGGCGAGCTCAGGGAGCTCAAGGCGGGGAGGCGTGGCGTCGGTCAGGAAGCCGACCGCGGCCTCGTAGCTGGCCGCCCCGGTGCCGTCCTGCACGCTCAGGCGCACCAGGTGGCGGCCGTCGGCGAAGTAGCGCCCGCTGTCGAAGGTGACGGTCTGGACCCCGACCGAGGTCGGCGCGCCGGCCACGACCATGAGGCCGCCTGAGGCGGTCCCGTCGGGCGCCAGCCCGGCCTCGATCCGGCCGCCGGTGAGCGGGGTCCCGTTCACCCGGTAGCTCACGGTCACCGTGTGGCCGTTGTCCTGCACCACGAGGTCCGTCACGTTCGGCGCGGCGAGCGCCGACGGCGTTGTGGCGACCAGGGCGGCCAGGGCGGCGGTGAGCGAGAGCCTGGTGGTTGAGCGAGTGGACATGAGGCGAGGCTCCTTGGGGTGGCTCGTGATCCAGCGCCTGCCGCCCACGGCGGAGGCCGCCACCCTGGCCATCGGTGTCCGAGGGGGGTGTGCGGAAGCCCGACCCAACGGATTGGTGTCCGGGTTTCTCGCCGCGTGGTGAGGCGCTCACTCCCTACGCGCACGAGTCCGGCGCCTGTCCGCTGCCCGCCGCGGTTTCTCTTCCCGGCCGCCCGCCAACGCGGGCCCCTCCGGTCGGGCCCGTGGGCCTAGAGCATCGACCTATCCGGTCGACCAGCCTGAGGGGCTGGCAGATCCCTAGCCGACCACGCGCCCGCCGCGCAGGCGGATGCGGCCCACCGTCTGCCCGCCGGCGCTCAGCACCAGCAGGCTCACCCGCCGCACCACCCTCGGGGGAACCCGCACCAGCACCCGCTGGGACCCGGCGTGTACCGCCAGCCGCGCGCTGAACCGGGCCCCCGTCGCCCGCACGGTGACCTCGCCCGCCCGGCTGGCCCGCAGCGGGACCACCAGCCGCCCGAGCCCGCGGCTGGTCACCCGGCCGAAGGCCTGCACCACCAGCGGGCCGCCCCCCGGCGAGGGCTGCGGGGTGCGCGGAGTGCTCGGCGTCTGCGGGGTGGTGGGCGCCAGGGGCGCGCTCGGTCCGGGGGCCGGGCCGCCGGGCGTGCGCGGCGGGTCGACCACCGGGGGGGGCAGGGGCCGGCGCACCTCGGCCCAGGGGAGCGCCGGGGCGTCCCCGCTGCTCATCCGCCGCCCGACGCCGTCCACCACGTCGAAGGTCACCCGCCGCCACTCCCCCTGCGCCAGGGGAAGCGTCCACGACCAGCGCCCGTCCGGCCCGGGCACGGCCATCCCCGCCGGGGCGGCGGGCGGAAGGTCGGTACCCAGGTAGGCCTCCACCTGCACCACGCCGGAGCCGACGTCGCTCGCGGTTCCGGTGAAGGTGTAGCTGTCCCCCGCCACGGGCCCGGCCGACACCGGGTCGACCGTCACCTGCGGATGGGTGATGTCCGATCGCACCGGCACGCTCACCTGGTTGGAGGCGTGGCCGGCCTCGTCAACCACCTGCACGGCGATGGTGCTCTGCCCCTGGGGCAGGCTCGCCTCGACCGACAGCGTGCCCGTGGCCCGGTCATACCCGGTCACCCGGACGGCGCCCGGGCCCTGCAGGTGGATGTCATCAAGGCGCTCCCCAGCCGGGCTCACGGTGAAGGTGGCCCGGGCGGTGCCCGACACCCATGCAGGCGGCGTCCAGCCCGAGAGGGCCGGGGCCTGGGCGTCGGGGGTGTAGGCATCGGCCAGGGTGAGGTCCGCCACGCCGAAGCCGTAGGCGTTGTCCCAGCCGAGCGGCCCCTTGTCGCGCGCGGTGTCGCGGACGGCCGCGATGACCTGGCCGGCCGTCCAGCCCGGGTGGTGCTGGCGAAGCAGGGCCACCGCGCCGGCCACGTGGGGCGAGGAGAAGCTGGTGCCGGAGCCCCAGCCGTACTGGCCGCCCCAGCTGTAGCAGGTCTGGGTGTGGTGGCATGCACTCCACACCTGTGCGCCAGGGGCGACCACGTCGGGTTTGTAGACCGGGCCCGGGGGCGGCCCGAGCCCGTCTTCTCGCCCGAAGGTCGACGAGTCCATGCAGTCCCCCCCGTCCCTTGTCGGCTGCCGCGTGGGGTCGGCCGGGTCACAGCCGCGCGAGGAGTCGTTGCGGATGACCTCGCTGTTGTCGATGTTCCCCACCCCGACGACGTCCGGGTAGCCGGCGGGCACGGCGACCGTGCCCTGGGCCGGCCCGGAGTTCCCCGCCGCGAACACCGGCACGATGTCCGCCGCCCGCCAGACGCGGATCATGTCGTGGGCAAAGTTGCTCGGCTGGATCTGGGTGAGCCCCCAGCTTCCGTTGATCACCGCCGGGCGGTCGGCCGAGGTGGCCGGGTTGCCGTCCGGGTCGGCCAGCCACTGCCCGGCCGCCAGGATGCGCGAGAGATCCGTCTGCATGGTTCCGAACGAGCCGTCGGTGCCCCAGATGCGCGCGAAGAGGATCTTGGCCTGGGGGGCGACGCCCCACACCTGGCCCTGGTCCTCACCGCCGGCGAGGATGCTCGTCACGTTGGTGCCGTGCCCGACCAGCTGGTGTACGGCCAGCCCGGGCTCGCGCGCGAAGGGATCGGCGAAGTTGAAGTCCCCGTAGGCGATCACCCGGCCGCACTTGGAGCCGGCCTGGGTCCAGGTCTGGCCGGTGGTGCAGCCGAAGGCCGGGTGGGTGACGTCGATGTCGGTGTCCATCACCCCGACCTTCATGCCCTGGCCCTCATAGCCGGCCGCCCACATGGCCGGCGCGCCGATCACCGACAGGTTGGGCTGCGGCGTGCCGGTGACCATCTCGGTGCGCGCGGCGCCGCCCCGGCGCAGGTCCTCAGGCGGCACCACCAGCCCCACGCGGTCGGACACCACGGCCCGCACCGCCGCATCGCGCCGCAGCGCCCGCACCCCCGTGCGGTCCGCGCGCACCGCGACGGCGTTGGAGATCCAGAAGGCGCGGCCGAAGCGCACGTGCCCGGCCCGCACCAGTGGCGCCATGCGGCGCCGAAGCGCCGCCTGGCCGCGGGTAGCGTCGGCCTGCAGGGCGCGAAAGAGCGCGGTGGGGCGCCCGGCGTAGTCGCCCGCGCTCACCGTCGGGCGCAGGCTGACCAGACGCGCGGGCCCCACGGCGGCCGCCTGGGCGGCCGGGGCCAGAAGGGCCCCCGCGCCCAGGAGGAGGACGGCGAGGTGTCGGGGGGTCGTGGTCCGCATGACTTCCTTCACCATCACTATCGGCGCCCCGGCAAGTACCTAGCGCTCGCGGTCCATCTCCAGCACGTCGTGCAGCACCTGGTGCCACACGTCATCGTCCGCCTCCCGGGCCAAGGCCTGCAGGTCGAGTGCCCCGTCGAGGTCCCCAAGCGCGGCGACCGAGTCCGCCAGGAAGGCGCTCTGCTCCTCCCGCGGTGGCACGCGCAGGGCCACCAGCGCCGCCTGGGCCATCAGCAGGTGCCCGAGCGCGCGGGCCCGCCCGCTGAGCCCGCCCTGGCGCGTCGCGTCGATGCCGAGGGCCGCATAGAGCGGCTCCAGGTGCGCCACCGCATCGGCCACGGCCTCCCACGAGGTCGCGCCCTCCATCGCCTGGCGAAAGGCCGCCAGGGCGAAGTGGAGCTCGGTCCCCGGGTCGACCGCCGCATGGGCGAGCATGCTCTGGCGGATGCAGAGCCGGCGCAGCGTCTCCCCATCGGCATCGAGCGGCTGCGCGCCGCCGTGGACCAGCCGCAGGGCCGGACGGCCGTCGGGGCGGCGCGGGAAGTCTGGGAAGTCCACGATGCTCATCTGGCCTGTCTCCGTGGCCGGGGGTCATCCCACGTGGTGAGCATCCCACCGACCAGGTGCAGATCCGCGGACGGGACGATGACGCGGGCGCACGGGGCGGCGCATCCGGGCATCTGCGGAGACCCGGTGCGGCCGGCTACGCGTGTCGCTCGCACCCCGCCCTCGGGTGTCGTGGTGCCTCCGGGGATGGGCACGCCCAGGGCAACGAAGGCCCCGGACCGATTGAACCGGAAAGCCGTTGCACAATGACGCCATGAGACCGGCGTGCCGTGTCGCCGTACTCCCGGTCGCCACGGGAGCCGGGGGGCTGGGTTGGGCCGGTGCCCTGGCTCCGCCACTCGCAGCTCACAGACCGTCGAGAAAGCACGTTCTTCGGGCCTTGCAGGCCCCCGCCTGCCCAGCTCGACCCCGTGGTCCACCGCGCCGCACGTGCTTGTTCCCGCGCCTTCCCGGATTCTCGCCTCCGGCTACCGTGCGCTCATGCGAGCCGACGGCACACCGCGGTGGGAGCCCCTCCTGGCGCTCTTCTCCGCCCGCCAGGCCGCAGAGTGGATGTGGATGGGCTGGGTCGCACACCCGGCCGGTGGGCGCATCGAGCTCTACAAGCACGCCGTGACCCGGCGCCACCTCTCCCTGGATGAGCGCGGGGGCGCCTGGCTCTGGGACACCGACGAAGACCTCTACCGGCCCTGCGAGCGGCACTCGGCCATCCACTGGGCGCTCGGCGAGAGCGACGAGCGGCCGGCCGGCACGTAGCCAGGCCCGGCCGGCCGCGCGCGCCGGGCGCTGGCCGTCAACCCACGCACACGCCGGACCCCCCGTCCCTCGTCGGCGGGCGGCCAGGGTGTGTGTCGAGCGCCAGCCCGAGCGCCGCGCGCACGTATGCCACCTCCAGGCGGCAGTCCCGGCACGAGCTCACGTGCTCGGCGATGGACCGCCGGCCCACGGGCCCCATCCGGTGGCCGAGTCGGCCACACACCAGCTCCGGCAGATCCTGACCGCACATCTCGCACTCGCGGGGCGGGCGGTCGGCCACAGGCAGCCAGGCCCGGCCCGGCATCTCCAGGGCCCTGGCCAGCGCACAGATCGCCCGGTAGCCGGGAATCAGCGCCCGCATCAGCCCGAGCAGCACCTCACCGGTCAGCGCGCGGCCGATGCCCAGCCGTCGCGCGATCTCCGCCACCGACCCGCCCCGAGAGAACTCCCGGCCGACCCGCCGCTCCAGCGAGCCGATTCCCCCCAGCAGGTCGCGCACGTGCTGGTCGCCCTGCGCGCCGAGCAGCCGGTACGGGGTCAGGGCGGCCATCGCGGCTCGCGCCCGGACGCTGGAGCGGGCGAACACCTCCACCCCGAGGGCTCCGCGCACGACGCGCGCACGCTCCCGCCAGCGCTCACCGGAGCTGGCGGCGGTGCCGTGCAGGCGCACCAGGACCGCCAGGACGGCGAGCTCCCGAGGGTCGCGCCCGGCCAGGTGGGGGACCAGCGTGGCCGCCATCGCCCCCTGCGCGCGGGTGAGCGCGGCTCCTCGCGGCTGCCAGTCCGCCGCCGCCCTGAGCCAGCCCAGTTCATCGACCTCCAGCGCGCCATCACCGACCGCGCGCCCGAGCACAGCCGGGCCCGCCCGCTCCCACGGATCTGCGTCGCCGGCGGAGGAGAAGGCCGCCAGACCGATGGGCTCCCCGACCCACCACTCCATGAGCCAGAGCCCGGCTCCTACCGCCTCAGGCCGCGCGGCACCGAGGCACTGGGCCAGTCGCCAGCTGATGGCCACCGGCCCCTCCAGGGCATCGGCGCGATGTCTCGTCGTCGCGTGGGCACCCACTCCGTTCACCGCGCTCCCTCCCCCCGTTGAACCGGCCGCTGCCTATCCGCTGACCATCCAGGCAAGGATGGAGGCGTCCTCCTCCCCCTTGCCGCCCAGGGCCCTAGGGGCCCGCCCCCGCTGGGCTGTCGGGGATCTCCACCGCCGGCGCTGAGCCCCCGCCGCCAGAAGAGCCACTTGAGGAGCCACCTGAGGATGAGGATGTGGACGGCGCTGGCTCGTTGGTGGTCGTGGTGGGCGCCGGCTGGGCTGCCGCCGCCGCGGCTGCCGCCGCCTCGGCCTCAGCGCGCCGCCGCGCCGCCTCCTGGGCTCGCTTCCGCGCCAGCGCCCGGCGCCGGGCGGC
>JRYK01006290.1_pt1 | contig 13574 bp, 15 predicted proteins | sample 235381 | NCBI WGS metagenome assembly JRYK01 (sample SAMN03074220, study PRJNA261476) | activated sludge metagenome | biome: Wastewater Treatment Plant; feature: Wastewater; material: Activated sludge; isolation source: activated biomass of a wastewaster treatment plant treating hydrocarbon... ...
CGCCTGCGCTACGACCAGCTGATGAGCCTCGGCTGGAAGATCATGCTGCCGCTCGCCACCCTCAACGTCCTCGTCACGGCCGTGGTGGTGACGCTCTGGTGAGCCGAGCAGTCGCCAGTCGCCAGGCGCCCGTCGCCGGAGGTGAAGGATGAACGCGAAGCTCAACACCGAGGGGATCGAGGAGATGAACCGCCGCTTCCCCTACCTCGACGACGCCGACGTGATCTCGGTCCAGCGAGGCCCCGAGCCCGGCGGCGCGGGCGGGGTCGCGCGGACCTTCGGGGCCACCCTGAAGGGGCTCCGCACCACCTTCGCGCGGATCGTCGAGGGGCCCGTGACGATCCAGTACCCGGAGGAGAAGACGCCGGTCTACCCGCGCTTCCGCGGCCGGCACAAGCTGCACCGCTTCGAGGACACCGGGCTCGAGAAGTGCGTCGGCTGCTCGCTCTGCGCCGCCGCCTGCCCCGCCGACTGCATCCGCGTCGTCGCCGCCGAGAACGATCCCGAGCATCGCGTCTCGGCCGGCGAGCGCTACGCCGCGGTCTACGAGATCAACCTCTCCCGCTGCATCTTCTGCGGCTACTGCGAGGTCGCCTGCCCGTTCGACGCGATCACGATGGGCCACGACTACGAGATGGCCGACTACAACCGCTCCGACCTCATCTTCACCAAGGAGATGCTGCTCGCCGAGCCGCTCGAGCGCGCGCCGCTGCGGAGCGAGGGCGAGTGAGCATGACCGCACAGCGCGAGGATGGCCTCTCGGCCTTCCGCCGCCGGGCAGAGCAGGTGCTCGATGCCTTCAACTGCGGCGACTTCGAAGCCGCTTGGGGATGGCTGCCCGGGGACTTCGAGTTTCATCCGATCCCCGATTGGCCAGATGCGGAAGTCGCTCGGGGCCCCCATGAGGTGATCCGCTATTTCCAAGACGAGGTGCGAGAGATGTTTCCCGACTGGCGCGGACAGATCGAGCTGATCTCAGAAGTTGCGCCGGACACCTACCTCAACCACCTCGTCATGCGCGGCGCCGGCCGCGCCGGCGCCGGGTCCCAACGCCCCGAAGTGAGTCGGTGCCCGTGCGCGGCGACGCCGCGCATGGTTGATCAGTCCGGACGCTTGCGGAGCCACTTCACCAGCGGTCCGGTCAGGCTCTCGTCGATCTCGCAGACGGTATAGCCCTGCAGCGAGGGGCGGTCCGGCAGGAGCTCGTCGATCGCCGGCGGCGCGCCGTGCGCGGCGCGTTGCGCGCAGATTCGCAGCAGGCCCGCCTGCTTGGTGCGCTGGTATCGGAACACGGTTGCTCCCACGGTGGCGGCTCGGGTGAACGCGACGGACCCAGTCTGCCACCGGTCCATGGGCGTGTGCGCATTTCGCCCGCAGCTGTAACCAGTGTTGACACTCCCGCGCCGCACCCGGCGCATTCGCTACACTCGGCCGATGAAGCTCGCCACCTGGAACGTCAACTCCCTGCGCGTGCGCCTGCCGCACCTCCTCGACTGGCTCGCGCGGGTCGCGCCCGACGTCGTGTGCCTGCAGGAGACCAAGACCGAGGATGCGAACTTCCCGGCGGCCGCGCTGGCGGGCGCCGGCTACCGCAGCGCCTACTCCGGCCAGAAGACCTACAACGGCGTGGCGATCGTCGCGCGCGCGCCGCTCGCCGACGTCCAGGCCGGAATTCCCGGCTTCGACGACGAGCAGCGGCGCGTGCTCAGCGCGACCGCCGACGGCGTGCGCGTGGTGTGCGCATACGTGCCGAACGGTCAGGCCGTGGGCAGCGACAAGTACGAGTACAAGCTGCGCTGGCTGCGCGCATTCGCCGACTGGCTGCGCAGCGAGCTCGAGCGCCATCCGCGGCTCGTGGTGCTGGGCGACTACAACGTCGCGCCCGAGGATCGCGACGTGCACGACCCGGCCCTCTGGCGCGGCCAGGTGCTGTGCAGCGACGAGGAGCGCGCGGCGTTCCGGCGCCTGCTCGACCTCGGCCTCGCGGACGGCTTCCGGCTGTTCGAGCAGCCCGAGAAGTCGTTCACCTGGTGGGACTACCGCATGAACCAGTTCAAGCGCAACATGGGGCTGCGCATCGACCACATCCTGCTCTCCCCGGCGCTCGCCGAGCGCTGCTCGGGCTGCACGATCGACCTCGCCCCGCGCCAGCTCGAGCGCCCGTCGGACCACGCGCCGGTGGTCGCGGATCTCGCGCTCCCCTGACCCGGCCCATCCGGCCGGGTGCGGCGGACGTATCATCGCCCGGGGCGGCGGCGCATGGATCTCGTCGACAGCATCAGGACGCGCGGGTTCAGGAAGTGGTACGAGCGCCAGCTCGTCGAGGGCCACCTCTACCTCGTGACCTGCTTCCTGTGCATGATCCTGGTCGCCGCCTGCGCCGAGCAGCTCGACTTCCGCGCGCCGGGCGCGGCGGCTGCGATCGCGCTCGTGGTCGGCGGGGGAATCCTCGGCCTGTACTCGTGGCAGCGCTACCAGGCGATCATGACCGTCGCCGAATGCTACGGCGGCCACTCGACGTGCGCGCAGTGCGGGGCGTACGCAAGATTCGAGGTGCTCGACTGGGGCGACCCGCCCCCGGCCGCGCCGAGCGGCGCGCAGCCGGCGGCGGCCGTCGGACCATGGCTCAAAGTCCGCTGCCGCAAGTGCGGCAACGGCTGGACGATGCCGTGATTCAGGCGCCGGCGGCGGGCCGCCGCTCGTCCGGGGCCTCCTCGACCCAGGCGTCGAGCAGCGTGTAGGCCACCGCGAGGATCACCGGCCCGACGAAGAGGCCGAGCAGGCCGAACGCGAACAGGCCGCCGATCACGCCGGCGAAGATCAGCAGCAGCGGCAGGTCGGCGCCCTTCCGGATGAGAATCGGGCGCACGATGTTGTCGAGGCTGCCGACGATCAGCGTCCAGACGAGCAGCGCGACGAACCAGCCGATCGAGTCCTGGAACCACAGCCACACGAGGGCGCACACCAGCACCGGCACCGCACCGATCTGCGCGACCGCGAGCATGAACATGACCGCGGTGAGCACGGCCGCGAACGGCACGCCGGCGAGCGCCAGGCCGAGGCCCCCGAGCACCGCCTGGATGAGCGCGGTGAGGACGACGCCGAGCGCCACGCCGCGGATCGCCTGGCCGGCAAGGCGCACGACTTTCTCCCCGCGCTCGCCGGCGAGGCGCCGGCCGAAGCGCAGCACCCAGCGCGCCGCGCCCTCCCCGGTCGCGTACATGATCGCCGAGATGATCACCGTGAGCAGGAACTGCACGCTCACCAGGCCGAACCCGCCGACCTCGGCGACGAACCAGCGCGTGATCTGCCCGCCGTAGGGCGCGATGATGCGGGCGATCTCCTCGAACCCCGTCTCGCCGTACTGGTGCCAGAGCGCCATCGCCCGCTCCCCCACTAAAGGAATCTGCTCGATGAACGCGGGCGGGGGCGGGAGCTTGAGGCCGGAGAGGCCCTTCACCCAGTTGGCGATGTCGTCGGCGTTGGCGACGATCGTGCCGATTGCGGCGGAGAACGGCGCGACGAACACGAGCAGCAGCGCAACCGTCATCACCGTGACCGCGGCCCAGCGCCGGTTCCAGAGCCGGCGCTGGAGGGCGGTCATGATCGGCCAGGTCGCGACGACGATCATCGTCGACCAGATGATCGCGGCGAGGAACGGCCGCAGGATCCAGAACGAGGCGAGGATCAGCCCGCCGAGAAAGAGCACCGCGAGGACGGTGCGGGCGAGATCGCGGTTGGGCGGCTGCATGGCGCGGATGTTACCTGCGGGGCGGTCGCCGCGGTGTATGCTGCGCCACCCCGATCAGCACCGCACCGCGTGGCCGCTCCTCCCGCACTCCGCCCCGCCGCCACGCTCGTCGTCGTCCGCGACGGCGAGCGCGGGCTGGAAGTGCTGCTCGTGCGGCGCACGAAGGCGCTGGAGTTCGGCGGCGGCGCGCACGTCTTTCCCGGCGGCGCGGTCGATGCGCCGGACGCCGCGCTGGCGGAGCGCTGCGCCGGTCTCGACGACGCGGCCGCGAGCCGCCGGCTGGAGATCGCCGCGGGCGGCCTCGCCTACTGGGTGTGCGCGATCCGCGAGTGTTTCGAGGAAGCCGGTCTCCTCTACGCGTACGCCGGCGACGAGCTGCTGCGCTTCGACTCGCCGGTCGCGCGCGCGGACGCGCCGAGCCTGCGCCGTGCGCTGAACGCCCGCGAGACGACCTTCGGCGCGCTGATCGATTCGCTCGGGGTGGGGCTCGCGACCGACCGGCTCGCGTACCTGTCGCACTGGATCACGCAGGCCGGCCGGCCGCGGCGCTACGACACGCGCTTCTTCATCGCCGCCGCGCCCGAGCACCAGCGGCCGATGCACGACGCGGGCGAGACGGTCGCGCACGAGTGGGTCACGCCGCGGGAGGCGCTCGACCGGCACGCGCGCGGCGCGATGCAGCTCATGTTCCCGACCCTGAAGACGCTCGAGCTGCTGGGCCGGTTCGACCGCGTCGCCGACGCGCTCGACTACGCGCACGCGCCGCGCGCGATGCCGCCGATGTCGCCGCACCTCGCGTCCGGGCGCGACGGCCCGCGGCTGCTCGTGCCGGGCGACTACGCCTATGCGGAGGTGTGCAAGCTCGACCCCGAGGGCAGGGGCAGCGCCGCATACGAGATCCTGCCGGGCGTGCCGGTCGCGATCGCCCCGGGGATCGTGCGCCTCACCGCGCCGAATCCGGGCGTGATGACCGGCCCGGGGACGAACACCTACCTGCTCGGCGATGCCGCCTCAGGCATTGCGGTCATCGACCCCGGGCCCGCGCTCGATGCGCACATCCAGGCGATCGTCGAGTGCGCGGCCGGACCGATCCGCTGGATCCTCTGCACGCACACGCACATCGACCATTCCCCCGCCGCGGCCCCGCTGGCGGCGCGCACCGGCGCGACCGTGCTCGGGGTGCGCGCGCGATTTCCCGAGCGCCAGGACGCGTCATTTGCCCCGCACCGCGAGCTCGCGCACGGCGAGCGCCTGGAGGCGGGCGGCCACCTCCTGCGCGTCCTGCACACGCCGGGGCACGCCTCGAACCAGCTCTGCTTCCTGGCCGAGCGCGAGCGGCTGCTGTTCACCGGCGACCACCTCATGCAGGGCTCCACCGTCGTGATCAACCCTCCCGACGGCGACATGGCCGTCTACCTCGCGAGCCTGCGGCTGCTCCTGGACGAGGACCTGGCGTTCATCGCGCCCGGGCACGGCTTCCTGATGGGCAAGCCGCACGAGATGGTCGAGCGGGTGCTCGTGCACCGCGCGGCGCGCGAGAACAAGGTGCTCGCGGCGCTGGCCGCCCACGGCCCGGCGGCGCTCGACGGACTGCTGCCGCACGTCTACGACGACGTGCCGGCGCGCATGCACCCGGTGGCGTCCCGCTCGCTGCTCGCGCACCTCGTCAAGCTGCGCGACGAGGGGCGCGCGGGCGAATCGGGCGGGCGGTGGCACGTTGCCGGGTCCTGATCGGCCGGTCCCGCGGCCGGACGCCCGCGGCCGCCGGGATGCGCCTGTCTACACCCTGACCCCGCGCAACACGATGGTGTGCGCACCGAACGCGTGCGCAACGCGCCGCGTGTCCGGATTGACGCTGCCAGCGAAGTAATCGAGTCGGCCGATCACCTCGACGTCGAGCCCTGCGGCGCCGAGCTGCGCCACGTAGTCGTCCTCCACGACCGCCCCCACGACGCACTCCGCCCAGAGCTTCGGATCGGCGCGCGACTTCTCGGAAACGGGCCTGGCGAGCGCAATGTCGGAGATCTGAAGGCGCCCGCCGGGCCTGAGCACGCGCGCGAGCTCGGCGAACGCGCGCGGCTTGTCCGGCACGAGGTTGAGCACGCCGTTGCTGGTGACGACGTCGATCGAAGCGTCCGGCAGCGGGATCTCCTCGGCGTTGCCCGCAAGCGGCTCGACGTTCCTCGCACCCATCGCGGCGACGTTGCGGCGCAGCTTGTCCAGCATGGCCTGGGTCATGTCCAGGCCGTACACCCTGCCGCCGGGGCCGGTGAGCGCGGCCGCGATCAGGGTGTCGGTGCCCGAACCGGAGCCGAGGTCGAGAACGACGTCGCCCGCGCGGATCGCGTTGGCGGCGAACGGATAGCCGACACCCGCGAACGACTCCGGCGCCGTGGCCGGGACGAGGTCGAGCTGGTGACCGGGATAGCCCACGAACAGGCAGGCGAGCCGGCCGGTCGGGAAGTGGAACGTCTTCTCCGGGTGGGTGGCGACGTCGGTGTACATGTCGGCCACCGCCTTGAAGATGAACTCCCGCTTGTCGCTGAAGATCGCGACCATGTTCTCCTCCTGGTGAGGTCCATGCCGGGGCGCCTAGAAGCTCTTGAGCAGGCTCTTGATGCGCTCGCCGAGCGGCGACGCCAGCTCGTCTTCGCGCAGCGCGCCCACCTTCTCCTTGAGCCGCCGCTCGAACTCCATGCGCGAGAAGCAGCTCTTGCAGGTTCGCAGGTGCTGCTCCAGCCACGCGTGCTCGTGCTCGCCGAGCTCGTGGTCGACGTACTCGAAGATCTGCTTCAGCGCCAGCTCGCAGTCGATCTGCTGTTTGGTCATTGCTCCCTGCCTTCGTTGCCGCACGCGCTCCGGGCCGCCGGGCCCGCCCGCTGCGGGACGGATTCAAGTTCGCCGCCATGGCCGGCCGGCGCCCCCGTGCCCGTGAGGCCGTAGGCCTGCGCCTGCTGCCAGAGCACCTTCTGCAGCGCGCCGCGCGCACGGGCGAGCCGCGAGCGCACGGTGCCGAGCGGAATCTCCAGCGTCGCCGCGATCTCCGCATAGCTGAACTCCTCGAGATCGGCGAGGATCACCACCACGCGATAGCGGTCGGGCAGTGCGGCGAGGGCGCGGTCGAGATCCTCGCGCAGGAGCTTGTCCAGAAACTCTTGCTCGGGATTGCTGAACCACAGCAGGAACGGCTGGTGCAGTCGCTCGAAGAGCGAGAAGCTCCCGTCCTCCGCGTCTTCGTCCGCGCGCTCGATCGATTCCAGCTGCGGCCGCGCGCCGGCGCGCCGCAGGCCGCTGATGAACGCGTTGTCGAGAATCCGGAAGATCCACGCGCGGAACGCTTCCTCGCTCTCCAGCGCATCGCGCGCCCGCCAGGCGCGCTCCACCGTTTCCGCGACGAGGTCCTCGGCATCGGCATCGTTGCGGGTCAGCCGGCGCGCGACGCCCTGGAGCGACCCCAGGAGCGCGAGCACGCGCGCCTCGAAGACTTCTCTCGAAACCGCCATCCGCCCTCCTCGTTCGAGGACGCAGCATCCCTCGAAACGGTTCCAGTCATCGCCCGTCTCGGGCGCCGGCCCTGACCCCCATCCAGTCTGCGCGGTCTCGCGACCGATGCTGCATCGCAAGATCCCGTGGAGGCGGACGCCGCGGGTTGGGACGAACCGGGTCCGTCCGCGCGCGCCGCGCCAATGCGCTGGAACCACTTCGACGGCGCCCGCGTCCTGAGCCGAAAGGGCGCAGCCGAGCGAGAACGCGCCCGCTGCCAGGAGGCGTCGATCATGAGCGTCACCATCGCTCGCGTTCCGGTCGCAGAGCCGCCGTGCGTGAACGCGTGCGCACCCCGGGGCGGCGACGCTCGCAGTTCGGACGGCTCGCTGCTCCCCCGCACCCGGATCGGCCACCGCTTCTCGCTCGTCGAGCACGATCCGCTGACGATCGCCGCGGAGCCGGGGTTGATCGTTCGCGTCCGCAGCGGGTCGATATGGGGTAGTCAGCCGGGCGATGGCGAGTGCTGCCTCGCGCGCGCGGGGGAAAGCCTCGCCGCCCGCCGCAGCGGGTGGCTCGTCGTGCACGCCGTCGGGCGCAGCGAGATCGAAATCGAGCTGCCGCAGCCCGGCGACGAGCGCCCATCACCGGGGCTCGAACCGATCACGATCGTTCCCTAGCCGCGTGCGCCTCGAGCGAAGGCACGCAGGCCATCGACAGCAAGGAGATCCCTACCATGACCGCGACTACACCGAGCCCGAAGCGCGTCGACGTCGCCACGCTGGAAGAGAAGGTAAAGGCGATGTACCGCGACGTCGCGCTGCATCCGCACGGGCAATTCCACTTCGAGATGGGCCGCGCGCTGGCCGAGCGGCTCGGCTACGCGCCCGCCGACCTCGACGCGATTCCAGCGCAGGCGATCGACTCGTTCGCCGGCGTCGGGTATTACTTCGATCTCGCGGCGCTCGCGCCCGGCGAGACAGCCGTCGATCTGGGCAGCGGATCGGGGATGGACACGTTCGTCGCCGCGCTCATGGTGGGCCGGGGCGGACGCGTGATCGGCGTCGACATGACCGACGAGCAGCTCGCCAAGGCCGAGCGCCTGCGCACGGCGGCCGGCTTCGAGCACGTCGAATACCGGAAGGGCTACATCGAATCGACCGGGCTCGCGGACGCGAGCTGCAACGCGGTGATCAGCAACGGGGTGGTCAATCTCGCGCCCGAGAAGGACAAGGTGTTTCGCGAGGCCGCGCGCCTGCTCGCGCGCGGCGGTCGGCTCGCGCTCTCCGACATCGTCACCGAGGTGCAGTTGCCGGAAGGCATCACGTGCAACGCGACGCTGTGGGCCGCGTGCATCGGCGGCGCGATGCAGGGCGACGCCTACGTCGCCGCAATCGAGGCTGCCGGTCTGCGCGTGCGGCGCGTGAAGGACAACCCGGCTTACCGCTTCATCTCGGACAGCGCCCGGGGCGCAACGAAGAAGTACGGCGTCAAGAGCGTCTCGATTCTGGCGGTCAAAGAGTAGTTCGCAACCTGCCGGGCGCAAGCACGCGCCGGGCGCCTCCCCAGTCACCCAGGAGAACTCAGACGATGACCACCAGGCAGACGAAATACCTGTTCACCGTGACGCACTTCGACGGCGATCCCGACCGCGTCGCGACACCGCTCGTACTCGCCAACAACGCGCTCGCCGCGGGCGGGGACGTGCTGCTCTGGCTCACGGTCGACGGCGCGAACCTCGGCAGACGGGGGGCGGCCGACACGCTCGTCGCAAAGAGCTTCCCGCCGGTCGCGGACCTGCTCAAGACGTTCGCCGAGAACGGCGGCAAGATCGGCGTCTGCCCGCCGTGCGGCAAGACGCACGGCGTCACCGACGCGAACATCCTGCCCGGCGCCGAGTGGATGGGGGCGGCGGCGGTGCTCGGCGCCGCGCAAGACCGGCAGGCGTTCTCGTTCTGAGTGGGGCAACGGGCGAGAACCATGTCGACCGAGTCGACGGCGGAACTCGGCGAGCCCGGTGTCACGCAGGGCATCGGGCGCCTCGCCGGGCGCACAAAGAAAAACGCCCGCACGAGGCGGGCGTTGTTCCCGGCACAGCGGGCCGCTCAGGCGATCCGGGCGTACGCCGGCAGCGTGAGGAACTCGACGTACTCGCCGGTGGTGATCTCGTCGAAGAGCTTCGCCGCCTCCTCGTACTTGCCGGCCTTCCACGCGTCGTCGCCGAGGTAGCTCTTCACCTTCGGCAGCTCTTCCTTCAGCAGCGCGCGGAAGAGCTCGACCGTCACCTTGCGGCCGTCGTCGAGCACGCCCTTGGGCGAGCGGATCCACTGCCAGATCTGCGAGCGCGAGATCTCGGCCGTGGCGGCGTCCTCCATCAGGTTGAACACCGGCACGCAGCCGTTGCCCGCCAGCCACGCGCCGAGGTACTGGATCCCCACGCTGATGTTGTTGCGCAGGCCCGTCTCGGTGATCGGTTTTTCGGGCTGGAAGTTGAGGAGATCCTTCGCCGTGACGTTCACGTCCGGGCGCTGCTTGCCGTACTGGTTCGGCGCGGGCATGTGCTGGTCGAACACCGCCTTCGCGATCGGCACCAGGCCCGGATGCGCGACCCAGGTGCCGTCGCAGCCGTCGGTCACCTCGCGCAGCTTGTCCGCGCGCACCTTCTCGAGCGCCGCCTCGTTCGCGGCCGGGTCGTTCTTGATCGGGATCTGCGCCGCCATGCCGCCCATCGCCGGGGCGTTGCGGCGGTGGCAGGTCTTCACGAGCGACAGCGCGTACGCGCGCATGAACGGCGCGGTCATCGTCACCTGCGCGCGGTCGGCGAGGCAGAAATCCTTGTTGACGCGGAACTTCTTGATGCAGGAGAAGATGTAGTCCCAGCGGCCGATGTTGAGCCCGGCGGAGTGGTCCTTGAGCTCCCACAGGATCTCGTCCATCTCGAACGCCGCGAGCACGGTCTCCACCAGCGCGGTCGCGCGGATCGAGCCGTGCGGCACGCCGAGCTCCTTCTGCGCCATGGTGAAGACGTCGTTCCAGAGGCGCGCCTCGAGGTGCGACTCCATCTTCGGCAGGTAGTAGTACGGTCCGGAGCCGCGCGCGAGCAGCTCCATCGCGTTGTGGAAGAAGCACAAGCCGAAGTCGAAGATGCTCCCCGAGACCGGCTTGCCGTCGATCACGACGTGCTTCTCGTCCAGGTGCCAGCCGCGCGGGCGCGGGATGAGCACCGCGACCTTGTCGTTCAGCCGGTACTGCTTGCCGCCCTGCTCGAAGGTGATCGTGCGGCGCACCGCGTCGCGCAGGTTGCGCTGCCCGTCGATCATGTTGTCCCACGTCGGGCAGTTCGCGTCCTCGAAGTCGGCCATGAAGGTCGAGGCGCCCGAGTTGAGCGCGTTGATGACCATCTTGCGGTCGGTGGGGCCGGTGATCTCGACGCGGCGGTCGAGCATGTCCCGCGGCTGCGCGCAGATCTGCCACTCCGACTCGCGGATCGACTTCGTCTCCGCCAGGAAATCGGGCAGCCTGCCCGCGTCGAACTCCTTCTGGCGCGCGGCGCGGCGCGCGAGCAGCTCCTGCCGGCGCGGCTCGAACGCGCGGTGCAGCCTGGCGACGAACGCCATGGCCTCGGGCGTGAGGATCTGCGCGTACTCGGGCGTGACGCGGCCGTGAACTTCGACGCCGCCGGGAAACTTGTCGGTCATGGGGGTGCTCGCGAGGGTAGGGAAACGAGCGGCGGATCTTACCGTTGTTGCGCGACCGAATCCTTGATCTGGATGATCATTCCGGATTGCGAAAAACTCGGTCTGCGCCCGGATCCGCGCCGGGCGGCGGGCAGGTGCAGAAGAGGTTCCGGTCCCCGTACACGTTGTCGATCCGACCCACCGGCGACCAGTACTTCGCCGCCGCAAGCGCCGGCACCGGATACGCGGCGACGGCGCGCGAATAGGGGTGCGACCACTGGTCGGCGCTGACCGCGCGCGCGGTGTGCGGCGCGTGCTTGAGCGGGTTGTCCTCGCGCGGCCACCGGCCCGCCTCGATCTCGGCGATCTCCTTCCGGATCGCGATCATCGCGTCGACGAACCGGTCGAGCTCGGCCATCGGCTCGCTCTCCGTGGGCTCCACCATCAGCGTGCCCGCGACCGGGAACGACATCGTCGGCGCGTGGATGCCGAAGTCGATCAGCCGCTTCGCGATGTCCTCGGCGGTGACCCCGCTCGTCTCCTTCAGCGCGCGCGGATCGAGGATGCACTCGTGCGCCACCCCGCCGTGCTCGCCGGTGTACAGGACCGGGAAGTGCGGCGCGAGGCGGTGCGCCACGTAGTTCGCGCTCAGCACGGCGACGCGCGCCGCCTCGGTCAGTCCCCTGCCGCCCATGAGCGCGATGAACGCCCACGCGATCGGCAGGATGCCCGCGCTGCCGTACGGCGCCGAGCACACCGGCCCGACCGCGCCCGGCGCAGGTGGCGCGAGCGGATGCCCGGGCAGGAACGGCGCGAGGTGCGCCTTCACCGCGAGCGGGCCGACGCCCGGCCCGCCGCCGCCGTGCGGGATGCAGAAGGTCTTGTGCAGGTTGAGGTGCGACACGTCGGCGCCGAAGCGGCCGGGCGAAGCGCTCCCCATGAGCGCGTTCAGGTTCGCGCCGTCGAGGTACACCTGCCCGCCGTGCGCGTGCACGATGTCGCAGGCCTCGCGGATGTTCGGCTCGTACACGCCGTGCGTGGAGGGGTAGGTCACCATGATCCCCGCCAGGTCGGCGGCGTGCCGCGCCGCCTTCGCCGCGAGGTCGTCGAGGTCGACGTTGCCGCCCGGATCGGTCGCCACCACGACGACGTCGCAGCCCGCCATGTGCGCCGAGGCGGGATTGGTCCCGTGCGCCGAGCCGGGCACGAGCACGACGCGGCGGTGCCCCTCGCCGCGGCTCGCGTGGTAGGCGCGGATCGCGACCAGTCCGGCGAACTCCCCCTGCGCGCCCGAGTTCGGCTGCAGCGAGACCGCGTCGTAGCCGGTGATCGCGCACAGCCAGCGCTCGAGCCCGTCGATCAGCTCGCGGTAGCCGAGCGCCTGGTCCGCCGGCGCGAACGGGTGCAGGTTGGCGAACTCCGGCCAGGTGATCGGGATCATCTCGGTGGTCGCGTTGAGCTTCATCGTGCAGGAGCCGAGCGGGATCATCGCGCGGTCGAGCGCGAGGTCGCGGTCGGCGAGCGCGCGCAGGTAGCGCAGCATCTCCGTCTCGGAGCGGTGGCGGTGGAACACCGGGTGCGCGAGGAACGCGCTCGTGCGCGCGAGCGCGGGCGGCAGCCGGTCGGGCGCGGCGGCGTCGAGCGCCCCCCAGCCGCGCACCGGCGCGCCGCGCAGCGCGAAGACGTGCAGGAGCGACTCCACTTCGGCGGCGGTCGTCGGCTCGTCGAGCGAGAGGCCGACCGTCCCGGCGTCCACGTGCCGCAGGTTGAATCCGGCCGCGACCGCGCGCGCGTGGATCGCCGCGGTGTCCGCGCCGGTCTCCACGACGACCGTGTCGAAGAAGTCGCGCGGCGCGACCGGCCACCCGAGCCCGGCCAGGCCGTGCGCGAGCACGGCGGCGTGGCGATGGACGCGCCGGGCGATCGCCTTCAGGCCCTCCGGCCCGTGGTAGGCCGCGTACAGCGCGGCCATGACGGCGAGCAGCACCTGCGAAGTGCAGATGTTGCTGGTCGCCTTCTCGCGGCGGATGTGCTGCTCGCGCGTCTGCAGCGCGAGGCGGTACGCCGGTGCGCCGTGGCTGTCGACCGTCACCCCGACCAGCCGCCCCGGCAGCGCGCGCTTGAGCGCATCGGTGCAGGCGAGGAACGCGGCGTGCGGCCCGCCGTACCCCATCGGCACGCCGAACCGCTGCGTCGAGCCGACCGCGATGTCCGCGCCGAGCTCGCCCGGCGGCACGAGCAGCGTGAGCGCGAGCACGTCGGTCGCGACCGCGACGTGCACCTTGCGCGCGCGCAGCGCCGCGATCAGGGGGCGATGGTCCACCACCGCGCCGGTCGTCCCCGGATACTGCAACAGCGCGCCGAAGTACGCGCCGGCGAGCGCCGCCTCGGGCGCGCCGACCACGACCTCCACGCCGAGCGCCTGCGCGCGCGTGCGCAGGACCGCGATCGTCTGGGGATGGCAGTCGGCGGCGGCGAAGAACGCGCGCGCTGTGCCTGCGGCGGCGCGCAGGCACAGCGCCATCGCCTCGGCCGCCGCGGTGCCCTCGTCCAGCAGCGACGCGTTGGCGACGTCGAGCCCGGTGAGGTCGGTGATCATCGTCTGGAAGACGAGCAGCGCCTCGAGGCGCCCCTGCGAGATCTCGGGCTGGTACGGCGTGTAG
>JRYK01004227.1_pt1 | contig 13474 bp, 14 predicted proteins | sample 235381 | NCBI WGS metagenome assembly JRYK01 (sample SAMN03074220, study PRJNA261476) | activated sludge metagenome | biome: Wastewater Treatment Plant; feature: Wastewater; material: Activated sludge; isolation source: activated biomass of a wastewaster treatment plant treating hydrocarbon... ...
CCATCACGTAGGCGCCCGGGGAGCGGACGAGCTGCGTGACGACGACGCGCTCGGTGCCGTTGATGATGAACGTGCCGCGGTCGGTCATCCACGGGAAGTCGCCCATGAAGACCGTCTGCTCGCGGATCTCGCCGGTCTCGCGGTTCTGGAACGCGACCTTGATGTTGAGCGGCCGCGAGTAGGTCATGTCCTTCTCGCGGCACTCCTCGATCGAGTGCTGCGGCTCGTCGAAGCGGAACTCGCCGAAGACGATGCCAGGTTGCCGGTGTAGTCCGCGATCGGCGAGACGTCGTCGATCGTCTCGCGCAGCACGCCCTCCTTCGTGTCGGTCAGGCGCTCGAAGGAGCGGCGCTGGATATCTATGAGGTTGGGGACGTCGAGCGGGGTCTGAAGGCGGGAGAACGAGCGGCGGGCGGCAGCGTGCGAAGGGGCCAAGTTGGGCGACTCCTCAGGAGGTCTCGGGGATGGTCGGAGTGCACGCGGCTCAAAACGAGCAGCAAGGCAGAGCCGGCGCGCGACGCATCAATATAACAAAGCGCCGCGGGCATGGCAACGGCCCCGGCCCGGCAGGCGGTTGGACGGATCGCGGCGGGCAGATGCGTCCGCCCCTCGCGGACGCAACCGCGCCTAACCGCTCCGAACCGTCGCGGCGAGCTGGCGGAATGCCGTAAACGACGGCTTTGGAGCGAAGTTGTTCTGAAGGAGGCCGGCGGATTCGCAGAAGGCGCAGGACTTGAACCCGGGATCCCGCCACGTGTACCAGAAGGCGCCGCCGATGTTCCAGTCCTCCCGCTCCCGCAGCAGCATGTTCCAGGCCGAAGTCAACATGTCCGCCTGACCCTGCGGGTTGCGCTCCCACCAGGAGGTCTTCGAGTTGTCGTCGTCGTACTTGGAGCCCCAGCCGATCTCGGTGATCCAGATCGGCGTCGCCGAGTCGTTGGCGGCGGCCAGTGCCTCGCGGACGTTGTTGACCTGCCAGGAGATGTCGTCGAGCGAGAAGCCGTAGGGATGGATCGCGACGATGTCGAAGTCGTCCCTGGCGCCGGGAATCGCATAGAGCTGGCGCAGGAAGTCCCAGGACGGGATTCCGTTCATGTGGTCCTCGCCGAGCATCCCGCCGAGCATGATCTTCGCGCTCGGATCGGCCCTGCGGATCGCGTCGGCGCTGACGTCGAGGAGCTTCGCGAACTGCGGCACCGACGGGCCGCTGGGCCAGTACAGCCAGATGTTCTGCTCGTTGTAGAGCTGCCAGACGTGCGGCGGCAGCGGCGCGGCTCCGGGATGGCTCGCAGCGAACTGCCGCCAGAACGGGCTCCCCGGCCGGTAGCGGCTCACCGCCGCCGCCACGAAGGCCCGCCATCGCTGCATGACGTCCGGGTCGTTCACCCGGGTGATGTCCCGTGGATCTCCGAACAGCAGCGGCAGCGCCTCGATGTCATGGGCCGCGAGCTGCCGGAACGTGTCGTCGGTCGCGTCCCAGTCGTAGGAGCCGTCGGACGCCGCGATCGACTGCTTCGCGACCAGGAATCGCACCGTACCGACGCCGGCCTGCTTCATCAGGCCGAGGTCGCGGGAGGTCAGCTGTCCGGACTCCGGCGATACGCCGAAGAACGATGGGCCCGGGTCGGTCGGCGGCGGCTCATGCGTGCTCAGCTTGCGCAGGAACTTGCGGTAGGCCCTCCACGCCGGCTTGGCCTTGCCGCTGGCGGCGACGAGGCCGGAGTGCCGGCACCAGCTACAGCCGCCGCCGCCATCGCGCCAGCGCGACCAGAAGACGCCTTCGACGCCGAGGCCGCGGCGCAGCATGCTCATCGACTGCCGCAGTCGGCGCTTCTGCCCGCCCCGTCCAACCGCCATCGCCGACCGGCCGCGATCGGAGGCCCATCCGATCGGCGTCACCCAGATCCCGGCGTTGCCGTGCCCGGTCTCGGCCAACAGGCGGCTCACGTCCTTGACCTGCGCCTTGACCTGCCGGACCGTGTGCGACTGCGGGCCCACCGCGACTCCCGAGAAGCTGTTCTTACCGTCCGATCTGAGCAGTCCCCGCAGGAACCTGGTCGGCTTCGCCCGCTTCTTGCGACCGCCGTAGGAGAGCCCGCCGGTGAGAACGGATGCGTCGGGATCGGCGAGCTTGATGGTCCGGTAGGTGGCCTCGAGCAGGGTCCCGTAGGACCGCGGCGACACGTTCTTGTTCGCCGTGCTCCAGACCTGCCAGGTCGTGACGGGCAGCGTGACCCGGCGCGAGCCCACGGGCCAAAAGCTGCCGCGCGCCCCGTAGCGCCTCACGGCCGTGTCCACGAACCGCAGCCAGCCGTCCATCTGCTCCGGCCCCGCCGCAGCCCGGCAACGGCCCTTGTGGCACGGCTTCACCCAGTTCGGCCGGCCGGTCAGGTAGGGCACGACCTCGAGATCGTGCTCGGCGGCCTGCCTGATCCGCCGAGCGGTTCGGCTCCAGTCGAGCGCTCCGCTCTTTCGCTTCGTGTCGGCCCAGGAGATCTCGAGCCGCAGCGCCTGGACCCCGCCCGTGTCCATCTCGCGGTAGTCGCGCGCCTTCAGCGGCGAGGGGGCGGTGACCCCGTAGACGGGATCGGCCGCTTGCGCGACCCCGGCCGCGCCGCCCAGCGCGACGAGCGCGACAGCGGTCAGAAGTGCGGTCGTCCAAGACCGAAGGTCGGTAATCCTGAAATCCATCCCGATTGTCACCACTGCCGCCCATGCCCGGCGGCTGGTCCCATCCCGATCCAGAGAAACTAGCGCAAGCTGCGCGATTACGCGCCGATTGCTGGGCATCGGGGCTCCTCCTCCCCAGGGCCGCCGACCATCCGGCCGTGGCAGGGCAGGGCGCCGCACGGGCGCCCTGCCGTACGTGGTGCCGTGTCGCGGCGCCGTGCCTGAAGGAGCGCGGCGCTACTTCAGCTCGACCTTGGCGCCGGCCTCCTCGAGCTCGGCCTTGAGCTTCTCGGCCTCGTCCTTCTCGACGCCTTCCTTGACGGGCTTGGGAGCCTCGTCGACCAGAGCCTTGGCCTCCTTGAGACCGAGGCCAGTGGCGGCGCGGACGACCTTGATGACCGGGACCTTCTTGTCCCCGACGTCGGTCAGGACGACGTCGACGGTCGAGCCGGCGTCATCGCCTGCGTCGCCGGCGTCACCGCCGGCAGCGCCGGCAGCCGGGGCAGCTGCGGCGACGGCCGTGGCCGAAACGCCGAACTCCTCTTCGAGAGCCTTGATGCGCTCGCTCAGCTCGAGGACGCTGATGCCCTTGAGCTCTTCAATCCATTCTTCGGTGCTGGTTGCCATTCTTGGTTACTCCTTAGCGTCGGCACCATCAGTGGCCTGATCAGCCGGCGCCTCGTCGATGATGTAAGCTTTGTCTTCAGAGTCAGCACCATCAGTGGCCTCTTCGGCCGGTGCCTCTTCATTGTCTTCAGCTTGTTCATCCGAAGCATCGGCGGCTTCGGCCGGTGCCGCTGCGGCGGGTTCATCGGCTTCTTCCGCTTCGGCCGGGGCTTCAGCCGCGGCCTCCGGTGCCTCGTCGCCAGCGGCCCCTTCGGCCGGTGCTTCCTCGGCTGCATCCTGGGCCGGGGCTTCAGCCTCCGCTTCGGGAGCGGCTTCCTCCGCAGGTGCCTCCTCGGCCGGAGCTTCGGCGGCTTCTGCTTCCTCGGCCGCCGGCGCCGAAGCGCCTCCGACCAGACCCTGATCGGCCACCTGCTGGAGGGCGAGCGCGAGACCGGAGATCATCGATCCCAGGCCACGGGTGAGGGTGACCAGCGGGCTGGCGACCATGCCGGCCAGTTGACCGTTGAGGACGTCGCGGGTCGGGAGCTTGGAGATCGCGGTGAAACGGCCCTCATCGAGGATCGTGTCGCCCATGACCCCACCCTTGTAGGTGAGGACCTCGTGCTCCTTGTTGAAGCTGGTGATCGCCTTCGCCGCGGCGGCTGTGTCGCCCTTGACGAAGGTGAGCGCGGTCGGTCCCTGGAGCAGTTCATTCAGCTCCGTGGCACCGGCCTTTTCAGCGGCGATCTTGGTGAGACGGTTCTTGACGACCTTGAAGGTCGCATCCGCCTCGCGCAGACCGCTGCGCAGCTCAGCCGCCTGGGTTACCGAGATACCCCGGTAGTCCACGGCGAAGATCGCTTCGGATGATTCGATCTCTGCACCGATCTCGTCGATCAGCGCGGCTTTTTCTTCACGGTTCATTTTTGCCTGACTTGTATTTGTCTGACTCACATCTGACGCAGACAGCCCGGGCAAAGAAAAACCCGCTCACAGGCGGGCACGAGGAGAGAACGCGAACGGTCCCTCTGGCTCACCTGCGCTGGGTAATTACGGGCTATCGCCCGACCAGCGGTCTACGGCAGATTCCAAACTGTAGCCGAAAATGGGACCAACCGCGTTCTCCGGATCCAAACGTGGCCCAAGTGGGGCGGAGAGCTACTAATGGGCTCCGGTGCGCTTCAGCACCGCCGTCACGGTACGAAGGAGCAGTTTCAGATCTTCGACGAGTGTCCAGCCAACTACATATGTGTAATCCAGCTTGAGCATGTCGTGCATCGGAATGTCACTTCGTCCCATGACCTGCCACGGACCGGTTACTCCAGGCCTCATGCTTTCCCTAACCTTGAAGTCATCGGAGACGAGCGACGACTCATCAAGCGGCAAAGGCCTCGGTCCAACCAGGCTCATGTCTCCAATCAATACATTCCAGAGTTGGGGGATCTCATCTATCGACCAGCTACGGAGATATCTCCCAACTCTGGTAACCCGAGGGTCATTCCTGATCTTGAGCATTCCCGCTCCCTCCCCGACGTCTCGTGATCTCAATTCTTCCCGTTTGCTGTCCGCATCCTTGCTCATCGTTCTGAGTTTGGTAACGAAGAAGGTCCCTCCGTTTCGCCCGCACCGGGGCTGCCTGAAAACCACGGGTCCGGGCGAATCCAGCTTGATGGCGAGGGCGGACAAGGCCAGCACCGGCGACGCAACAACAAGGAGACATGCCGCGACGGTAACGTCAAGCAACCTCTTCAGCGCCGCAACAAATGGTTGTTGACGTGACGGACGCATACTCATTAGCGTCATGCCCTCCAGGTAGTGCAGGGAAGTGCTGGGATAGAACGTTTCGGGACCCCCGGCCACGTAGTCGACCACGATCCCATTCTCGACCAGCTTGCGGACCAGCTTGGATCGCAGGGTAAGGCTTCCGGAGCCACCCGCGATGATGGCTCTCTCTACTCCACTTTCGACCAGGAGGGAAGTCATCTCTTCGGTGCCAAGTTTGCTCATGTGGCCAGGCGCTTCCGAGATCGACTCGTCGGTGGCACGAAGTACGAACTTGCCGGCGAGGTCCATCTCAATTTCGCATCTCACTTCAAGACACCACTCGGGATGTCTCTCCATCCTACCCGAGAGAGCGCTGAGGCCAAAGGCATCGCCGATAGTCGCCACTGGCCTCTGGTTCCAGAGGCGCCTCCGCGCGATCATCCTAAGCACCGCCCGAAAAGCGATGATCGTGACGATCATAAGAATCCACATGAGGACGGGAGCGGTCAATGCTGTGATCCCGGACACGAAAATGGCTTGAATCACGACGAACAGCCATATCCAAGCTGTGGCAGCAACAACGACGGGGCCGATCTCATCGACGTAGTCCTGCGTGATCCGGAAGTCGCCATGATGAAGAAGCCCACTGAAGTAGGCGATGAAAAGCCAGCAGGGGAGCATGACCACCAGCGAAATCGCATACGCACTGGTGTCCGGGCTCCGATCAAACGCTGTCGCCACGAGAACCGCCGACAAAGCTGCGACAGATATAGCGGCCAGATCTGAAATAGCAAGGAGTCGGTGATACACATAGCCGACTCGACTATCGGGTCCCCGAAATGCTTCCCGCTGGTCGGTGGCCTCCCGGACCGGGAGGTGCGGGGTTAGCCCATCACGGTTCTCGCCGGCTACGGCTCCTTCGCCTGATCCTGCGAAATCTTCCATGCCTCCGTCAGATTCGGTTACTCCAACCCTCGGATACCTCAAAGAACTCGCTTCCTCGATCTCGCGTCGCAACAACAGCTTTCTCGCTTCCAGCTTCTGCTTAGGTGGTGGGCATCGTAGCTTCTTCCTTGGCCTGGCAGGGCTTCAACCGCCCTGGAGGGACGGTCCAAACAGCCGCGACCCACCCGTCACGTATGGGCTGTTGATAGCCTGAGTCGCGGTGAACGAGCTCTTGAACTCAGATCCTGTTCGTGGCAGCTGAGCCTGNNTCGCTCCGCTCAGCGCAATCTGGGCCCGGACTATGTCCGGCCGCGGGCACGAAGTGGAAGTGGTGGCCGCCCACCCCCACTATCCCCGACCCGAATGGGGAACAAAGCTAACGCCATATCGCGAATATCGGGACGGTATTCGGGTAACTCGCCTACCTCTGGTAATTGGCCGCAAGCGTAAATCGCAGCGCCTGGTTCAAGAACTTAGTTTCATGTCAACCCAGGCTGCCGCGGCACCATTTCTGGGCACTCCGGATGTCGTGATATCGGTTACCCCCAGCTTTCCGGCCCTGCTTCCTGGGCTCGTCAATACCCGCCTTCGGCGAACTCCATGGATACTCTGGGTCCAGGACATTCTTCCTGACGGGGCGGCGACGACCGGTTACGTCGAAAAGAGCGGCATTGCCTATCGGCTTTCTCGGAGACTTGAGTCGGCGGCATATGAATCAGCGGGGAGAATCGTTGTTCTCTCGGAGGGTTTTCGAAGTAACCTGATCGAGAAAGGCGTCCCGGCCGAGAAGATACTTCTGGCGTACAACCCCGCCACGATGCTGGGAGATAACGCCTCTACGGCTCGCAATAAAATCCCCGACCCACCTCGGATTCTCTGTATGGGAAACATCGGAAAATCGCAAGGGCTGGCGAGGATAGTGGAGACTTTCGAGGCCGACCCCAGGTTGGAGGAACTCGGTGCCGAACTGACTCTGGCGGGGGCCGGGGTAGCGGAAGAAGAAGTTCGGGCAACGATCAGAACCAACCGGGTAAAGATGCCCGGTGTCCTGGACGGCGACTCTCTCCGAGCCGAGATTGCCCGATCCCACCTCGGTGCCGTGACTCAGGCCTACTCAGGAGGCGAGTTCAACGTTCCGTCGAAACTAATGAACTACCTCGCAGTCGGTCTCCCTGTCATAGCCTCCGTCAATCCGGAGAGCGAGGCAGCACGGATTGTGAAGCAATCCAAGTCCGGGTGGGTCACTGATAGCGTGAACCCGCAGGGGTTTGTCGACTCAATCGTTAAAGCAATTGCCGATAGGGAGGATCTTGCTAGACGAGGAAAGGCCGGAGCCGAGTTCGCCCGGAAGAATCTGTCCGCGGAAGCCCTGGTCGATAAGTTTGAGACCGCGATCGGTAGAGTGACCGCCGAAAGAAGCTCCGCAGTGAACGTTAATCACTCCTGGACTTCGATCCAGTGACCAGTGCAACCCACCCCCGCGTGAGGCTCGCGCTGAACAAGTCTCGAAAACTTGTGCGTGTTCTGAGAAATCGTGCCTACTGGCCTGCTCTCGCAAAGGGTGTGGCAGCCTCGGTCGAGCATTCAGGGATTCCCTTCGAAGAACGATTTGAGACCGTCCTGGACGTGGGCGCGTCAAGAGGTCAATTCGCTTTGTTCTCACGCGAGAGCTTCCCGGGGACGAGGATCATATGCTTCGAACCTCTACCCGGTCCGGGGGCCGACCTGCGCGCGATACTGAAAGATCGGGTTGAACTTGTCCCCTGTGCGCTCGGCGCAAGCCCCGGCAAGGCCACTATGAATATCTCGAACCGGGATGATTCATCGTCATTATTAAGAATAGGCAATCGGCAAGTCGCTGAGTTTCCTGGCACCAGCGTCAATCATTCGATCGACGTGCCGATAACCACTTTGGATGAGGTTCTCAACCAGCCAATCAAACGGCCCTGCCTTCTTAAGATCGACGTTCAGGGTTATGAATTGAACGTCCTACGGGGAGGTACCAAGACCTTGCACGAGGTCGACGTTGCTTTGATCGAATGTTCATTCGTTGAACTCTACGAAGGACAGGCATTGGCAGGACAGGTGATCTCCTTCATGGCAGAAGCCGGGTTTCGGCTGGCAGGAGTTCACCATATGGCTTACTCGTTCGACGGTTCGTCGATCCAGGCCGACTTCTTGTTTCGTAGAGAAAAAAGAGAGGACTAGTGGCCTGGGTCCAGGTTTGCCGAAGGTTTAGGGTTTGCCGAAGGGGGGATGTCGAAAGTCTTTTACGGGACGTAGGGAAAAGGGTCTGGATTCGCCGCCCTGATACTTCGCCCGTACCACCGCTCGCTTTCTTTGGGCCAACCGCTTTGCAATCCTCGTCCTCACAAATGATCGGAAAACCCCAAACCTGTTTGCTCGGACAACCGACAGCCGCCTCCAGCCTCCGCCGTTTCGATATTCAATGAAGACTCGCCCCGGTCGACTAGAGGGAGTTCGACCCCAAGTCGTTATGCCCTTCTTGCCGGGAAACGCGACAAACGGGAACTGGAACGCCCTCAGATTGTTCTTGGGTCGATCTTCTTCCACCGTTGCTCCCCGGAAGTAGAGCCCCGATTCGTACGTTTGGCTGTACGGAAGACCTTCTGGTCGTGGCCAATCTCGGAGCGAGAGCCAGAAGAACTTGCTCACTCCTGCTGACCATGCTCGGTACAAGGCTTCGGATGTCCAACGAGTGAGGATCCACATGGGAAGCCCCCCGGGATCCGGCGGCTTTGAATCCCAACTGAACTCAGTCACCCAATACGCGACCGACCCTCGACTGGTGTTGATTTTTCCAGCCCGGCGGGCAGATTTCAGCAATTGCGACATCTTCGGCAGATCGCCTAGCGAGACATCGTCTATACCCGCCGACTTGTGGGTAGGGCCTCCCGTCGTAAATGGGTTATTGGCCCAAATATCGAATCGAGCCTTCGCTTTGCAGCCTCTCTTCGGCTTGGGCTTCTTGCGGCCTTCCATGCATAGAAGCCGGCGCGCAAAGTCCAACGGCCCGAGACCGCCGGGACGTTGGAGCGGGGCCAACCCGCCTGCGATCACCAGATTCGACCGGTGAACGCTCTTGACCGCTCCTGCAAAGCGATTCAGGAGTTCCCGGTACAGGGCCGGAGACACCTTGTTCCCGTTCCGGAATTGCGGCTGAAAGAACAGATGCAAGTTCGGCTCGTTCCACGGTTGCCAGAAGCGGACCCTCGGCAAATTCGGGAAGCTCCCGCTATAACGTTTCGCCGCTGCGAGTGAGAATCTTGCGAAATCGACTGGCGCTGGATTGCATATTCCCTTTGTCTCCCGTCGGCAACGTTCTGCCCATCTCGGTGCCGAGTAGATCTCGATGAACGGTGTGAGGCCCGCGTTGACAGCTAGCCTCACCTGAGAGTCGAAGTTCGTCCAGTCGTAATTTGGGTCAAAGGGGTCAGCGGGGTTCCACACATCAGGTTTGGATGCGGGGGCCACCTGATCCCAAAAGATCAGGACCCTGACATTTCCTGCGCCCAGGTCCCGGACCCGTTCGTATTCGAGTTGGGTCGGAGCGCCGATGTCTGTCACTGCGATGCCGGTCTCCAAGGGCCTATTCGATCCATTGGCGACCCCCGCACACAGGGCGAGTGCCATCGCTGCCAAAGCACAAGCTGAGACGAACCTAGCGGGCATCTTTCTCCTTGGGGAATTGGACGAAGCCGCGTTTGTGGGCGAAGACGAATACAGCAACCAACAGGCAGCCGATCAGTACGAGCGGGAATGCGATCCCCATCCCTCCGGGCCGATCAACGGCTGCGACCAGTGTCGGCTCGGTGGCACCCTGATCTATTGCAGCACTTTGGGACGCAGCAGCTCCCGCCTGTTCGGAATTCGCCTGTCCCTCCTGATCTGAACGGGGAGCACCGTCTGGCTTTGAGCTTGTTGGTCTTCTCGAACTCGAGATCGGAGACGACGCCCCTAGGTTCCCCAGTGCTTGAGGACTCTCATTTCGCGAGNNATTTCCTGGTTGACCAGGCCGAGTGATCGAGCCGGAAACCTGTTCGCCGCCGGGCGTCGGAACATGTTCCGTGTACTGGTCGACCACCGTGGGAGCGGCAGCGGCGGGGGGGACAAACCCGACAAAGCAGCCGAAGAGGAGAATCGCAACGAGACTGACCCAGCGCGAATCTGCTCTGCTGGCCACTTTGCTTACGGAATCGGTCAACTTCATTTGTTGTTCTTTCTGAACCTGAGGGGGCATAGAGGCCTTGGCAGGAGGAGAACTAGTTCGAACGGCGATACCCGCACCCTCCTCCTCCCAACCCGGGGGTTGGTCGAAAGTATCGCCGACACCGACAACTCGCCGATCGCCATTGCTTGCTCAACCCTGAGCGCCTCCGGGCTCCCGGCTTGCTTGTCGAGGGGTAAAGGTCATCCAACTATCTCCGGAACGGTGGCCGTCGTACAGGGCGAGCTCTGCGTCTGCGTCATTCCAACGGTTGAATTCGGGTGATTCGTTCCGGTCGGCCGGGACCGCGAAAAACCGGTCGATTCGATGGGTGGATTCAAAGCGCCCGACCAATGTCTTGACCACATTCGGACGAAACTGTTCGTGGACCTCGACGATCATCGTGGCGTCGCGTAGGCAAGGAACCTTGACTGGGTCGAGCAGGTCTTCCTCGAATCCTTCCACGTCCAGAGCAACAGCATCCTTCCGTTTGGAAGGGCGTTGAGTTCCGCGTGGGCAGCCGAACCTCGGGCTTCAAATTCGACCCCGTTCTTTCTGGCGAGCTTGCCCGCCAGCCTTCGTTCGAACCTGTTGGTTTCGAATCCGATCACTCGAAGAGATGCCAGGCGGGCGACGCCGATGCAGAAGAATCCGTCTCCCGAACCGACGTCGACGAAAACATCGTTGTCATGGATGTGCTTCATTAGGAATTCCACGACTCCGGGTTCGTATGCTCCTGCCAACTTAGCGGACAGGTAATTCGTGTGGCCCAGCGATGACTTGGGGTAGGCAAGCCCCTGAAACGGTCCTCTCTTGACTGCCAAACCCTGCTCTCTAACATATCGGCTGATCGGTCGACCGAACGGGCTGGTCAGGCGCCAAAGCCAGCGAGGTCGCAGGGCGCGGTACCAGTAGAGGAGTGTCGAATACCCGCCCAACGCGGTGATGAGGCGCTCGCGCGGCGTCGGAGGTTTCGATTCAAACACCGGTCCGACATTATCGAAACCTGTCCGCCAAACAGGTCTACGCTGCCATTCCCACCGTGCCGAGTCAGCCCTCTCGCGGCCGCCCATGGCGCCGGAATAACCCAGCTACCAGTCGACGCAGGAGTTTGAATGCGATCACAAGTCTTGGGGGTTGCCTGTAGCTTTCTTCGAAGACCCGCTCATCAAGATCCTGTCGATCAACGACCCGAGTCGGGTGCACGATACGCTCGATCGATTGAAGCTCCAGGTCTCCGAGACCGCGATAATCGCGCCAGGATTTGGTGTGAGTGGAACCCTCGCCGAAGCCAATGTTCTTGACGAGATTCACCTTCGGGTAGACGGCGAGTCCATTCCGCTGCCAAATCGAGAAGGCCCAGGGGTAATCCCAGGTGTCGATTTGTCCGGCGAAATAGTCGTTCAGTGTGTTCCGCCAGTAACCCTTCTCGTGCTCCGTTTGGAATTGTTCGTCGATCGATCTGAACTCGGTCTCGAAGTCGGTGGTCGTCAACGAGAACCTGGACCAAGCGGTCCTCCAGGTGGCCCAACCCCAGACTGCCGGATACTTCGAGAAGAAATAGCTCGCCTCGACTTTCAGGTTCGATACGAGGCAGGCCCCAGCAACATGCATGACCCGCTGATCCTCCCGATACCGAGCCAGCAGATCCTCGCAGAAGAAGAAGAAACTTCGGTCAGGCAAGCAGTCGTCTTCGAGGATAATCCCTTCTTCCTCGCTATCGAAGAACCAGTCGATTGCTCCGCTTACGCCAGCCTTGCATCCCAGGTTCTCGCTCCTGAAGAGAGTCTTCACTTCGCAGTCCCAATCAATGCCTTCAACGACGAGCTTCCGTACCTCCTTCACCCGGCCAGCTTCGCCCGGATGGTCACTTCTCGGCCCGTCTCCGGCGACGTAGAGCCTTGTTGGTTTCGCATCGCGGATCGCATCGAGGACCCGTCGAGTGGTTTCGGGCCGATTGAAGACAATGAATAGAACGGGGGTACCCAGAGGACGAGGCTGGGTCAGGTGTCCGAGCATGGGCGGCCAATTATAGAAAGATGCGCTGATGAAGCGGAAGCGCCTGAAGGACATCCTGAGGTTTGGCCGGCTAGTCCAATCAGTGCGCGGCCCGAGCGGCCAGACCCTTGCGGCATCAATTGCAAGTCAGGCGCTGACCCTCATTTCGGGAGTGATCGCCGCCCGCGCCCTCGGCGTTGAAGGTCGTGGCACCCTCGCGCTGCTTTGGCTACTGCCTTTGACGATCGTTCTGCTGGGGGGCATCGGGATACCCCAGGCCACTACCTACTACGTTGCCCGGGAGCTCGGAAACGCCAAGGCCGTCGTCTTGACTTCGGTCAAGATCTCGGTTTTTCTCGCGTTCGCGTTGTCCTCGGCGTACGGGGGCATCCTCCTGCTCGTCTTCGCTGGCGGCGACGATTTCGCCGCATTGGAAGCTCTTCTGAGCGCCGCGCTGATACCCATGCTTCTTGCCCAGAATCTGGGTGTCGCGACACTCCTGGGGATGCGGCGCTACAGGGCATTCAACCTGAGCCGGGTGGTTCCAGCCTTGATGTACACGTTGACGATCTCGACTCTGTTCATCTCCAACCACGCGTCGTTACCATGGATTCTCGGTGTAACGGTCGGCTCCTGGGCCACGGGCGCCTTGATCACCTGGTCGCTGGTCTTCCGCGACATGCAGACGCAAGGCAAGAGAGCGGGGGCATCACCCCGGAACATCCTGAGTTTCGGAATCCGGGGGGTGGTCGGCAGTGCCTCCCCGATCGATGACGTGAGAATTGATCAGCTGATGATCGGTCTCCTGATGGACAGTAGAGCGCTGGGCCTTTACGTGGCGGCTCTCGCCTTCTGCAACCTTCCGCGCTTCATAGCGCAAAGTATCGGCGCGGTCTCGTTTCCCCGCATAGCAGCCGCTCGCAGCGGAATGGTCGCCTGGCAAATTGCGGAACGAGCGTTTCGCAATGGTGTGGTGTTGATCGCACTCTGCGTGGGAACGCTCCTGGCCACAATCCAGTTCTTACTGCCGATGTTCTTCGGGAACGATTTCTCGGACGCGGTGAGTATCGGCCAGATCTTGTTGCTGGCGGCGTTCTTTCTTTCCGTCCACCGGCTCCTTACGGAACTGGCCAGAGGGCTGGGGCACCCTGGCTATGGTTCGATCACGGAAGTGGTCAACCTGCTCGTCTTCCTGCTTGCCGTCCTCCTGATTGCGACGCCTGCGACAACTGCCGGCATTGCCACTGCGGTTCTCGTTGGTGG
>JRYK01000103.1_pt1 | contig 13448 bp, 9 predicted proteins | sample 235381 | NCBI WGS metagenome assembly JRYK01 (sample SAMN03074220, study PRJNA261476) | activated sludge metagenome | biome: Wastewater Treatment Plant; feature: Wastewater; material: Activated sludge; isolation source: activated biomass of a wastewaster treatment plant treating hydrocarbon... ...
ATGCCGCTGCCGTTGTCGCCGACCAGGGGCTTGGGCATGAAGGTGGCGGTCTTGCCGTAACTGGCGGCCACGTTCTGCACCACGTACTTCAGCCGCTGCACCTCGTCGGCCTTGCGCACCAGGGTGTTGAACAGGACGCCGATCTCGCACTGGCCGGCGGTGGCGACTTCGTGGTGATGCACTTCGGGCGTCAGCCCCATCGCCTCCAGATTCAGGCACATGGCGGAGCGGATGTCCTGCATCGAATCCACCGGCGGCACCGGGAAATAGCCGCCCTTGACGCCGGGTCGGTGACCGAAGTTGCCGCCTTCGTAGGCGCGCTCGGAGTTCCAGCCGGCCTCGGAGGAATCCACCTTGCAGAAGCAGCCGCTGATGTCGGCACCCCAGCGCACGTCGTCGAAAATGAAGAACTCGTTTTCCGGGCCGAAGAAGGCGGCGTCGCCGATACCGGTCGATTTCAGATAAGCCTCGGCGCGGCGGGCCAGCGAACGCGGGTCGCGTTCGTAACCCTGCATGGTATTGGGTTCGATGACATCGCAGGTCAGAACCAGGGTCGGCTCCTCGAAGAAGGGATCGACCGCCGCGGTGACCGGATCGGGCATCAGGATCATGTCGGATTCCTGGATGCCCTTCCAGCCGGCGATGGACGAGCCGTCGAACATCTTGCCGTCCTCAAACACATCCTCGTCCACGGCGCTGACGGGTACGGTGACGTGCTGCTCCTTGCCACGGGTGTCCGTGAACCGGTAATCCACGAACTTGATGTCTTTTTCCTCAATCAGCTTCATCACATCGGCAGCATTCATAGTCATTGGGTCCTCGGGTTTCAGAAAATCGGTTACAAACAGATCAGATAGAGCAAAGCCATGTCCATTGCCGGTTCAGCATAAAACATGCCATGGTGGGTTTTTGCAGGCTCGACCATCAACTATCCAGATGGTGGAGAATTCTTGTCCGCGCCATTGCGCAATAATAGTGCAAAAATCACCTCATCATGCCCCATTCAAGCGCATGATCGATGTTGAGCGCCCACTCATATCAAAGCATGATGCCAGAGGCTTATACTTTCATTCCCCCATTCCCCTTGCAACCGCCAGAGGAGGCCACCATGGAATTTGAATTTCGGGTCCGGAATGTCAAGTGCGACGGGTGCGCCAGCGCCATTCGCGCCGGGCTGGGCAAGCATCCGCGAGTGCGGGAGGTCGAGGTGGAGGTGCCGACCGGCCGGGTGAACGTACAGGCCGACGGCGACATTCGCGCCGAGCTGGGCGCGGCGCTGCGGGATTTGGGTTATCCCGAAAATGCTTGAAGTAGGGCTGGCTTGGTTACGGCGGGAGCGGCATTCGGTATCCACTTCCCGCCAGGGAATGCTTCAGAAGCGGGTTCCGACGTTGAGACCGACGATCCAGGGATCGATTTCCACGGTGCCGATGCCGACTCCGTCCAGCTTGGCCTTGGTGTCGATGTCGATGTAGCGAACGTCGACGTTCACGAACCAGTTGGGCGCCACGTCGAAATCCATGCCCACCTGTCCGGCCAGGCCCCAGGAATCATCGAGTTCCAAGTCCGCCCCGGATAAGGCGCCCTTGGTTTCTTCATCGAAAAAGAACGTGTAGTTCAAGCCCACGCCGACGTAGGGACGGAAGTTGCTGTCCGGCATGAAATGATACTGCACGCTGACCGTCGGCGGCAGGTGCTTGGTTTCGCCGATGTTGCCCGCGCCGGTCAGGCCGATATCGTGGCTGAACGGCCAGGCGCCGAGCAGTTCGATGCCGATGTTCGGCGTAGCCATGTAGGTGACGTTGAAACCCAGGCTGTAGCCGTCGTCCACGTCGAGATCGGCATTGGGTCCGAGACTGAGATTGTCCGATTTCGGATATACACCCCAAATACCGGCCCGAACCAGCCAGTTGCCCGCCTCGTAGGCTTGGGCGGCTCCCGACAGCAGACCGCCGATCAGCGCCATCGCCAAGGTACTCTTGAGTATCTTCGAGGACATCGCGCACTCCTTAATCGATTGTTGGCTTGTTATACGAAAGGCACAAAACCATTGTGTACTTTTGCAACAATTTAGTCAAAAACAGTGACGTGTATCAGCAATCCAACGGGCTGATTTCACTCGGCCAAGGGCGGTAGAATCTGTGCTACCTCCTCGAAAGTGGTCAGCCCGGCGGCGATCTGAAGCGCGGCGCCGACCCGCAACGGGCGCATCCCCTGTTCGAAGGCGTTGCGCCGCAAGGTTTCCTCGTCCATGTCCGTCCGGAATAGCCGACGCAGTTCCGGCGTCACCGTCAGCAGCTCGTACAGGCCGACGCGACCCAGATAGCCGGTGTTGCGGCATTCCGGACAGCCGCGCGGCGCTCCGATGGCTTCCGGCTTCGGCAGCGGCCAGGGCCGGACCAGCGCCTCCCACAGTGCGTCGTCGATCCGGTCGGTTCCCTTGCAATGCGGGCAGAGGGTGCGCACCAGGCGTTGCGCCATCACGCCGATCAGCACGTTCTGGATCAGGTAATGGGGCACGCCGAGATCGAGCAGCCGGGTGATGGCCGAAGCGGCGTCGTTGGTGTGCAGGGTCGACAGCACCAGGTGGCCGGTCAGCGCGGCCTGGACCGCCATCTGCGCGGTCTCCAGATCGCGCATCTCGCCGACCATGATGATGTCCGGGTCGGCGCGCAGGAACGCCTTCATCACCGTGGCGAAGTCGAGCCCCGCCTTGCGGTTGACCTGCACCTGGCGCAGGCCCTTCTGCGTGATCTCGACCGGGTCCTCGGCGGTCCAGATCTTCGTGTCGGGCGTGTTCAGGTAGCCGAGGACCGAGTGCAGCGTGGTCGTCTTGCCCGAGCCGGTGGGGCCGCAGCAGAAGAACAGACCGTAGGGCTTCTCGATCACCTCCTTGAGACGCGGGAGGTTGTGCGGCGTGAGGCCGAGCTTGTCGAGCGGGATCGGCTCGCCGGCGGCGAGGATCCGCATCACGATGTCCTCCACGCCCCCCTGCACGGGGATCGTTGCCACGCGCAGCTCGATGTCGAGCGGGCCGAACTTCTTGAACTTGATCTTGCCGTCCTGCGGCTTGCGCCGCTCGGAGATGTCCAGGTCGCACATGATCTTGATGCGCGCGACCAGGGCGTTGCGGTACGAGGCCGGCACCTCGATGTAGGGCACGAGCGAGCCGTCCTTGCGGAAGCGCACCTCGGTCTTGGCCTTGCCGGGGTAGGACTCGATGTGGATGTCGGAGGCGCCCTGGTGGTGGGCGTCGACGATGATCTTGTTGACCAGCTTGACGAGTTCGTTGTCCGCCGCCGCGTTCAGGTCCTCGGCGGTGGTGGCCCCGTCCTCGGCGTCCTCCCCCAGCCCCTCGAGCAGGTCGCCGATGTCGCCGAGGTCGGTGTCGGCGCCGAAGAACTGGTTGAGCGTGTCGCGGAATTCGCGCTGGGTGGTGACGCAGTAGGTGATCTTGCTGTTCTTGGGAAAGATGTTGTTGACGATGCGCGAACCCTTGGTGCGCTCGGGGTCGAGGCACATCACCAGCAGCCCCTTCGGGTTCTCCTCCAGCGGCACCCAGCCGTGCTCCTGGACGTACTCCCGCTTGAGGTTCTTCAGCAGGTCCATCGGCTTGACGCGGTCGGGCTTGAGCGGCTCGTAGTTCACGCCGAAGTACTTCGCGAGCGCCCCGCCGACCGAGTTGAGCTTGACGTTCATCTCGTCGACCAGCACGGTCTCGATGTCCAGCGCCTTCTTGCGCGCGGTGCGGCCGGCGTTGTCCAGCTCCGCGGCGGTGATCACCGCGTCGGCCACCAGGAAGTCGTACTTCGACTTCGGCACCGCGAGCTTCTGGCGCTGCTTGAAGGCGATCGCGAGCGTCTTGCACAGCTCGACCACGCCCTCCTCGGCGAGCGGCCCGAACGGCGTGCCCGCCTTGTGGTTGATGAGCTGCACCACCCCGAGCAGGTCGCCCGCGGCGCCGTCGAGGATCGGGCACACCAGCATCTGCCGGGTGCGGTAGCCGGTGCGCTTGTCCACCTCCTGCAGGAAGCGCAGGTTGGGGCTGTGGCTCTTGAGCTCCGCCTCGTCGTACACGTCCTTGAAGTTGTGCAGCTTGCGCGACATCGCGGCGAAACCGGCGAGCGAGTGCTCGGCGATCGGGAGCTTGAGGTCGCGGAACGAGTTCAGCCCCGTCTTCACCTTCGAGACGATGGTTGCCTTGTCCTCGCCGGTCGCGTAGATGCTGAGCCGGTCGGCGTTGAACAGCGCGCAGACCTCGCCGCTCACCTCCAGCATGATCTCGTCGATGTTGCTGGTGGCGTGGATGCGGTTGGTGACCGCCTGCAGGCTCTTCTGGAACGCGAGCCGGCTCGCCACGTCCGCGGGCGGGACCGATTGGGGGCTCAGCACTGCGCTCATGTTCGGGCGTCCTGTCGGGTCGGCCGGCGCGCCGCGCGGCGCGCGCCGGCGCCGCGCCGGGACCGGCGCGAAAATCAATGGGGGACTCTAGCCTCCCGGGCGCGCTCCCAGCAACCGCGCCGGCCCGGCGCCTGCGGCTTTTGTATCAAATCGCGGCCTGCGCGCGCGCCCCGTCTCAGGCGGGGCCCGCGCCGCGCAGCCCGCCCTCGAGGACGAATGCCTTCAGCCCGCGCTGGGCGAGGAGAAATGCCGCCGCGGAGCTGCGCCGGCCGCTCTGGCAGTACAGCACGTACTCGCGGGTCCGGTCGAGCACCTTCACGGCGTTGCGGATCTCCGACAGCGGGATGTTGATCGCGCCGGGCAGCTTGTCATACTGGTACTCGGAGGGGTAGCGCACGTCGATCCACTGCCCGCCGGCGCCGACCTTGGCGCGCGCCTGGTCGAGGTTGACGCTCTGGAGCAGCGGCTTCTTGAGCAGCTCGTTGAAGTCGCCCTTCGCGAGCCGCAGCAGCGCGCCCTCCGCGAGCATGGTGACCGTGGCGTTGCGCTTGGCGTTGGCGACCAGCGCCTCCTCCCCGAAAGCGTCCCCGCTCTTCAGCTCGGCGAGCCGCATCGACACGCCCCCGACCGTGCGCTCCACCAGGCACTTGCCGGCCTCGATGACGTAGTAGTAGTCGCCGTCCTCGCCTTCCCGCACGACGACCTGCCCGCGCTTCACGTTCACGCGCGTGAAGCGGCGCAGCATCTCGTTGATGTGCGCGCTCGGCAGCTGGGCGAAGACGCCCGACTTGAGGTTGTTGATGCTGAAGAGGCCGGTGAGGATCGACCAGTTGGCCATCGTCGGCGGACCCGCCTCGGTCGCGCGCGAGCCGGTGCGCTCGGCGGCCGCGAGCTGGTCCCAGGTCACCATGATGTCGAGCAGGTCCTCGTCGATGCGCAGCAGCTCGATGTCGGTGATCGCCTTCGCCTGCGCGAACGGCGTGCGCCGCCCGAGCGGGTGGCGCGCCTCGGGCGTGCCCCCGACCACCACGTCGGAGCTGCCGTTGCCGAGGATGAGCGCGAGCTCTCCCTTCAGCAGGAACACGAGCTGTCCCGCCACGCCCTTCACCCGGAAGGGGTCGAGGGTCTTGCTCACCGGCTCGACCACGCACAGCTCGGCGAGCTCCCCCAGCCGCTGGGACGAGAGCGCGCTGATCGGCTCGAGCCCCTTGAGCACCGCCACGCCGATTCTCTCCGTTGACATCGCCGCCGCTTTCCGTGTTCGCCGCGCCGCCGCTAGAACTCGATGACCTGGTTGTTCTGCAGCATGCGCGGCCGGTACTGGCCGGCGTACTCCTCGAGCTCCTCCATGGTGAGCTCGATCTCGCCGGGCTTGAGGTGGGTGATGAAGATGTCGCAGCTGCGCTCGAGCTTGGCCAGCTCCTCGGCCAGCATGCTCGGGCACAGGTGCTTGGACATGACCGCGAGGTTCTTCTCGCGGTTGCAGAACGCGCACTCGATGATCAGCTGGCGCAGGTTGGCGATCTTGTTGACGATCGCCCACAGCGGGTCGTTGGTGGTGGTGTCGCCGGTGAACACCAGGCTCCCCTTGCCGCTGTCGAGCTGGTAGCCGACCGCCGGCACCACGTGGTTCGCCGGCAGCGCGGTGATGCGCCGGCCGTTGCCGAGCGCCACGGTCGCGCCGAGCTCGATCGGCTCGTAGCGCAGGAACGGCCGCTCGGGCGAGGGAATCTGGGTGAAGTCGGGCCAGATCGACCAGTTGAAGATGTGGTTCTTCAGGATCTCGATGGTCGCGGGCAGCGCGTGCACCGTGAGCGGCGCGTCGCGCATTCCGCCGACGGTGTCCACCATGAACGGGATCGCCGCGACGTGGTCGAGGTGCGAGTGGGTGAGGAACACCCGGTCGATCGGCGTCAGCTCGGCGAGCGTGAGGTCGCACACCCCGGTGCCCGCGTCGATCAGCACGTCGCGGTCGAGCAGCATCGAGGTGGTGCGCAGGTGCCGCCCACCGATCCCGCCGCTGCAACCGAGTACGCGGAGTCTCACGCGCTGTCCGGGGGTCTCGCTACTTCGTCTCGAACGCGGTCACGCCGTCCCACTCCGGGCCGGGCGAGGCCTGACGGTACCGAGCGACCCGCTCGGCGTATAAGGAATAAAGTGGCGCACCCGGATATAACCTCTGGAGATTGAAGAGGATTAGTTCCGCCTGCTCCCAGCTGCCCGCGCGGTAGGCCTTGAGCGCCTGGGCCCACAGCTTAAGCTCTTCCATGCGCTCCCTGCCCACTTCGTTCTCCGCCCCGACCGGCTCGTAGATCGCCACCGGCGCGTCCTTGCCCTTGACGCGGACGCGGTCGAGCTCGCGAAAGACCATCCCCGGCACCGCCTCGCGCGTGGCCTGCCCGACGATGATGCCCGCGCCGTACGCCTTGGTGAGGCCCTCGAGCCGGGAGGCGAGGTTCACCGCGTCTCCCATCACCGTGTAGGCCTTGCGCAGCTTCGACCCCATGTCGCCCACGCTCATCGGCCCGGTGTTGAGGCCGATCCCGATGCGGATCTCCGGCCACCCGCGCGTCCGGAACGCGGGGTTGAGGCGGGCGAGCTCCGCCTGCATCGCCAGCGCGGCCGCGAGCGCGTGACGGGCGTGCTGCGGGTCGGCCACCGGCGCGCCCCAGAACGCCATGATCGCGTCGCCCATGTACTTGTCGAGCGTTCCGCGGTGGGTGCGGATCACCAGGCTCATCGCGGTGAGGAACTCGTTCAGGAACGCTGCGAGCGCCTTGGGGTCGAACCCCTCGGCGATCGACGTGAACCCGCGGATGTCGGTGAAGAGCACGGTGAGAACCTCGTTCTTGCCCTCCATGCTGTACTGCGCCGGGTCGCGCGCCATCTCGTCCACCAGCTCCGGCGGGACGTACTGGCCGAAGAGCTCGGCGAACTGGCGCTTCGACCGCGTCTCGACGAAGTAGCCGTACGACATGTTCGCCGCGAACAGCGCGATGATCATGAGCACGCCCGCGGCGAGCGGGAGCGCGGTGTCGGCCTGGGTCCAGACGGCCACGTTGAGCGCGGCGACGAGCGCCAGCGCGGCGGCGGACGCGAGCGTCGCGCGCAGCGGCGAGAGCAGCGGCAGGACGAGCGCGAGCGTCAGCCCGAACGCGAGGAGCAGCAGCACCTCGGCGCCGACCACGTAGGCCGGGCGCTGCTTGATCGACCCGTCGAGCATGCCCGCGATCAGGTTGGCGTGGATCTCGACCCCGGGATAGGCGGTCCCGACCGGGGTCGCGCGCAGGTCCACCAGTCCGGGCGCGGACGCGCCGACGAGCACCACGCGGCCCTTGATGCGCTCGACCGGCACCCGGTCGTGGAAGAGGTCGGCGGCCGAGACGTACGGAAAGCTGCGCACCTTGCCGCGATAGGGCACGAGCGCCGCGGCGTTGGCGTCGAGCGGGATGCGGCGCGGCCCGACCTCGAGCCACTCGAGCCCGGCGTAGCCGCGCGCGAGGAAGCGGCCCTCGGGCGCGAAGCCCGCCTCGACTTTCGGCTGGCCGGCGAGCGCGCGGAAGACCGCGAGCGACAGCGGCTCGTAGTACTCCCCCTTGTACTCCGCCAGCATCGGGACGCGGCGGATGATGCCGTCCTCGTCCACGAGCGGCGTGAAGTGCCCGGCGCCGAGCGTCGCCTGCTGGAACTGCGGCAGGTTGGCGCCGTAGCCCTGGTAGCGCGCGAACGCGATCGGGCGCCCGCGGAAGACGCGCGCGTCGAGCACCGGCGCGGGCAGCGCCCCGCTCGCCTCGGACTCCGGGCTGGTGAAATAGAACCCCAGTATCACCGGGCGGTCCTTCAGCGCCGCGGCGAAGCGCCCGTCGTTGTCCAGCTGCGGCCGCAGCCGCCCGAGCGCCTCGTGGAATTCGCGCGCGTCCTTCAGTTCGCCGGCCGCGAGCCGCTCGAGCACCGGCAGCCCGCTCGAGCGGTCGGGCTCCCCGTTGACCACGTCGAACGCGACCAGCGTGGCGCCGTAGCGGTCGAAGAGGCGCGTGACGAGCGCGGCCATGACGTCGCGGCCCCACGGCCAGCGCCCGAGCCCGGGCGTGGCGAGGCTGCGCTCGTCGATGTCCAGGATCACGATGCGGTCGTCCACGCCGCCGGGCGCGGTGAGGCGCAGCCGCGTGTCGTAGAGCACGTGGTCGAGGCGCGTGACGATCCCGAGCTCGTAGAACCGCGCCGCGTGGCCGACGAAGACCGCGAGGACCGCGAGGCCGAGCAGGATGCGACCGAGGTGCTGCCTCACGGGGCGGGGTCCCCGCGGGCGCCGCGCAGGGCGCGTTCAGGCCGCCGATTCAACCGCGCGCTCCCGCCTGACCGCGTCGCCGCCGCACGAGCGTGCGGCCGGCTCAGGTCTTGTAGAAGAACTCCATCTTGACGCCCGCGAGCTCGACGATGTCGTGGTCGTTGAGCGGATGCGCCTGCGCGTCGAGGAGCCGGCCGTTGAGGATCGGGAAGTTCGCGCCCTCGACGTGGGTGATGAAGAACCCCTGCGGGCGCTTGGTGATCACGGCCACCTGGACGCCGGGCTTCCCGAGCGTGGTGAGCGCCTTGGTGATCTCCATCTCCTTGCCGGCGTTCGAGCCCGAGAGGATCTGGATCGCGGCGACCTTGCCGCCCGCGGCGAGCGGCTGGGAGGCGGACAGCGGCTGCGAAGCGCCCATGGTCGGCACGCCCTGCGAGGCCGAGACCGACCGCACCGGCTGCGAAGACGAGGTCGCCGCGGTGTGCAGCGGCTGCGAGGCGCCCATGGCCGGGGTCGGCTGCGAGGTGCCCATGGTCGGTACCGCCTGCGAGGTCGCGGGCTTCGGCGCGTCCGCCTTGGGCACCGCGCCGGGGCGCAGGACCATGGTCTTCTCGAAGTCCTGCGGCGCGGCCGACTTGCTGCTCTGGTCGCCGACGTATTTCAGCTTGTACTTGCCGAGCTCGACCACGTCGTTGTTCTGGAGGAAGTGCTTCTTGATCGGCTGCCCGTTCACCAGCGTTCCGTTCGTGGACCCGAGGTCCTCGAGGAACGAGTCGTTCAGGATCGTCACGATCACCGCGTGCTCACCCGACACGGCCAGGTTGTCGATCTGGATGTCGTTGTGCGGCTTGCGCCCGATGGTGGTGCGCTCCTTGGTGAGCGCGATCTCCTTGAGCACCAGACCGTCCATACTCAGTATCAGCTTTGCAGGCATGGCAGTGTCCCCGTCTATTTCAACCAGCTGAACAAGCGCGAGAGCCAGCCCTTCGGCGCGGCGTAGTCCCTCACCACTCGGACCAGAATCACGGACACGTTGTCGCGTCCGCCGTTGTCGTTCGCCATCTGCACCAGCTGCTGCGCGGCCAGGCGCAGGTTGGCCGACAGCGTCTGCAGCGTCATGCCGATGTCCTCGTCGCTCACCATGTCGTTCAGGCCGTCGGAGCACAGCAGGTAGACGTCGCCCGGCTGCGCCTCGAAGCAGGTGAGCTCCGGCTCGACCGTGGGATCGATGCCGAGCGCGCGCGTCACGAGGTTCTTGTTCTGCGAGAACTTGGCCTGCTCGGGCGTGATCATGCCGCTGTCGATCTGCTCCTGCAGCAGGGAGTGGTCGCGCGTGAGCTGCTCGAACGCCTCGCCGCGCAGGCGGTAGGCGCGCGAGTCGCCGATGTGCGCGAGCATCACCTTGTTGTCGTAGAACAGCCCCGCCACCAGCGTCGTGCCCATGCCCGAGTACTGCGGCTGGCTCTGCGCGGCCTGGAAGATCGAGGTGTTCGCCTTCGCGATCTGGTCCTTCAGCAGCTTTTCCGCCCACGGCCGCCCGCTCGCGGGCTCCACGCGGTAGGGCGGCGTGTCCTCGAGCAGGTGCTGCAGCTCGGTGGTGATCACGGTGGTCGCCATCCCGCTCGCCACTTCGCCGGCGTTGTAGCCGCCCATGCCGTCGGCGAGCACCACCAGGCCCTTGGTCGCGTCGGCCGCGATCGAGTCCTCGTTGTGCGAGCGGACGATGCCCGGGTCGGTGCAGCTCGCGATCTCGAGTGCTTGGCTCAGGTTCATGGCGCCGCAAACGGAATGGCAGCGTCCGCTCGCTCGTAATCGGGGTCGAGCGGACGCGGTCCCGGGTCGGTGCAGCTCGCGATCTCGAGTGCCTGGCTCAAGTTCATCGTCTCAGAGCGAGATGTCGACGTCGCGCTGGCGCGCACCGGCCCCGCTCACGCACTGCCGCAGCGCCTGGGCGAACGCCTCGCCGGTCTGGAACCGCGCGTCGGCGTCCTTCGCCATCGCGCGCTCGAGGAACGCCGCGAGCGCCGGCGGCACGGCGGGGTTGCGCCGCAGGATGTCCGGCGCCGGCTCGTTCGCGATCCTGAACATGAGCTGGGCCATCGACTCGCCCTCGAACGGGAGGTGCCCGCACAGCAGCTGGTACAGGCTGGCGGCGAGCGAGAAGAGGTCCGAGCGCCCGTCGATCTTCTTCCCGGCGAGCTGCTCGGGCGACATGTAGGAGGGGGTGCCGAGCACCATGCCGGTCTTGGTCTTGGACGCGTCGGTGATGCGCGCGATGCCGAAGTCGGTCACCTTCACGGTGTCGGACTGCGGCTCGTACATGATGTTCGCCGGCTTCACGTCGCGGTGGACGACGTTCTGCCGGTGCGCGTAGCCGAGCGCCTCGGCCACGCGCGCGACGATCGACACCACCCGGTCGGGCGGCAGCAGGGCGCCCGGCTTGGTGTACGGCGCGAGGTCCCGTCCCTGCAGGAACTCCATCGCGATGTAGGCGAGGTCGTGCTCCTCCCCGGCGTCGAAGATCGTCACGATGTTGGGGTGGTTGAGGCGCCCGGCGGTCTCGGCCTCGCGGAAGAAGCGCGCCTTCACGTCGGCCAGCTCGTCGGCCTCGAACTCCTGCGCGAGCGCCATGGTCTTGATCGCCACCACGCGCCCGATCTTCGGGTCCTTGCCCTGGTACACCACGCCCATCGCGCCCTTGCCGAGCTCCTTCTCGACCTGGTAGCGGCCGAGCATCGGCTTCTCGACCGCGTCGGCGGTGAGGATGCTCGTGTTGGTGCGCGCGGCGCCGCCGCCGAGGATGACGGTCTCCGAGAGCTGCTTCGCGCGCGCGACCTTCTGGCCGACGTCGCGGTACTTGGGGTTGCGCTCGGCGACGTAGCGGAAGACGTTCTCCGCCTTGTTGAACTGGCGCTTGCGCTCGAAGTCGAGCGCGAGGTTGTACAGGTTGTCGAGCAGCGTGTCGTCGACCGGGCACTTGCGGAAGTAGTCGAACGCCATGTCGAGCTGCCCCTGGCCCTGGAACGCGAGCCCGAGCATGCGGTTGGACGCGGCCGACTCGGCCTCGGACTTCTCCTTGCCCTCCTCGGTGACGAGGAAGCGCTTGGTGGTGAGGGCCACGTGGCCGAGCACGAGCAGGACCGCCGGCAGCATGAGCTGGAGCCACAGGCCCTTGCCCGCCATGAGCGCAAAGTGCGTCCCGACGATCGCCGCCAGCAGCAGCGCGGTGACCGCCGCGCCCATCCCGGCCTTCAGGCGCGGCAGGGCGGCGATCAGGTAGAGCGCGACCAGCAGATAGACGCCGAACTCCGCCCAGACCGCCCAGGTCGGAACGACGAAGAAATGCTCCTGCAGGATCGAGGACACCGAGTGCGCGAGCGTGAGCACCGGGGCCATCGCGGGCGAGACCGGCGTGACCGACGCGGTGCCCAGCCCGGGGGCGGTAGGGCCCACCAGGACGATCTTGTCCTTGTAGCGGTCGGCCGGGATCTTCCCGGAGTACACGTCGAAGAACGAATCGACCGGGAAGGCCGGCCGGCCGTCCCGGTCCTTGTAGAAGTACGTGTACATCTGCAGCCGCGGATCGGTGGTGATGCGCAGGTTCGCGAGGCTCACGCCTTCGCCGAGCGCGACCTTGATGTCGCCCGGCCCGAGGTTGAGACTGCGGGCCGCGATCAGCATCGACAGCGACGGATAGAGCTGGTCGAAGTGCGCGAGGACGAGCGGCTCGGAGCGGATCCCGCCGTCCACGTCGACGCGCGCGTTGAGGTGCCCGACGCCGGCGGTGGCGCGGCCGAGCGCGTCGACCGGGAACACGACGTCGGCCGCGGTCGTGAACGGCGTCTCCGCCCCGTCCCCCTGGACGTTCGCGAGGGCGTTGCGGGTGACGAAGTCGGGCAGCGGCCGGTCCGGCTTGCCGCGCGCCTCGCCGAGCGAGAACAGCATCGGCAGCAGCACGTTGCCGGCCTTGGCATAGCTCGCGGCGAGCTTGCGGTCGGTGTCGAGGGCGCCTTCGGCCTCCTGGAGCAGCGCGCCCATCTGCGCGAGCGGAGAGCCGGGTTCGGCCGCGGCGGCGGGGTCGGCCAGGAGCTTGCGGTACTCGCCGTCGAGCTTGCGGATGTACGCGAGTCCGGGGTCGATCTGGGGCTCGGTGAAGAACACGAGGTTGCCGACCACCTTGGCCCTGCCGGCGGTCAGGGTCTCGGTCAGCCGCGCGTGGACGTCGCGCGACCAGGGCCAGCGCCCGATGTTGCGCAGGCTCGCCTCGTCGATCGCGATCACCGCGATGCGGTCGGAGGGCGTCCGGTCGGTCGCGCGCACGCCCATGTCGTAGGCCTTGCGCTCGAGGCTCTGGATGAGATCGGAACCGGCGAGAAAGAGCAGCCCCACGGCCAGAACGAGGCCGAGCAGCCAGTCCCTTTTCCAGAATCCCGCCTTGCTCACCGCCCTAGGTCTCCCCGGCGTTGTTCTCGTTGTCTACGCGTTACGGGGCGCGTCGTGTGAGCTCGCGCGGTCGCGCGGCGGCAATTTCGCCCGCTTGGCGGCGCGCCGCAATCCTTTGCGGCGCGGGAAAACCCCCGCCTATCCCCTAAGTTCCTGTAGAAACAGGAGCATAATTGCCATTCTTACAGTCGGGTATGAAATTAGTCAAATTCTCTGCCGACTTACCGTCACTGCCGCCCCCCGAACGACCCCGATCGGCCCCCCCGGGAGCGGCGGCGGCGGGCGCGCGGCACGCCGGCCCCGTCACCCCCGCGCC
>JRYK01001131.1_pt1 | contig 13430 bp, 21 predicted proteins | sample 235381 | NCBI WGS metagenome assembly JRYK01 (sample SAMN03074220, study PRJNA261476) | activated sludge metagenome | biome: Wastewater Treatment Plant; feature: Wastewater; material: Activated sludge; isolation source: activated biomass of a wastewaster treatment plant treating hydrocarbon... ...
CTCCCCCACCTTCTCGAGCCACCTGACGTAGTAGTCGCGAAGCGCCCGCTCGGTGCGCGCGTCGATGATCGGCCGCCCGCGCGGGTCGGTGCGCAGCTGGTTCGGCTCGCTCCCGATCCACATCGGGGGGATCCGGAAGGCGTAGAGGAACTGCCCGATGCCGAAGCGCACCGAGACGCGCTTGAGCGAGTCGGACATCGCGGCCTTGGGCGTCGAGCCCTCGCCCACGTCCTCCTGCGTCACGCCGAGCACCGTCATGTAGCAGCGGTAGTGCACGTTGTCGTCGCGCACGACCCGGCCGCCGCGCTGGATCTTGGCCGGCGTCGGGCGCCCGTCGACCACGAGCGAGGGCCGCATGTCCAGCGGCAGGGCCTCGTGCCGAGCGCTCCAGCCACCCGGCACCAGGCTGTTCAGCCGGGCCACCGGGATGCGCGCGTCGACGTACCCCACGCACTGGGCCCCGCCGTCGAACACGTCCTGCACCTTGAACCGGATCTCGCGCGGGCTGACCGGCCGCCTGAGCTCGGCGATCAGGGCGGCGTCCAGCCGGGTGAACCGCGGCCCGCCCGCCTCCTCAGGGCTGGCCTCGCCGTGGACGAGCTTGGCGCTGCCGTCCCCGTTCTGGGTGATCGTGATCTGCGTCGTCATGACTCCTCGTCCTTGGTGGTTCTCGACGTGCGCCCGGCGGGCCGCGCGGAGCTCTCCGCGGCCTCGGCCAGGTAGGGCGAGCGGCCGCGGGCGCGGCCCTCGCGCTCGGCGGCGCCGGTCAGGGCCAGGTGGCGGCGGGCCCGGGTGATGGCCACGTAGGCCAGCCGCCGCTCCTCCTCAAGCTCGGCCACCCCCTGCGCGTGGCCGGAGGGCAGGATCCCGTCCTCACACCCGGCCACGAACACCGCCTGCCACTCAAGCCCCTTGGCCGCGTGGATGGTGGCCAGGGCCACCCGCCCGCGGTGGGCCGCCTCATCGCTCCCGGTGGCCAGCGTGGCCTGCTGCAGCCACTCCACCAGCGCCCCGCCGCCCTGGCGCTCCCACTCGATGACCGAGCGCACCAGCTCGCGCAGGCGCCCGAGGGCGCGCTCGGCCTCCTTGTCGCGCGCGGCCCGGGCCTTGGCGTGGGCCACCATGCCCCCCTCGATCATCAGGCAGCGGGTGAGCGCCTCGTGCGGGGCCAGGCCCGGCGCATCGCGCACGGCCGCCATCTGGGAGCCGAACAGCTCCAGGGCGGCCCGCTGACGGGCGTTGGCCTCGGGGACCGCCTGGGCCTGGCGGCAGGCGTCGATCAGGTCCAGCCCGGCGAGCTCACCGAAGGCGATGAGCCGCTCGGCCGCCTGCCCCACGCCGCGCCGGGGCGCGTTGATGGCCCGGGCGAAGGCCTCGCGGTCGTGCGGGTTGACCAGCAGCCGCACGTGCGCCATGGCGTCGCGGATGACCGCCAGCTCATAGAACGCGCTCCCGCCCAGCACCTCAAACGCGATGCCGTGCTCGACCAGGGCCGACTCGATCTGGCGCTGCACGCGCCGGCTTCGGTAGAGCACCGCCACCTGCTCGGGCGCCACGCCGGCCTCCAGGTGGGCCCGCACCGACGCGGCGATGTAGCGGGCCTCATCCCACGCGCTGGCCAGCCACCTGACCTCCGGCGCCTGCCCGGCCTCCCCGCGGGTGAACAGCACCTTGGGGCGCCGGTGGCGGTTGTGGGCGATGACCCGGTTGGCCGCCTCCAAGATGTGGCCGGTGGAGCGGTAGTTCTCCTCCAGCTTGATGACCTGGGCGTCCGGGAAGTGCCGGCGCTCGAAGGCCAGGAACTCCTCATACGCCGCGCCGCGCCAGCGGTAGATGGACTGATCGTCGTCGCCCACCAGCGTGAGCGAGCGGTGGTCTGCGGCCAGGAGGCGAAGCAGGCGGAACTGCGCGGCGTTGCAGTCCTGGGCCTCGTCCACCAGCACGTGCCGCCAGCGGTCGGCGAAGCCCGAGCGGATGTCGGGATGCTCATCGAGCACCCGCACCATCTGGCCCAGCAGGTCCTCCAGGTCGAAGGCGTCGCTGGCCACCAGCTCCTGCTCATACGCCGCCCACACCCGGGCGGTGATCTTCTCCTCCCGCTCGCGGGCCCAGGCGGCGTACTCATCCAGGTCGATCAGGCCGTTCTTGGCCCGGGCGATGGCCTCGACCACCTCCCGGGGCTTGATGCGGGCCTCCTCGGCCTCGCTCATCAGCCGGCCCACCGCCCGCCGGGCGTCCTCGTCGTCCCAGATCGAGTAGCGCTCGGTGCGCCCGAGCAGGTGCGCGTGGTGGCGAAGCCAGCGCGCGGCCACCGCGTGGAAGGTGCCCATGAGCACCTGCGCCGCGGCGTCGGTGCCCAGCATGGCGCGCAGCCGGCCGCGCATCTCCTCGGCCGCCTTGTTGGTGAAGGTGATGGCCAGGATCTGCCGGGCCGGGGTGCCGGTGGCCACCAGGTGGGCCACCCGGCTGATCAGCACGCGGGTCTTGCCCGAGCCCGCGCCGGCCAGCACCAACAGCGGTGCCCCGCGATGGGTCACCGCCTCGCGCTGACGGCCGTTCAGCGCGAGCAGGATCTCCGCCTGCCGGGCCGGAGAGGCCGCCGGCGCCTCCCCGTCGGGCAGTTGGTGGGGAAGCGCCTCGGGGGCGCCGTGCATCAGGCCGCGGCGGCGGCCTCCTGGCCCGCCGGCGTGATCAGCCTGGCGATCTGGGCGTCCAGCACGTTCAGGCCCTCGTCCAGCTCGGCCAGCTCCTCACGCAGGATGACCTGGTACTCGGCCTTGAGCTGGGCGATGCGCCGGCGCTCGTTGACCGCGGCCTCGACCTCGCGCTCCTTGAGCTCGGCGCCCTGGGCCCGGGCGGCCAGCAGCGCCCGCAGGCGCTGCACCTCGGCGTTCACCACCTGGGTGGTGTTGCCCACGAAGTGCTCGCGCACCAGCTCCCGCGCGTCGGCGGTGTCCATGAGCGGGATCAGGTGCATCTCGCCGTGGCTCCCGGTCAGGGTGCGCAGCACCCGCTGCAGGGACCCAAGCGTGGCCTTGCCGCGCTTGGGCACGAAGTAGACCCCGCCGGAGGGGCGAAGGCTCTCGGCCGAGAGGCTGGCCAGGCAGGCGCGCATGGCCGCCCGCAGCCGCGCGCCGGAGACCGAGTGGCGCTGGGTGCGAAACTGCGCGCGCACCCGGCCGGCGAGCCCCAGCGGGTCGGGCAGGGTGATCTCGTTGCCCTCGGTGTCGAACACCGCCTCGCTGGCGCCGGCCAGCGCCTCGGCGTGGATGGCCTCGGTCGCCCGGTCCAGGGTGAGCCTGAGCGCCTTGCGGTGCTCGATCACCTTGTGGCCCTTGTCGCGGACCAGGTAGGTGACCTGGCTGACGACCTCCTGCTCGTTGTGCATGACCTGGCCCACGGCGATCTCCAGCCGCGCCTCGGACTCCGCGCGCCGGGTCTCAAGGGCGCGCACGGCGGCCTGGAAGGTGGCGATGGCCGAGGGCTTGCGGGGCAGGAGCCCGGGGTCGAGGCCCTCGGCCTTCCAGGCGGCCTTCATCCGCTCGTGCGGGAGCGGGGCGTCGGGCACGGTGGAGAACACCAGGTGGCCCATGACGCCGGCCAGCTCATCGGACTCCACGGCCACGAAGCGCTCGGTGCCCCCCAGGGACCCGTCCTTCATGGCCTGGGTGGTGGTGCCGTTCTCTGCGATGGACAGCATGGTCAGGCTCGCTCCTTTCGGGAACGCACTCAGAAGGGGTTGCTTGCGCGCACGGGGGCCGTTTCGGCCTGCGCCGTGGCGCGGATGGGTCAGGCGCGCCGCTCGCCCGGGCGCAGTCCAGGCCGGGCGGGGCTGGCCGCTCAGTCGACCGGCGCCTGGCTGGCCTCGACCACGACGTCCGACCACGGGGTGGAGTCCCTGCACAGGATCCACACCCCGTCGGTGCCCAGGTACGCCACGTCCTCGGACGACTCGGCGGCGCGCAGCACGTTGTAGGTCAGCTGCGCGTCGCCGTCGATGCGCACGGTGCGCCGCTCGGCGGGCAGGTCAGTGCTGGCGGCCAGGGCCTCTGAGCGCTCCAGGGTGATGCGGGTCACGGTCCCTCCTTGTTGATGGACGGCCGGCCGCCACCGGGCGGCTGGCACTCGGCGACAAGGCAGCGGGCGCGTTCGGGCACACGCCACTGCCGCCCCCAGGCCCTCGTGATGTCAGCGATGGGCGCCTCGCCCGGCGCCCCGCTCACGAGCCTCACCGGCCTCGCTGCTTCAAGCCCAGGCGGGCGCGGATGCGGTAGCTCACCACGTCCTGCGCCACCTTCAGCGGGTCCTTGCCGAACAGGTCGGCCAGCAGCAGCGTGCTGATGAACCCCGACACGCTGACCGGGGACTCATCGCCCGGCTCGTCGTTCTCGGCGATCCACGCGACGCCGTCGCGGTAGCTCGCGCGCTTGGTCGTCATGGCTCCTCCCGGAGCTCGCGGTCCTCCTGGTCCGACTGCTCGGCCTGCTCGCGCCACTCGTCGTCGAGCAGCATCAGCGCGTCCTCGCCGGCGTGGCCGACGATGTCGCCGACGCTCGCGCCCGCCGCGCAGGCCCTGGCCACGGCGCTCTCCAGCTCCTCCACCTTCATGCCGTACACCTGGCCGGCGCGCAGGGCCTCGGTGGCCGCGGCGGCGACGCCGGCCAGCATCTCCTCACGCTCGCCCCCGGTCCCGCTCATCCGGGGAGCCCCTGCGCCCGGGCCAGGATCGAGCGGATCAGCGCGGCCTCGTGCTCGACCTCGCCCAGCCGGGCCCGCAGGGCCTCGGTGGCCTGGCGCACCGCCATGGGGTCGGCCGCCTCGAGCGCGGCGCGGGCCGCCGGGTAGAGCAGGATCACCGCCAGGGCGTCGACGGTGTGGTGCACGGCCTCCGTCGATGCGGGCGACGTGTCGCCGCGCCGGGGGAACCGGCGGTGTGGACCTCCGGGCGCCATGAGGCGCTCCTTTCGGTCGTGGTGATCTGGGTGCTGGGCGCCGGGGGCCCTGCGCACATGCGGGCCGCGCGCGGGCGCCGGAGCGGCCCGCTCAGGACGCCTCGCCGGGCGCCGGCCGGTACCCGACGGTGGCGATGTCCTCCACCGCGAAGACCCACACGGTCACCCGGCCCTCGCGGTCCTGGGTCCGGCACTCAGCGACGGCGTCGTTGATGAAGCGGAAGCCGGCCTCCCGCATCGGGCTGAGCTGCGCACCGGTGCGCAGCAGCACCGAGGTGATCCGGCTCCCCTCGGGCACGAAGTGGTCGACCATCGTGCGCGGGATGCTCATTCGGTACTCCTTCTTCTCAGGGGGCCGCAGCCCGCAGGTGGGTCACCGGGGCCCCCGCAGGGGCCGCGGCGACCTTCTGGACGGCCGCCGGTCAGGGCGGCGTCAGGTGCGTGGCCACCGCCCGGGTGGCGTCGCTCGGCTCGGTGAGCTCGCTCACCGAGACCTGCTGGTCGCACATGCGGTTGGTGTAGGTCGAGGGGCCGCGGCCCACGTTGACCCCCTGCACCCGCACGCCGAGCTCGACCAGGCGCCGGCGGATCAGCCCGGACTCCTCATCCCAGGCGTCCTCGCCGTCGGTGATGAGCACCACGTCGGCCTGCGCGAACGCCGGGGCCCTGTCCATGATCTCCATGGCCCGCCGCAGGCCCCCGTTGATGTGGGTGCCCGAGGCGAAGAAGCTCGCGGCCATCTCGGCCAGGTCCTCGCCCTTGGTGCGCCGGTGCGGGAACTGCCAGTCGGCCAGCCGCTCGCGCGAGCCGAACTCGACCACGGCGGCGTCGCGCCGGTCGCGGTGGGCCAGCGTGATGAGCGACAGGCAGACGGCCTTGGCCCACACGATGCGCTGGCCCTTCATCGAGTCTGAGGAGTCGACCACGGCCACGATGGGGCCCCGCTTGGCCCGGTCGGTGCCCTCAAAGCGCCAGCACAAGACCTGCCGCTGGCCCAGGCGCTGCAGGACGTCCCGGCGCATGGCCGGCACCCGCAGGCCCATCTGCTCGTGCGGAAGCAGGGCGGTCAGGTCGTCCCCGGCCACCACCTCGACCGGCACCTCGCGCGCGCCCTTGATGCGGCGCGCCCGCGCCGCGGCCATGTCGCGCTGCATGCGCCCGGCCAGCTCGGCGATCTCCTTGAGGCGCGGCGAGGACAGCCAGCGCTCGGCCCACGCGATCTGGGCCTCCAGCGGCATGCGCCGGCGCTCCCCGGGCCCGAGGCCCGGGGTGGCGCGGCTGGCCCGGGCGGCCTCGGCCGCCTCCTGGCCCGCCTGCCTGGCGGCCTGACCCACCTCGACCAGTCCCCGCTCGCCGGCCTCGGCCTCGCGGCCGAGCGCGCCCCGCAGGGCCTCGGCCACCGCCTCAAGGGTCTGCTGCTCGGCCGCCTCATCTGCCTCCAGGGGCCCCGCCTCGCTGGCTTCTCCCAGCTCGCGCAGCCGCTCCTCGGCCTCATCCAGCTCCTGCTCGGCCTCGCGCATGCGCTCGGCGCGCTCGGCCTCCTTCGCCAGCGCGCCCTCCAGCGAGGCCTTGAGCGAGCCGGCCGCGGCCATGGTGGCCAGGGCCGAGCCCAGGTCGTCCGAGCGCGTGTAGGCCCGGGCCTGGGTCATCTGCTCGGAGGTGACCAGCCGCTCCATGATCTCCCGGTGCAGGCGGGCCGAGGGCTTGACCTGGTCCTCGTCGCGGATGCGCGGCTCGTCCTCGGTGTGGTGGGCCCTGAACACGTCGCCCACCAGGTCCTCCCAGCCGGCGTAGGGCCCGGCCGGGGTGGTGACCCCGTCCTCGTGGCGCTCGGCCACCTCGGGCGCGTGGCCGAACAGGGCGTCGAAGCGCGGGGCGCGCTCGCGCGCGTCCTCCAGCGCCAGGTCGTCCAGCCGACCGGCCTGCACCACCGAGGCCGACAGGCGCTTGGGCCGCACCTTGGTCAGCAGCCCGTGCAGCCGGTCCTTGAGGCTCACGAGCCGATCCCGAACGCGCGCTCCTGCACCCGGCGGGCGTCCGCGCCCACGCGCTCCAGCAGCGCGGAGAACTCGCCGCCCGAGCCGGTCTCGCGCTCGGCCGCGTCGCGGTCGTCCTTGACCTTGGCCTCCAGCGCCTTGAGCTTGCGGTTCAGGTTGACCGCCGCCCGGCTGAGCTCCTCCGGCAGGTCGTCCCCGAGCGCGATGGTCTCGATCTGCCCCATCACGTCGGCGTACTCCTCGCCCATCTCCTGGTGGGCCCTGGACAGCTCGGCCAGCCGCTTGGCGAACCGGCTGGCGAAGGCCAGGCAGACCTCGTAGGCCGTGGGCTGGTCGTCGGGATCGCACCAGAGCGCGTGCTCGGCGATGGTCAGGTCCTCAGGCAGGCAGGCCGGGCGCCCGGCCAGCAGGGCCCGGGCCTGGCACAGCCGGATCACCTCGCCGAAGCGCCGGGCGCTCACCGGGAGCGCCGCCTCCTCGGCCGAGCGCCAGAGCCGGAGCGCGTCGGCCAGGAAGGCGTCGTCGGCCTCCACCTGGGGCACCAGGGCCTGCACGCGCTCGACGGCGGCCCGGCTGACCGGCACGATCGGCGCCAGGCTCACCGTGTCCCCGCGGGCCCGCGAGAGCTGGCCGCGCAGGATGCGCACCCGCCCGTCGTCGGTGCGCACGCTCGGCACGATGCGGGTGAGCGTGATGCGGTCCCGGAAGGCCTCGATGCGCTCATCCGAGGGGTCCGGCAGGGCGTTGCAGGCGATGACGAGCGCCCAGAGCTCGGTCTGGACCACGTCGGGCCCGTTCAGCAGCAGCCGCTCGCCGCTGTTGGCCAGCGAGAGCAGGTTGTCCAGCAGCACGCTGTTGGCCCGGTAGCCCTCATCGAGCAGCCCCAGGTGGCTGTCGGGCAGCATGCCCGCGTAGTTGACCCGGAACACGCCCCGGTCCAGGTCCGGTATCGAGTAGGGCCCCAGCACGCGCTGGGCCGGCGTGTCGGCGGCCAGCTGGGCCTCGAAGTACCGGGCGCCGGCGATGGCCTGGCCCAGGTCGCGCACCAGGGCGGTCTTGGCCACGCCGGGCGCGCCGACCAGGGTCAAGTTGCTCTTGGCCGCGATGGTCAGCGCCAGCAGCTGCGCCTCGGTGTCGCGGTCGATGAAGCGCCGGGCCAGCGAGTCGCGGGTGGCCACCAGCGCGGCCACCGCCTCCTGGTCGCTCATCTCCGGCGGCGCCTCGGCCTCCGGGCCGGGCATGGTCATGGTCTCGGTCACGGTCTGGTTCATCCCTTCCTCGTTCGCGCGCACGCGGCGCCCGCCCGCCCCGAGGGCAGGCCGGGCGCCGTTGCGCAGGTGGTTCGGTTGGCGGGCCGGCGGCGCGCTTGGCGCCACCCGGCTGCCGCGGCTACTCGGGCTCGGCGCGCCGGCGCCCGGGCGGCTCCGGCGGCAGGCCGTCGTGCCACCAGCGCCGGTTGGTCACCCGGGGGCGCTCCGAGGTGGGCAGGTTCTGCACGTAGAGCGCCAGCACCTCGCCGAGCGCGCACGCGGCGGGGGCGACGATCCCGTGCCAGCCCGCGGTGCTCACCGCGTCCCCGAGCTCCTGGCAGGGCTCGTGCGGCCCCCAGAGCGTCGCCTCGGCCAGCCCGAGGTCCTCGCGCACCCAGTCCTCGCGCAGGTCGAGGATCTGGGTGACGTCAACCCGCACCGTGGTCAGCCGCCGCGGCCGCACGGCGTGGGCCGGGACCCCCTGGCGGTCCACGAACGCCCGCCAGGCCTCCCCGGCCACGCACACCTCGGGGCGGGCCTGGTAGAGCACCCACACGCCGGGCGAGCCGTAGCGCCCGCCACCCGGGCTGCCGGCGAGCACGGGCCAGTTCCGGGAGGAGTGGCGCCAGAAGCGGCCCTCGACCCCCGTCGGTGCCACCCGCTCAAGTCGGGCGGCGATGTCGCTTGCCACGGCTACATCGCGCCGGCGCGCAGCCGCTCGGCCAGGAGCCGCACGGGCTCGGCCTCGTCGGCTGCCAGCAGCTCGAGCGGCGTCCGGCCGCCGAGCTCCCGCTGACGGCGGTGCAGGACGATCTCCACGCCCTCCGGGGTGAGCACCTCGTCCAGGTCCTGGAGGACCCCGACCAGGTCGAGCAGGCGGCGGCGGGCCGCCTGGCGCGGGTGGTTGCGGCCGGCGCGCCACTGCTGCACCTGCCGCGGGCTGACCCCGCAGGCCTGGGCGATCTCGGCGTTGGTCATCACGCCGCTCACCTCGCGCACCAGCGCCGCATAGCTGCTCGCCGCTGCATGCTCAGGGGTGCCCATCACCCTCTCCCTCGCCTCTTTCACCGTCCCTCTCATCGTACCTCCCTTCGTGGGGTCGCGCGGGCTCAGAGCCGGAGCTCGGCCACCAGGTCGCGCGCGCGCTCGTGCTCGGCGAGCACGTCCCGGTAGGCCCGGTGGCGCGCCTGGCGGTGGGCGCGCGAGGTGCGCGCCTCAGGCCGCATCCGCTCCCGCAGCGCCCGGATCACCTCGCGCGAGGTGGCCCACACCGGCTGCCCGGTGCGGTGGTAGAGCCCGTGGGGCGAGTACCCGGCCACGGCTAGGCCGCCCGCCGGGCCTGCCGCTGGCGCGCCACCTCGCGCAGGGCCACGGCGGCGGCCTGCATGAGCGCCGCCACCCGGGAGGCGTCCATGCGCGGGTCGTCGTTGGCCACGGCCATCGGGGCGCCCGTGCGCTGGTAGGCCAGGCGGGTGAGCACCGCCCAGGCCAGGTCGCGCGCCGGCACCGTGTGCTGGCCCAGGAACACCAGGGCGCCGCCGGCGTCGTAGCGGCGCGCCTCGGGGCCGAGCGGGTCGGCGGGCTCCCCCCGCTCGTCCAGGGCGAACTCGCCCCGGCACCACACGCCCGGCCGCTGCAGCCAGGCCGCGGCGCTGACCAGCAGCCAGGCCGCCTCCTCGGCCGGCACCTGGGGGCGCTTGGCGCTCTCGGCCAGGGCGACGGCCACCGCGTCCACCGGGACCAGGCCCGGGGTCTGGCTCATCGTTCGTTCCTCCCTGCCTCCACCGTGGTGGAGGCGCTGGGGGTTTAGGGCGCCGGGCGCCGGCCTCACGCGGCCAGCGGCGACGCCAGCGCCTGCAGGCGCCCGATGAGCGCGCGGCGCGTCTCCTCCTCCTCGCGCGCGAAGCGGGCGCGCAGCCCCGTCAGGGCGACCAGGACGACCTCGCGCTCGGCCGCGCTCAGGCCGGCCAGGGGCTCGCCTGGGCTCACCACCAGCTCCAGCCGGTTGAAGCGCGGGTGCTCAGCCGCCTTGGCCGCGGCCCACAGCGGGTGGGCCGGGACATCGAGGTCACGCGGGCGCCAGAGGCGGTCGTCGTCGAGCATGGCCACCTCCTCGCCGGGCTCGCCGCAGAACAGCCAGCGGCCTCCCAGGTGCACCGGGCCCGGGAGCGGCCCGACCTGAAGCCGGCTCGGCTGGTCGGCCGGGACCCGCCCGTCGCGGTACAGGTGCGCCTCGGCCATCAGCTGCAGCGTCACCGTCGTCGGCGGGGCGCTCACCACATCACCGTGCCCTCAGGGGTCAGCCGGCGCTCGAGCTCGCGCTCAAGGCGACCGAGCACCTTCTCCGGAAGCCGGGCGTCCCACTCCTCCACCAGGTCCACCAGCGGGCCGGGGCCCCACCGGGCCCGGTCGGCCGCCATGCCGGCGTCGGAGGGCGGCATGAGCCGGGCGCCCAGGATCTCCTGCCGGCCGCCGGGCCACACGGCGAGCTCGACCTGCAGGGTGCTGCAGACGATCACCCGGTAGCGCTCGGCCTCCTCCTCGCGCCGCGCCTGGCGGCGGGCGGCGTCCTCGAGCTCGCTCAGGACGCGCCGCTGCTCCGGGGTCCCCGCCACCTCGCGCAGCCGCTCCAGGCTCGGGGGCTCACCGATCACGGGACCACTCCCCGGCCACGGGCCGCTCGGGCAGCCCGGCCAGGTGCCCGGGCTGGTTCTGCTCGGCGTCCGCCGCCACGACGACCTGGACGCGCGTCCCGTCGGCCAGCCGCAGGACCAGCGTCGGCCACAGGCCGTCCGCATCCCTTGTCAGGCTGACCATCTCCACCAGCGCCCCGGCCAGCTGGCCGTAGTAGCGCTGCAGGGCGGCAGCCATTCGTGCACTCACCATCGTTGCCTTTCCCCCACCCCGTCGTGCGGCGTGGGCGCTCAGGGTCGGGCGACCGGGGCGCCCGTTCGGGCGCCGGCACGGGTCGCCGGGTTTGCGCTTCGCGTCGGCTAGGCCGGGGCGTCGAAGACGCCGAGCCCGAGCAGGCGCGCGGCCAGCCGGACCCGCTCGTCATCGGGGCGAAGCGGCGTGATCTGGATCGAGTCGCGCTCAAGCGCCCAGGCCCCGAAGAGCACGTGGCACTCAAGGCCCTCGACGAGGCGGCTCTCATACCGGATGCCGGCCACCGGCGGCTCGCGCCGATCGCGGGCCCACTCGCGCAGGAGGAGGGCCAGCGGGCGGGTGAGCCGCCGGTCGGGGCTCATGACCACGCCACGGTCTGCCTCGCGAAGGCCGCGCTCGGCCAGCACCGGCGCGCCGTGCAGGGTGAGCCAGTCGTGGGTCGCCGGCGCGGCCAGGTCCACGAAGCGGACCTCCGGCCGCACCGAAGCCCAGGCCAGGGCCCGCGCCCGGCACCAGGCGGCGTTCGGGCCGGGCAGCAGCGGCGGCTGGGCGCCAGGGTCCGGGAGGCCCACGGCGGCCAACCGGGCATACAGCGCGTGCTGGGTGCGCAGCGGCCCCATCACCTCGACCAGCGCCCCGAGGGCCGAGGGGGCCACGTACAGGCACGACCGGTGGCGCCGTCTGGGTCGTCGAAGCGGTTGCCGACCAGCACCGGCGCGGGCGGGCGGTGCAGCACGAGCGGGCGCGGCAGGCGCAGGGCGAGCTCACGCCCCGCCATGCCCACGCGCCACAGCCCGGCCGGCGGACCGACCAGGCGGGGCTCCATGGTGGGGCCCCTACCGGTCCTGGAAGTCGCGGGCGGCGGCCAGCACCTCCGCCGCGTCGCCATCGGCCAGCACCTCAAGCGGCGCCCGCTCGCCCAGGTACGGGTTCATCCCGCACCACCAGGCCCGGACCACCGAGGCCGAGTCGCCGCCGGCCAGCAGCTCGGCGGTGATGCGGTCCATCTCGCGCAGGCGCCGCTCGGCCCCCGGCTGCGGGCGGTGCTCCCCGCGCGCGTAGCGCCCGACCGCCCGGGCGTCGGCGATCCCGATGCCCACGGCGATCACCCGCTGGCCAAGGATCTCCTGCAGCCTGGTGGCCAGATCGGCCACCTCATCGGCCATGGCGTGCCGGTGGGCCTCGCGCTGGACCTCGCTGGTGCTCGCCATGCCGGATGCCCTCACCTCGGTTGCTGCTGTCGATGCTACCGCTTCTGGGCCCATGTTTCCTCCTCTCTTTTCCGTCTGCCAGCGCCCGGCGATCACTGCCGGGCCAGGGGCACGCCGAAGCGGTCAACCCGGGCGCGGCGAAGCGCCTCCGGCCCGATCCGCCCACGCACGGCGATGCGGCCCACCAGCACGGCGGCCTCGGTGATCCCGGGCTGCGCACCCAGGTCCACCGCCTCCGCCCAGGCCCCGTAGCTCTCATGCCGGCGGTCCGGGCCGACCTCGTCGTCGTCCACCCGCTCCAGGTTGAACTTGCGTGGGTCGATCAGCAGCCCGCCGACCGCGGTGGCCACGTCCTCGTCCGGCACAACGCGCTCGGCCGCGATCCCGGACAGGTCCACCCGCATGATCAGGAGCTCCTCCACCCGCCGCCCCCGCTCATCGCGCACCATCTCGGTGACCGTGGGGTGCCAGTCCGGCGAGGCCAGGTAGACGAAGCCGCGCCGGGGGGCCATCACCGAGTGCGCCTGGCGATGCCCGCCCGGCAGCTCATCCCACGGCACCAGCCCCTCGGCCTCGATGCGCTCTCGGTCGCGGGCGTCGGCCCAGTGCAGCAGCACCAGCCCCGCGTCCACGGCCACCTGCCACCAGCGGGCGTCCAGCGCGCCCATCAGGCGGCCCGCCGCTCGCGCCGGGGCGGCCAGCTTGCGACCTCGCGGTCGTAACGGGCAACCGCGCCTGGGCCCAGGAAGCGCTCGACCAGCTCCCGCTCGCTCATGCGAGCGATGCGCGCGGTCACCCGCACCAGGCTCACCGCGGGCTCCGGGATGCGGCCGAAGGGCCACTGCACCACGACCTCGCCCCGCCCCGGGCGAAGCCACGCCCACTCGCCCCGGGGGAGCACCTGGCCCACCCAGAAGGTGCCCAGGTGCGGCTGCGCGGCCCGGGGCATGCGGTGGAGCGCCATGACCCGGGTCCCGGGCCGAAGGCGCCTTCTGCTCGTCATCCGCCGCTCCTCTCCTCGCCGGCGTCCGTGCCCACGCGCCAGACCCGCACCGGCCGGTGGTGGCAGGCCGGGCGGCGCGAGGGTCGCGTCGCCTTGGTCTTGCTGATCAGCCCCGCGCGCTCGGCGGCGGC
>JRYK01011299.1_pt1 | contig 13416 bp, 7 predicted proteins | sample 235381 | NCBI WGS metagenome assembly JRYK01 (sample SAMN03074220, study PRJNA261476) | activated sludge metagenome | biome: Wastewater Treatment Plant; feature: Wastewater; material: Activated sludge; isolation source: activated biomass of a wastewaster treatment plant treating hydrocarbon... ...
TATGCCGACGCTCATGGGCTATGACTCCGACCACGAGCGCTCGAGGGGCGAGGTGGGGAGGGAAGGGGTTTCCGTTTCTTCCCTTCAGGACATGGAGATACTGTTCGACGGAATAGACCTCGGGAAAGTGACGACATCGATGACCATTAACTGCAGCGCTTCGATAATTTTCGCCATGTATCTGGTCATGGCCGAGAAGAAAGGGGTCAGCTGGGCAAAGCTCAGGGGGACGCTGCAGAACGACATGCTCAAGGAATTTATCGCTCAAAGAGAATGGATATCGCCCCCTGAGCCTTCCGTGAAGATAGTGATAGACATAATAGAGTTCTGCGCGAAGAAAGTCCCGAACTGGCATCCGGTTTCGATCTCCGGTTACCATATCCGGGAGGCGGGCTCGACGGCCGTCCAGGAGCTCGCGTTTACGCTCGCCGACGGAATAGGATACGTGGAGGAGAGCATCAAACGCGGTCTCGACGTCGATGAGTTCGCGCCGCGCCTGTCTTTCTTCTTCAACGTCCATAACGATTTTCTCGAGGAGATCGCGAAGTTCAGGGCCGCGAGGAGGATGTGGGCCGGGATCATGAGGGAGAGGTTCGGGGCTAAGGACCAGAGGTCCCTCATCTTGAAGACGCACGCACAGACGGCAGGGGCGAGTCTTACGGCGCAGCAGCCCCTGAATAACATTGCGAGAGTGACGATACAGGCCCTTGCGGCTGTTCTGGGAGGGACGCAGTCCCTCCATACGAATTCGATGGACGAAACGCTCGCCTTGCCGACGGAGGAGTCCGTGACCGTCGCGTTGAGGACCCAGCAGATAATCGCCGAAGAGAGCGGCGTCGTTAACTCCATCGATCCGTTCGGGGGTAGTTATGTGATCGAGGCTCTGACGGACAAGATGGAGAAAGAGGCTTACGCGTATATAGAAAAGATAGATGAGCTCGGAGGGATAATAAGAGCCATAGAAACCGGGTATCCGCAGAAGGAGATAGCGGATGCGGCGTACAAGTACCAGAGGGAGCTCGATACGGGGATAAAGACGATAGTCGGGGTCAATAAATACACCTCGGAGCAGGATATAACCATACCGACTCTCAAGATCGAAGACACTGTGGAGGCCGGTCAGAGCGGGAAGCTCCGGGATTTGAAAAGGAAGAGGAACAACAAGGCCGTGCAGTCGAAGCTCCGCAACATCGTTACAGCGGCGCGGCGCGGCGACAATCTCATGCCTCACATTATAGAGGCCGTGAGCGAATACGCGACCCTCGGGGAGATATGCGATATATTCAGGGAGGTGTACGGTGTCTATCGCGACCCCGGCTATTTTTAATCACGCCTGAATCGGATACCTTCCTGCATATTAAATATACAGATGGTGTTTAAATATCCCGAGTACCCACATCGCCGGACGCGATCAATTCGACGCCTCCCGACGTAACATCCCGGAACCATGTAAATATCAATATAGTGGCACGCAGGTTGCCTTGACCGGGAGAAAAGGGGCACGCCGCGCGACAAGGGCTTTTTATCCGTTATAAGTTATTGTCATTAAACCGGAAGAGCGCCTGTGAGACTGTCTCGACATTTTTAACAAACCCGATTAAGATAACAAATGAAAACCAGCACAAAGGAGCAAGGTGATGAGTAAAATCGATAGTCAGCTCAAGGTGGAATCGCTCGCCCTCCACGGCGGATGGGAACCCGACCCCGCGACAGGCGCGAGGGCGCTCCCTATCTATCAGACAACGTCATTTCAATTCAAAAGCACCGAACACGCGGCCAATCTTTTCGGGCTCCGGGAGTTCGGGAATATATACACGAGGATTATGAATCCGACGCAGGACGCGTTCGAGAAACGTATCGCCGCGATGGACGGCGGGGTAGGCGCGCTCGCGGTTTCGAGCGGACAATCGGCGACGACCATGGCGCTCCTCAACATTGCGCAGGCCGGGGATGAGATAGTGTCCGCGGATAATCTCTACGGAGGGACTTACAACCTTTTCCATTATACCCTCCCGCGCCTCGGTGTGACCGTAAAGTTCGTCAAATCGAACGATCTTAAAGCGTTACAAAAGGCAATAACGTCTAAAACGAAGGCCGTCTTCGCCGAGTCCATAGGGAATCCCAAGCTGGACGTCGCGGACCTCGAAGGCATATCGGGCGTGGCGCACAAGAACGGCATACCGTTCGTGCTCGATAATACCGTCTCTCCGTATTTGCTGAGGCCGTTCGATTTCGGAGTGGACATCGCCGTCTATTCCGCGACGAAATTTATAGGCGGCCACGGGACGAGCATCGGCGGCGTCATCGTCGATTCGGGCAAATTCGAATGGGACAGCGGCAAGTTTCCCCTCATTTCGGAACCCGACCCGAGCTATCACGGGATCAATTTCGTAGAAGCGCTGAAACCGCTCGGAAATATCGCGTACATAATCAAAGCCCGCGTTACGCTTCTGAGGGACCTCGGCATGGCCGTATCGCCCTTTAACGCGTTCCTTTTCCTCCAGGGCCTCGAAACGCTCCACCTCCGTATGCCGCGCCATTCGGCGAACGCGCTTGCAGTTGCGATGCATCTTAAAGAACATCCCAAGGTGACGTGGGTCAACTACCCGGGACTCGACGACAGCCCCGAAAAGGAAAGGGTGGAGAGGTACCTGCCCAAGGGGGCGGGAGCGATACTCGGGTTCGGCATCAAGGGCGGGCTCGAAGCGGGACGGAAATTCATAGATTCGCTCCAATTGATTTCACATCTGGCGAACGTCGGCGATACGAAAACACTGGCGATACATCCCGCAACGACGACGCACCAGCAGCTCTCCCCGGAAGAACAGTTGTCGACGGGCGTGACCCCGGACTTCATCCGTCTCTCGGTCGGGATAGAGCACATCGATGACATTAAAGCCGATATAGACCAGGCGCTCGAAAAGGCCTGATGAGGTGAACGGGCGGGGGCATCGGTACACGATGCGCTGAGGCTGAAGAGGTTAAGGGTGAAGACGAAGAAAATAGATTTTTATGAAGGCGGCGTCGGTGTCGTTGAGACCCGGTATTTTACGACCGACGATATGACGCTCGAGAGCGGAGAGAGGCTCGGGCCCGTAACGCTCGCTTACGAGACCTACGGCGAGCTGAACGAAGATAAATCGAACGCCGTTCTCATTCTCCATGCTCTGTCCGGCGATGCGCACGCGGCCGGGGTCGATGCGGACGGGAAGAAGGGCTGGTGGGATTCGATGATAGGCCCGGGCAGGGCCTTCGATACGGACAGGTATTTCGTCATCTCCTCGAACGTCCTCGGAGGATGCAAGGGGACTACAGGGCCATCCAGCATCAATCCCGCGACCGGCGCTCAATACGCCCTCGATTTCCCTCTGGTCACAATCAACGACATGGTGGATGCGCAGAAGCGGCTTATAGATAGCCTCGACATAGATAAGCTGCTCACAGTTGTAGGGGGATCGATGGGCGGCATGCAGGCGCTCTCATGGATCATCAGATACCCGGACAGCCTGCGCAGCGCTATCCCTATAGCGACGGCGATAAAACACTCCCCGCAGCAGATAGCGTTTAACGAAGTGGGGAGGCAGGCGATAATGGCCGACCCTCACTGGAACTCCGGGAATTATTACGGCGGGCTCCCTCCGGCGAAGGGGCTCGCGGTCGCAAGGATGATCGGACACATAACCTACATGAGCGACATATCAATGGAGGAAAAGTTCGGAAGGCAGAAGAAGAACGGAACCCAGCCGTTCAAGTTTACGGCCGATTACGAGGTAGAGGGATACCTCCGTTACCGCGGAGACAGCTTCGTGAAACGGTTCGACGCCAATTCCTACCTTTACATTACAAAAGCGATGGATAACTTCGACGCGACGCAGCTGCGGCCGCTGCACGACTCTCTCCAGGGTTTGAAGACGAAAGTGCTGGTCATCGCGTTCAAATCAGACTGGCTATATCCCGCCTATCAGTCGAAGGAGATAGTCAAGGCGTGCAAGCGCTCGGGGATCGAGACTACGTACTGCGAGGTCGACTCCACGTACGGGCACGACGCGTTCCTTCTGGAGATAGAAGAAGAGACACACCTTATCTCGCATTTTCTGAAGAAAGTATTCCACGAATGCGAAGCGGCCTGAGATCATGACATATGTGAACGTCCGCTTTGACCACAAGGCGATATTAAAGCTGGTTAATCCGCGGTCTTCGGTGCTCGAGCTCGGGTGCGGCAGCGGGGACCTTCTCTCGCTTCTGATTAAAGAAAGAAGCGTGCGCGGTCAGGGATTGGAAATAGACGAGCAGGCTATCTATGCGTGCGTGGCCAAGGGACTGAACGTCATTCACGGGGATATAGACAGCGGTCTTGCCGAGTACGAAGACAAGTCGTTCGATTACGTCATACTGAACCAGAGCCTCCAGCAGATAAAGCATCCCGATTCGGTGCTTACGGACGCTTTGAGAGTAGGCAGGAATGTCATAATAAGTTTTTCCAATTTCGCCCATTACGTATCGCGGTTACAGATATTCCTGAGAGGCCGGACGCCGGTCACGGCGTCGCTGCCCTACGAGTGGTACGAGACACCCAACCTGCATTTCCTGAGCATTTCGGATTTTATAGACTATTGCCGCCTGAAGAAGATAAAGATTGAAAGAAGCATATACATCAGCGGCGGGAAGAGTATCAAGCTTTTTCCGAACATGTTCGCGGAGACGGGGATTTTTCTCGTCAACCGGGGATTGTGACGCGTCTCCGTGCATGCGGCCGCATGCATTAGTTCTTCGAATATATTTCCTCTCCGCCTCTCTGGCTGTAATAATCGATACATTCCCTTTCCCGGCCGCGTATCACCCTCCTTCCCGAAAGGCGCCCCTGCCATTCTGTGACCACGGTGCACTGGTCCTCCTCTCCCTCCCTCTCGTAATAGACGATCACCCAGTCCCTCATCCTGCCGAGCTTGTGCGCGAGGGGCGAGTTCGAATAGAGCAAAGTGAATGACCAGCCGTCTTTCTCTTTATGGTAGATGGGGAGCCACCTCTCGCCCGAGGGGTTGAAGCGTTTAGGGGCGATCATCCTGAGCTCTCTGAGCGCCGCCTTCTCCCTGTACTCCCTGTCCGCTTCGAGTATCAGACCGACTCCGGGTTTCCCGAGATCGAGCTCTTTCATCTCGTGCTCGAGCCAGCGGAGCCTCCGTGCTCTCCGCCTCGAAGACCGGGAGAGAATCGCCGTGAGCGCGTCCTTGATTCCCTGCACTTTCCTCTTGCCGAGGCCCGGAACCCTGTAAAGGCTGCCGTCGTGAGCCGCTATCTCGAGCTCTTCAAGCGTCTCTATGCCGAGCGTCTCGTGTATCTGATGAGCCGTCTTCTCTCCTATGCCCGGCACGGTTTCGAAGAGCTCTTCGGGGGAGGCCTGGCCTTCGAGCCTTTCCAGGAGACCGCTCCGCCCCGTCGAAAAGAGCTCCGCTATTACGGCTCCGATGCTTTTCCCGATCCCCGGCAGCGCTTCGAGCCCCTTCACGCCCTCTTTCTCGAATATTCTCGAAACCGGCGTCCCGCTCTCTCTCAGCGCGCGCGCCGCGCTCGTATACGCCCTCACCCTGTACGTGTCCGCCCCTTGAACCTCGAGAAGCGAGGATATGCGTTCGAGAGCGTCCGCAACCTCCTCGTTGCTGAATGCAGGACCCTTTTCCATCGTTCGTTTATTTTCCGGTTGTTTAATCAGATGATAAGGTAAACACGGAGGGGTTGCAAGAATGCCCGGACGGACGTTATTCCGCAACGGTTGGAGAAGAAGTGAGAAATAAAAAGGGGGACTGATGAGTCCCCCTTTTTTTATATTCGAATCTTATCGTCTCGTGCTTGCCGGTATGTGCGGTCTTATTTCGTTATGTTCCTCTTTATCGGCTGGTACTGATTCGGGCTTCTGCTCGGAACGGGCTTCGTGACGAAGCGCTCCGCTTCCCGCGATTTCTGCAGCTCATGCTCAGCGAGAAGGGCCATCGCCGGAGCGGCCAGATATTCGAGACCCTTGAGCGCCATCACCGAGCCGAGCACGAAATGCAGGCCGAGGCTCGGGATAAGGAAGAACGATACGCCGCCCAATGCGAGTATCAGTATGCCGATCATCGTCTCCGTCTGCACGGAGCTCAGCGCCCCCAGGCCCAGGGGAAGCTCTTTGAACTTGTTCGTCCTCTGCCACGCTATCTCGTTTTTAAACAGGCACGAAATGCTCGCTACTATGTACGTGTGGGAGAGCGCGCTGTTGGCTATGAAGGCTCCTATGGTGTCTTTGAACGGGCACTTGAGGTATACGTGGTACGTAAGCCATCTCAGCGTGAATCCGCTTACGAGGACGACGAGGGAGGTTATCCACATCGCCTGAGGGACCTTAACGACCTCATGCTGAAACGCCATCGATACCATGGCCGCAAGCCCGAACGGTATGAAGAGCGAGCCTATGCCCAGGTTCAGGTAGCCGAAGCCGTGGTTGAGGTGATGGAGCTTCTGGAGCCTGGTCATTAACGAAGGCTTGGCCATGAATTTCGGCAGGTAGAGTCTGAAGTGTCTCTTCAACTCCTGAACGGGGCCGAACGTCCATCTGAAACGCTGCTTTTTGTATCCGAGGAACGTTTCGGGGATCAGTCCGCGGCCGAACGTCTCGTTCGTGTAAACCGACGAGTAACCGGCGGCGTGTATGCGGATGGAAAGCTCCGAGTCTTCCGTCTGGCACCATTCGGCCCATCCGCCGGCTTCTTCGAGCGCTTTCTTCCTGATGAGACACATCGTCCCTACCGTAAGCGTCGCGTCCCGCTCATTCAGGCTTGGCATCACGGTCTCGAAGAAATATTTATATTCCCAGTAACACATCCTCTGATAAAGGCTCTGTCCCCACTCCCTGTAATCGTGAGGGGTCTGGACGAATCCCATCTTCGGGTCTTCGAAGTAGCCTACGAGGCGGTCGAGGAAGTCGCGGTCTACCTGATAATCGGCATCGACGACGCCTATGATCTCCACTTCGGGGTTCGTGTGTCTGAGCGCGAAGTTGAGAGCGCCCGCTTTTGCGCCCTTGATCGGATCGACGTGGAAGAACCTGAATTTCTCTCCCAGCTTTGCGCAGTGCGCTTCGACCGGCTTCCAGAGATTCGGATCCTTCGTGTTGTTATCTATGACCATTACCTCGAAGTTCGGATAATCGAGCTTCGCGATGCTGTCGAGAGTCGCTATGACTATGTCGGGCGGCTCGGAATAGGCAGGGACTTGCAAGCAAACCCTCGGGAAATGCTTGAGACGGCCCGCCGGGAGCGGCGCGTTGGGTCTTTTCCACTTTACCCTACCCAGCACCTCCCACTGCTCGAACGCAGTGATGATCCCGCCGAAAAGCGTGAGGAAGAGGAGCGGATACCCTATGTACATTAAAATCCTTGTAATCGTGCTGACTTCGATCGAGGTTATGAACCAGAATCCCCAAATCATGCCGAAGAGAGAAAAGACGGCATATGTCACCAGCAGGAGCTTTCCCGCAATGGTGAAATTCTTGAGGAGCCTGTGGCCTATAAGCAGCGCCGTAAAGCTCAGTAATGAGAGCGCGATCGTATCCGGCACCGAGTAACCCAAAACCCAAATAATCAACGCCGCGACTACGCTTACATTCAAGTACTCGACTATGCTGTAATAATGTTTGTCCTTTCCGATCAGGTTTTTTACCGTGATCAATATGACCGAAAGGGCGAAACTAACGGCCGAGTAGATATACCCCGCTGAAACAAAATCACTAAAATTAAACATCTGAGTGTGCCCCTCCTTTCAGAGCCCGAAAATTCGTTTGATTTGTGTATGACGTTCCCATCATTTACCCCATTCGATATAAATCGATCTGCCAATCTGCCTGTTGTTATTGAATTAAAACGGATATAAATACCTTGCTGCGATTAATTCAGTTTTTTAATTCATTCTCATGGAAGGGATGACAGCCAATGTTTTTTTATGGCCGAAGCCGCCGAGTCCAATGTATCAACGTCGGATTCACTCACTTTAATTTGCATTTGCTCATAATATATTGCAAGTACCATGCCATTTCAAGGCTGTCACATAAGCGTATAATTACAGATGGTTACGTGCTTTCTGAGTGACGCAAATTTACACAATTGTGTAATTTTACACTCCCCGATTGTGCGCATTTACACAACGCGGATTTCCCCAGATTTTTCACCCGTTAAGAGCGGTTAATCCGGGGCGGCCGGGTGCTGAAATTCTCCTCTCAGGCGATGTGGGGAGCTGCCGATAGAGGTCTTCGGGGACCGGGTTCAAAAAAATATTTATATATAGACCGGAGGCACGGACCGGACGCGCGCAGGAAGATTCGATGCGGCTGCGGAGGGCGCTACGGTCCGCGGGGCGTCAGTTCCGTTTACTTATTATAAGCAGCGGGCGGTCCGTCTCCCTGGCGATCCTGAGGGTCAGCTCACCGAGGAATTTGCGCCGCCGGCCGAGTCTCTGGATGCCGAGAATCGCGAGGTCGCTTTCGGCCACCCGCTCTATGATGTGGCCGGAAATATCGTCCGAATTGTTCACTATTATCTTTATTTTTCCCTCGACTGCCTGGTCGGCGGCGTAAAAGAAAAGCTCTCTTCTTGCCCTGTCGTTCGACTTCCAGTCCGCGTCTTTCGGAAGGACCCTGAGAAATGTGATCTCCGGATCGCCCGAGCGGCAAATGCTGCCCAGTATCCTCGCGAGGAGCTCCCCGTGGCCGCCCCTTCCTCCGACGGGGACGAGGATTCGCTTAACGTCGAGCATTTGCCAGTCCCCCGGCGCGCGGAGTATTACAACGTCGCTGTCGACGCTGTTGAGGAGCATTTCGAGGTTCTTTTCCGTGTCTCTGTCGGTAAATTGCGTAAGGCCGAGAAGCATGCTTTCGCACCCGTGCGTCTCGGATACGCGTATTATCTCCGGCCAGGGCTTCTCGGCGATTGTGATCAGGGCTTCCGGGGAAAGCCCGATCTCGATCGAGGCGGAGATCGCTTCTTTAAGGACCATCTGCGAGTTCACGATCAAATCCTGCTCCCGGCGGGTGCTATCGCCGCTCCCGGCCGGCACCACTGAAAGGAGGAGCACCCTCCCGGTATCAGGGGGAGCGAGCGCGCCGGCGACCCTTATCATCGGGGCTGCGTTCGTCGGATTCGCTATGGGGACGAGCACGAGGGGGCTCCTCCCCCGGAGCCTCACGAGCTCGGGATCGAAGCCCTCGGAGGAGGCGTCGAAGATCCTTGCGCTGCGCCCGAAAAGTATCACGTACAGACACCCTCCGACGGCGAGCCATACGACGGTGATTATGCCGGCGACCGGGACCTTTATGCCCTCGAATACAGCGACGCACAGACAGGCGGCGATTCCGATGACCGGAAGATACGGAAAAAACGGAATACGGAACGTATCTGAGACGCGGGCAATTCTCTTCCTCGCAAGTATCGCGAGCCCCTGAGTCAGGGCGAAAGTAAGAAGGATTATGAGACTGGCCGCCGCTCCGGCCGAGCTTATGTCGGGGATTACCAGGAGTGTCGTAACGATAATAGCCGCGGTGGCGATTATGGCTATTGCGGGGGTGCCGCGCTTTTCATCGATCTTTCCCAGGGAGCGCGGAAGAGTCCTGTCCCTGGCCATGCTCTGTGCTACGCGGGACGAGGCGAGTATGTTGGCATGGAGCGCCGAAAGCATGGAAAGAATACCGGCTGCGACGACGAGCCAGTATCCGGTCTTGCCCAGATATGTTTCGGCGGCAATGGCGACTACTGCTTCGGGATCCTTGCTGCTGAGAGCCGTGATCGATTCCCCGGTTCCGGTTGCCGTAACCGTTACTATGAAGATGAGAGGGATGTATATCGCGAGCGCGATGAGAATGGAGATAACCATCGCCCTGGGAATTGTCTTTTCGGGATTCTTCACCTCGCCGCCGACTGCGGCTATGAGCTCGAAACCGTGAATGGTAATGAACGTGTAGCCTATTGCCTGAATGACACCCAGAGGGCCGAACGGGAGGAACGGCGAAAAGTCTCCGCCGATCGATGCCCCTGATTCTTTCGACAGCGCCCATACGCCTCCCAGGATCAATATGGAAAAGACCGCTATCTTCCCTATGTTCGCGAACGCGCCCCCGCCACCGGGTTTTTTTATCAGACTCGCGGAATAGATGACTATCGCGAGGATGGCGATCCCCGCCGAACCCCATTCTCCTGCGATCTTAACACCGCTTGTAACGGGAAAAATCTCCAGTATGGCTTGTAATAGGAGCACTATGAAATGACCCGCACCGAGGGCATAAAGAACGGAAGCGACCAGAATGGCGAACCATACGAGCCAGCCGACCGCAAAGGCTGCCCTGATGTTCAGGACCTTCTTCGAGTAGACATACGGTCCGCCCGATTCCGGAAACGCGGCCGACAGCTCCGCGAAACTAAGGGCTGTAATGATGGCGATTGCCCCGTTGAGCAGGAACGCTATTATTGCGCCGGGCCCCGCCGCCGAGAACGCCACGCCGGCGAGGACGAGTATCCCGCCCCCTATGATGGAGCCTACGCCTATCCCCACGGCGCCGGGGAGTCCTATCGTTCGCCTGCCGTCAGATGCCATGTGCGCCCGCCGTCAATATGTTTAATATGTAAGGTATTTGATATATAGCGGACTGCAAACCCGGACTCCTCCGGTATCGGATGTAAAAAAATAATATTATCGGTCGGCAGTGCGCGATACGGAAGTAATTATACTGAATCCCGATGCGCTCCCGGGCTGAGTGACGTTCGGGGGTGGGGAGCCCCCGCTTATCGTCCGGCTGGCCGGGGAAAAATAAATCAGTCTTTCCAGATCTCGAATCTCTTGAGGAGGTAGGATTTGTTTTCCTCGAAGATCCTGGCCTGGCTCTGAACGACCTCTTCCGCTTCGTCGCTCGTCAGGTTCATGACCTGCTGGCAGTAGCTCTTTACTCTCCCGAAATAGAGAGGGGTGATGATATCCACGAGCCTTCTCTTGTTTCGCTGCCACTGCTGATAGATGTACGCGAAGTCGTAAAGTATTTTGCTCCAGAGAACGGCGTCGAACTCGGCGTCCTTGTTATTCAGCCAGCTGTTGTAAATCTCGTCCAGTCTCTCGAGGTTATCGTCGTTCAGTATCTCCGTGTACATGGGGCGGAAATGCATGTATCCCTCGACGAATTCTTCGCGGAGGTCGTTCATGCTGACGGATATCGCCTCCAGCTTCGGCTCTTCCTCGATCTTGTTCTTGATCTGGATCGCCTGGAACGGATTCTCCCTGTGCCAGTTGTGCTCGTATTTGCTCATGAGGTAAAAGACGGTGCTCACCACCTGCCTGAACATCGGTCCCAGGTCGGAGGCCGGGTCCTTGGCGCCGTGTATCTTCGTGCCGAGGTAGGTCTGGACGATCTTGAATCCCTCGTTCACCGCGCAGGTCGTCATCCATATATCTATCCCGAACCGGGCCACGTCCGTGTCCCAGACGTCTTCCTTGACGTAGAATGCGGCAAGCTCGGGGCAGAAACCGAAATCGCCGCCTATGGGCTGCCTGACGTCGATACCGTAAAGGGCCCTCGTCAGGGGGTACACGATCTGGTTAGTGATGGTGCCGTCGAATTTGTGCCTTCTGTAGTATGGAGCGACGAACCCGGCCGAGCCGTCGAGGATGGGCTCGACTATGAATTTCACCCACTCGGGCGTAATGCTCCTGAGGTCCGCGTCGAATACGGCGATCGCCTTTACCTTGAGCATGATGGCGAGCTCGAAAACGGCCCTGAACGATGTGCCCTTTCCCGGAAAGCCCCTGTATATAGTTACTCTCCTGTAAATGTTTTCGGGTATCTTCGCCTGGTACGCGTTCTCCCGCGTATCGTCGAGAGACCCTCCGTCGCTTATGAAGATGGCTGTTTTATAGTCGGGGAAGTACTGGGATAAACCCTTGGCCACCTGCTCGACGACGAACCCTATCGAGTCTTCGCAGTTATAGCAGGGTATTCCGACCAGAATATCCACCGACTTTATCTCGTCCACCCACCAGAGAACGTTCTGTCTTACCGCGGATTCATATTTTCTCATGCGCTTATTATCCCTCACTATCGATCAAAAAAACATAAATATATCACTGAATCGTGTCATGCTGAAAAAATGATCGGCCGCCTCCCTTCGCACCCGTGCCTCCGTGCGGAAGCCGCCACGGCTCTGCGGACGCCGGAGAAGGGCGGCCACAGATTTGATATTATTGATATTTTAGCGGTTTCGGATTGTTTTCGGCGGTTCGGCGCTTTCCAAGATAGGGGCTCTAAGATCAATTCCTGTCGAGGAGCGCCTTATAGTGCCTGAGGTAAACTTTACTCGATTTTTTCCACGAATAGTCCATTCTCATCCCCGTTTTGATCAAGTTGATCCATTCCTGGCGGTTCCTGTATACATCCAGGGCCCGTTCTATGGCGTCAATCATATCGCGCTCGCTGAAGTTCTTGAATACGAAACCGTTCCCCGCCACCTCGTTTTCGTTGTAATCGATGATCGTATCGAGGAGCCCTCCGGTCCCTCTCACTATGGGTATGGTCCCGTACCTGAGAGATATAAGCTGGCCGAGCCCGCACGGCTCGAACCGCGACGGCATGAGGAACATATCGCATCCGGCGTAAATACGCCTCGCCTTCGCCTCGTCGTAACCGATGATCGCCTTGAAGTTTCCCCTGTAGTCCGCCGCTACGTCGGTAAGCAGCTTCTCGTACCTCTTATCGCCCTTTCCGAGTATAACGAGATCGACGTCCAGATCGAGCACGCTGTTGAGTGACCTTACGACCAGGTCGACGCCTTTCTGAAGTGCGAGACGTGAGATAACGCCTATAAGAGGCTTGTGTCCGTTGGCCTCGAACCCGAGAACGCTCTTCAGCTTCGATTTGCTGCGGAACTTCCCGTCGAGGTCGTCGCTGCTGAAATTGTAGAACAGGTCTTTGTCCTTTTCGGGGTCCCAGTCGTCGTAATCGATGCCGTTCAGCACGCCGACCAGCTTCCCTTCGCCCGAGACCGCGCGCAGAACGCCGTCGAGACCGTATCCGTATTCTCTGGTCCTTATCTCCTTCGCATACGTCGGGCTTACCGTGGTGACCAGATCGGAAGTGATAATTCCGCCCTTGAGGAGGTTCACCCTGCCGTAGAATTCCAGATGCTCCGTATTGAAGAGCGAGTGGCTTAACCCGAATTTGTCCAGCAGGTCCGGCTTGTATATTCCCTGATAGGATATGTTGTGAATCGTGAATACTATTTTGGAATCGTTGAAGAAGGGATCGTTATTGTAGTGCTTTTTCCATCTGAGCGCTATGGGGGCGAGAGCCGTCTGCCAGTCGTTACAGTGAATGATGTCCGGTTTGAAATTGAGGGCTTTCGCGACCTCGAGCGC
>JRYK01010186.1_pt1 | contig 13409 bp, 13 predicted proteins | sample 235381 | NCBI WGS metagenome assembly JRYK01 (sample SAMN03074220, study PRJNA261476) | activated sludge metagenome | biome: Wastewater Treatment Plant; feature: Wastewater; material: Activated sludge; isolation source: activated biomass of a wastewaster treatment plant treating hydrocarbon... ...
CCGCCCGCCGCGCCGCGCCGGTCGACAGCCCCCGCGGGCCCGCGACGAGCACGATGCGCCGATGCCCCAGGCCTACGAGGTGCTCGACCGCGAGCCGGATGCCCCGGGTGTCGTCGTTCGTCACCGCGGACACCCCGTCCGCGTCGCCGCCGCGGTTCACGAGCACCACCGGCAGCCCGAGCTTGCGGCAGCGGGCGACGAGCGGGTCGCCGCGGGTCACGGTGGCGACAATCAGGCCGTCGACGCGCCGGGCGGCGAGCCGCTCGAGCGCCTGGCGGGCGCGGTCCGGGGCGTTGTCGGTGTTGGCGATGAGCGCGGTGTAGCCGGCGTCGCCGAGCGCGGTCTCGACGCCGCGCAGGATCGGCGGGAAGACCGGGTTGGCGAGGTCGGGAATGAGCACGCCCACCATCGAGGTGCGCCGCGTGCGCAGGCCCGCCGCCACCGGGTCCGGGACGTAGCCCAGCCGGTCGGCCGCCGCGCGCACGCGGTCGGCGACCGCCGGGGTCACGAGCGGCCGCGCGTGCGCGCTCAGCGCGCGCGACACCGTCGAGGCGTGCACCCGCGCCGCGCGCGCGACGTCCTGGATCGTGACTCGTCTGATCGCCATGATGCGGTGCCGCAGCGGGCGCGCCGCGGACCCTGCCGGCGGCATTCTATGCAATCGATTGCTTGCCGCCAAGCGGCGGCGTAGCATTGCCGCTCCGTACCCTCTCCCCCCCGCCCGCCGCGCCATGCCAGAGCCGAAGATCATCCGCCCCGACGACGTCGACCCGCACCACCGCTGGGACCGGCCGCTCGCCGCGCCCGGCCACACCCAGGTCGACTTCGAGGAGCGCATCAACTTCCGGCGCCTGCACGACTATCGGCTCGCGCGCATCCGCGCCGCGCTCGCCGGGTCGGGGCTCGGCGCGCTGCTCTCGTTCGACCAGCACAACATCCGCTACACCACCAGCACCGTGATCGGCGAGTGGGCGCGCGACAAGCTCACGCGCTACTCGCTCCTCACCGGCAACGGCGACCCGTACATCTGGGACTTCGGCTCGGCGGCCAAGCACCACCGGCTGCACGCGCCGTGGCTGCACAACGACCACTGCCGCGCCGGGCTGCTCGGGCTGCGCGGCGCGGTCGGCTCGGACATCTTCCTGTTCCGCGACGCGGCGAAGGAGATCAAGGCGCTGCTCGACGCCGAGGGCGTGGGCGACATGCCGCTCGGCATCGACGTGGTCGAGCCGCCGATGCTGTTCGAGCTGCAGAAGCTCGGGATCGAGGTGCGCGACGGCCAGCAGGTGATGCTGCAGGCGCGCGAGGTGAAGAACATCGACGAGCTCACGCTGCTCAACATGGCCTCGGCGATGGTCGACGGCGTGTACCAGGACATCGCGGAGGCGCTCAAGCCGGGCGTGAAGGAGTCGGAGATCGTCGCGCTCGCGACCGCGCGGCTCTACGAGATGGGCTCCGACTGCGTCGAGGCGATCAACTCGATCTCGGGCGAGCGCTGCAGCCCGCACCCGCACAACTTCACCGACCGCCTGATCCGCCCCGGCGACCAGGCGTTCTTCGACGTCATCCAGTCGTTCATGGGCTACCGCACCTGCTACTACCGCACCTTCAACGTCGGCAAGGCGACCGGGCCGCAGCGCAGCGCGTACAGGAAGGCGCGCGAGTGGATGGACCGCGCGATCGAGCTGCTGAAGCCCGGGATGAGCTCGGACAGGATCGCGGCGGTGCTGCCCACCGCGGAGGACATCGGGTTCGCGAGCGAGATGGACGCGTTCGGCCTGAACTTCTGCCACGGGCTCGGCCTCGGGCTGCACGAACGGCCGCTCGTCTCGCGCCTCAACTCGTTCAAGGAGCCGATCGAGCTGAAGGCCGGCATGGTGTTCGCGGTCGAGACCTACTGCCCGGCGACCGACGGCGTGTCGGCGGCGCGCATCGAGGAGGAGGTGATCCTCACGCCGCAGGGCGCGAAGATCATCTCGCTCTACCCGGCCGACGAGCTGCCGATCGCCAACCCCTACTGACTACCGGAGCGCACCAATGACCGACACGAAGCGGCACAGGCTCGGCTGGATCGGCATCGGCCGCATGGGCTACGCGATGGCCGAGCGCCTCGCGCAGGCCGGTTGCGACCTGACCGTCTACAACCGCACGCGTGCGAAGGCCGAGCCGCTCGCCAAGCACGGCGCGAAGCTCGCCGGCCGGCCGGCCGACCTCGCCGGTTGCGACATCGTGTTCACGATGGTCTCCACCGGCGAGGACGTGCAGGAGGTGCTCGAGGGCAAGGACGGCGTGCTGGCCGGCAGCGGCCAGCCGCAAGTCGTCGTCGACAGCACCTCGATCTCGATCGAGGCGTCCAGCGCGATCCGCAGGAGCCTCGCGGCGCGCGGCGTCAAGCTCCTCGCGGCCCCGGTCTCCGGCAACGCCAAGGTGATCAAGGCCGGGAAGCTCACCTACTGCATCTCCGGCCCGGCGCAGGCGTACGAGGTCGCAAGACCGTACCTGAACCTCATCGGGGCCGGCGTCTCGTACGTCGGCGACGGCGAGCTCGCGCGCATCGCGAAGATCGCGCACAACGTGTTTCTCGGGGTCACGATCCAGTCGCTCGCCGAGGTCACGATCCTCGCGCAGAAGGCCGGCATGTCGCGCGCGGCGTTCCTCGACTTCCTGAACAAGAGCGTGATGGGCTCGACCTTCTCGCGGTACAAGACCCCGGCGCTGGTGAACCTCGACATGTCGGTCACCTTCACCCCGGCGCTGCTGCGCAAGGACATCGACCTCGGCCTGGACGCGGGCCGGGAGCTGGAGGTGCCGATGCCGCTCGCCGCGGCCACCCGCGACCTCGTCCAGACCATGATCGGCAACGGCTACGGCGCGGAGGACTTCGCGGCGCTGCTCAAGCTGCAGGCGCGGGCGTCCGGCATCGAGCTCGCGAGCGAGAACGCCCCGGTCACCGACGGGTTGCACTGAAAGGAGGTTCCCCATGGCGCAGCAGCGCATCAGCTACGTTCCGCTCGAGCGCATGACGCCGGAGATGCGCGCGGAGATGGACCGCTGCCGGCGCGAGGGCACGCCGCGCCCGGAGAGCTCGGCGGTGCGCGCGCACGTGCCGGCCGCGTTCTGGGCGTTCGCGAACTCGTGGCGCGACATCTTCCACGCCGGCGTCTGCGACCACGCGCTCAAGGAGCTGTGCCGGCTCTACGTCTCGCGCGCGGTGAGCTGCGAGTTCTGCGGCAACCAGCGCTCGATCAAGGCCGCCACGGCGGGCGACCGGCCGGTGGTCGAGGCGCAGGTGAAGGAGCTGCTCGACTTCGAGAAGTCCGCGCGCTACAGCGAGCGCGAGAAGGCCGCGCTCGCCTACGCCGAGGCGATCACCTGGCGGCTCGAGACCGACGACGCGTTCTGGGCGCGGCTGCAGCGCCACTTCTCCGAGCCCGAGCTGGTGGAGCTCGGCTGCTTCGTCGCCTTGACGATGGGGCAGCAGAGCTGGCTGCGCCTGCTCAACATCGAGCACCACCAGGTGCTTCCCGGCACGTCGGGCTCGATGGCGCCGGGCTTCGAGACCGCCGCGGCGCTCGCCGCCTCCAAGGCGGCGCCCGACTACTGGGCGAAGCCGAAAGACCGCTCGATCGAGGGCGCGGCCTGAGACCGCGTGCGACCACGCAGTTCCACGGACCGAGGAGACCACATGACACGCCACACCTGGAGCGCGCTCGCGACCGCCGCCGCGCTGGCGATCGCGCACGGCGCATTCGCGCAGGGCTACCCGAACAAGCCGATCCGGCTGGTCGTCCCGTTCACGCCGGGCAGCGCGACCGACATCATCGGGCGCGCGGCCGGCGACCGCGTGGCCGCGAGCGTCGGCCAGCCGGTCATCGTGGAGAACCGCCCCGGCGCCGGCGGAACCATCGGGACCGGGCAGGTCGCGAAAGCGGCGCCCGACGGGTACACCCTGGTCGTGGTGTCCTCCGGCCACGTCACCAACCCGGTGCTGTACGGCGACAAGATCACCTACGAGCTGAAGGACCTCACCGGCGTGATCCCGCTCGGATCGCTCCCGAGCGTGCTGATCGCGTCGCCGCAGAGCGGCATCAAGAGCGCGCGGGAGCTCGTCGACACCCTCAAGGCGCGGCCCGGCCAGCTCAACTTCGCGAGCGCGGGGGTCGGCAGCGCCGCGCACGTCAACGCCGAGAAGTTCAAGGCCTCGCTCGGCTTCGACGCGGTGCACGTGCCGCTCAAGGGCACGCCGGAGATTCTGCTCGAGGTGGCGAGCGGGCGCGTGCAGTTCGCCTTCGTGCCGCTCGTGTCGAGCGTCGGTCCGATCCGCGACGGGAAGGTGGTGCCGCTCGGCGTGAGCACGCCGAAGCGCTCGCCGACGCTGCCCGACGTGCCGACGATGGCGGAGGCCGGCTACCCGGGCGGGGAGTACAACTTCTGGGTCGGCGTGCTCGCGCCCGCCGGGACGCCCAGGGACGTCGTCGACCGGCTGCACGCGGAGTTCGCGCAGGCGCTCGGGTCGCCCGAGGTGCGCGAGCGCTTCGCGAAGATCGGCGCGGTGCCGATGCCGATGTCGCCGGCCGAGTTCGACGCCACGATCCTGAAGGAGGCGAACGAGCTCGGCCCGATCATGAAGGCCGCCGGGATCAAGGCCGGCTGATCCGACCCCCGACCACCAGAAAGAGGAGCAGGAAATGACCTTCCGCAGCCATGCGCTGATACTCGCCGCGCCGCTCGCGCTCGCCGCGGGGTTCGCCGCCGCGCAGGAATGGCCGGTGAAGCCGGTGCGCGCGATCATCGCCTTCACCCCGGGCAGCGCGACCGACATCGCCGGGCGCATCGTCGCCGAGAAGCTCGGGGCCGCCCTCGGCCAGCCGGTGGTGGCGGAGAACCGCGTCGGCGCCGGCGGCACGATCGGCGCGAACGCCGTCGCCAAGGCCGACCCGGACGGCTACACGATCCTGGTCAACTCCTCGGCGCACGCATCGTACCCGGCGATGTACGCGCAGCTTCCCTTCGACCCCTTCAATGACTTCGTCCACCTCACCGCGATCGCGGGCCAGCCCAACGTCGTGGTCGTGAACCCCGACCGCGGCTACAAGTCGCTCGCGGACGTGGTCGCCGCGGCGAAGGCGAAGCCCGGTCAGCTCAACTACGCGTCGGCGGGCGTCGGCAGCGGCACGCACTTCAACGCCGAGAAGTTCCGGCTCGCCGCCGGCCTGGACATCGTGCACGTCCCGCACAAGGGCACGCCCGAGGCGCTCAACGACGTGCTCGCCGGCCGCGTCGAGTACTTCTTCTGTCCGATCACCGCGGCGCTGCCGCAGGTGAAGGGCGGCAAGGTGACGGCGCTGGCGGTGAGCACGCCGAAGCGCTCGGCCCTGCTGCCCGAGGTGCCGACGACGGTCGCGGCCGGCTTTCCCGGATCCGACTACATCCTGTGGGTCGGGATGTGGCTCCCCGCGAAGACGCCGCAGCCGATCGTGCAGAAGCTGCACGCGGCGGCGGTGAAGGTGCTCGGCGATCCCGACGTGAAGGAGCGCCTCGCGAAGCTCGGCGCCGACCCGATGCCGATGGGCATGCCGGAGTTCGAGGCGTTCGTGCGCGCGGAGGCGAACGACGCGATCCGGATCGCCAAGGCCGCGGGGATCAAGCCGCAGTAGCCGGTCCGGTCCGCGCGCGGTCGGGCGACTCCCTCCGGGGTCTCCGTGCGCCGTGCGCGGCCGGGCGGCCGAAGGGCGGGATTGCGGGCGTCGGGCTGCGGGCTTAGCCTTGCGACCGGTGCGGGAGGGGTCCGCGCCGCCTTCCGGGAAGCCGCCGATGAAAACCGCAGCGATCCAGGTCATCCGGGACGAGCACCGCTCGATCTTCGCGGTGATCCACGCCCTGGAGTACCTCGCCGAGGGCGTCGACGCGCCCGGCCGCCCGCCCGACTTCCGGCTGCTGCACGCGATCCTCTACTACATCCGGGAGTATCCGGAGCGCCTGCACCACCCGGCCGAGGACCGCGAGCTGTTCGCGCGCGTGCGCGCGCGCACGGCGGAGGCGAACGCGCTGATCGCGGGCCTGGAGGCGGAGCACGCGCGCGGCGAGGCGCGCCTGCACGCGCTCACGACCGCGCTCAACCGCCTCGAGGCGGGCGTGCTGGGGAGCACGGCCGCGTTCAAGGAGGCGGTGCGCACCTTCGCGCACGAGTACCTCGCCCACATGCGCAGGGAGGAGCGCGAGCTGCTGCCGCTCGCCGAGCGCACGCTCGAGGCGAGCGACTGGGCCGCCATCCACGGCGCTTTCGCGGCGCACCGCGACCCCGGGTTCGCGGACGGGAGCGCGGGCGAGTTCGACCGGCTGCTGCAGCGGATCGCGGGCATCGCCGCGCCGCCGCTCGGCTTCGGGGAGTGAGCGCGCGTGGGAGAATTGGCGCCGATTCCACAGCGAGGACGTTGACATGGCCGAAGCTTTCATCTGCGACGCGATCCGCACCCCGATCGGGCGCTATGGCGGCGCGCTCGCGGGCGTCCGCACCGACGACCTCGCCGCGCTGCCGCTCAAGGCGCTGATGGCGCGCAACCGCGAGGTGGACTGGGGCGCGCTCGACGACGTGGTGTACGGGTGCGCGAACCAGGCGGGGGAGGACAACCGCAACGTGGCGCGCATGGCGCTGCTGCTCGCGGGGCTGCCGCAGGAGATCCCGGGCGCGACCGTGAACCGGCTGTGCGGGTCGAGCCTGGATGCGACCGCGCTCGCGGCGCGCGCGATCAGGACCGGCGAGATGGCGCTCGCGATCGCGGGCGGGGTGGAGAGCATGACGCGCGCGCCGTTCGTCATGGGAAAGGCGGACAGCGCCTTCGCGCGCAGCGCGGCGATCTACGACACCACCATCGGATGGCGGTTCGTCAACCCGCTGCTGAAGGAGAAGTACGGCATCGACTCGATGCCGGAGACGGCGGAGAACGTCGCCGCGCAATTCGGGGTCGCGCGCGCCGCCCAGGATGCGTTCGCGCTGCGCAGCCAGCAGCGCTGGGCGGCCGCGCACAAGGACGGGTTCTTCCGGCGCGAGATCGCGCCGGTGACGCTCGCGCAGAAGAAGGGCGATCCCAAGGTCTTCGACACGGACGAGCATCCGCGCCCGGAGACGACGATGGAACAGCTCGCGAAGCTGAAGGGCGTGGTGAAGTCGGACGGCACGGTGACGGCGGGCAACGCCTCGGGCGTGAACGACGGGTCGTGCGCGCTCCTCCTCGCGTCGGAAGCGGCGGCGAAGAAGCACGGGTTGCGGCTGCGCGCGCGCGTGCTCGGGGCGGCGGTGGCGGGCCTCGCGCCGCGCATCATGGGGTTCGGGCCGGCGCCGGCGTCCCGGAAGCTGCTGGCGCGGCTGGGGCTGACGATCGGGCAGATGGACGTGATCGAGCTGAACGAGGCGTTCGCGGCGCAGGGGCTGGCGGTGACGCGGGACTTCGGGCTCGCGGACGACGATCCGCGCGTGAACCCGAACGGGGGCGCGATCGCGATCGGGCACCCGCTGGGGGCGTCGGGGGCCCGGCTGGTGACCACGGCGGTGAATCAGCTGGAGCGGGTGAAGGGGCGCTACGCGCTCTGCACGATGTGCATCGGGGTGGGGCAGGGCATCGCGCTCGTGATCGAGCGCTGCTGAACGGGCGTTGCGAATCGCGGCTGACGAACAACCGCACAAGACGAAAGCCCCGCCGCGGCGGGGCTTTCCGTTTGCGCAAGCGGGCTACTGCCTGCGGCGCCGGAAGGCCGCGAGGCCGGCGAGGCCGAGGCCGAGCAGCGCGAGCGCGCCCGGCTCCGGAGTCGTCCCGATCGGGCTGAAGTTGTCGTTCAGCTGCCACGACAGCACGTCGTGGTTGGCGAACGCCGCTCCCGTGCCCGAGGTGAAACCGACGAACGCGTTGGTCGAGCCGAGCACCGTCGCCAGATTCACCGAGTGCGACAGCAAGGGCGCGGCCGGACGCACGACCGACCGGGTGGCGCGCACCTCGAGCAGCTGGCTGCTGCTGTCGTAGTCAACCCACGCGTTCCAGACATCGCCATTGTTCATGTCCGCTTCGGAGAGCGAAATCTGCTGCACCGACGTCACGCTACCGTTCAAATCGATCCCAGCATGATTGCTGTTGACGTCGCCGACCTCGCCGTTCCACCAGTTGTCGAACTCGATGCCGACACTGTTGAGGATTCCTTGATAACCGATGCCGCCGCCCGCACCGCCTACGTTATTGGCCTGCGTCTGCACGACAAAGACCAAGCCGTCGGCGCCACAGCCGCCGAAGCCATCGCAGGCACCGCCTGGATTGGTGAACCGGAAGCGGAAAAAGGTGCTGAACGACGCCCCGGACGCGAGCGAGACGGTATTGGTCGAAAAAGCGCTGCCCGCCTGGCCGAACGCGGCGGGCGTGACGCGCAAGACGCTACCGACCTGCGCGGCATTGCCGTTGATCGTCAGCCCCGCGACGCTCGAGAAATCCGGGTAGCTGATCACGACTGCGGCGCCGGCGTGCGTCGCCAGGAGCGCTGCGGCAGCAGCGAAGGCGGACCGGATCCAGGATTTCATTGCGCTTCCTCCGTTGGGATTCTGGCTTGAATACGCGTTCGGATGCCGACCGAGCAAGTTCTGCGCCGGTTTCGTAACGTGTTGATGCGTAATGGAGGATTGACGGCGTGCGCGACCGGCGCGCGCCGCTTTGTAAAGCCTGCCGACGCGAGTCTTGACGCTCCGGTTCGCCCTCGTGGTCGAGCGCGCCTGACGCCGCGGGGGCGCGGCCTCAGGAGTAGGACGGGCTCCGCCGCTCGAGTTGCCGCAGGCGGAACTCGGACACGAGCGCCTCGGCCGCCGGGTACAGGTTCACGCCGCCGGCGAGACCGGACTTCGCGCGCGCCAGGCGATAGGCCGCGAGGAGCTGCCGGAAGCGGCGGTCGCCGCCGTCGGCCTCGCCGTTGCCGATGGAGCGCGAGATGCGCTCCGCCTGGCGCAGGAGGGCGTGCCGCCGGAGCTGGCGCCACAGCAGCGCGAGCAGCGCGGCCGCGGCCACCAGCAGCATGACGTTCGGGAGCGCGTCAACCATGGACGCGCTCCTGACCGAGACCGACCCTGCGTGACATTTCGTGCGCTCCTTCGAGTCGTGCGGTGTGCGAGGCGGGGGGCGGGCGGCCGCGGCACCAACGTCGTGCCGGCCGCGCTTTCCCTGCGCTCGCGCTGCGAAAGATACGAAGCGCGAGCGCGCGTCACAACGTCGGGCCCGTCCGGGCGCGACTAAAGCGCACCGCTCTGACAATCGTTGACGATCGTCGCCGCCGGATCGGGCGCGCAGCAGCGCCGTGCATCCGCTAGGTGGAACGGCGTGCGCGCGCGCCGCGTGTCTCTACATCGCGCCAGTCGCACACGGCGCGAGATTGAGTGTTCGCGCGCGAAAGTGGGACGCCACCAAGGCGCTCAATCCCCCGATCCACGCGAGTTCCGAAGGGCCAGTTTTCCAAAATCTCACAAAGAACTTCTGATTTCTTCGCTATCTCTTTCTTTTTTATGAGACTTATTCGAAATCACCTTAAGTCCTTGTCGTAGTTAAATAAATCACGCTCTTGCCTTGACCCCCCGAAAAACCTCCTCTAAAGTGGCGAAAAGTGTAATTTCGTGGGAAAAGAGGGCGAAAATCGCCATCCAACGCCACCACGGAGGAGATGAGTGTTTCAGGGAGCGGCCGAGATCAGTCTCGACCCGAAGGGCAGGCTCTCGATTCCCACGCGGCATCGGGAAGCGCTCACTTCGGGCACCGGGGGCATCGTTTTGACGGCGCACCCCGACCGCTGCCTGCTCCTCTACCCGAAAGCCGCCTTCGCACCGATCAGCGCGCGCATTTCCACCCTCTCCAGCTTCAACGAGCAGGCGCGGTGGTGGCAGCGGCTCGTCGTCGGCTTCGCGGAAGAGCTCGAGCTCGACGGTTCGGGCCGCATCCTCGTTTCGCCCGCCCTGCGGAAGTTCGCCGACCTGAAGAAGACCGTGACGATCGTCGGGCAGGGCAGCCATTTCGAGATCTGGGACGTCGGGCTCTGGGAGAAGAAGCTCGGCGACGCGCTGGCGATGGCGGGAACGACCCCGCCGCCCGGAACGGAGAACTTCTCGCTGTAGCGGGGCGAGCGATGGCCAGCCACAGGACCGTGCTCCGGGCGGAGGCGGTCGAGGCCCTCGCGCTGAAGCCGGACGGCGTCTACGTGGACGCGACGTTCGGCCGCGGCGGGCACAGCCGCGCGATCCTCGCGCGCCTCGGCCCGGCGGGAAGGGTGATCGCGCTCGATCGCGATCCGGCGGCCGTCGCGGCCGCGCGCGCGCTCGACGACGCGCGGTTCGCGGTCCGCCACGCGCGGTTCGCGCAGCTGAAGGAGGTGCTGGACGGGGCAGGCGTGCAGGCGGTGGACGGCGTGCTCTTCGACCTGGGCGTGTCCTCCCCGCAGCTGGATGAAGCGCAGCGGGGGTTCAGCTTCAGGGTCGATGCGCCGCTCGACATGCGCATGGACCCGGGGAGAGGAGAGCCGGCGGCCGGGTGGCTCGCGCGGGCGACAGAAGCCGAAATAAGGGGAGTGATCAAGAACTATGGGGAAGAACGGTTTGCTGGCCCGATTGCAAAGGCGATTGTTGCTGCTCGGACCCGAGAGCAGCTTGAGCGCACAGTCCAACTTGCCCGCATCGTGGCTGCGGCCGTCCGGACGCGTGAAGTCGGGCAGAACCCGGCGACGCGCACCTTCCAGGCTCTACGGATTCACGTCAATCAGGAGCTTGAGGAATTGTCGCTAGCGCTGCCCCAGGCCCTCGCACTGCTGCGCCCGGGAGGACGGCTCGCGGTCATCAGCTTCCACTCGCTCGAGGACCGCATCGTGAAGCGGTTCCTGCGGTCGCACGCGCGCCCCGAAGTGCCCGAGCGGCTCCCGCTCCGCGCCACGGAAATGCCACCACCGCGGCTCAGGCTGGTGGGCAGGCCGGTGCGTCCGTCGGCCGCGGAAGTGGCGGTCAACCCGCGCGCGCGCAGCGCGATCCTGCGCGTGGCCGAGAAGCTCGCATGAGGCGCTGGCGCGGACATCGTGGCGTGCGCGGCGCCGCGCCCGGATCCGGCGCAGTGCGGACGGGGGGGCTGCCCCGCCCGCATCGGTCCCGTCACGAACCGTAGTCGCGCAGGCGGATGGCCCGGCTCAACCTCCTCCTCCTCGCCGTGCTGGCCGCCTGCGCGCTCGGTCTCGTGACTTCCCAGCACCAGGCGCGCAAGCTCTGGGCGGCGCTCGAGCGCGAGCAGGCGCGCGCGCAGGCGCTCGAGGTCGAGTACGGCCAGCTCCAGCTCGAGGCGAGCACCTGGGCGACGCCCGCCCGCGTCGAGAAGTCCGCGCGCGAGCGGCTGCGCATGCAGCCCCCGGGGGTCAGGCGCCTCCAGCTCGCCGCGCCGGCGCGCGAGGCCGCGGAATGAAGTTCGCCGACTCCCCGGTCCTCGCGCCCACCTTCCCGCCGTGGCGGGTGCGGGTCGTGATCGGCGCCCTCGGCGCCGCGTTCGCGGTGCTCGTCGGCCGCGCGGTCTACCTCCAGGGCTGGAACCACGACTTCCTGCGCGCGAAGGGCGAATCGCGCTACAGCCGCACGCTCGAGATCCCCGCGGTGCGCGGCCGCATCCTCGATCGCAACGGCGAGGCACTCGCGGTTTCGACGCCGGTCAAATCCATCTGGGCGATACCGGAGGACGCGACGCTGACGACGAAGCAGGTGGAGACGCTCGCGCGGACGCTCGCGCTGCCGCGCACGGAGCTCGCGCAGCGCCTCGCCGGCACCGCGCGCGACTTCGTCTACCTCAAGCGGCAGGTGCCGCCCGAGATCGCCGACCAGGTGGCCGCGCTGAAGCTGCCGGGGATCTACCAGAGCAGGGAGTACCGCCGCTATTACCCGGCAGGCGAGGCGACCGCGCACGTCGTCGGCTTCACCGACGTGGACGAGGTGGGACAGGAGGGAATCGAGCTCGCGTTCCAGGAGACGCTCGCCGGCCGCGCGGGAAGCCGGCGCGTCATCAAGGACCGCCTCGGGCAGATCGTCGAGGACGTGGAGAGCGTGCGCGCCGCGCGCGACGGCCGCGACGTGGTGCTCGCGCTCGATGCCCGCATCCAGAGCCTCGCCTACGGCGAGCTGAAGCGCGCCGTCGCGGCGCACCGCGCCCGGGGCGGCGGCATCGTCGTGCTCGACGTCGCCACCGGCGAGCTGCTCGCGCTCGCGAACCTGCCCTCCTACAACCCCAACAACCGCGCGCGCGTCAGCGGCGAGCAGGTGCGCAACCGCGCGGTCACCGACCAGTTCGAGCCGGGTTCCACGCTGAAGCCGTTCACGGTCGCGCTCGCGCTCGAGACGGGCAGGTGGACGCCGGGCACGCTGATCCAGACCGCGCCCGGCTCGCTCACCATCGGGCCGGCCACCATCCGCGACGCGCACCCCGCGGGCGCGCTCACCGTCGAGCAGGTGATCCAGAAGTCCTCGAACGTGGGCGCGGCGAAGATCGCGCTCGCCCTGCCGGCCGAGGAGATCTGGGGGATGTTCGACGACATCGGCCTCGGCACGCCGCCGCGGCTCGGCTTCCCCGGCGAGTCGGGCGGGAAGCTGCGGCCGTTCAAGACCTGGCGCCCGATCGAGCAGGCGACCATGTCCTACGGGCACGGCATCTCCGTGAGCCTGGTCCAGCTCGCGCGCGCCTACACCGTCTTCGCGCGCGACGGCGACCTGGTGCCGCTCTCGCTCGCGAAGGCGGACGCCCTGCCGGCGGGCAAGCCGGTCCTGTCGCCGAAGACCGCCGCCGCGGTGCGCCACATGCTCGAGCTCGCGGTCGAGCCGGGCGGCACCGGGCCGCGCGCGCGCATCGTGGGCTACCGCGTCGGCGGCAAGACCGGCACCGCGCACAAGCAGGAGCACGGCGGCTACGCGCCGGACAAGTACCACTCGAGCTTCGTCGGGTTCGCGCCCCTGTCGCGCCCGCGCCTCGTCGTGGCGGTCATGATCGACGAGCCGGGCGCCGGCCAGTACTACGGCGGGCAGGTGGCCGCGCCGGTGTTCGCGCAGGTGATGGCGGGCGCGCTGCGCCTGCTCGGCGTGGCGCCGGACGCGCCGCTGAAGCCGATCGAGACGCCGGCCGGCGTGCTCGAAGTGCGCGAGAGCGTGTAGGGCGGACCCGGCCCGTGCCCGCGACGTGAGCAAGGAGATCGCCAGGATTCTGAACGAGCTCGCGCAACTCGGCGTGCGTCCGGCGCGCCTCGCGACCGACAGCCGCGCGGTGGGGGCCGGCGACGTCTTCCTCGCCTACCCCGGCGAGCGCGCCGACGGCCGCCGGTTCGTCGCCGACGCGGCGGCGCGCGGCGCGGCCGCGGTGCTCTGGGAGCGCGCGGGG
>JRYK01008294.1_pt1 | contig 13388 bp, 14 predicted proteins | sample 235381 | NCBI WGS metagenome assembly JRYK01 (sample SAMN03074220, study PRJNA261476) | activated sludge metagenome | biome: Wastewater Treatment Plant; feature: Wastewater; material: Activated sludge; isolation source: activated biomass of a wastewaster treatment plant treating hydrocarbon... ...
GAACGATCTTGCCCGGCGAGCGCGCCGCTTCAACCCCCCACGCCGGCGCCCCTCCCCCGGAAACCTGCCGTCAAGAGGCCGCCTTTCCGGGAGGAGGGGGCGTCGCTCCCGCGCTAGCCTTCGAAGCGTAGTTGGAGTGCATCGCTTCGCGCCTTCCTGGGCGATCGATTGCAGAGTCCCTCGCGGGACCCCGGGTTGAGATACCCGGGCGCGGCGCCCGATACGCGCATTGGCAGCATCCGAGCGAAGAAGCTCGGCGCAAGCTCCACGCGTGTGCAACGCACGGAGGCCAAGACGCCTCGCCGTGCGGTCTTCGGACCGTGACGGCAGGCGCCTTGCAAGCGGGGCAGGGTGACGGCGCTACACCACGCCGCCCTCCCGCCCACGAAGTGTGGCTTCCCCCAAGGGAAGCGCAGTCCCTGAAGCAGACGGTTGTAGCGGGGCTCCTCAGCCCGCTCACCGCCCCGCATCCGGGACCGGCGAGGCCTTCATACCAACGGTATCGAAGGCCTCTTTTTTCTGACCCCGCGGGGAACGCACGTTCCCCGTCCTGGGGCACGGAGGTTCCCCTTCAACTGAAGGAGAACGCATGAGACGAGAGTTGACGATCCGCTGTGTGTCCACCGGCACCGTCCGGACCGACAGCCCAGACGGGGCACGGTGCGAGCTGCGCGACGTGGGGCTCGAGCTGGACGGGGCCCCGGCGCACGTGCGGATCATCGAGACCTGGGACCGCGGCCAGCGCACGCGCGACTCGACGGTCGAGTTCGACCGCATCGTGGTCCGCCAACGCGCCGGTCAGGACCTTACGCCGTCGCTGTGCCGCGCGCCGCTCGACTGGCTGCTCGCGATCGCCGAGACGATGCAGGAAGGCGAGCGCCGCACGGTGCCGCTGTGGGTCCGCTCCATGGAGCCCGCGGCACTGCTCCACGCGACGCCGGTGACCGCAATGCGCTACATGAGGCTGGCCCATGAGGCCACCGAGGAGGAGGGCGCCGCAGTCAGCGCGGCGTCGCGCTTGCCTTACCTGCGGCTCGTCGCTGCAGGGTCGTAGCGCTCGCCGCCGAAGCGGTCACCCGTATCGACGGTGCGCGCTGTCCCCAACCGGGAACACGTTGTTCCCGGCCCGGGGACGGGGTGTTCCCCTTTCTCGAGGAGAGCACCATGCAGAGTCAGGCAGGGCCGAGCGCAGGGTGCCGGCCGTGCGCGCAGCTCGTGTCGCGCGCACCGAGTCGGCACAAAGTATGGGGGTTCTGGGCGAGGCTGCGTTTTCGGCTGCTGGGCTAGGAGGGAATTGCCCTCCTCCAGCAGCGGAGGGCGCGCCTCGCCTGCGGCCTCCAGGCAAAAGTCGCGGAGCCGCTCGTCGAATCCGGCGAGAGGATCCGCGGCTCGCGCCGCCCGTGCGAGGTCGACCCATTCACGGTGCGGCTGTCTGGCGACTGCGCGCCGCCCCGGTTCACCACCGGCCGCTTGGCGGTGACTCAATAGTGCGGATCGTTTGCCGCGCCGTGAGTCTCGAAGAGGGTCGGCCCATGGCGTACGAGGGCCCGCGCTCGGGCGATCAACGGGATCAGCGCAACGGCGACGATTACCAGCACCACGCCCGCTGCCGCCCAGAAGATCATGGGGTCTTCCTTTCTTTTCGCCACGCCCACGGCGGGATTGCGCCCGGCTCGCGCCACAGACCCCGCCTCGTCGCCCGGGCATCCGTCTCGGCCTGCGCGTAGGCCGCGCGGTCCTCGGCATTCTGCTCCCGCTCGAATTCCTTGTAATGCCAGGCGTAACCCTCCTGGATCATCGCGAGCCCCACGTCGCGGGTGCCCACGAACACCGCGCACACCTCGCGCCCGTACCGGTCGCGCTTCCAGCAGCGCGCCTCGACCCGACGGTCGAAAACGAGCGACGAGAGCGCCTCCTTCGCAACCGTCCCGAAGGGCTGTTTTCTTTCGGGCGCGTCAATCCCCCCGAGCCGAATGACGTGCTGTGCTTTGCCCGCGTCGAGCACCGTGATCGTGTCACCGTCGCTCAAGCCCACCACGCGCCCTTCCACGACCCACTGGGCCCCGGCGGCCGCACCGGTCAACGCCGCTAGAATGAACGCGAGGAGGCACTGCCGCATGGCCGACGAAACTTTTGCCGAGTTCAAGGCGTACTGGAAGCTGTCCGAGGAACTGATCGGGGAGGCTACCAAGGAACAGCTCGCCGAGGTGGCCCGCATCCTCGCCCTGCAAAGCGCCCACTACGCCCGGAAGTACGGCGAGCTGCCGCTGCCGTCCCTCTTCGAGCTTCTGAAGGCGACCCGGGTCGACCACCCGAAGGTCGAACTCCTGCGTGATGGAACGCAAGCCTTTGTTGGCGTGCTCGCGGTCGTGGTCGGCGGCATCGAAGACGAGGCGGACAGCCCGATGCAGTAGTGCCGCGGCCTAGGAGTGTTTGACCACAATTCCCGGCAGGGTGCCCTCGCCCTCAGCCGAGGGTCCAGCCGACTCGCGGCCAATCGCATCAGCCACGCGAGCGACCTCGCCGAAACCGCGAGGTGCGACGAGGGCGCTGCGCCTTGACGATGCGGGGCTGCCCGCCGCGAGTGTTTGCCGGTGCCGTCATTGCAGCCGCCGGGTCGTGGCACGCACAGGCCTCGCCATGCGCTGCGGCGACCAGCTCGTAAAGAATGCCGCATTCGCGTGCGGCGTGGTGATCACCACATTGCGCCCGCAACGCGGTGAGCTGCTTCTCGAGCGCCCGCATGCTCTCAAGGCGTGCCCGTACGCGTGCGAGTTGCTCGTCGATCAGATCGTTTACGTCGCCGCAATCGGCGTCGGGGCGGGCCGCGAACTCGAGCAGGCGCTTCACGCCCGCCAGCGGCATGTCGAGCGCCCGGCAGTGACGGATGAACGCGAGGCGCTCCAGGTGCGCCGGACCGTAGGCGCGATAGCCGTTGGCCTCGCGCGATGGCTGGGGCAACAGACCGACGCGCTCGTAGTAGCGGACGGTCTGGATATCGACCCCGGTCGCCTGCGAAAGCTCTCCAATGCGCATGGCTGCTCCATTGCTGAGAGCTCTCAGTTTAGCTGCTTGACCCTGTAGTGACTACAGGGTCTCGAATATCATCCTCATCGGCACACGAAGGAAAATCCGTGTCGGATTGCTGCTCGGGTGGCTGTACCTTGCAAGGTACGTCGATCAGCCCGCGTTTCCGCAAGGCGCTGTGGATTGCGCTGGGCATCAACGCGGCGATGTTCTTCGTGGAAATTGCCGGCGGCCTGAAGTCCGGATCGGTGTCGCTGCTCGCCGACGCGGTCGACTTCGCCGGCGACGCCGCGAACTACGGACTCTCGCTTGCAGTGCTGTCGCTGGGGCTCGCATGGCGGGCGCGTGCCGCGCTGATCAAGGGCCTGACGATGGGGACCTACGGCATCCTTGTCCTCGCCAAGACGACCTGGGCAGCGGCATCCGGTGTCCCTCCCGAGCCGGTGACGATGGGCGTAATCGCGTTGATCGCGCTCGCCGCCAACGTCGGCGTAGCCGCAATGCTGTACGCGTGGCGCGACGGCGATTCGAACATGCGATCAGTGTGGTTATGCAGCCGCAACGACGCGATCGGCAACGTCGCCGTGCTGGTGGCGGCGGCGGGTGTGCTCGGCACCGGCACGGCATGGCCGGACCTGATCGTCGCGGGCGTGATGGCGACGCTCGCGCTCTCTGCGGCCGTGAGCGTGGTGCGACACGCCAAAGCGGAGCTCGCCTCCGTGGCAAATGGCCAGCACGCCACGGCGATTTGACGCGTACGCCTCGACGTGTCCTTGCATCCGTTGACAGCGTTCCGCTAGACTCGCGCCCGTGCTTCGATTCCGCTCCCGGACGGTCTGGCTGGTACTGGCGATTTTCTTCGCCGGCGTCGTCACGGGCTCGATCGCTCCGCTGATCGATGCGGACCACGCGCCCGGCCATGACCTCGGTGGCCTGACGCTCGCGGACTCGGGCGGCGCGGGAACCGCCGACGGGTCAGGCGGCGATGGCGCGAAGTGCAATCACGCCTGCCACCTCTTCCAGCATTTCCAGGGCGTCACGGATCAACTCACGGTGATCGCTGCGGAGCCCTGGTCGGTCGCCTACGACGCGACCGAGCCTGACGCTCCCCCGCAGCTCTACTTCGATACCCATCTTCGCCCGCCCCGCGTTGCTCTCCGGACCGTCTGACGACGTCTGACGCACTCGGGGCGTGGCCCGCACGGCCGCGCCCCGCAACCGGCAGGGAACCCCATGGCATTCGGGCATTTGCACGGCCCGCCCGCGTCGCGCCCCTTGCGCGCCGTATGGCGAAGCACATTACTGATTCTCGGAGCACTGCTCGCCGCAAATGCAGCCGCGCAGTCGCTCTCGCTTGACGAGGCATTGCGCCGCGCCGAGGACGCCAATCCGCGGCTCCGCGCCGCGCAGGCAGAGGCCGCCGCGCTCGAAGGCCAGCTCGACGACGCGCGCGCGCTCCTCTGGAACAACCCCACTGTAGCTGGGGAAATCGGCCGCCGCAGCGTGCCCAACGAGGCCCGGCAGCGGGAATACCTGGTCGGCATCTCCCAGGCTTTCGAGATCGCGGGCCAGCAAGGCTATCGGCGCGAGGAAGCCGAGCAGTCGCTCGCTGCCTACCGCGAAGAGATCGGCGAGCTGCGCCGCCAGGTGCGCGCCGAAGTGTCGCGGCGGTTCCTCGCCGTGCTCGCGCTGCAGACGCGCATCGACACCGAGCGCGCGGTCCTGAAGCTCACCGAAGACTCGTCCGCGGTCGTCGACAAGCGGTTCCGCGCCGGCGAGGACACGCGGCTCCAGGCAAATCTCGCCGAGGTCGAGGCGGATCGGGCCCGCAACGAGGTCCGCTCCCTCGAGGAGCAGCTTGTCCTGACGCGGGCCGAGCTCGCGACGCTGCTTCAGCTGCCGCCCGCAGAACTCCCGGCTGTGCGCGGGGAGCTCGTCGCATCGGCGCCACCCTATACGCTGGAACAGCTGCTCGGCACGGTAAATACGCGACCGCAGTTCCGTGCGTTCGGCCACCGTGAAGAAGCGGCCCGCAAGCGCCTCGCGCTGGAGCGCGCCTCGGTCTATCCGGACGTGACGCTCGGCGTGGGGACGGGGCGCGAAGGGTCAAGCGAAGCACGCGAGAACCTCACGCTCTTCACCGTGTCGGTGCCGTTGCCGCTCTTTCGTCGCAACGCGACGGGCATCGGCCGCGCCTCGAGCGATCTCACCCGCACGCAGATCGAGCGTGAGGTCGCGCTTCGGGATGCGCGCGCTCAGGTGACCGCCCTGTGGCGCACCTTCGAGAGCCTCCGTACCCGGGTCGCGCGGTTGCGCGGTTCCGTGCTGCCGCGGCTCGACGAGAACCAGAAGCTCTCTCAGCGCGCCCTGCGCGCGGGCGAGATCGGGATCGCCGAGCTGCTGCTCGTCAATCGGCAGCTGCTCGACGCGCAGCGTGATTTCTACGCCGCGCTGACCGAATACGAAACGACCCGCGTCACGCTCGAGGAGGCGGCCGGATGGACGCCCGAGGTGAAGCAATGACCCAGGAAGGAGCCAACCGCATGACGTTCGGGATCCATCACGCGACCGCCGCTCTGCTGATCGCGGTTGCAGCGCTGGCAGGGTGCGGCGCCAAGGACGAGGGCGCGCAGGCCACGGCCAAGCAGGCGGCCGGCAAAGAGGCCGATCACGACGATCACTCCAAGGACGCGCCCGGCTCGGGTGGCGAGTTGAAGCTCTCCGACGCCGAGATCACCGCCGCAGGGATCAAGGTGGAGCCGCTCGCCGCGCTACCGGTGCGCGAACGCATCGTTGTGCCGGCCGAGATCATCGCCAATCAGGAGCGCATGGTGCATGTTTCGCCGCGAGTCCCGGGTCGGGTGGTCCAGGCGCCCGCGAAGCTCGGCGAGCGCGTGCGCGCCGGCCAGACGCTCGCGCTCCTCGACAGCATCGAGCTCGGCGAGGCGCAGTCGGCCTACCTCCAGGCCGCCAGCCGTTTCGCGACCGCCAGCGCCGACTTCGAGCGCGCCGAAGGCCTGAACCGCGAGCAAATCATGTCGCAGAAGGAGTTTCTGCGGATCCGCTCGGAGTTCGAGCAGGCGCGCGCGGGCCGGCGCGCCGCGGAGGACCGGTTGCGCCTCCTCGGCGTGGCACCGCCGACGGGAGCCGAGCGCGCCGCATCGGTCTTCCCGCTCGTCGCGCCGTTTGCCGGGACCGTGATCCAGAAGGACGCGGTGCTGGGCGAGCTCGCGACGCCCGAAAAGACCTTGTTTACCGTCGCCGACCTTTCGGTGCTGTGGGTGCAGGCGTCGCTCTTCGAGAAGGACCTCGCGATGGTGAAGCCCGGCGCCGAGGCCGAGATCACCGTCACTGCCTACCCCAAGGAGACCTTCCGCGGCCGCGTCACCTACATCGGCGATGTTTTCGACAAGGAAACGCGGACGGTGCGCGCCCGGATCGAAGTCAAGAACGCGGACGGGCGGCTCAAGCCCGATATGTTCGCGCACGCTTCGATCGACGCGGGCGCACCCGGCGAGGCGCTGCTGATGCCCGAGGAGGCGGTCGTGCTCGTCCAGGGGCAACCCACGGTCTACGTCGAGGACGCGCATGGCTTCGAGCCGCGCACGGTCGAGCTCGGCCCGCGCTACGGCACGCGCATTGCCATCAAGTCCGGCGTCGCCGCGGGCGACCTGGTGGTCACCAGTGGCACTTACGCGCTCAAAGCACGGGCGCTCAAATCGCAGCTCGGCTCCGGCCACGCGCACTGAGGGAGCGGAGCAATGCTGGAACGAGTGGTCGACCTTTCGCTGCGCTACCGCGTGCTGGTGCTGGTGGCGTTCGGGCTCATCGTATTTTTCGGCGTCAAAGCCTGGCGGGACCTTCCGGTCGACGCCTTTCCCGACGTGACGCCCAACCAGGTCAACATCTACACCGAGTCGCCGGGGCTCGCCGCCGAGGACGTCGAGCGGCTTCTGACTTTCCCGATCGAGACCGCGATGGCAGGGCTCCCCGGCGTCGAGACGATCCGTTCGGTGTCGCTCTTCGGATTGTCTTACGTCGGGATCTACTTCAAGGACGACATCGACATCTACTTCGCACGCCGGCTCGTGGGAGAGAAACTGCAGGAAGCCAAGGAGCGCCTGCCGGCAGGCTACGGCGAGCCCACGCTCGGACCCAACAGCTCGGGGCTGGGACAGGTCTACTGGTACACGATCAAGGCGGCCGATCCGAAGGTGTCGCCGATGGACCTGCGCACCCTGCAGGACTGGTCGGTGCGGCCGATCCTGCGCACCGCCTCAGGGGTGGACGACGTCACGTCGTGGGGCGGGTTCGAGAAGCAATTCCAGGTCGTCATCGACCCCGACAAGCTCGTCAAGTACAACCTGGGCTTCAAGGCCGTCGTCGACGCCCTCTCTGCCAACAACCGCCAAGTGGGCGGCCAGTACGTCAATATCGGCCCGGAGCAGTACCTGGTGCGAGGGCTGGGGCTCGTCGCCAACACGACCGACATCGGCAACATCGTGGTTGCCGAGCGCCAGGGCACGCCGATCTATGTGCGCGACGTGGCCGACGTGCTGGAAGGACCGGCCCCGCGGTTCGGCGCAGTCACCGAGAACGGCAAGGAGGTCACGCTCGGGATCTCGCTCGGGCGCATTCACGAGAACGCGAAGAGCGTCGTGGACGCCTCAAAGGCAAAGCTCAAGATCGCCGAGGCGACGCTTCCCAAGGGAATCACCCTTTCCCCCGTCTATGACCGGACGGACATCGTCGACAAGGCCCTCGGCACCGCCGAGCGCGCCCTGATCGAAGGGGCGGTGCTCGTGGCGATCGTGCTGTTCCTCTTTCTGGGTGAGCTGCGCTCGGCGATCGTCGTGATCGTGACCTTGCCGCTGGCAATGCTGATCGCGTTCATCCTGATGGGCCACGCGGGTTTGTCGGCAAACCTGATGTCTCTCGCCGGCCTCGCGATCGGGATCGGCATGATGGTCGACGGCGCGGTGGTGATGGTGGAGAACAGCTTCCGCCTCCTTTCGCACTACGCCGGCAAGGCGGTGGACCGCACCAACGTCATCCTCCAGGCCGCGCGCGAGGTGGTGAACCCGATCGCCTTCGCGATCCTGATCATCATCGTGGTGTTCCTGCCGCTCTTCTCGCTCACCGGCCTGGAGGCGAAGCTCTTCAAGCCGATGGCCTACGCCATCACCTTCGCAATGGCCGGGTCGCTCCTTCTGACGATGACGCTGGTGCCGGTGCTGGCGTCGCTGATCTTGCGCGCCAAGGCGGAACACGATACCTGGCTCGTACGAGCCGCGAAGCGCGTGTACCTGCCGGCACTTGCCTGGAGCCTCGAGCGCAAGCGCCTCGTGTTCGGCGGCGCGCTCGCACTGCTCGTAGCGTCGCTTGCGCTGTTCCCCCTGCTCGGCAAGGAGTTCATGCCGAACCTGCAGGAGGGCGCGATCATGTTCCGGGTCACGAGCATCCCGTCGACGTCCCTCGAAGAGTCGATCCGGGTCTCCGAGCGGATCGACGCCTCCCTCCGCAAGCATTTCCCGCAGACCAAGTCGGTGCTCGCCACCATCGGACGCGCCGAGAAGGGCGAGACGGTCGACGTGAACTACATGGAGATCCTGGTCGACGTCAATGATCCGGCGACCTGGCCGCAGAAGATGACGATGGCCGCGCTGTCCGAAGCGATGCAGGACAAGATCTCGGAGGACGTGCCCACCGTGGTGGTCGGGGCGACGCAGCCGATCCAGATGCGGGTCGAGGAGCTGATCTCGGGGGTCCGGGCGACACTCGCGCTCAAGGTCTACGGCCAGAACCTCGAGACACTCGACGCGCTCGGCGCGCAGATCAAGACCATCCTGGAGAAAGTGCCCGGNNGCGTCGCGACGATCGAGACCGACGAGGGCTACAGCTTCGTCCGGCGCGAGCAGCTCCAGCGCTACGCGGTCCTCCAGATGGACGTCCGCGGGCGCGACGTCGACGGCTTCGTCCGGGAGGCCAACGAGCGGATCGCCGCGCAAGTGAAACTGCCCGAAGGCTACTGGATCGAATGGGGCGGCGCCTTCGAGAACCAGCAGCGTGCGATGGCCCGGCTCGCGGTGATCGTGCCGCTCACGATCGGGTTGATTTTCATCCTGCTCTATACCGCGTTCAACTCGCTCACCTACGCCACGCTGATCATCGCCAACGTGCCCTTCGCGATCATCGGCGGACTGGTGGGCCTGTTCGTGACGGGCCAGTACCTTTCGGTGCCCTCGGCGATCGGCTTTATCGCGGTGTTCGGGGTCGCGATGCTGAATGGCATCGTCCTCGTCTCGTTCATCAACCAGCTACGGCGCGAAGGGCGCTCCATCCGCGACGCGGTCACCCAGGGCGCGGCCCTGCGGTTGCGGCCGGTGTTGATGACGGCCGCGGTTGCGATCCTCGGGTTGATTCCGATGCTCCTCTCGCAAGGCGTGGGGGCCGAGACCCAGCGTCCGCTCGCGACCGTCGTGGTCGGCGGGCTATTCACCTCCACCGTGCTGACGCTCCTCCTTCTTCCCCTTTTCTACGAGTGGGTCGAGACGTGGCGGCAGCGGCGTCGCGCCAAATGACGAGTCTCGAAATCTGGCCCACTCTCATCAACTTTCGAACGAAAGGACCACGCATGCTCGGATTGAAGTCGCTCGCCATCCCTCTCCTCGCGCTCGCGATGGTCGCGCTGGCGCCCGTGGCGTCGGCCGCCGACGACCACAAGCACGACAAGAAGGACGCACACAAGCACGACGAGAAGGCGCACACGGGCCATCACGGCGGTGTCGTGGCGATGGCCGGTCACACCGAATACGAGCTGGTCGCCAAGCCCGACGTGCTGACGATCTACGTGTCCGAAGAGGAGAAGCCGGTGTCCACCAAAGGCGCGAGCGGGACCCTCACGCTGCTCGTTGGAAAGGAGAAGATCAATGGAACGCTCATGCCCGCCGGCGACAACCGCCTCGAAGCGAAGGGCGCGTTCAAGCCTGCGCCGGGCGCCCGCGTGGTGGCGACGGTCACGCTGCCCGGCCACAAGGCGGAGCAGGTGCGCTTTACCCTGAAGTAGCAGATCTCCCGGGAGGAGGAAGGACCATGAAAGAGATCAAGGCTTACGTGCACCGCGGCAGGATCGCCGGCGTGATTCAGGCGTTGAGGGAATCCGGCTTGTGCGACTTCGGCGGCCGCACCGGCGGACGCAACGTCACCGTGTACGAAGTCAAGGGGTCGCTCGATCCGCTCGAGCCGGACGAGCAGCACTACTCGATGGACCTCGCGGAGGCCGTGGTCCACGAATTCAAGCTGGAACTCATCTGCGAGGACGACCAGGCCGACACGCTCGTCGAGCTGATCCGGACGGCTGCGCGCACCGGCCAGGAGAACGCCGGCTGGATCTGCGTCGTGGATCTCGAGCGCGTGGTACCGATCAGCTCAAGCCAGGGATTCGACAACAGCCCCTAGTGGCGGCGTTACCTACGGATTACTAGTGGGGGACGCGCCAATGCTGAAGCCTAGTTCCACGGCTTGGGCGCCGCATCCCAGCGGTTGCACTCGAAGGTAATGAACTGAACGAAGCTGCACCGAAAGTTCTCGATCGAGCCGTCGATCATCATGAAAACGAGGAACGCGAGCACAACGATCACTGCGACGATCGCAAGGCGGTCTTTGAGGACCGCCCAGCGCCCGCTCTCTGGACGCTGGCCGATGTCGTCCAGCCGCTTCCTGATGTCCGCCCAGGGTTCGTTGTCCTGGGAGTCGAACTCGGGCTTCGACATGCGTATCTCCAATGCTCAATGTACGCCCTGGCCGTCGTGCGTGCAATGCTTCGGCGGAGGACACGTCGCCCAGCGTCGCGGCACTGGATCTGCCTGGTCGACCTGGAGCGCGTGGCGCCGATCGGCCGGGCGTGATCGGTCGGTCGAGCGCTTCTGATTTTTCGGAGGGACACCGTCGCCCGAGCGCACCCGTGCGGCGCTCGGTTTCGTGCCGGCGTTCCCGATCCTCCCCGCAAAGTGCAGCGGACATGGGACGCACATCCAAGCTGTGTATGGCTCGGTTGGCGGCTACGCTCGCGTTGATTGGCGCCCTTAAGCGTCTATGGGCGTCCCTGCGTCTGGAGACGCCGGCCCGGTCACCCCGGTGTTATGGGGTGACCATGCTCTATCTCGCCTCCTGGCCGGGGCAGCGCTGGCATCGCGAGCGCTTCGCCTGGCCGCCAGATCCACGGCTTTGAGCCGAGCGCAGTCCGTCGATCGCCCGTCTGCGTCCGGTATCCCGCGCCGCTTGTCGCTTCTACGTAGAGGGGCACCGGTACGTCCCCCGCATCAAGGAGCAGCGCGCTCGCCAGCGCGGCGGACGGCCCTGCTTCATACGGCAGGGGTTTGAGGAAACGCCGCCGCTGCCGCACGAGCTCGCCGAGGAGCGCGCGCTCCAGAAGATGCTCGAACGGGAGCCACTCCGGCGTCACGGTCATCATCGCAAGCGTGTCAGGGTGTCCCAGGCCTTCGGCTGCAGGCCGGATCGTGCATCCCACGAGGAGTCGCGTGTCGGGCTGTTGCGCCTTCGCCAGCAGCTCACGCTCGAAGCGCCGCGCGAGGCTCCGTCCCGTCGCACTGTCCAGCATGAGCGCGCAGTCCGGCAGATGCTTGAGCACCATCGCGTACTGATCCCCGCGCTCGATGAGATCCTTCACTTCCGCGATGATCAGCGCCAGGGGCACGTGCTCCGTGCTGCCGTCGAGCCGCAGCGCCTGGAAGAAGGCGATCCGCCGCGATCGCAACCCGTCCGCCGCGTCGGGCCGGAACGGCTCCGGAATAAAGAGCCGGCCCGCCAGCGGCGCGCCCTTCGCATCGATCTCGCCCGCCGCCTCGAGGAGGTACTTGCGCACCACGAACCAGTTGCGCTTGCCCTCCATTCTCGGCGACCAGCGGCTGAACCCAGCGCGATCCCAGAGGAGATGCAGCAGTCCGCGCATCGAGAGCCGACGCTGGGCCGCGGAGACGCTCTGGGACGGGGCCGGGGCCGCCTGCGCAGGCCTCGCCACCGTGACGTGGGCGAGCGGGAAGTCGAGCCGCACCTCCACGCGTTCCGGTCCGCGCTCGATCACGGCTTCCCCCAGCAGGTCGCCGAGACCGCTCTCGCTCGCCGGCGGCTCGTAGGTGGGACACGACGGATGATGCGCAGGCCCGGTGCCGGGCATCCGCTTGATCACGAGCTGCGCGTGCTGCGCAACGTACATCTCGACGCCCTGCTCGACGCACTGACACCTCGGCCGCTCGTCGGTGCCGTATACGTTCGCGAGCGCGGCCTGCAGCGCGGGGCTGTCGCCCCGGTACCGACGGCCGTCGATGACGTAGCTGGATTCAGCGTGCATGAACGGGCGTCGCGCCCGCGATCGAGACGCCGACGAGTATGGCGCAGCGCACGGGCGCCCGCCGTCCGGAAACGAAGCCGCGCGGGCCAGGGATTCAGGAAGACAGGGCTGAAGCTTCCGCCCCTCGGAAAAGGCCGGGCAGGAAGTCTCCCGAAGGAGACCCCCCGCCCCGCAAGATCACGCCGCGAGCCGCCGGCGCGCGTAATACACGTCCAGGAAGTCCTTCCCCGGCTCGCGCGGCACGTAGACCGCGACCTCGATCCCGCGCCGGGTGCTCGCCAGCCGGTTCGCCAGCCGGTACGCGGCCGCCTGCCCGCAGAAGTTTGCGTCGCAGTCGGCAAAGATTCGCACCGCCGTCACCGTCGAGGGCACCTCCACCGCCTCGAGCGCGCCGGCATTGCCCGCGGCCCACACCGGCAATCCGACCCGCCGGTGCACTGCGAGCGCGGTCTCGATCCCTTCGGCGAGCGCAAGCTCGCCCTCGGGCTCGAAGAGCCGGATCGCGGCCCCGCGCACGCCGGCCGAGAAGAGCTTCTTCACGTCCTCCACCGGCGCCTTTGCGCCACTCGCGAGGTAGGTCCGATGCAGCGTGACCGGATGCCGGTCGACCGCCTGGACTTTCGCGAGCATGGCGGGATACGCGCCGACACGCTTCGACCGGGTGCCCGTGCGCTCGAAGTAGCCGAGCGACGGATGCGTGCGCAGCACCCGTGGAAACGCTGGGAGCTCGAGCCCACGATTGAAGAGATACCGCGCGACCTCGTCGCCGGGTTCGACTGGTCTTGCCTCGTCCCAGATCCGCTGCAGCAACGCCCGCAGCCGACTCCTCGGTGCGAGCTCCCGGCGGCGCGCGACGGGTGGCCCGGGCAATCCCACCGCCTCACCCACCCGACGCGCGGCCTCCGCAAAGTCCCAGCCGAGGCACTTCTCCAGCAGCGTGAAGCCGTCGCCGGCCCCGCAGCCATTGCAGTAGTACTCGCCGTTGCCGTGC
>JRYK01001371.1_pt1 | contig 13379 bp, 22 predicted proteins | sample 235381 | NCBI WGS metagenome assembly JRYK01 (sample SAMN03074220, study PRJNA261476) | activated sludge metagenome | biome: Wastewater Treatment Plant; feature: Wastewater; material: Activated sludge; isolation source: activated biomass of a wastewaster treatment plant treating hydrocarbon... ...
GCTGGCCCAGCGGCCGAACGGCACGGTCATCGACCCGCATACGACCGGCAATGACTGGAATGGCGCGCAGGTGGTCGGCGGCGGCCGGGACTTCGAGGCCATCGCCGCGTTCGTTGAGTGGATGCGCGGGGAGTTGTCCGACCGCTATCGTGAGCGCAATGGCGGGAAGAAGCTTTTCGAGTCGCGCACGGTGGCCATCGACGAGATGCCGGCCATCGTCGCCGCGGTGGGTCGGGAGATCGAGGATGTCTGGCGCGCCTGGTTGCGCGAGGGGCGCAAGGTCGGGCTGTTCCTGGTGCTGGCTTCGCAAAGCTCGCGGGTGCGCACGCTGGGCATTCAGGGCGAGGGCGACGTGCTCGACAACTTCGGCGCGGTGTTGGTGCTGGGCGACATGGCCCGGCAGCAGTATGGCGCGCTGGTGGCCGGCATGGAACACCCGGCCGTGTTGCGGACGCAGGGCGGCGCGCGGCCGGTCGTCATTCCCCACATGCCGGAGGGCGACCAGGCAAGCGCCGCGGTTGAACCGATGACTACCATCCCGGCCGGCGACCTTGACGGCAACGGTCAGGAGGATGTCATTCTTGTTGGCGCGCCAACAGCCGTCTGGCGCGAGCGGCCGAGCATCGACCTGAACAACATCGACTGGCGGGCCGAGCAGGAGATCATTGACTCCTATCGACGGTGGTTGACCATCGCCGGCGTGCAGCGCGAGCTGTTCCCGACCTATGCCGACAGCGGCGGACGGGCGTTCGGCGTCATCCGCGAGGTGCTGCTGCGGCACGGCTATCTGATGCTGGCCGACGGCCGCGCCGTGCCGACGGCGCTGGCCAGCGGGTTGTAGTCCTACCGAGCTTCCTACCGGCGGCCTACCGCGCCGTGGTAGGAATGGGGTAGGACGGTAGGACGCCTACCAGCGTGGTTGGTAGGCAGGGTCGTAGCGGTAGTCGTCGCGGCTGAGGCCGCTGGCGCGGGCGGCCGGCGTAGTAGTCGTAGCGGTAGCCGGCCGCCCCGCCCTTCGCCCTGGCGGGCCAGAAGAGGCGTGGCCGTCGTGGAGACGGCCGCGCGGCGCGGGATTCACGGCAGAGGCGATTGTGCGAGTCGCCTCCCAAGTTGTGTAAGCGGTTATAAGTTGTGTAAGCGGTTATGACGTGTTGTGACAAGGAGACGAATGAGACAATGACCAAGACGACGGTGATCGCCGTTTCGACCGAGAAGGGCGGGACGGGCAAGACGACGACGGCGTGCAACCTGGCGGCCGGGCTGGCGCTGAAGGAGCAGTACGAGGGCGGCGGCGACGTGGTATTGGTGGACGTGGACCCGCAGGGGGACGCGGCCAAGTTCTGGGGCGTGCAGGGCCAGGTGTACCACGAGGACATGAACCCGGCCGGGCCGTGCGTCAGCGACGTGCTGCTGGGCGCGGCGACGGTGGCCGAGTCGCTGCTGCCGCTGCGCAAGGGCCTGTACTTGCTGCCGGCCAGCGCCAAGCTGAAGGACGCCGAGTTTGAGTTGGTCACCCGCGAGGTAATCGCCGCCGGCGGCCGGGCGCGGCGCGGGCACGTGCCGCTGAGCCGGGTGATGGCCGAGCGACTGGCCCCGCTGGTCGGGGTGGCGCGCTGGATCGTCATCGACTGCGCGCCGCACCTGGGGCCGCTGGAGCCGGCCGTGTTCGGCTTCGCCGACTGGGTGGTCGCGCCGGTGCAGCTGCAATTCCTGTCGGCGGCCGGTGTGTCGCAGCACACCGAGACGCTGGATAGGCTCATCGCCCAGGAGGGAGCGCGCAGCAAGCTGGCCTTCATCGTGCCGACGATGGTCTCGCTGCGCGATGGGCGGCCGTGGCAGAACGGCGAGCGGCAGATGATGGAGGCCATCGTCAACGCTTACGGCCGGGCGAAAGTGCTCGCGCCCATCCCGGATAGCGTGCTCGTCGAGCAGTCGCCGGGTGTCCACCAGTCGATCTTCGAGTTCGCCCCGGCCACGGAAACGCCGGTGCGGGCCTATGCCAATCTCGTGGAGAGGGTGTACCATGTCGGATGACCTGTTGAGCAAACTGGCGGCCAATGGCGGCGGCCGCAAGGGCAAGGCGGCCGAACTCAGCAATCCCGTGCGGGCCAGCGCAGCGGCGCGGATGCGCACGTCGGTGCCGGAGTCGCGACGGGCCGGACAGTACGTGCGCGTGACGGCTACGCTGTTGCCGGAGACGGTCGAGGCGTTGGAGGACGTGCAGCGCGAGCTGTCGGCCGAGGCCGAGCGCGTGCTGGGCATCGGGACGGGCGTGAAGATGACCGATGTGCTGCGGATAATGATCGCGGCCGGGCTGGAGGCGTGGCGCGACGGACGGCTGGAAGTCGGGCTGGAGGCCAGAACCGGCGAGCCGACGGCGGCGATTGGGAGTTGGGGGCGGCGGCCTTGAGGCGGCCGCGGCAGACGACGATAACAAACGTGCCCCGAGCGCTGCGCTGGCCGATCTCTGGTCGCTACTAGACGATCTGGCCGCGCGCGGCCGGGTGTTGCGGTTGCAGGCCGAGAGCAAGGTCCCAGCACGACAAAAGGCCCCGGCTTGTTTTTGTGCCTATATGGGATATGATTTAATCATATTTAATATGAGGTGCTCGTAACAATGTCCGTACTGGGATTGCTGCTGTTGCCGGCGATGTGGGCGGCCGAACCGTCGCCGCGGCCGGCGTGGGAGCCGCCGGGACTGTTCATCACCGTCTACGATTGGGGCCTTGGCGGTCTCAACTGCGACGGAGATTGCTCCAACACGGCGCTGACGTGGACGGGCGACGAGTTGCTCGGCTGGACGGCCGCGTGTCCGTCGGCGTGGCTGGGCCACAACTCTACCACCGTGGTCACCATCTGGGACGAGGAGTACTGGTGCATCGACGCCTTCGGCCGTCCGGAGGATCGCAGGTTGACCGAGGTGGAGGGGCGGTCTGTCTACCGGATCGACCTGGTCTTCCGGCCGGCGGCTGAGCATCCGTGGAACCAGGAGTTCGTACCGGCGGGAGACTGGTCGGTGGAGTGGCGGCCGATGGCCGAGTTCTACCGTCTGCGCGAGGAACGGCTGGGGGCCGAGGCGCATGAGGCGACTGGTGGCAGTTGAGGCGCGCCCCGGCAAACGACGACCGGAGGGCGCGGTGGTGATGCCGCGCTGGCCCGCGCCGGGTATGGCGTGGCTTCTGCGCGACGTGCTGCCGAGAGCCGGCGCAACGTACCAAGCGACGGTGGAGGAGGTGTGGCGCGACGCCGAGGGGCGTCTGCTGGCGCGGTTCGCGGCCGAAGACGGGCGGCGGCCGTTGCTGGAGGTCTGGGTGCAGAAGGGGGCGCGCTATGAAGCAGGAAGAGCATAACGAGCAGGTCGCGCTGGTCCGGTGGGCGACGCTGGCGGCCGGACGCTACCCGGAGTTGGCGCTGCTGTTCGCCGTGCCGAACGGCGGCCGGCGCGATGCCGTGACCGGGGCGCGGCTCAAGGCCGAGGGGGTCAAGGCGGGCGTGCCGGACATCTGGCTGCCTGTGGCGCGCTGTGGCTACCACGGGCTGGTGATCGAGCTGAAGGCCCCTCGCGGCCGGGCTTCGCGGGAACAGCGGGCGTGGATCGGGGCGCTGGAGGAGCAGGGTTGGCTGGCGGCCGTTTGCGTGGGGGCGGAGGCGGCGCGGAAGTTGTTGGACCAGTATCTGGGGGGAACTTACCACAAAAACGGAGATTCGTGCCAAATTGTGTCAAGTGACACTTGACAATGCCTCCGGTCGTTGTATAATATGATTAAATCTGATTTAATCATGTTTCCAGGAGACAAGACCAATGAGTATTCAGACAGACCTTCGCAACGTAACCGACCGCATCCAGGCCGCCCGCAGCGAGCTGGCCGACCGCGAGTTTGAGCGCCTGGCCTATGCCCGCAATGCGCGGCAGGCCAAGACGGCGCTGGACACCGAGATGGCGCTGGTGATGGCCCGCTCGGAAGCCGGCCCCAACGAGATCGCCCGTCGCGCCTACGCCATTCTGGAGACGGCCAGGTATCGCGACGCGCTCAAGGCGGCCGACGACGTTCTGACCGAGGCCGAGGCCTCGGTGCTGGATGCGACGACCAACCTCCGGGCGCTGGAAGATGAGCGCCGCTATCTGGAGATGGTGGCCCGGCTGACCATTGCTGGCGCGGTCGAAGTCGGCCCGGCCCCGGCCGGTCCGGTTCTGGCCTATGCCTACGCCAGCGACGACGACGACGTTTTTGGCCGGTAGCGACGCAACAGCCTTGGCAAATGGCCCACCCCGCCGCCTACGCCCCGGCGGCGGGGTGGGAGGAGGACACGATGACAATGGCGACAACGAGAGAACACTGCGGCCACTGCCACGCCTGCGGGACCGCGCTGAGGAGTGTCCTGGACGGCGAGGAGTGGTGTCCCCGGTGCGGCCGGTACCGCCGCTACCGAAGCCACGGGTGGTGGGCCGAACCTGGCGAAGAGAGCGGGACGCCATGCCCGGCCGAACCGGCCGAGGAGGACGAACCGGCCCAGCTTGACCGCATCGCGCCGGGCAACGTGGCCCGGCCGGCGGCGGGGTACGAGAAGGACACGATGAACGACAAGAGAGACGCAAAACTGATGAACTTCCTACTGACGGGCGCGGTCTTCCTTGGCGCGCTGGCCGTCGTGGAGGCCCACGGGCCAGACTTCACCGCCAAGGTAGCGGCGGTCGTGGTCTGGATCGCGTTCGTAATCTGGGGGGTGAGCTTCTTCACCCTCATCGACACGGAGTGAGGTGGCTGATGACCGTCCAGATAGCCGTCCTCCCCACCGGCAAGTGGCAAGAGGCCCGCGGCCGGTACTCGCTGTACTGGAAGCCGGCCGCCGACCAGCCGCGACTGGTACTCACCGCCGACCGGCCCTACCAGGTCGGCGACCTGGTGACGGCTGAGGTACGCACCGGCCGCGACGGCGGCACGTACCTCGACCTTTCCGCCCCGGAGGGAAGTAGCGCCGCCCACACCCTCGTCTTCGTTGACGGGGGAAAGAAGGCCCAAGGAGCCAAGGGTGGCGCGAGCTACCGCACCGAAATCGACGACGGCGAGGCCGAATGGGCCGCCCACTATACCGGCCGCGGCCCCGGCCGGGAGGAAGAGTACGCCGTGCTGGCCATCGTGCCGCGCGGCAAGCACGTCATGGTTCGCAACCGCTACTGGACGGGTAGCGGCAAGGACCTCAGCGGCGACTGGAAGACGGCCGAGGAGAACGCCGCTCCCCGGCCAAAGACGCCGGCGACGCCACAACTGTCGCTGATCGAGCTACTCGATCTGGAATGAATCTGCAATCAACGGAGGAATGAGACATGAGAATCTACCTGGTCGGTCGGCATACCATCACCTTCCCCGACGACATCGAAGTTGTCGGGGTCGAATCCGTCACCTTCCCGGCCACGGCCGTGGAATGCATCCCTGTCCTGGCCGAAGTGGCCGCCCGCGCCCGCGTCGGCGGCGCGGAGTGGCTGGTGTTCGTCGGCATGCCCGGCCAGGTGGCCGCGGCCCTGTCGCCCTGGCCGCGCGACGCGGCGGGCGATCTCCTGCCGTGGCAGGAACCGATCCGCGACCGTTTCGGCGGGTTGCGCGTCGGCGTCGTCGTCTTCGTGCCCGGCCCGCGGCCGGCGGACTTGGAGACGACTGTCACCGTACCCACCGGCGTCGGCTGGGATGTGGGCGCGGCCATGCGCCAGATCAACCCCAACGCCCGCGTGCGCGTTGAGGGTGAGATTGGCGGCGAGGAGCGCGTCATCGCCGTGGCCGATGCGCCGATGCAGTTCGTGTTCAGCCACATTGAGGAGATGTGAGGAAGAAAGGAGAAAGATAATGTCAACCAAACTACCCCGAAGTAACTTTAATATGTCGGCCCGCGAGTGGGCTGACTACTCGCGGTTTTCCGGGCACAACGCCATGGGGCAGAAGCGATCCCTCCTCGGAGGGATCCAGACGATCACCCTCGCGGAAGGACTCGCCTTTATTGAGGCAGGGGACCCCGACAGGGGGTGGAAGACCCTCGCCAAGCGGGAGACCCGTTTTGGCCTTCCGACGAAGTTCTGGCTTGAGGCCCCCGTCGAGGGAAACGGCCGGCGCAATATCCCGGCGTCGACCGTGTTGGTGATCGTCGATATCGAGTAGCCGTGCTCTAGGTCAGATGGAGGCCGCCGGCCGGCGCTGAATCGTCAGCCCGGCCGGCAACATCTCTCCTGCCCCGTCCGCGACGGGATGCCTCCTACCCGGCCGGGCAATGTGGCCCGGCTGGCGGCGGGGCGGGAGGAGGGATGAATCATGACCAACGACAGACCAGCGCTAAACGAACTGCCCGCCCTACTGGCGGCCGAACTGGCGTCGCTGGGCCGGACGCTCAGCAGCACTAGCCGCGAAATCATCTGCGGCATTCTCGATGATGCTGTGGCCCGCGCTAAGGAGGCCGAGGCCCAGGTCGCTCTCTTGCGTGGCGCTCTTGCCGCGCAGGACGAGCGGGACCTGGCCGCGACCGAGCGGCTGGGCATGCCGCCAGCGGGTTGCGACACGTCCGATACGCTGGCAGACGAAGTACTAGAGCTTCGCGCCCGCGTGCAGGAACTGGAAGCGGCTCTGGCCGCCGACCGCGCCGCGCGCCAGTGGCGGCCCATTACCGAACACCCCACATACTCCGGCCTTTACCCAGTACGGGGCCGAGGCGTCCATATCATCGTCGCTCGCTACATTGCCACGCCCAACGTCTGGGTTGATCAGGTGTCGTACCGCGTCATCTACCCGTCTACTTGGCTCGCGGTCGAATTGGAGACGAAGGTGCCCCATGGACGTGAGTGATCTGAGAGACCCGGTGATGGCCGTCGCTTGCCCGACCTGCGGCGCGAAAGCCGGCCGGTGGTGCAGACGGCCGAGCGGCCATTCCGGGCCGTTCGTGGCCTTCCACGCGGCCCGACGCGCGTTGGCCGCGGCATTTGCCCAGGCGGCCGTCGTGCCTGAGGACACGCCCGTGGCGGAAGGGGGAGCGACCGAACGCGCGGCGCAGCCGCTGGCCGCGGCGCCGGAGGAGTGAGACGTGTACACCATCGTGCAGGCGAGAGGCGAACTGGAGGAGCGGGTGCGGCGAGTGGTGGCGCAGCGCTATCGCGCCGGCCGGCCATTGCCGCAGTACTTCGTGGCGCGCGAGGTGGCCGACGGCGCGCCGGTTCGCGTGGACGGGTTCCTCGTCCTGGGGTCGCGGCTCGTTGGCGAGGATGAGTTGTGGATCGTCACGGACGACTGGCCGGGACGGCCGCTGGTGCGCGACGAGCGGCCGCGCGGTAGCCGGCGGCCAGTTGTAGGAGGAGTCAACGCAGCATGAATACATGGCAGGTCATTGTTCTGGTCGCCCTAGCGGCGGCCGTTTTGGGAGCGGCGGCGCGCCGGGTTCGGGCCGCCAGCCGGAAACTGGACAATCTCGCCGTCGAGGGCGATGGCGAGTATCTGGCCTGATGGGCCAGGGCGAGGGCACAAGTGGCAGACAAGACGAAGATCGAGTGGTGTGACGCGACGTTCAACCCCTGGGTGGGCTGCACCCGCGTCTCGCCGGGCTGCGTCCACTGTTACGCCGAAACGATGATGGACAAGCGTTGGGGCAAGGCCACTTGGGGGCCGGCGGGGGCGCGCATTCGCACCTCGGCCGACTACTGGACGCAGCCGGTCAAGTGGAACCGGCGGGCCGAGAGGGCCGGCGTCCGCCGCAGAGTCTTCTGCGCTTCATTGGCGGACGTGTTCGAGGACAAGGTCGGCCAGCGCGACCAGATGGACGGATGGCGGCTCGACCTGTTCAACCTGATCGCGGCCACGCCGCACCTGGACTGGTTGTTGTTAACCAAGCGGCCGGAGAACATCCAACCCCTCTTGCGGCGGCTGCCCGCCCCGCATGACAACGTTGGGCATTTCCCCAACGTCTGGATCGGCGCGTCGGTGGAAGACCAGGAACGCGCCGACACGCGCATCCCGGAACTGCTCACGGTTCCGGCGGCGGTGCTGTTCCTGAGCGTCGAGCCGCTTCTCGGCCCGGTTGACATTGGCCGCTGGCTCTGCGGGTCTGGAATGACACGCGAGGCCCAAGAGCGCGGCATTGACTGGGTCATTGTCGGCGGCGAGAGCGGCCGCGAGGCGCGGCCGATGCACCCCGACTGGGCACGGTCAATCCGCGACCAATGTCAGGAGGCAGGCGTCCCCTTCTTCTTCAAACAGTGGGGGGAATACGCGCCCATCTGCGATGACGCGCCGATGCCGGCCAGAAAGGCGCCGCGGTTGTTGACGGCCGTGCGCGCCGACGGGACGCGCGTCCACGCGGACGACCCCATCGGTCAGGCCACATTCATGTGGCGGGCCGGCAAACAGAATGCCGGCCGGATGATAGACGGCCGTGAGTGGAACGAGTTCCCCGTGACGCAGGAGGCGGCCTGATTCGGCCGCGCGCATGATGAACGTGCCGGCGCTTCTACTACTGGGCTATCCCGTGTCGGTCGTGGCGGCCGGCATGATGGGCGTGCCGTGGCGGAACACGCCGCGGCAAGGGCTGTTGATTTACCTGGCGCTTTGGCTGCCGGGAGTAATTGGAATCTGGTGGTTAACGAGGTGAAAGATGAGTGGTGAAACGACCTTTGTCGCGTTGGATGGGGTAGCGATCGTCGGCATTCTGGCCCTGATCGTCCTGCCGGCGGCCGTGGCCCTGTGGCGCACGGTGCGCGGGGCGGGGGGGCGACCGGCGGCCGGAGTAGGAAGAAGATAGGCCGTAAAGACGCCTTAGCCTTACTGCTCCAGAAACCCAGGACACAGTTGCGAGCCGTCCAAGGTGAGGAACCCAAATGACAGAAGCGAGCCGTGCAAACTGAGGAACCGAACCCAAGATTGAAAAGCGAGCCGGTTGATAAGAGAACCCCATAATGGATTAGCGAGCCGATGATCTACTGATACCCAAATAGATATAAGCGAAAAGGAGAACCATGACCGATACGACTCTGAGAATTCTAGTTGACTTAAGAGAGATGATGCAGAAGCAGCGCATCGGCTTTGGCAACCGCGCCGCGGCCCTGGCGCGCGGGGCCGACGCCGGCGATGGCCGGAGCGAGGCATTCATGGCCCGCTGGCACGAGCACTTCGCCGTAGTCGAGCGTCAGGCCGACGCCGAGATCGGGGAGGCCGTGAAGGAGTACCCGATCTACGAGTACCTGCGGCGGGTCAGGGGCGTGGGGCCGATGCTGGCCGCCCAGCTCATCGCTATGATCGACATCGGCCGGGCCAACACCGTCTCGGCCCTGTGGCGCTACGCCGGCTACGCCGTGATCGACGGCGAGCGAGAGCGGCCGACGAAGGGAGAGAAGCTGCACTACAATGCGAGGCTCAAGAAGGTCTGCTACCTGTTGGGGATGAGCTTCTTGAAGACCAACAGTCCGTATCGGGCGGTGTACGATGACGGCCGCGCCTTCTATGTGGCCAACCGGCCGGCGTGGACGAAGGCGCGACAGCACATGGCGGCCATGCGGCGGATGATCAAGCACTTCCTGACCCACTTGTGGGTTGTCTGGCGCGAACTGGAGGGCTTGCCGACGCGGCCGTTGTACGTCGAGGAGCGGCTGGGCCACGAGCATATCAGCAGTGCGGCCGACTACGGATGGTACGCTTCATGACCTTCATCGCCGCCGTGGCCTACTACCTGACAGGCTGGACACGCGCCCGCATCGCCAAGGCCATAGGGCGGGCCAGTCAGGCCATTAGGAGAGTTCCATGTCTATTGAAGAAAGGCTGAATCAGTTCCCTCTCGTGCCGGGCTTCGTCTGCCCGGCCGAGTTCTGGCCGGCGCTGGGGTACGCCGACGACGCGCGCTACATCGCCATCTACTGGGAGCAATGTGGCGACGAGGCGGCCTGGGCCGACGGCCGCGAGACGTTCGTGGGCGCGTTCTGGTCGGCATACCTAGATTTGCTTGCCCACAACTGGCCGCTGGGCGCTCCGGTCGATCTGGGCAGCAGCGAGACGGCGGCCACACACTGGCTGGTCATCGACCGCGCGACGGAGAAAGCGTGGCTGGTTCCGGCCGAGGAGGCCCAGGACGCGCTGCGGCTGCAATGGCCGGTTGCGGACGTGGCCGCTGATGGCGTTGGCGTTCTCGGCTCCGAGGCGCTGATGGCGCGTCTGGAGTATCTCGTCCTGGCCCGACCTCGACCGTGGTCGGGGGCGCGATACAGGGCGTTTCTCGCCGCGTTGTGCGAACGGGACAGGGAGCGCGGCCGTGGCTGACACCGATGGGCCGGCCCGTGCGTTGCGAGGTCGGCTGAACGACCTCTTGCAGGGCGACGTCCTTACCAGGGGCACAGAGGTAGACGATGTCTATCTTGGCCACGGTCTGTTGGTTGTCCGCCTACGACAGCCGAAGGTCATCGAAGGGCAGTGGGCGGATGTGACCGGCCGGACAATTGACATGACCGACTTGATGATCATGCACGCGAATGATGAATCATGAATGAACCCAAACCCCAGTATCACGACGGCGGCGCGGCGACGATCGTGACCGGTGACGCCGCAGAACTCATCCCGACGCTGGCCGACGGCTCGGTCAGTCTGGTCGTCACGTCGCCGCCATACCCCGGCCAGTACGGCAACCGGATGGAGGCGTTGGAGTGGCTCCAGTGGATGGACTACTGGCTGAACTTGCTGACCGGAAAGCTGATTCCCAACGGAGTTGTGGCGTTGAACGTCATGTTCCGGCGCACGGCCGCGGGCTGGTTTGACCCGGCGCTCTTCGGGGCGGGCTGGACGACGGCCGGGCTGACGCTGCTCGACGTGTACATTTATGGCAAGGCGAACCCGCCGCCGAACGGGCCGCTAAGCTATTGCGACCCGCCGGGCTGGGAGTTCATCTTTGTCTTGACCAACGCCTCGCGGCCGCAGGACGTGACCTTCAATCCGGTGCGCCGGCCCTACGGCCGGGGCAGCATCCGGGCCTCCAACGGCAAGACGTATAGCAATCGCTCGCAGCGCGAGACCGACCCCCACCCCGACGGGGCGCGACAGACGACGCTGATGATGATGAGCATGTCGGCCGACCAGAACCGGCCGCGGGCCAAAGGCATCTCCTTTCCGCGCGCGTTGCCGGAGCGGTTCATCCGGCAGTATTCGAATCCCGGCGACCTGGTGCTGGACCCGTTCTGCGGTGTGGGCACGACCGTGCGCGTCGCCGCCGAACTCGGCCGCCGGGCCATCGGGTTTGAGATCGACTCGGACGAGGCGGACAAGGCGCGGGCGTGGCTGGCCGAGCCATTGCAGGAGGGGATACTGTGACCGGCCGCCGCCTCGCCGGCGGCCGGCGACCCGGCTATCGTTGGCCGAGCAGGCGGGCCAGCTCGTCGAGGCGGCGCGCGAGCATCTCCTCCATTGCGGTGAGGCGCAGGTCGAGGTCGATCTCGTCGCGCGCCTGGCGGCGCAGAGCCTCCTCCAGGCCGGCGACGACGGCGACGACCTGGGCCACGACGGCCGGCTCGACGCGGCCGGTCAGCAGTTGCTCGACGTAGGCGGCATATGAGTTGAACTTGCCGCCGATTACTGGTAAGGTAGTGGCAGACACGTGAACACCTCCAGGGATGGGGTTGAGATCGTGTTTGCCGCTCCACTGGTTCGCAAGGCCCGGAGCGGCTTTCTGTTTAGGGTAGTGTAGTCGTATCGCTACAGTATGTCAAGCGGGTTGCCAATACGTTACAATTACTTGACACGGGCGGATGAATGGACTAATATGGACGGCATCATGTTCGCGGAGGTCGAGTCGGTGGCAGACGCAGCAGTGCAGGTGAGGTTTCGCCAGCTGCTGGCCGAGAAGGAGGTGCGCGAGAACACCCGGTTCAAGCTCACCGAGGTGGCGCGGCAAGTCGGGATGTCCCGACAGGCGGTCTATGCCTGGCTGGACGGCAGCGTGCGCAGCGTGCCGTTGGACACGCTGGCGCAACTGTGCGCCTTCCTGGGTTGCCAACCCGGTGACTTGCTGGTGCTCGCGCCCGTCGCGGCGGCCGAGAAGAAGGCGGAACCGGCATAAAGCGCAACAGCCCCGGAGCGGCGGATGGCGTCCGCCGGCCGGAGCCGTTGCTGGTCTTGTCCCCGAAGACACTTCGTTCCCTTGCCACGCCGGGCGTCAACCGAGGCGGTGCGGGGGAAGTCAGCACCTTGCCAACTGAATAGAAGGCCAATTTGACCCTGGCGGAGAGGGCGGGATTCGAACCCGCGACCCCTTGCGAGGTACACGATTTCCAATCGTGCGCACTAGACCGGACTATGCGACCTCTCCGTACGACGGATGGGATTATAGCGCAAGGCGGGTGTGCTGGACAACATACATGCTTCTAACGCAAGGGCGCCAAGACGCAAAGAATAGGTCTTTCTTTGCGCCTCTGCGTCTTGGCGTCTTGGCGTTAAGTTCTTCGCTTCCGGCTCGAATCAGTACCCTACCGCCGCCCCGTCGTTGCGCGGCTCCGCGCCGCCCACCAGGACGCCGCTGTCCGGGTCGCGCAAGATGACCTGCCCGCCGCCATAGTGGACGGCGGCCGCGGCCGGCCAGAGCGCGTGGCCGCGGCGGGTCAGTTCCTGGCGCACCGCCCCGCCCACACCCGGCTCGATGGCCACTTCGCGCCCTTGCAGCCAGTTGAAGCGCGGCGCGTCGAGCGCCGCCTGCGGGTTCATGCCGAAATCGACCAGGTTGATGCCCACCTGCAAGTGGCCCTGGGGCTGCATGAAGCCGCCCATGACGCCGAAGCTGGCCCACGGCCGCCCGTCGCGGGTGATGAAGCCGGGGATGATGGTGTGATAGGGCCGGCGGCCGGGGGCCACCTCGTTGGGGTGGCCGGGCACGAGGCTGAAGTTCGCGCCGCGGTTCTGCAACTGCACGCCCGTGTCGCCGGCGGTGATGCCGCTGCCAAAGCCCATATAGAGGCTCTGAATCCAACTGACCATGTTGCCCGCGCCGTCGGCCACGGTCAGGTAGACCGTGTCGCCGTCGCGCGGCGGCCGGCCCGGCTGCGGGTCGAGGGCGCGGTCGCCGGCGATGAGCGCCCGCCGCTCGCGGGCGTAGCGCTGGCTCAGCAGGCCGGCCACGGGCACCTCGACGCGCCGCGGGTCGCCAACGTAGGCGTGGGCGTCGGCGAAGGCCAGCTTCATGGCCTCGATGAGGATGTGGTAGTAGTCGGCCGAGCCATAGGCGACGGCCGGCAGGTCGAAGCCGCGGGCGATGTTGAGCGCCAGCAGCGCCGCCAACCCCTGCCCATTGGGCGGAATCTCGTGAAAGGCGTAGCTGTGGCCATAGGGCACGGCCAGCGGCTCGACCCACTCGGCGCGGTAGGCGGCCAGGTCGTCGGCGGT
>JRYK01005117.1_pt1 | contig 13371 bp, 11 predicted proteins | sample 235381 | NCBI WGS metagenome assembly JRYK01 (sample SAMN03074220, study PRJNA261476) | activated sludge metagenome | biome: Wastewater Treatment Plant; feature: Wastewater; material: Activated sludge; isolation source: activated biomass of a wastewaster treatment plant treating hydrocarbon... ...
CTCCCGCAGCGGCGACGTCCTGGATCTGGCCATCGAGCGTAACCTCGTCGACAAACGCGGGGCGTACATTCGCTATGGCGAGACGCTGCTGGGCCAGGGGCGCGAGAATGCTAAAGTGTATCTGGCCCAGAACCCGGCCGTGATGGACGAGTTAGAGAGCCAGATACGGGCCCTGGCCGGACTGCCGGCCAACGGACGACCATTGAACGCTTAGCGGCACGGTCGGATTGGACGACGCCGGGCCGCCCCGAGCGGCGGCGCCAGGCAAGCGCCGCGGCTCGGCCAAGACTTGACAGACGATTGCATACGGACGGCTTACTGCCACATCTAGAGAATGGGCGGCGCTCGGCGCGGCCCACAGGGCATTAAGGTCGATAAGGAATTACCCAGTTAGCTGGTTGCTAGGACAGAGCGCGCCAAATGCACGCCCGGCTACTTTCGACGGAAGACAAGAGGAACCCGATGTTGACGCCAACAGGCTCGCCCCCGGCGCGAGCAGTCAGACCCGACTAAGGCGCCGGCAGATCGCGACGGCATCTTTCGCCATGTCCGCACCATCCTAAGTGGGTTCTCCACCTGTTTCGGGTGGGGCTTTATTGACAACAGATCGCAAGACCTGGGATAGCCTGTTCACTAGCCGTGGCTCTTTAGCCACGGCTTTTTCATTGGGCATATGGGCACGATCACGGCCATTACCACACAGGTGAAGAACCCCGAGCGCGTCAGCGTGTTCGTCGATGGCGCGTTCGCCTGCGGCCTGGCGCTGGACGTGGCCGTCGGCCTGCGCGTCGGCCAGACCATCACTCTGGAGGAGCTGGCCGCGCTGGAGCGGCGCGAGGACGTGTTCCAGGCCCGCGAGCGGGCGGTGGCCCTGCTGGCCCGCCGGCCGCGCAGCGCCAACGAGATCGTGCGCCAACTGCGCCGCCATCAATACGAAGAAGACATCATTCAGACGGTCATCGATGACCTGACCGCCGCGGGGCTGATCGACGACAGCGCCTTCGCCGCCTTCTGGGTGGAACAGCGCGATACCTTCCGGCCGCGCAGCCGGTTGGCGTTGCGCCAGGAACTGAGCCAGAAGGGCCTAGACCGCGAGGTCGTGTCCGAGGCGTTGGACGGCATCGATGAGAACGAAGCGGCGCGCCGTGTGGCGCGCAAACAAGCCGGCCGTTGGCGCGGACTCGCCGAAGACGAGTGGCGCGCCAAGATGACCCGCTACCTGCTACGTCATGGCTACCCCTACGACGTGGTCAAAGAGGTCGTCACGGAAACCTGGCTGGCCCTACAAACCGACGACGACACTTAGAGGAGACAACAAACCATGGAACTTTGGATTGGGCTAATCATCGGCCTGCTGGTGGGCGCCATCGCCGCGGCGCTCATCACCCGGTCGGTCATGCGCCCCAAGATCGAGGCCCTGGTGGCCGCGACAGAGGCCGAACTGGCCGAAAAGCGCGCCGCGGCCGACCGGGAGGCAGAAAACATCCTGCGCATTTCGCGCGAAGAGGCCCAGGAGATTCGCACCGAGGCCGAGAAGACCATCGAGCGGCGCTACCAGGACCTGGCCCGCGCCGAGGAGCGCGTCGACCGGCGCAGCGCCAACCAGGACAGCCAGGCCAAGAAGCTGGAGCTGCGCGAGCAAGTGCTGAACAAGCGCCAGAGCAAGCTGGACAAGCGCCAGAACGAACTGGCCGACCTGGAAACGATCCATCGCCAGAAGCTAGAAGAGATCGCCGCCATGACCACCGACGAGGCGCGCGGCGTGCTGGTGCAACAGGTGGAGCGCGAGGCCCAGCAAGACCTGGCCCGCGTCATGCGCGAGATCGACAACCGGGCCAAGGAGACGGCCGACGAGCAGGCGCGCAAGATCATCGCCCTGGCCATCCAGCGCCTGGCCAGCGACCAGGTGGCGGAGATGGTCGTCTCCACCGTGCCCCTGCCCAGTGACGAGATGAAGGGGCGCATCATCGGTCGCAACGGCCGCAACATCCGCGCCTTTGAGCAGGCCGCCGGGGTGGACATCATCGTCGACGATACGCCCGAGGCCGTCACGGTGTCCAGCTTTGACCCGGTGCGGCGCGAAGTGGCCCGCCGGGCGCTGGCCAAGCTGATCGTCGATGGCCGCATCCACCCGGCGCGCATCGAGAAACTCATCAGCGACGCCCAGGAAGAGGTGGAGCGCGACGTGAAGGAGGCCGGCGAACACGCCGCCTACGAGGCCAACGTCCACGGCCTGCACCCAGAGATCCTCAAGACGCTGGGCCGCCTGAAGTACCGCACCTCCTACGGCCAGAACCAACTTCAACACGCCGTGGAGGCCTCGCACATCGCCGCCATGCTGGCCGCGGAACTGGGGGCCAACATCGAGACGGCCAAGATGGGCGCGCTGCTGCATGACCTGGGCAAGGCCATGGACCACGACCAGGAAGGCACGCACGCCCAGATCGGGGCCGAGTTCGCCAAGCGCTTCAAGGTTCCGCCCGTCGTCGTCAACGCCATCGCCTCGCACCACCACGAGGTGGAGCAGGAGACGGTCGAAGCCATCATCGTCGAGGCCGCCGACGCCATCTCCGGGGCGCGGCCGGGGGCGCGGCGCGAGAGTTTGGAGAACTACATCAAGCGCGTGCGTACGCTGGAGGAGATTGCCACGTCCTTCCCCGGCGTCGACAGCGCCTACGCCCTGCAGGCGGGGCGCGAGATTCGCATTCTGGTCAAGCCTAACCAGATCGACGACCTGGCCGCCGTGCGCCTGTCCAAGGAGATCTCCAAGAACATCGAGGACAGCATGCAGTATCCGGGGCAGATTCAGGTGACGGTCATCCGCGAGACGCGGGCGGTTGGTTTCGCGAAATAGCGGCGCGTCGTAAGGGCGCGGGGGCAGGGGAGCTTTTCGCCCCTCCTCCCCTGCCCCCCGGCACACCAAAGGGCAGTATGGCCATCGACACCCTCTCCGTCATCGGCTCCGGCACCATGGGCCGGGGGATCGCCCAATCGGCGGCCCTGGCCGGCCAGCGCGTGACCCTCTACGACGTCGGCCAGGAGATTGTCGACAAGGGTCTGGCGGCCATTCGCGCTTCGATTGACGAGGGCGCGCGGCGGGGCAAGACGGAGTCGACGGTCGCCGAGCGGGCCAAGGCGGCCATCGCGCCGACGACCGACCTGGCCGCGGCGGCAGCCGTCGATCTGGTCATCGAGGCCGTACCGGAGGACGTGACCCTGAAGCGCACCGTCTTCGCTCAGCTCGACGCCGCCGCCCCGCCCCACACGCTGCTGGCCAGCAACACCAGCAGCCTGAGCATCAGCGCCATCGCCGCGGCCACCGGCCGGCCCGACCGCGTGCTCGGCCTGCACTACTTCAACCCGGCCCACCTCATGCCCCTGGTGGAGATCATCCGCGGCGACCGCACCAGCGACGAGACCGTGGCCATCGCCCATGAGTTTGTCCTGCGCTTGGGCAAGCGGCCGGTGCTGTGCATCGACTCGCCGGGCTTCATCGTCAACCGCGTGGCCCGGCCGTTCTATGGCGAAGCCTTCCGGCTGCTGGGGGAGCAAGCGGCCGACCACGAGACGATCGACCGGCTCATCCGCTCGCTGGGCTTCCGCATGGGGCCGTTCGAGTTGCTCGACCTGATCGGGCTGGACGTGAACCTGGCCGTCACCCAGTCGGTCTACAACGCGACCTTTCAAGACCCCAAGTACCGCCCACATCCTCTCCAACACCGGATGGTCGAGAGCGGGCGATTGGGGCGAAAGAGCGGGTGGGGGTTCTATCGCTACGAGTGACGGGGCCGTCGGCCGGCCGTCCTTCCGAAGACGGGCAACTGCCTAGTGGTAACGCAGGCGTAACACAATATCCTGAGGGTAGTTGCCGAACTGGCGGCCAAAAATGTTGATCCCGCCCACGTAGCGCCCGTCGGGCTTCACGCCGACGCGCACGGTAAGGGACGGGCTGGCTGTCAGGTGAAGGTCATCCAGGACGACAGCGCTCGTGCGCTGGCCATCGATGTAGCTGCCGCTGTCGCTGACCGTCCAGACCTTCAGCAACCCATACTGCGAGTTCCAATTCTCCCACCACTCCGGTGACAGGAGGCCGCGCTGGCCGCCGAAGTCGCTGGGGCTGGTCCACGTCCCGATTTCGACCCCGTTGAGCCACAGGGTAATATCGGACGGCCAATCCTCGTGGTTGAGCGGCGCTTCGGAGCACAGTTCCATACTGACCGATAAGCTCTCCAGCACCACCCGCGGCGGCAGCCGGTTGGGAAAACGGTATTCCACGTAGCCGGCGTGAAACCACAGCAGTTGGGCGTTCACCCGCTCCGGCTCAAAGAAGGAGGTCGGATCGTCGAACAGGCCGATGATGCCGCTGCTGCTGGCCAGGCCACAGGTCGGCACCACCTGGCAGGCGACGAAGGCGCCGATGGGCATGGACACCTCGATGCGCTTTTCGGCGGCGTCGTTGCCGCGGGCCAACTCCATGACCATCACGTCGTAGGCGCGGGCGCAGACCTTCTGCAGGCCGCGCGTGGCCGGCCGCAACTCGGTGCTGATCAGCCCGGCCTGCTCCAGGACGCCCACGTGGAGGGTGGCCGTGGAAGCCGGCAGGTCAAGGGCCAGAGCGATCTCGCTGATGTTGAGAACCTGGGTGCTCAGCAGTTCCAGGATGCGCAGGCGCGTGGCGGAAGCCAGCGCCTTCAGGATATGCTCGGAGCTGCCACTACGGCTGTCGAGATCGACGCGCAAGACCCGGCCACGCGGTAGTTGGGTAGTGTCGGCCACTTCGTTGCCCTCTTATTACTGCCAGACATCCGACCATTATAGCATGATAAACTGTGCCAATGAACCCATGCCGGTCGCGGGCAATCGATTCACGTTTCTCAGGCCACAGATTGCCTTTGGACAATGCTTGACAGAGCGTAGTGACTCATGATAACCTCTTTTATAACAGCATCAACTGCAACAAATCCCCCTCGCGTTGCCGCACCGTTGCTCTGATGATGAACCAGAGGGAGGTGATGCAACGATCCTTCAGTTACCTGAACGAACGCTTCAAACAGCAGACCGTTCCTTGGCATGTTGACAATCGAGAGAGGTAAGGAGAGATAACTGATGAAGGGTAAGTGTCGTTGGATGCTTGTGCTCGTAGGGTTGCTGCTGGCCTTGGCGCTGGTGGCCTGTGGAGGGGGAGGCGGCGACAATACGACCACCGAACCCAGTGCTGATAATACCGCCGACAACACCGCCGATAACACCGCTGACAACACCGCCGACAACACCGCTGACAACACCGCCGACAACACCTCTGAAGAGCCGGCCGCAACCGAACCCGCGGCCGAAGACACGGGAGCGACCGGGAGCGGCGAGGCCTCGGCCTGTGGCCCGGTCGAACTCCAGTACTGGAATCCCTTCACCGGCCCCGATGGCCCCTTCATGGGCGAACTGGTCGACGCCTTCAACGCCTCCCAGGACAACATCACCGTGGTCATGACGACGCAGAGCGAGTACTATACCCAGCTCTCCACCGCCGCCGCTTCCAACACCCTGCCCGACGTGGCCATCGTCCACGCCGACCAGGTGGCCACCCAGGCCTACCGCAACGTCTTGCGGCCCATCGACGACGTCGTCACCGCGGCCGGCATTGACGGGGCGAACTTCCCCGAGGAAGTCTGGAACGCCGGCCAGGTGGGGGAGCACCGCTACTCTATCCCGCTGGACATACACCCGATGACGATGTTCTACAACGCCGATCTGCTGACGGCCGCCGGCATCGACGGCCCGCCGACCACGGGCGAGGAGTTCGCCGCCGCGGCCGACGCCATCACCGACGGCACGAACAACGGTTTCATGATCACCTCCGGCTTCCCCATTCGCCAGATCTTCGAGATGCTGCTGTACCAGTACGGCGGCACGTCCTTCAACGAGGACGGCACGGAAGCGGCCTGGAATAGCGAGGCCGGCGTGCAGGCCATGAACTGGCTGCTGGATGCGCAGAAGAATTGGTCGCAGCCCAACCTGGAGGTCGACGCCGAACTCAACGCCTTCAAGGGCGGCACGGTCGGCCTGATCTGGAACGGCATCTGGCAGACGACCAACGTCACCGGCGCGGGCGTGGAGTTCGACGGCCGGGCCACGGCCGTGCCGCAGATCGGCCCGCAGATGGCCGTCTGGGCCGGCTCGCACCAGTTGACGCTGCCGACGCAGGCCGAGCCCGATCCCTGCAAGGACGACGCCGCGGCCCAGTTCATCAGCTACCTGCTGGATAACTCGGTCACCTGGGCCAAGGCCGGGCAGTTGCCGGCCAACAATACCGTGCGCGCCAGCGACGAGTTCATGGCCATCGAGCCGCAGGCGTCCATCGCCACGGTGGCTGACTACGTCTTCTTCCCGCCGTCGGTGCCCGGCATCACCGACGCCTACGCCCCGCTCGACGAGGCGGTGGCGGCGCTGATGGCCGGCACGGCCACCGACGTGCAGGCGTCGCTCGATGACGCGGCCAACCGCGCCAACCAAATCCTGGCCGAGAACCGCGACAACTACGGCGAACTGCCGTAGACGCTGAGCAACAGAGGCGGAAACAGGCAAGCCGCCGTCGGCTTGCCTGTTTCCGCCAACCACTACTCTGCGCATGGCCTCTATCGTTCGTCTTGGCAATTCATGAATCCTAGACGGGAGGAGTCGTTATGGCAGCAACAGCGACCAGCGTGACCGGACAGGGGACCCGGCAGCGTCTACAGCGGCGCACGGGCAACGTCCTCGTTCCCTACCTGTTCATCGCGCCCCACCTCATCTTCTTCCTGGTGTTCGTGGCCTACCCGTTCTTCTACGGCCTCTATACCAGCTTTTTCAAGTACGACTTCCTCCGGCCCCAGGCCAAGGAGTTCGTGCTGTTCGATAACTACGTGAAGCTCTTCACGCCCGGCAGCATCCAGTTCCCCGTGTTCTGGAACGCGCTCGGCAACACCCTGGAGTTCGTCCTCTACAGTGTGGTGCCGCTGGTGGTCATCCCGCTGCTGCTGGCCGCGCTCCTCAATACCCGCGTGCCCGGCCGCAACTTCTTCCGCGGCCTCTACTTCGCCCCCTGGGTGCTGTCTTCGGCCGTCGTCGGTCTGCTCGGCTTCTGGATCTTTCAGAGCCAGGGCGGCCTGATCAACTACTATCTGATCCAGTTGGGCCTTACCCCGCCCCGCTGGCTCTCCAGTATGCCCTGGGCGTGGGTCTCCATTGTCGCGATCACCATCTGGTGGACGTTGGGCTTCAACATGATCATCCTGTTGGCGGCCTTGCAGGACATCCCGCGCCACCTTTACGAGTCGGCCTCGCTCGATGGCGCGAGCAACTGGCGGCAGTTCGTGTCTATCACGCTGCCCATCCTGCGGCCGGTGCTGGTGTTCGTGATCATCATCACCATCATCGCCTCGTTCAACCTCTTCGCCCAGCCGTTCTTCATGACCGGCGGCGGCCCGGCCCAGGCGGGCGGCGGCGGCTCCACCGAGCCGGTGATGCTGCGCATCTACCGCGAGGGCTTCGAGCGCAATCAGTTGGGCATGGCCGCGGCGATGTCGTTCATCGTGGCCACGATCATGATCGTCTTCTCCTATACCAACTTCCGGCTGTTCCGCACGCGCGACTAGACGAGAGGACAATAAAATGGCAACCGTTTCCACCACCCCCGAGCCCCCCGGCGGCGGCATGCGGCGCAACCGGCTGCTCAGCAACGCGCTGCTGCTCGTCCTGCTCATCTTCATCGGCCTGCTCATCCTGATCCCACTGATCTGGATGCTTTCGACCTCATTCAAGCCCAAGTCGCAGTGGTTCCTACCCGAAATCCACTGGATTCCCAAGACCTTCACCTGGGAAAACTACGCCAAGATCCTCAACAACGACACGCTGCCCATCGTGCGCTGGTTCGCCAACAGCCTGTTCCTGTCCACCACCATCACTGTGCTGGTGCTGATCGTGGACGCTCTGGCCGCCTACGCCTACGCCCGGCTGGAGTTCCGCGGCCGGCGCGCCCTGTTCGCGCTGCTGCTGGCCACGCTCTTCCTGCCCGGCATCATGTTCCTCGTGCCCAACTTCCTGACCGTGGCCCGCCTGGGCTGGCTGAACAACTACCTGGGCGTGATCACGCCGGCGTTGGCCGGTGTCTTCGGCGTCTTCTTCATGCGCCAGTTCTTCGAGTCGCTGCCCAAGGAGCTGGAGGAGGCGGCCCAGATCGACGGCGCCACCCAGTTCCAGACGTTCACCAAGATCGCCCTGCCGCTGGCCAAGCCCGCCCTGGCGACGCTGGGCATCATCACTTTCCTGGGGGCGTGGAACGACTTCCTGTGGCCATTGCTCATCCTGAAGGATCGCCTGCTGTTGACGCTACCGCCCGGCCTGCGCACGCTACAGGGGGCCTACACGTCGGAGTATGGCCAGATGATGGCCGGCGCGGCCATCACCGCCGTGCCCATCCTCCTCCTGTACATTCTGCTGCAACGCTACATCGTCGAGAGCGTGCAGACGACCGGCTTAAAGGGGTAAAGCGCCGATGACACGCGCCAGCGCCGTGCTGCTGACCGGCTTCCTGCTGCTCCTCACCGCCTGCCAGGCCTCCCCGGCCGACGACAGCGCGACCACCCCCGCCCCGGCGGCGACGGCCGCCCCGACTGCCGGGGCGGCCCCTACGGCCGAGGGCGCGACCTTCCAGAACCCGGTCATGCGGCGCGACTTCGCCGACCCGGACATTCTCCTGGTCGGCGACACGTACTACGCCTACTCGACCAATGCCGCCAGCCGCAACGTCCCTCTGGCGATCTCGACCGACCTCGTCCATTGGGAGTATCAGGCCGACGCCATGCCCTCGCTGCCGTCGTGGGCGCAGTTGGGCGGCGGCTACGTCTGGGCGCCGGAGGTCATTGAGATCGATGGGCGCTATAACCTCTACTTCACCGCCCGCGACAAGGAGGCCGATAAGCAGTGCGTCGGCGTGGCCGTCAGCGACAAGCCGGAGGGCAAGTTCAAGCCTGCGGGCGACACGCCGCTGGTCTGCCAGGTGGAGGAAGGCGGCACCATCGACGCCAGCCCCTTCCGCGACGCCGACGGCACGCTCTACCTGTACTTCAAGAACGACGGCAACTGCTGCAACATGGCCACCTACATCTACGTCCAGGAGATGAGCGCCGATGGCCTGAGCCTCGTGGGCCAGCCGACGCGGTTGGTGCGCAACGACCGCGCCTGGGAGGGCCGGGTCGTCGAAGCGCCGACGATGTGGCTGCAAGACGGCCACTACACGCTCTTCTTCTCCGCCAACGACTACGCCGGGCCGCCCTACGCCGTCGGCTACGCCCGTTGCCAGTCGGCCGTCGGCCCGTGCGAAGATGCGCCGGAGAATCCGATTCTCCAGAGCGTACTCAGTGGCGAGACGCCCGTCATCGGCCCCGGCCATCAGACCATCATCGCCGACAAGGACGGCGAGTTGTGGCTGGCCTACCACGCCTGGCAGGTGACTTCGTCGGGCACGCGCGGTGGCTCGCGCTACCTGTGGCTAGACCGGCTAACCTGGGACGGCGACACGCCGCGCGTCCTTGGCCCCACGGTCGGGCCGCAGCCGGCGCCCTAGGGCACGCCACCCGGCAGGGCACCAGCGCCGCCGTGCTCCACAGGGCATATCGGCGCCGTCCGTGGCTCCCTACTGTTCCACCAACCCGACATGACCAGCGGCCCCGTCTATCTCAACCCCGTCTACCGGCACGACTTCCCCGATCCGTTCGTGCTGAAGCACCGCGGCGAGTATTGGGCCTACTGCACCGACTACCAGGCCGACGGCCGCGTCTTCGGCGTCCTGCGCTCGCGTGACCTCGTCCACTGGCAGGAGTTGGGCGGGGCGATGGCGCCGCTGCCGGGCGAGAATCCCTGCTACTGGGCGCCCGAAGTGACCTACGACGACGGACGCTTCTATCTCTACTACAGTGTTGGCGACGAAGCGACCATGCAGCTCCGCGTGGCCGCCGCCGCCCATCCCGCCGGGCCGTTCGTCGACCAGGGGGTGCGTCTGACCCAGGAACCGTTCGCCATCGACGCCCACGTCTTCGTCGCCCCCGACGGCCGGCGCTTCCTCTTCTACGCCACGGACTTTCTGGAGCACGAGCGCGTTGGCACCGGCACGGTCGTCGATCAACTGCTCGACCCGCTGACCCTGGCCGGCCGGCCGCGCCCGGTGAGTCGCGCCCGCCACGATTGGCAGATCTACGACCCGCAGCGGGCGGAGAAGGGCGGCGCGTGCTGGCACACGATAGAGGGGCCGTTCGTGCTGGCGCGCAAGGGCGTCTACTACCAGATGTTCAGCGGCGGCAACTGGCAGAACGCCAGCTACGGCGTCAGCTACGCCACGACGCGCGACCTGGACGTGCCCGGCGAGTGGGACCAGGTGTGCGACGGCGAGCGCGTGCTGCCCATCCTGCGCACCATCCCCGGCAAGGTCATCGGCCCCGGCCACAACTCCGTCGTGCGCGGCCCGGACAACCGCCAGCTCTTCTGTGTCTATCACCGTTGGAGCGAAGGCGGCGGCCGCCAGCTGGCCATCGATCCCTTGGACTGGGCCGGCGATCGCCTGCTCGTCGTCGGCCCCAGCTATACGCCGCAGCCGGCCCCGACCCCGCCGGCCTTCGCCGACTTCTTCGACGGGCCGTCGCTGGGCGCGCCCTGGGTGGCGCGTGGCGTGTGGCGCGTGGCGGAAAGCGCGGCCGTGGCCGAGCCAGACGGCGACGAGACGGCCGTGCTCTCCCTGGCGCTGGGCGAACGGCCCTTCCTGGTCGAGGTCAGCGCCTGGGCCGCGGCCGAGGACGCGGGCGAGTACGGTCTGAGCCTGAACCGGGGCGACGACGCCCTGCTGCGCCTGCACCTATCGGCGGCGGGCGTGGCCCTGGTGGCGGCCGACGGAACCGTGGAAACGCTGCCCCGGCCGCCGGGCTTCCGCGCCGGCGCCGTCCATCTCCTGCGCGTCGCGGCCGATGGCCGCCGTGTCAGTGTCCGTGTCGATGAGCATCCGGCCATGACTCGCGCGTTGGGCGCCGCGCCGACGGCCGTGGCTCTGTTCGCCGCGGGCCGGCCGGCGGCGTTCGCTGGTTTCGCCCTGACGGACGGCTGGCAGGACGACTTCGACGCCACCGCGCCGGGGCCAGACGAGCGATGGCTGGGCGACGGCCGCGGTTGGGCCGTGCGCCGGCAGGAGCTTGTCTTCGCTGGCCCGGGGGAGGGGTTGCTGCGGCGCGGCCCGGCGCGGCGCGCCTATGAGCTTGTCGTCAATGCCCGGTTGCGCGACGCGGCCGGGGCCTATGGCATCGCGCCGGCCATTGCGGCCGATGGCGGCGGCCCGCTGCTGACCATCCGGCGCGACGCCGACCGCTGGCTGCTGCGCGCTCAGGAGGGGGACAACAGCGCCGAGTTCCCCCTGCCGCCGGAGTTTGAGCCAACGGCCTATCAACAATTCCGCCTGCGGAAGCAAGACGGCCGTCTCGACGTCCATTGGGAAGCGCGCCACCTGGCGACCCTGATGGTGGGCAAAGGGCCGACAGAGGTCGGTCTCTATGGGCGCGGCGGCGTCGCTTTCGACATGGCGCGCCTCACCGCCCTCGATCCTCATCTCCCTATCGATTGAAGAGGTCAACGTGGACAACCAAGCCAACTTTCTTTGGGCCGTCGGCATCGAGGACACGTTCATCCCTCAGGAAGCGCCCGGGCTGCGGGCGCTGGAGGAGTATGAACTCACCCAGCACTACCAGCAGTGGCGCGCAGACATCGACCGCGCGGCCAGCCTGGGCGTCGCCGCCATTCGCTGGGGCATTCCCTGGTATCGCGTCAACCCCCGGCCGGGCGAGTACGATTGGGCCTGGGTCGATGAGGTGCTCGATTATCTGATCGTCCAGAAAGGGCTCCAGCCCATCATCGACCTGATGCACTACGGCACGCCGCTGTGGCTGGAAGGCTCGTTCGTCCACCCGGACTACCCCGCCTTCGTGGCCGAGTATGCCTACGCCGTGGCCGAGCGCTACGGCGACCTGGTGCGCTACTACACGCCACTGAATGAGCCGGCCGTCAACGCCGACTACACCGGGCGGCGCGGCGAGTGGCCGCCCTACCTGACGGGGGATGCCGGCTACGTGGCCACGCTCCTGCCCATCATACGCGGCATGACCCTGACCACCGAGGNNGGCCATCCGCGCCGCCGACCCCGACGCCGTTTTCGTCCAGGTGGAGGCGGTGGGCTGGCACTGGACGGACGATTCTCGCCTGCGGGAGGCCGTTGACGAACGCAACGCGCAGACCTTCCTGCCGTTCGATCTCTTCACCGGGCGTGTCGGCGCAGACCACCCCTTCTACCCGGCGCTGGTCAACGCCGGCGCGCCGGAAGAGCAGTTGGCGTGGCTGCGCCAACACCCCAGCCAGATCGACGTGCTGGGGATCAACCTCTATCCCTGGGGCGGCGGCCGTTGGGACTGGGGGGCGGACAGGCACGTTGGCGAACTAAACGGCGGTCACATGGCCGACGTGCTGCGCTACGTCTGGAATCGCTACCGCGTGCCGATGATGATCACCGAGACCAGCGCGCGCAGCGACGTCCCCGGCCGCGCCCGCTGGATGGACGACACCATCGCCTCGGTGGCCGCCGTCCGCGCCGAGGGCATCCCGATTGTGGGTTACACCTGGTTCCCGATGATGACCATGATCGACTGGGAGTATCGCCTGTCGTCGGAACCGCTGGAGAAGTACCTGCTCCATCTGGGCCTGTGGGACTCGGCCTTCGACGCGCAAGGCGTCTTGCAGCGCCACCCGACGCCGCTGGTCGAGCGCTACCGGGCCTACGTGGCGCAGGGCGCGCCCACCGTGCGACCCGCTGGCCCGACTTGACGCTGCTCAGGGACGATAGCCAAGCCGCGAATAGCTCGTTATCAGGCTACTTTTCGCCGGTACACCTTCCTGGATGTTCGTCATCCCGGTAAGGTCTTTTGTCCATTGGCCGATCCAGTTGTTTACCCGCCAAGGTTCATAGCTCCCTCGACCGAAATCCATTACCAGGGCATTGTATCGTTCCAATAGGCGCTCATCGCCCTCAATGACCAAACATACTTGATCGGTGATGTCTTCAGGATAGGGAGCAGTGAATCGCAACTCCAGAACCTCCCGCACCAGGTCACGAATCGGCGCCGTGGTCAGAGAGTTGTCCTCGAAGTCACGGCGGTTGAAAGTGACAGGCTTCGCCTGTGACTCGTCTTGAATTCGCTGCCAAATCCGCGCCTGGATGTCAATTCGCGCGTTTTGCTCGGAGCCATCGCCGTAGCGAACGCGCATGCGTTCACCGTCGAAACCCATAACTTCGTATTCACCCTTATCGTT
>JRYK01001099.1_pt1 | contig 13310 bp, 13 predicted proteins | sample 235381 | NCBI WGS metagenome assembly JRYK01 (sample SAMN03074220, study PRJNA261476) | activated sludge metagenome | biome: Wastewater Treatment Plant; feature: Wastewater; material: Activated sludge; isolation source: activated biomass of a wastewaster treatment plant treating hydrocarbon... ...
GCCACCAGCGCCTCCTGCTGGACGGTGTTGGTGACCGGCACGCCGGTCAGCAGACTGAGCTGCTCGAAGACGCCCCGTCGCTCCGGACTCATGTCGCCGTTGGGCAGCAGGTCGGGCAAGAAGGCGGGGATGATGGTGACGTTGAAGCTGGGCCGGTTGACGGCCAGGGGGCGGCCGTAGCGGTCGAGGATGACGCCGCGCGGGGCGTCGGTGGTCAGCAGCGCCAACTGGTTGTTCTGGGCGCGGGTGGCCAGGTCTGGCCCCTTGGTGCGCTGGATAGCGTAGACGCGATAGACCAGGAGGCTCAGAACGAAGATGATGCCGATGCGCATGAACAGCAGGCGGCCGCCGATGCCGGTGATCTGTTGAATCTCCGGGTCACGTTCTTCGGGGGGCTTCCATCCGCTGCTGGACATTGCGACACCGACTTATAGCCCGCTTGGGGGCGAAAAGCCACTGCTTTCAGGGTTTACACAGCTTCGGCGCTAGAACTCCACCCGGCGCGGTCGCGTGATACGCACCAGCCATTGCAGCAGCAGGAAGATGGGCAGGANNGGATGAGAGCCATGTGCAGGACGATGAGCGGCAGCAGCTCGGCCAGGCCGTTGGCCGTCAGGCCATGGCCCAGCAGGCCGAGGATGACAAGGTAGAGCACCAGGTAGATGATCGTGCCCAGGCCGGCCATGAGCGCGGCGATGAGCAGGCGGCGCGGCGGCATGACGTGCTGCAACAGCACGGGCGCGGCCACGGCGGCCATGAAGGCCAGCGACGACAGGCCCAGCGGGGCCATGGAGAAGAGATCGGCCCACAGCCCGGCGATGAAGGCCCACACCACACCCTCTTCCAGCCCGCGCAGCAGCCCCCAGGCCAGGGCCACGAGAAACATCAGTTGCGGCTCCACGCCGGCGATGGGGAAGTGGGGCAAGATGGCCGTCTGCACGATGGCCAGGACGGCCATCAGCGGAATGGCGGCGTAGAAGCTAACGGCCACGGCCTATGGCTCCTGGTTAAAGGTGTTGAGGTCGGTGGTGGAGAACTCGGTGACGACGAACACAAGCTCCAGGGTGCGGAAGTCGACCGCCGGTTGCACGACGGCGCGCTGGAACAACTCGGCTTCGTTGCGCTCCACGTCGACGATACGGCCGATGACCAGGTTCTGCGGGAACTTGCCGTCCAGGCCGGAGGTCATGACCAGTTCGCCGACCTGCACCTCATACTGCAAGTCGATCCAGTCGATGGTTGGCAGCGCGCCGCGGCCCGCGCCGCGCAAGATGCCCGTGGCCCGGGTCGTGCCCAGCCGCACGGGGATGGCGCTGGCCGTCTCTGTCAGCAGCACTACCTGGGCGGCGTTGTTGGTGACGTTGTAGATCTGCCCCACCAGGCCGCGCGACGACTCCACGGGCATGCCCACGCGCACGCCGTCCTCGACGCCCTTGTCGATGATGATGCTCTCCAGGGCGGGGTTGGTGTCCTGGCCGATGACGTCGGCCAGCACGCGCTGATACTCCGGCGTGCGCGCCGCCTGGTCGAACAGGCCGCGCACGATCTGGGCTTCGCTCTGGGCCTCGCTCAGTTCTTCGATCGTCCGCGCCTGCTCCTGCACCTGGGCTTCCAGGGCGGCGATCTCCTCGCGGGCGGCGGCCAGGTTGCGCGGGCCGGAGACGATGTCGCTGACGGCCTCGCTGCGCGCCGACGTCCAGGCGGTGATGGCCGTTAGGGGCGAGCGGACGAAGCCCAAGACGCCGACCAGCGCGCCGGTGCTGTCCAGGATGGTCAGCAACAGCCCACTGCCGACGAGGAGGGCGAACATGGCCCAGCGGATGCGCTGTTGGGTGCGACCGGGGTTCATAGAGCTAGACCGGTGACGGCCGGGGGCGGGCCGCTAGTGGCGGGTGCTGCCCCGGTGCAAGCCGACAAGGACGCGCTCGTAGTTGTCCAGATCCTCCAGCACGCGGCCGGCGCCGCGGGCGACACAGGTCATGGCGTCTTCGGCCACCCAGACGCGCATCTTCACCGAGTCCTCCAGCCGGTCGGCCAGGCCCTGAATGAGCGCGCCGCCGCCGGCCAGGCAGACGCCGGTTTCGATCAGGTCGGAGACAAGCTCCGGCGGGGTCTCGTCCAGCGCGTCGAGAACGGTATCGACGATGACGTTGATCGAGGGCGACATGGCCTCGCGCAGTTCGATGCTGCTGATCTCCACGACCTGGGGCAGGCCGGTGATCAGGTTGCGGCCACGCACGGACATGGTCTTCTCTTCCGGCAGGGGGAAGGCCGAGCCGATGGCGATCTTGGAGCGCTCGGCCATGCGTTCGCCCACCAGGAGGTTGTACTTGTTGCGCACGTAGCCGATGATGTCTTCGTCCATCTCGTCGCCGGCCACGCGGATGGAGCGACTGACGACGATGCCGCCCATGGCGAACACGGCCACTTCGGTCGTGCCGCCGCCGATGTCGACGATCATGCTGCCGCGCGACTCGATGATGGGCAGGCCGGAGCCGATGGCCGCGGCCATGGGTTCTTCGATCAGGTAGGCTTCGCGCGCGCCGGCGGAGATGGTGGCGTCATAGACGGCGCGCTTCTCCACCTCGGTGACGCCGCTGGGCACGCCGACGACGACGCGCGGCCGGGGGAAGGGCACGAGCATCTGCTCGTGGGCCTTGTCGATGAAGTACTTGAGCATGGCCTCGGTGATCTCGAATTCGGAGATGACGCCGTCGCGCAGGGGGCGGATGGCCACGATGTCGCCGGGGGTGCGGCCGACCATTTCGCGCGCCTCGGCGCCGATGGCCAGCGGCCGGCGGGTGCGCTTGTTGATGGCCACCCACGACGGCTCGTTGATGACGATGCCCTTATCGCGCACAGCGACGAGCGTGTTGGCCGTCCCCAGGTCGATACCGATGTCCAGCGAGAAGAAACCGAGTAACCAGTCGAGAGGTCTAAACAAGATGTTTCCGTGTTTGTTGTTTGATGGTGTGGCCGCGCCCCCATCGAGTCGCGCCCACGCTTCAATCTTTCAATTATAGCATAGGCGGCAAGAGGGGCACGAGTGACCGCCGGCCCTCATCTCTGACTTAAACGCTCCTGGGCCGCCGCGGCTGGCCGCAAAGCTCAGAGGTCTAAGAGAATCCCATCGCCGCGGCCGGCTTGTGGTATGATCGCCCCAATCACGCGAGGCGATCTATGGCACGACAAGCGATCTTCGACGGACTGGTCTACGACGAAAACGACAATCTATTGACCACGGCCGTGGTCGGCGGCGAGGCCAACTACGTCTTCGACGATGACGGCTTCCGCCGCCACATCGACGCCGAGATCGTTGACCGGCAAGTGCTGGCCTTCTTCCTGGAGCAGTTGCAGCAGAACCGCGACATCGCCGTGGCCCAGGCGCTCCAAATGTTGGGCAGCGACGACCTGCTGACCAAGGCTGCCGTGGACGCCTCGCTGCGCAACATCAGCCCCGACCAGATTCTGGCCCAGGGCGTGCCCACCCAGGCGCGCGAGATGCTGGGCATGATGGGCTTTCGCGTCGTCGTCAACGTGCATGGCGAGGTGATGCGGCTGGAGCAGCCTAGTGTGGCTGATGACGACGATTCGGGCCAATAGTGGCTAATACGCTCCCCGCCGGCTCAGCAAGTGAGGAACGGTCTGCAACAGGATGCGCACGTCCAGCCCCAGCGACCAGTTCTCGATGTAGTAGATGTCCAGTAGGCACAGCTCGTCGAACGTCAGGTCCGACCGGCCGCTGACCTGCCACAGCCCCGTCAGGCCGCCGACGACCGCCAACCGCTGCCGGTGCCACGGCCGGTAGGAGACCACCTCCTCCGGCAGTGGCGGCCGCGGCCCCACCAGACTCATCTGTCCTAGCAGCACGTTGTAGACCTGCGGCAACTCGTCCAGGCTCAGGCGGCGAATGACCCGGCCCACCGGCGTCAGGCGCGGGTCGTCGCGAATCTTGAACAGCGGCCCGTCGGCCTCGTTCAACTCGCGCAGCGCCTCCTTCTGCTCGTCGGCCCCCACGACCATGGAGCGGAACTTGTACATGGCGAACAGCCGCCCGTCGCGGCCGACGCGCGGCGAGGCGTAGAGCACCGGCCCGCCGGAGTCCAGCCGGATGGCGATGGCCACGAGGGCCATGAGCAGCAGCGTCAGCGGGGCCGTTAGCAGCACCACGGCTAGGTCTAAGGCTCGCTTCAGCAGTTGGTCGAAGCGGCGGTTGCGGCCGGTGGTGGTCATGTCGCGCACGCCCAGGACGGGCACGCCGGCCATGTTGTTGAACTCCACCCGGTTCAGGCTGAGCTGCAAGAGATCGGGCACGACCTGGACGCGCACCCCGTGTTGCTGGGCCACCTGTAACAGGGCCAGCATCTGCCGGTGCATCTCGCCGGGCAGGGCCAGGAACACGGTCTGCACCGGGGCGGCCTCGGCCAGCCAGCGGCCGAGGTCGTCGTAATGGCCCAGGCGGGGGATGCGCCCCAGGCCGATGTTGTTCTCGGCCCCGCCGTCGTCCAGATAGCCGATGACGGAGTAGCCCAGATCGGGCCGGGCCAACAGGGTGCGGATCAGGCTGCGGCCGGTCTCGCCCACGCCGACGACGATGGCCCGCTCCGCGCCGATGCCCCGCCGGTAGAGCGCATTGAGCAGCAGACGGCGCACCAGCCGCGCCACGGCGATGAAGACCACGATGAACAGCAAGGCCCAGAAGATCAACAGGCGGGAGAAGGGCGCCGGCTGGAAAAAGAAGGTAATGGCCATCATCAGGGTGATGCCCGCCGCCGCGGCCGTGCCCGCGCGGGCCACTTCGTCCAGCCACGAATCGCCGCGCCGCCGCCAGACGCCGGTGGTCTGGAAGGTCAGCGCCAGCAGCCCGGTCAGCACCAACTGCTGGCCGACGTAGCTACGATACGGTTCCAAGAAGGTTACCGGCAGCAACCACTGCCAGACGTAGCGGGCGACGTAGGCCAGGGCGAAGGCCAGGTTGATCAGCAGCAGATCGCTGACGACTGTGGCCCAGAGGACGGCGCGGTTCTTCATCGGCGCGGCCCCTCCCCCTGGCTCAGGGCACGGGTGTAGACGTCGGCCGTGGCCTGGCCGGCGCGGGCCCAGGAGAAGCGCCGCGCCTGGGCCGGCCCCGCGTCGCGCAGGCGGGCGGCCAGCTCCGGCCGGTCGAGGACGTCACGCAGGCGGGCGGCCAGGTCGCCGGCGTCGTCCGGGGCAAAGTAGAGCGCGGCTTCGCCGCCGGCCTCGGGCAGCGACGAGGTGTTGGCGGCCACGACGGGCGTGCCGCAGGCCAACGCCTCGACGATGGGCAGGCCGAAGCCCTCATAGAGCGACGGCAGGACGAGCGCGGCGGCGGCGTTGTACCACAGCGGCAGATCGGCGTCGTCCACGTAGCCGGCGAAGCGCACCCGCTGTTCCAGGCCCAGCGCGGCCACGCGGGCGAAGATGTCGTCGTAGAGCCAGCCCTTGCCGCCGGCGAGCACCAGCGGCGCGTCGGCGCCACCTGGCGCGGCCAGCGCTTCGAGCAGCAGCGGCAGGTTCTTGCGCGGCTGCAACGTGCCCACGTGGAGCAGAAAGCGCTCCGGCAGGTCGTGGCGGCGACGGAAGGCGGCCACCTCGTCGGGCGGCAGCGGCCGGTAGACGTCGGCCACGCCGGGCGTGACCACGTCGATGCGCTCCAGGGGCACGCCGTAAACGCGGTGCACGTCCTGCCGGCCGGACTCGGAGATGGTGATCAGGCGGCGCGCCCGCCGGCAGGCGTCGGCGGTCACCGCCCGCAAGTAGCGGCGCTGCAAGGCCGGGAAGCTGTCGGGATAGAAGACGAAGCTCAGGTCATAGAGGGTGACCACGGCCGGGCAGGGGGTCAGCCGGGGCATGGCAAAGGCCATACTGTGCAGCAGGTCCAAGCCGTCGCGGCGCGCCCGCCAGGGCCAGACCAGTTGCTCCCAGGCGATGCGCGCCAGCCGCCGCTCGGTGGGCAAGGGCGTGCCGCGGCGGCGCTGGTCGGGGCGGGCGTTGCCGGCCGGCTGGCGGGTGTAGAGGGTGTAGCGGCGGTCGTCGGCCGGCGGCAGGTGGCGCAAGACCTGCTCGACGTAGTGGTGAATGCCCGCGCGCCGATAGCCGGCCTCGTCCGACAGGAGATGGGCGTTGATGCCGATATGCATCTGTCGCTCGGCGTGTGGTGAATGTGGCGCGGCCACCCTAGGAATCCCAATATTGACTTGAGTTGCGGGCAAGCATCGCCGCAATTATACGCTCATCCGCCCAATCGGCATCTTGCCCCTGCCCCGTCTCTATGATAGACTGCGTTATGTTGACATGGTGGGCCGTCTTGCCTCTCCCGCGCGCTGGTGGCGACGGCCGCAAGCAGTGACAGCGAACGAGAGGAGGCTGCCGGTGAAACGTATTCCCAACCCCATTCTAGGGGCCGCGCTGCTGGCGCTGGCCCTGGCCCTAAGCGCTTGCGAGCGGCCCGCGCCCGGCAGCGAGAACCGCCTTGAGGCCACGGCCACGCTCTCCGGCGCCGTGCTGCCCACGCTGCCCGTGTCCCCGCCGGTTCTGCCGGCCACGGCCACGCCCACGCCTCTGCCGGCCGTGCCCGTCGGGGCCAGCCCCACGCCCTTGCCGGCGGCCACGGCCGAGCCGCTGCCGGCCACGGTGGCGCCCCTGCCCGAGGCCACGGTCGCGTCCACCGGCGAGACGATCCACATCGTCCAGGCCGGCGAGAATCTATACCGCATCGGGCTGCGCTATGGCTTCACGGCCCAGGAGTTGGCTACCTACAACAACATCCCCAACGTCGACTTCATCCAGATCGGCCAGGAGATCCGCATCCCGCCCCGCTAGGCCGGCCGCGCCGCCCCATGGAATTGCTCGATTCCCGCGTCGTCTGGGAGGGCAAGTGGCGCGTCCGCGTCGATACTTACCGCCTGCCCGACGGCCGGCTGTATGAGCGCGGGAGCATCCAGCACCCCGGCGCGGTCGTGCTTGTGCCCGTCGTGCCCGGCCACGACGGGCCGGCGGTGCTGATGCTGCGCCAGTATCGCCCGGCGCTGGACAAGACGATCCTGGAGTTGCCGGCGGGCACGCGGGAGCCGGAGGAGCCGTGGCTGGACTGCGCCCAGCGCGAATTGCGCGAGGAGACAGGCCGGCGGGCGGCCACCTTCACCCCGCTGGGCGAGGTGTGGGCCGCGCCCGGCCTGTCGGACGAGCGCCTGGCCCTCTTCCTGGCCGAGGGGTTGAGCGATGACCCGCTGCCGATGGACGTGGACGAGGAGATCGCCCTGGAGCCGTGGCCGCTGGCCGAGTTGGTGGCCATGGCCATCGGCGGGCGGCTGGACGACGCCAAAAGCGTCGTCGGCATCCTGCGCGCGGCGGAGTATCTCCGGCTGGCGGGCGGGCCAAACGACTAGGGGCCTTTGGCCTCGTCTTCGTCGTCCTCGCCGTAGTTCTTTAGCTCCAGGGCCAGCTCGCGCAGCCGCTTCTTGACGGCGTGGTGCACGGTTCCCTCGGGGTACTCGCCCTGCTCGTCCGGCGCGCCGGCGGCGATGCCCGTCAGCAGGCACAGCCCGTCGTCGATGCTGCTGATGGGCCAGATGTGGAATAGCCCCTGGCGGGCGGCCTCGACCACGTCCTCGCGCAGCATCAGGTTGATGACGTTGGTGGCCGGGATGATGACCCCCTGCTCGCCGGTCAGCCCCCGGTCGCGGCAGACGTCGAAGAAGCCCTCGATCTTCTCGTTGACCGCGCCGATGGACTGAATCTCGCCCCGCTGGTTGACCGAGCCGGTCGCGCCGACACTCTGGCGGATGGGCAGTTCGCCCAGGCTGGACAGCAGCGCGTACAACTCGCTGGACGAAGCGCTGTCGCCCTCGACGCCGGTGTAGATCTGCTCGAAGGTCAGGCTGGCGTTGAGCGACAGCGGCTGGTGTTGGGCATAAGTTCCGCCCAGGTAGCCGTTAAGCGTCAGCACGCCCTTGTCGTGGATGGGGCCGGCCAGCTCGATCTCGCGCTCGATGTGGATGACGCCATCGTCGCCCATGAAGGTGCGGGCGGTGATGCGGCCCGGCTCGCCGAAGGTGAACTCGCCGATCTCGCGCACGGCCAGCCCATTGACCTGGCCGACGACGCTGCCCGTCGTGGCGATGAAGACCTCGCCTTCTATGACCTGCTCGCGGAACTGCTCTGCGGCCAGGTTGGCCCGGTGGGTGCGCTCATCCAGGGCTTGCTGCACGTCCTCGGCGATGACCGTCTCGTGCCCATTGCGGCCGGCCCAGTAGTCGGCCTCGCGCACCAGGTCGGCGATGGCCCCGAAGCGCGTGCTCAGCTTGCACTGGTGCTCGGCCAGCCGCGAGCCATGCTCTATGATCTTGGCCACGGCGGCGCGGCCGAAGGGGCGCAGCTTCTCTTCCTGGCTGCGCGCGGCCACGAACTCGGCGTAAGATTGCTCGTTGGCCGGGTCGCGCGGCATGCTGTCGCTGAAGTCGGCCCGCACCTTGAACAGGTCGCGGAACTCCTCGTCGTTCTCGAACAGCGAGTAGTAGAGGCTGCCGCTGCCCAACAGGATGACCTTCAGGTGCAGCGGCACAGGCTCCGGCCAGAGGGAGTTGGCAATGACCGGCCCTTCCGATTGCGGCGGCCGCATCTCGATCTCCTCGGCCTTCAGCGAGCGCTTCAGCGCCTCCCACGTCTCGCGCTGGCGCACCAGGTGCAGCGCGTACATGACCAGGTAGCCGCCGTTGGCCCGGTGCAGGTCGCCGGCCTTGATCTGGGTGTAATGGGTGGCAATGGTGTGGCCCTGCGGCTCATACTCCAGCAGGCCAAAGAGGTTCTCGTGCGTCGGGTTGAGTTGCACGATGACCGGCGCGCCTTCCTCGGCGCCGTTGTTCACCAGCACGTTGACCTCGTAGCGGCGCAGGTCGATGAGCTGGTCGAGTTCTTTCTCGTCCAGACCCGGCGCGGCGCGCGAGATCTGGTCTAGCAAGTCTTCCTGCACGTCGGCCAGATAGGCGGCCACGTCGGGCTGGTCTTCGTATTGGGCCAGCAGGGTGGCGAACTCCTCGCGAGTGGCCGCGTCGGCCACCTCGCGGTCGAGTTGCTGCCGCTCCTCGCGGCCGTCGCGCTCCAGGTGGCGCAGCTGGCGCAGGATGTCCTGTAGCTCGGCCTGCAGGGCGCGCAACTGCTCGCGGCGGGCGGCGGCGTCACTGTCGCCGTTGGCCTCGGCGTTGCCGTTGCCGCCCTCGGCGTCGTCCTCGGCCGCGGCGATGGTCAGCCCCGACGCCGTCTCGCGCAGGCTGAAACCCTGGGCCGTGGCCTTGCGCTCCAGCGCGTCGAGCAGCTCCTCGCGCCGCTCCGGCACCTTCTGGTCCAGCGCCTGCACTGTGCGGCGGTAGGACTCGCTCTCGAAGGCCTGGATCAGGGCCAGTTGGACGTTCTCCATGAGCTGCTTCATGCGCTCGGCCAGCACCGTGCCCTGGCCGGGGGCCAGGCTCATGGCCTTGGGCCGGTGGGGGGCGTCGAAGTTGTAGAGGTAGACCCAATCGGGCGGGGTTGGCTCGCGGCCGCAGCGCTCGCGCAGGAAGTGGCGGATGGCCATGCTGCGCCCCGTGCCCGACGACCCCTTGACGAAGATGTTGTAGCCCTTGCTCTTCAGGCCCATGCCAAACTCCAGGGCGCGCGTGGCCCGTGGCTGGCCAATGATGGCCGTAGACGGGGCGACGTCGGCCGTTGTCTCGAACTCCAGACGGCTGGGGTCGCACACGAGACGGAGTTTGTCGGGTGAAAGTGGTTTCACATGTCCAGGCATTGCGATTCTGATGGACCACCTCTCGTTTGGGGCTAAAGCGTGAATCATACTGCCAGATCGCCGCCTTCGCAAACGAGGATGATGTCTTCTCCGTGTCCCTCTAGGGTCACTTCAAGTCGGAAAACCCTCACGCAAGGCGGAAAACCCTCACGCAAAGAACGCCCAGCGCGCAAAAAGAGCTCTCGTTAGCGTTCTTGGCGCTTTGCGTTCATTGCGTGAGCTTCTTTGCCGACTTTGCAATAGCCCTGCGTGTTTCTCTCCTTGGTCGTGGGCGGGGGTCGTGGTAGCATCTAAGGGGCGCGGCGGGGAGTCTGGAGGGTCTATGTTTGACTTTGCCGATCGAGTGGTGGTGATTACCGGCGGGGCGGGCAACCTGGGCGCGGCCGTGGCCCGCGCCTTCTATCGCGCCGGGGCGCGCGTGGCCGTGCTCGACCGCCGCCGCGAGACGACGGTCGAGGTGCTGGGCCAGGACGTGCCGGAGGGCGAGTACTGTGCCTACGTGACCGGCAATCTGCTGGACGAAGCCTCGGTGGCCGAGATGGTGGCCACGGTCTACAACCGCTTCGGCCGGCTGGACGTGCTGATCAACACCGCCGGCGGTTACCGCGCCGGCAAGCCGCTGCATGAGACGCCCGGCGACACCTGGGACATGATGATGAACCTCAACGCCCGCACTGTCTTCCTCATGTCGCGGGCCGTCGTGCCCCACATGATCGACCGCGGCTACGGCAAGATCGTCAACGTGGCCGCCCGCGCCGCGCTGCAGGGCACGGCCAACGCCGGCCCCTACGTGGCCTCCAAGATGGCCGTCATCCGCCTGACCGAGAGCCTGGCCGCCGAGTTGGCCGACCACGGCATCAACGTCAATTGTGTCCTGCCGGGCACGCTGGACACGCCCGCCAACCGCGCCGACCGGCCCGACGCCGACTTCGCCCGCTGGGTGCAGCCGGAGTCGCTGGCCAACGTCATCCTCTTCCTGGCCTCTGACCTGGCCAAGGACATCCAGGGGGCCGCCGTGCCGGTCTACGGCCGAGGATGACCCCCATTGCCACGCCGCGCCTGTCGAACACGTTCAAGTTCGTGTTCGGCCTGGGGGATTGGGGGCCTTCGGCCGCGGCGACGGCGCGCAATGTCTTCTGGTTCGTCTTCCTGACCAACGTCGTCGGGCTGAACGCCGGGCTGGCCGGCGGGGTGTGGCTGGTGGGCCGCATCTGGGACGCCGTCAACGACCCGCTGGTGGGCAGCATCAGCGACCGGCTGCATTCGCGGCTGGGCCGGCGGCGGCCCTTCCTGCTCTATGGCTCCATTCCCTTCGCCCTGACTTTCTTCCTGCTGTTCGTCGTGCCGCCCATCGAGAGCCACGCCGGCCTGGTGCTCTACTACAGCGTCGTCTTCCTGGTCTACGACACGCTCTACACCATCGTCAACGTGCCCTACCTGGCCCTGGTGCCGGAGCTGACCCAGGGCTACGACGAGCGCAGCAGCCTGACCGGCTGGCGCACGGCCATGTCCTTCCTGGCCCAACTGGTGACGGCCGGGGCCTTCAAGCTGCTGGCCGAGAACGTCTTCGCGCCGTGGTTTGGTGGCGGGCCGTCGGGCTTGCGCCTGGGCTACCTGCTGGCCGCCGGCCTGTGGGCCATCAGCATGGCCGTGCCCTTCATCGTCCTGGCCTTCTACGTGCGCGAGCCGGCCGTGGCCCCGGTGACTACGCCCATCCAGCCCCTGGCCAACATGCGCGCCGTGTTTGCCAACCGGCCGTTCCGGCTGGCGGCGCTCATCTACCTGCTGTGCTTCACCACCGGCGACGTCATTCTCGTCGTCCTGGTGCGCTATCTGATCGACTACATCCAGGTGCGGCCCGGCCTGGACAACATCTTCCTGGTCATCGTCCTCATCTTCTCCCTGCTCAGCATTCCCGGCATCCTGGCCCTCATGCGCCGCACCAACAAGCGCATCGCCTACATCATCGGCATCGGCTTCATGGTCGCCGTGCTGACCCTGGCCGTGTTCCTGGGGCCGGGCGACCAGAACCGGCTGCTGCTGGGGGCCGCGCCGGCCGGGGTGGGCTTCGCGGCCATGAGCATCATTCCCTGGGCCATCGTGGCCGACGTCATCGACCTGGACGAGCTGCACAGCGGCGAGCGGCGCGAGGGCCTCTACACCGGCTACCTGGTCTTCCTGCGCAAGCTGGGCACGGGCGTCCTGGTCTTCGCCGTCGGCCAACTGCTGGCGGCCACCGGCTACATCAGCTCGACCACCGGTAGCGCCTTCGTCGAGCAGCCGGCCAGCGCACTGAGCGCCATGCGCTTTCTCGTCACCGTCCTGCCGGCCATCGCCCTGGCCCTGTCGCTGCTGCTGGCCTGGCGCTTCCCCATCGACCGCGAGAGCCACGAGGCCGTCCGGCGCGCCCTGGACGCGCGGCGGGCGCTGACCAATCAGATTTCCTCGGAGGTTTAGGGAGGGCGCGGCAACGCTGCTAGAATCCCTGACCATAGCGCACAACCACGGAGGTAACCCCATGCTACAAATCGGCGATCTCGCCCCCGATTTCGAATTGCTTTCCGACGAAGGCCAGCCGGTCAAGCTGAGCGACCTGCGCGGCCGGCGCGTCGTCCTCTTCTTCTATCCACGGGCCGACACGCCCGGTTGCACGGTACAGGCCTGCGGCTTCCGTGACCGCTTCCCGGTCATCGAGGCCGGCAACGCCACGGTGCTGGGCATCAGCCCCGACCAGCCGCGGGAGCTGGCCAAGTGGCGGGCCAAGGAGCACCTGCCCTACACGTTGCTGTCCGACCCCGACCACGCCATCATCGACGCCTTCGGCGCTTGGGGCGAAAAGACGTCCTATGGCAAGACCACCATGGGCGTCATTCGCAGCCACGCCATCATCGGCCCCGATGGGCGCATCGAGGATTTGCGCATCCGCGTCAAGCCCGAAGAGAGCGTGCAGGCCGCCGTCGATTTCCTGGCCGCCCAGGGCGAGGACGGCGGCGCGTGACCGCCCCGCTGGCCCGCGCCCTGCGCTTCCACCGCTTCGGCCCGCCGGCCGAGGTGCTGCAACTGGAAGAACTGCCGCTGGACGAACCCGGCCCCGGCCGCGTCCGCCTGCGGCTGAGCCACCGGCCGATCAACCCCTCCGACCTGCTGACCATCGCCGGGCAGTATGGCCGGCTGCCGCGCCTGCCGGCCACGCCGGGGCTGGAGGGCGCCGGCCGGGTCGAGGCCGTGGGCCAGGGCGTCCAGGGCTGGCGCGTCGGCGACCGGGCCATCCCTCTGGGCGCGGCCGGCACGTGGCGCGAGAGCCTGATCGCCAACGCCACGGCCCTGCTGCCCGTGCCCGACGCCGTAGACGACGCCACGGCGGCCCAGTTCGTCGTCAACCCGGTCACGGCCTGGGTCATGCTGGAAGAGGAGCTGGCCCTGCAGCCGGGCGATTGGCTGGTGCAGACGGCCGCCGCTTCGGCCCTGGGGCGGCTGGTCATCCAGCTGGCCCGCCTGCGCGGCTACC
>JRYK01000253.1_pt1 | contig 13307 bp, 24 predicted proteins | sample 235381 | NCBI WGS metagenome assembly JRYK01 (sample SAMN03074220, study PRJNA261476) | activated sludge metagenome | biome: Wastewater Treatment Plant; feature: Wastewater; material: Activated sludge; isolation source: activated biomass of a wastewaster treatment plant treating hydrocarbon... ...
AAAACTTGGGCTCGATCTAGTACTATTCCACCAGAATTTGTTGGCCGCACTATCGCGGTACACAACGGCCGGGTTCATGTTCCTGTTTTTGTTACAGAAAACATGGTCGGACATAAGCTTGGTGAATTTTCTCCTACCCGTAAATTCAGAGGCCATGGCGGTAAGCTGGCGAAAGGTAAGAAATAATGTCGGTAAAAGCATCAGCTAAAGGCGTTAGGATGAGCCCGCGTAAAGTTGGCGTAGTTGCTTCTTTGGTTCGAGGCCGAACTGTTGAAGATGCACTGATTATTCTAGAAAATACACCACGTCGCTCAGCTGTAGCGGTTCGAAAAGTTATCGAAAGTGCTCGTGCTAATGCAGACAACAATCATAACTATAAGCCCGACAGCCTGGTAATTGATCATATTATTGTTACCCCAGGTCCAAGGCTAAAAAGATACCGCCCAGCAGCTCATGGACGTGCCTTGCCGTTTCAACGCAAAACCAGTCATATTTTTGTGCAAGTTTCCGGAGAAGTTAGGGCGCCTAAAGTTGCTCCAAAAGCAACTTCTTCATCGACAAAATCTAAACCTGCCAGCAAGCCGGCACCTAAGGCTCAGGCTAAAGGAGATAAATAATGGGACAAAAAGTAAATCCTATTAGCATGCGTCTTCAGGTCAATAAAGATTGGCGTAGCAAGTGGTTCGCAAGTAAAAAAGATTACGCAAACTACTTAGCACAAGATCTTGAAGTCCGACGCATGATTAAAAAAGATCTTGGCTCACGAGCTGCTATCAACAAAATTGATATTGAAAGATCACCTAATTTGGTAACCGTAACCGTATCGACGGCTAAAGCTGGTGTGGTCATTGGTCGTGGTGGTGCTGGCGCACAAGAACTTAAGGCGAAGATCGAGCGAATCTATGGAGTTCAGGCCCGTGTTAACATTGAAGAAGTTAAGAAGACCGAACTTTATGCGAAGTTAGTAGCTGAAAACATTGCACATCAGCTAGAGCGAAGAATTTCTTTCCGCCGGGCCATCAAGCAAGCTGCAGCTGCCACAATGCGTGCTGGTGCTCAAGGTATCCGAATTGAAGTTGCTGGCCGTTTAAACGGTGCTGAAATGAGCCGTCGGGAAAAAGAAGTGCAAGGCAGTGTTCCTCTTCATACTATTCGTGCTGATATCGACTATGCTCATGCCGGCGCACAAACTGCCGCTGGCGTGATTGGTGTAAAGGTATGGATTTATAAAGGAGAAACATTCTAATGTTAGTTCCGAATAAAACCAAGCACCGAAGGGTGCGAAAGGGCCGAATCAAAGGCCCGGCTACCAGCGGTAATACTATTGCTTTTGGTCAATACGCACTGCAAGCAACCGAATCAGATCGAGTTACCAGCCGTCAAATTGAGTCAGCTAGGCAAGCTATGACCCGCTACATCAAGCGCGGTGGTAAGATTTGGATTCGCATTTTTCCGCACACCCCTGTTACTAGAAAGCCACTTGGCTTAAAAATGGGTGGCGGTAAGGGTTCACCTGAGTTTTTTGTAGCAAAAGTTCGACCTGGAACTGTGTTGTTTGAAATGCAGGGTGTGAGCGAAGAAGTTGCTCGTGAAGCCATGCGACTTGCCAGCCACAAACTGTCAGTTAAAACCAAGTTTATTTCCAGCGAGGTAAATGAATAATGAAAGCTGTAGATATACGAAAGATGGAAACTTCAGCAATTGCTAAAGCAGTGACTGAAACTCGTGAAGAAATCGCTGAGCTTCGTCGTCGCATTCACTCTGGTGAAACCCAGAATGTACGAGTGCTGCGAACTAAGCGCAAAGATTTGGCGCGGATGTTAACAATAATGAGCGAACAGCTTGCCAAGGAGAAAATGTAATGGCAAAGACTTTGACCGGGACAGTATCGTCGGCAGCACCTGACAAGACCATTGTCATTACTGTTCAGACCCGAAAAACGCACCCAATTTATAAAAAGCAATATATGTCGTCCTCTAAATATATGGCGCATGATGAAAATAATGATTGCAAGGTCGGCGACAAAGTTGTGATTGTCGAGACACGTCCACTGTCAGCTCGCAAGCGCTACACATTACAAAAGATCGTTGAAAGAGCTGCTATCAACAAAGAGGACCTTGATGTAATTGAGAAGACAGCAACCGAAGAGAAGGAAAAAGCCGAGGGCAAGGAGAAAGAGGAGAAGGTATGATTCAGCAAGAATCCCGACTAACTGTTTGCGATAACAGTGGCGCCAAAGAGATCCTATGTATCCGTGTGCTCGGTGGAACTCGTCGGCGCTACGCTAGGGTTGGTGATATTATTGTGGCTACTGTCAAGCAAGCCAATCCGAGCGGTAACGTTAAGAAGAAGAGTGTTGTACGGGCGGTGGTGGTTCGGACACAGAACAAAATCCGCCGCAAAGATGGCTCGACAATCAAATTTGATGACAATGCCGCCGTTATTATCGGTGATGATAAAAATCCACGTGCGACCCGTATTTTTGGTCCTGTTCCACGCGAACTGCGAGATATGGGCTATGCCAAAATAATCAGCCTTGCGCCGGAGGTACTATAATGAGTGCTCCTAATAAATCTGTTTATAAAATTCGCCTAAAAAAAGGCGACACAGTAATGGTGCTGGCTGGTAAGGAAAAAGGCCGCACCGGCACGATCACGGCTACTCATCCAAGCGCCAACACCGTGACGGTAGAAGGCATTAACGTCGTTAAAAAAGCTATGAAGCCAAATAACAAATATCCGCAGGGCGGCATTATTGAGATAACCAAACCAATCAATGTCAGCAAAGTAGGTATTGTCGAACCGACTTCAAAGAAACCGACCAGAATTGGTTATTCAACCGATAAAGAAGGTAAGAAAATCCGTATATTTAAAAGCACCGGAAAGGAGATCAAGTAATGGCTACTGCAACCGCGAAAAAAACTGCAACTATGCCTCGTTTGAAGCAGCTCTATCTTGAGAAAATCGTGCCGGAGCTTCAAGGTGAATTAGGCTACAAGAACGTAAATCAGCTGCCTAAACTAGAAAAAATTGTACTTAATGTTGGTCTAGGTAGATCAAAAGACGACAAGCAAATGTTTGAAGTCGCCGAAAACACATTGACGAAAATTACTGGCCAGAAGCCAATTGAAACGTACGCCAAAATGTCGATAGCAACATTTAAACTGCGAGAAGGCAACAAAATTGGACTGAAAGTCACCCTGCGTGGTGATCGAATGTACGAATTTATGGATCGTCTGATCAATATAGTTTTGCCAAGGCTACGTGACTTCCACGGTGTAAAAGCCAAAGCTTTTGACAAACAAGGTAACTACGCAATCGGTTTGAGCGAACAATCTATCTTTCCTGAGCTTTCTTTTGAAGAAACTTCCAAACCGCATGGTATGCAGATAGTTTTTGTAGCTCGTAGTGAAAAAAGAGAAGACGTAAGGGCAATGCTTGAAAAATTCGGCATGCCGTTTGAGAAGGAGGCCAGGTAATGGCAAGAAAATCCAACATTGCTCGCGACGAAAAACGAGCAAAAATGATAGATAAGTATGCCGCTAAGCGGGCTGAATTAAAAGCGCTTGGAGATCAAGAAGGTTTGCATCGTTTACCACGCAATTCGTCACCAACCCGCAAGAAAAATCGGTGTATTGAAACTGGTCGTCCACATGGCTATATGCGTCAGTTTGGTTTATCAAGAATTGCATTTCGTGAACATGCATCTAAGGGTGAAATACCTGGTGTAACTAAGGCTAGCTGGTAGGAGATAATATGGTATCAACAGACCCAATTTCAGATATGCTAACCCGTATTCGTAACGCGATNNTAGTTGCTAACAATTTCATCGATAAGGTCAGTGTCAGCGGCGATGGTATTGAAAAGAAAATTGTAATCACTATCAACCAAAAAAATACTAACGCACGTATCACCGAGATCGAACGCGTTTCTCGTCCAGGTCGTCGTCTGTATGCTACGGTTGATAAAATTCCGACCGTAAAGCGTGGCCGTGGAATTGTTATCGTCTCTACCTCTAGAGGTTTAATGACAGGCGATGAAGCTAAAACGCAGCGCATTGGCGGTGAATTAATTTGTAAGGTTTATTAAGGAGTTACTAGTTTTATTGAACAATAACTGGTAACCGAAAGGAAAGTAAGATGAGTCGAGTAGGAAAACTACCAATCAAGCTACCGAGCGGTGTGACAATCACTGTCGACGATCAAGCTATCACGGTCGTAGGGCCTAAAGGTACGCTGTCGCAGTTCACGATGCCTGGTATATCGGTAAAGCAAGAAGCCGATGAAATTCTAGTATCAAGAGAAAATGACGAGCCGGCCATTCGTGCAAAACACGGACTAATGCGAGCTTTGATCGCCAATATGGTAACTGGTGTGACGGAAGGTTTTTCAAAGTCACTTGAAGTTAACGGTGTTGGTTTCAGGGTTGCCCTAGCTGGCAATACTCTAAAGATGAACCTTGGTTTTTCTCATGAGGTAACTTATACCTTACCGGAAGGTGTTACGGCTAAGGTCGAGCAAAATATCATTACTGTAAGCGGTATCAGCAAACAACAAGTCGGGCAGGTGGCCGCCGAAATCAGAGCACTGAAAAAGCCCGAGCCTTATAAAGGCAAAGGTATTAAATATACCGATGAGCGGATTGTTCGCAAGAGCGGTAAGTCAGGAAAGGATAAGTAGCCATGAATCGTCTTACTTCTAAACTGCAAAAAAGCGTCCGTCGTCAAAATCGCGTCCGTAGCGTTGTTCGGGGAACCAGCGAACGGCCTCGACTCAGTGTTTTTATTAGCAATACGCACGTATCAGCCCAAATAATTGACGATGAAAAAAAGATTACGTTGGTAAGTTACAGCACGGCTGGTAAAAAAACGACAGGTACCATGACCGAAAAAGCCTCAGTCGTAGGAACTGAAATTGCTAAAAAAGCTAAAGCGAAAAAAATTAAGCAAGTAGTTTTTGACCGCGGTTCTAAGTTGTACCACGGCCGAGTTAAGGCGTTAGCTGAGGCAGCGCGCCAGGAAGGTTTGGAGTTCTAATATGGCAGAAGAAAGAAGACNNGTACATATTGATCGTGTAGCCCGTGTTGTTAAGGGTGGCCGCCGCTTTCGTTTTCGCGCACTTGTTGTTGTCGGAGACCATAAAGGCCGAGTTGGTATAGGCATATCTAAAGGTGCAGACGTGACTGCTGCAGTCGCCAAAGCTGTTGATGTGGCCAAGAAAAACATGCACACCCTCAAACTTTATAAAGGGACTTTTCCGCACGAGGCGCAAGCCAAAGTTGGCGGTTCAAATATTTTACTTAAGCCTGCCAGCCAGGGTACTGGTTTGATTGCGGGTGGTGTAGTTCGTACTGTACTTGAAGTTGCTGGTGTATCTAACGCCTTATCAAAATCGCTCGGATCCACAAACAAGATTAACACCGCTTATGCAACACTCGAAGCTTTAAAGAGCATGGAAAGTGCGCAGTCATGGGTAACTCGAAAAGACGGACCGGCTACAAAGCCATCAGAAGTAAAAACAACAAACGAGCCAAAAACTAAAACTATCAAAGCACCTGCTAAGAAACCAGCTGAAGCTAAAAAAACTGCCGTTAAAGAAAAGGCTACAGCAAAAGGAGCCAAATAATGCAGTATCACGAGCTAAATGTAAAATCAGCCAAAAAGACGACCCGTGTTGGCCGCGGAATTTCTGCAGGTAAGGGTAAAACCGCTGGTCGCGGTACCAAAGGGCAGGGATCGCGAAAAAGTGGTGGCGTTAGGCCCGGCTTTGAAGGTGGGCAGATGCCGCTATATATGCGTATTCCGAAGCTCCGTGGCTTCAAAAGCTATCGACCAAAAACTATTAATGTGTATACAGGTGACTTAGAGAAGCTCGGCAAAAGCTCTATCGACAACGCTGTTTTATGTGAAGCCGGCCTGATTGCAAATCCGTACGACAAAGTAAAATTAGTAGTCAAGGGTGAAATCAAAAAGAAAATCAGTGTCAAACTCCAGTCTGCAAGTGTTCCGGCAATTGCAATGATTGAAGCAGCTGGCGGTAGTTTTGAAAAAGTCGCTCAGCAAAAACGACCAAAAAGCTCGATTAAATCCAAGGCTTAGAAGTCGGTATTGATTAGTTTTTTTAACGACATTTAGTTTGCTATTTAAGCAACGTAATGAGGTATAATGTACGTTAAGCGANNTAAAGTTGATGTGCATTGTCACCTGAGCATGAGAGGAACAATATAACGGGATGAATTGGAAGTTAATAGGTAAATCACTCAAAGACGCCGATATGCGCAAGCGTATTTTGGTGGTGCTTGGAATTTTAGTTATATTTCGTGTTCTGGCGCATATCCCAATACCGCTCAGCAATCCAGAGACGTTGCGCCAAGTACTTGATAGCTTATTTAACTCTTCTGATACACCGCAGTTCCTTAATTTCGTAAACGTCCTATCTGGTGGCGCACTGGCTAACTTCTCAATTATGCTGGTCGGACTTGGTCCGTATATTAACGCCAGCATTATTATGCAACTGCTTACCAAAGCCATCCCTAAACTTGAAGCGCTCAATAAAGAAGGTGAATTTGGTCGTAAGAAAATCAATCAGTATACTCGCATCTTGACTTTGCCTTTGGCTATTATTCAATCTATCGGTACTATTTTCTTAGTCAAACAGCAGGCTTCATCACTTGCCGGACTTGGCGATATTACCGCCGGTAGCTCACTGATGCAATGGGTGCTTATGGTCGCCGCTTTAACCGGTGGAGCGATGATGTTAATGTGGCTTGGAGAACTGATAACAGAACAAAACATCGGTAACGGTATCTCGCTGCTTATTACTGTTGGTATTGTGGCTAGTCTGCCAGCAACAATTTATAACCTTGTACGTTCGGTCTTTTCTGAAGGGGCGAAGTGGGAGATTTTTGGTGCTACATTGCCGATCAGTCGTTCAGGGTTTTTGTTTGTGATTGGCCTCACGGTCGTCGTTATTTTAGTAACTGCGGCAGTTGTGCGGCTTAATGAAGCCCAAAGACGCCTCACGGTACATTACGCTAAAAGAGTGCAAGGTAATAGGGCATATGGTGGCGTGACAACTGTACTGCCTGTTAAGCTTATTACGGCTGGAGTCATTCCCATCATCTTTGCGGTAGCATTCTTAAGCGTTCCAAGCTTTGTGGGTCAACTGCTGGCAAACAATTCATCGCCGCGTGTCCAAGAATTTGCTAACAATTTAAATACGTGGTTCCAGCCCCCAACCGCTGAAACATTAACATCTGGAGAATGGACCGCTTATATTTACCCAGTGATTTACTTCTTGCTTGTATTCCTGTTCACCTTCTTCTATACCAGTATTGCGTTTAATGCCAAAGACATTGCCGAGAATCTCCAAAAACAAGGCGGCTTCCTTGAAGATGTCAGGTCTGGACTGCAGACTGAGCGCTATTTAACAAAAGTAGTTAATCGACTAACACTTTTCGGGGCTTTAGCTCTAGGTGCCCTAGCGGTTGTGCCGATTATTGCCGAAGCNNTCAGTACGACGGGAGCGACTTCTTTCAGACAGTCGAAAAAGAGGAAAAGAAGCGACGTTTTATTCCAAGAGTCGGGCGCCGAAAGAAAGAATCTAAAAAATAATCAACTTTACTCTTTACAAACGTTGTAATTATCTGTTAAAATTGATTCCTAGTTATATTTATGGCCAAAAATAAGGAAGTAATCGAGCTTTCGGGAGTGGTAACCGAGACCTTGCCAGGGACTCAGTTCCGGGTAGAACTTTCAAATGGCCATCAAATTATAGCTCACGTCGCAGGGAAAATGCGTAAACACTACATACGAATTGTTCCGGGCGACTCGGTCACTGTAGAACTAACCCCTTACGATCTAACGAAGGGACGGATTACATACCGAAAGTCCTAAGATGATTGCAAGATCTTAGGAAATATTAATTAAGCAGTGTGTTCGCTGCCTTACACAGGTAAGCGGATCCGTATTCCTGAATATCTCAGGCCCACGAAAAAGAAAGGACTTTGAAACGGGATGAAAGTACGTGCAAGTGTAAAGAAGATCTCGCCGGACGATAAAATCGTACGACGGAAAGGTCGCATTTACGTAATCAACAAATTAAAGCCTAAGCACAAGCAGAGGCAAGGTTAGTTATGGCAAGAATATCTGGTGTTACTATACCTAATGAAAAACAGGTTCATATTGCCTTGACCTACATTTATGGAATTGGCCCAAAGTTTTCTAAAGAAATTTTAGAAGCAGCAAAAGTTGAACCAACAGTCCGCGTTAAGGATTTAACCGATGCAGAAATCGGGCGGATTTCAGACGTAATCGCTGAAAAGTACACTGTTGAAGGTGAATTACAGCGGGTGGTGACCGGAAATATTAAGCGGCTTAAAGACATTAATACTTACCGTGGCCTGCGACATAAGGCTAATCTTCCTAGTCGAGGACAGCGCACTAAAACTAATGCTCGTACCAGACGCGGTAAGAAAACAACCGTAGGTGGAACGGCCAAGAAAGTAGCGTCTAAGACCTAGTAAGGATTAATTATGGCTGAAACTACTACTACAACTACAACAACCTCTTCACCAAAGAAGAAAAAAGCTAAGCGAACCGTTGCTGCTGGACAAGTGCACGTGCAAGCTAGCTTTAACAATACCATCATAACTGTAACTGATCCGGCTGGCGCGACCTTGACTACGGCCAGCGCCGGAGCCTGTGGCTTTCGTGGCAGCAAAAAAGGGACGGCCTATGCTGCTCAGGTAGCTGCCGAGAAAGCTATTAACGCTGCCAAGCAGCAGTATAATCTGTCAAAGGCTGACGTTTTCGTTAAGGGCGTAGGGTTAGGTCGTGAATCGGCTGTCCGCGCGCTAGCTTCTGCCGGAGTTGCAGTTGAATCGATCAAGGACGTTACTGGTGTACCGCATGGCGGTTGTCGACCAAGGAAGGCACGAAGGGTATAAAAAGTGGCACGAGATACACAATCCATTGTTAAGATGAGTCGCCGCGAAGGCTACGCTCTTCATCCTAAAGCCCATAAAGGCCTGATGAAGCGCTCAACTCCACCTGGGCAACAAAATGCCAGAGCATTTCGAAGTAAATCATCGCAATACAATCTTCAACTTCGTGAAAAGCAAAAAGTAAAAAGACTCTACGGGCTATTAGAGAAGCAATTTTCTAACCTCATGAAAGAAGCAACCAAAAACGAAGGCCTTGCAGGTGAAAATCTACTAAAATACCTTGAACTTAGAGCCGATAATGCGGTCTACCGAGCTGGTTTTGCGACCAGCCGTCGTGCTAGCCGTCAGTTAATGACTCACGGTCACTTCATGTTGAATGGCCGCCGTGTAGACATTCCATCTATCAGACTTAAACCAGGCGACGAGTTAATAGTTCGACCAAAAAGTCAGAAATCTGAATATTTCAAGAATCTTGATGAAGTCAGCCCAGCCGTTAGTGAATTACCAGGCTGGATTAAAGTTGACCGCAAGAAATTTACCCTGACCATCACCGGCGTTCCGACCCGTGAAGAGGCAGAAGCAGATATTAACGAACAACTAATTGTTGAGTATTACTCACGCTAAGGGAGGCGAGAAACAATAATGTCTAAAAATATTCACACACCAGGCGTCGTTAACGTCGATGATCACAGTCAACAAAGTGCCACGTTTACAATTGAACCGCTGCACAGCGGTTATGGTATGACACTAGGAAATAGTTTGAGGCGAGTGTTACTTTCTTCGCTTGCTGGAGCTGCAATTACAGGTGTACGTTTCGACGGTGCCAGCCATGAATTTACGACGGTACCAGGCGTAAAAGAAGATATCGTTGAGATTATCTTGAACCTTAAAGGCATTGTCTTCAAAGTGTTCAGCGAGGAACCACAAACGCTTCGCATCGCTAAAAAAGGCAAGGGCGTTCTAACGGCAAAAGATATCGCTTTGAATGCTGACGTAGAAGTAGTAAATCCGGAACACGTGATTGCACATTTAGATGAAAAGTCTGATTTTGGCTGCGAAATTGTAGTCGAAGTAGGTCGCGGCTACCGAACCGTTGAAGAAGTATCTAGCAGCAAATCATCAACCGATCAGATCGCCGTTGATGCACTGTTTAGTCCGGTTCACCGAGTACGATACAAAGTTGAAAACACCCGTGTGGGTCAAGTAACAGACCTTGATAAGCTGATTATAACTGTCGATACTGACGGATCAATTTCCCCGGCTGACGCGTTTGAAGAAGCTGCAGCAATATTGGTCAACCAATACACTGCACTTGCAGGTAAAACAAGAGTAGAAGCATCCGCACCACTCACACCAGCCGGTGTCAGCGGTTCAGGTTCACTGGAAGACAATGATGATTCTCCTGCGCTCATGACTTCGATTGAAGATCTTAATCTTTCTGCTCGAACTACCAATGCATTAGTAAACAACGATATTCACACTCTAAAAGACTTATTTGCTTTAAGTGATGTTGAGCTTCGTGATCTAAAAGGCTTCGGCAGTAAAGCTCTTGACGAAGTGAAAGAAAAAATGGCGGAGATGGAGTTTTAAGATGCACCGTCATGGATATAAAGGCCGCAAATTCGGCCGTGAGCGTGATCAGCGACGAGCTTTAATTAAAAGCTTGGCTGAATCACTTATAAAATATGAAAGTATCGAAACTACCTTGCCGAAAGCAAAGGAAGTAGTTCCATATACCGAGCGATTGATCACCAAAGCTAAAAAAGGCGGATTGCATAACCGACGTCAAGTTATCGCTCGCTTGCAAACGGTAGAAAGCGCTCATAAACTGTTTGATGAAATTGCACCTAAGCTGTCTGCCAGAAACAGCGGACATCTCCGAATTGAGCGGACAAGTTTAAGGAGGGGCGATAATGCGCAAATGGCCAAGGTTAGCTTTGTGGATGATTTAACAGCCGAAGCACCCAAACCGGTGGTAAAAAAACCAGCCGCTAAAAAACCTGCAGATAAAAAAGTAGCTGCCAAAACGGAGAAGAAATAATGAGCACTTCAAGCAATAAGACTTATTCTGCAAAACCTTCAGACGTTCAGCGCAAGTGGTACGTTATAGATGCTGCAGACCTGCCGCTAGGTCGTTTGTCGACCACTGCTGCCGAACTTTTACTTGGTAAGCGAAAGCCAATGTTTACTAAGCATATCGACTGTGGTGATTACGTCATAATTGTGAACGCAGCAAACCTTGTTGTAACTGGTAAAAAAATGGAAGATAAAATGTACTATAAGCATTCTAATTTTCCTGGCGGACTAAAAGAGACCAATCTGAAATATGAAATGGATAAAGATCCTACAACTGTTATTTTTAAGGCAGTACGTGGTATGTTGCCTGTCAACAAGTTACGTGATGAGCGACTAAAAAGATTGAAGATCTATAAAGATGCAAATCATGGCCATGAAGCTCAAAAGCCAGAACTGCTAAGTTTGAAAGGTAGTAAATAATGGGATATTTTTATGGCTTAGGCCGGCGCAAAAGTGCGACAGCAAGAGTTCGCGTTTCTAAAGGCAGCGGAAAAATCATAATCAATGATCGACCTGCAGACGAGTATTTTGCTGGCAGCAAATCTATCTTAAATGAGATTGAAAAACAGTTTGTCGTGCTAGAAATGAATGGAAAATACGATGTAACCGTACGTGTTACTGGGGGCGGGTCTGCCGGACAAGTTGATGCAATTCGTCTTGGTATCGCCAAAGCCCTTGTTGAAATGGATGAAAGTCTAAAAAACAACCTGCGTCGTGCAGAACTACTTGGCCGCGATCCACGCGAAAAAGAACGAAAGAAGTTTGGTCTTAAAGGCGCACGCAAACAACGTCAGTTCACCAAACGATAATACAACAATTAATAAAATCTGGTCCCGCTAAACAGCCAAGTTTAACGGGACCTTTTAGTTTCTTCGAAAAAGTTAGGTATAATAATAATTAAACAATGGCTAAACAAGTGATATTGACTGGGTTACGAGCTAATAATGAGCTGCATATCGGCAATTATTTTGGCGCTCTTCTCCCTATGATTGATATGGCAAAAAAGCATGCCGGCGAGTATCAGATCAATCTTTTTGTGCCAGATCTGCACAGTTTTACTACTCCAATAGACCATAGCCAGTTGCAAGACCAGATCACTAACAACCTGCGTGTTTTTGCCGCAGCTGGGTTACCTCTTGATAACCCAGACGTACATGTTTATCGTCAAAGTTATATACCTGCACATAGCGAGCTTACTTGGATTTTGCAGTGCTTTACGGGTATTGGCCATATGTCTCGCATGACACAGTTTAAGGAAAAATCATCAAATGAAAACGAAGATAACACCAGCGTCGGACTATTCGCTTATCCGATTTTGATGGCGGCGGATATACTGCTGTACAACGCATCGTATGTACCGGTCGGGGATGATCAAACGCAGCACCTTGAATTTACGCGTGATATCGCGCAGCGTATGAATTCTAAGTTTGGAGATGATCTGTTTACGGTACCTTATGAAGTGCAAAAACAGCATGAGTTGTTTGGCAATGATCAAGGGCTTAGAATAAAAAACTTAGTAGATCCTTCCAAAAAAATGAGTAAAAGCGATGAAACTAGAAAGGGTGTAATTTTTTTGAATGATGATCCTTCAACCGCGGCTGCAAAAATACGAAGTGCGGCTACTGATAGCTACGGGGAAATAAAATATGATCGGCAGGAACGTCCGGGTATCGCTAATTTAATTGAGATCTTGGCTCTNNTCTGGTCAAGATAAATATGGCCCATTCAAAGAAGATGTCGCACACGCCCTAGAGCAGTTTTTAATCAAATTTCAAACTAGTTATTCACAAGTTGACCAAGCGCAACTGGAAAGCAAGCTGCAAGCAAGTGAGGAGCTAATGCGTCAACAATCCGCCAAAACTCTATTAAAAGTCCAGCGAGCGGTAGGTCTGAGGCGGTGACAACTGACCGCTTGCGGTTGGACGCACGAGTTTTATCTGCTTATCCCAACCTATCTAGATCACTAATTCAAAAATTAATAAGAAACGGGTATGTGTTAGTTGATGGTAGCGTTTGTAATAAACCGGGCGAGAAGGTAGATCGTACTAAAAGGGTCGAAGTAAAAACTGATATTCTTGAGCCACCAGACGATGAGCTAAAATTGGACGTGCTTTATGAAGATGAGAATTGTGTGGTTGTTAATAAACCAGCGGGTATTTTAACCCACTCTAAGGGGGCTTATAATCCTGAAGCTACAGTTGCGAGCTGGTTACAAACCAGAAAGCAATTCGATTTTGCGAGCGATAACGATAGGGCCGGTATCGTACATCGTCTTGATAGAGCGACTAG